>Ga0308166_1000497_pt1 | contig 53035 bp, 45 predicted proteins | sample PhyCR2_2_FD_202137 | JGI IMG/M metagenome (GOLD analysis project Ga0308166, IMG submission 202137) | Phyllosphere microbial communities from UC Gill Tract Community Farm, Albany, California, United States - DLSLCC.R2 | ecosystem: Host-associated > Plants > Phyllosphere > Unclassified | place...
AGAACTTGCGGTTGCTGTGCCGCATGGTTGTGCTCGTTGCCCGCGTAAACTTTCAGTTTACGGTACATAGCACGACCCAGCGGGCCCTTTGGCAGCATGCCTTTAACCGCGATTTCAATCACACGCTCAGGACGGCGAGCAATCATCTCTTCGAAGGTCGCTTGCTTGATACCACCGATGTGGCCGGTGTGATGGTAATAAATCTTGTCAGTACGCTTGTTACCGGTTACGGCAACTTTCTCAGCGTTCAGAACGATGATGTAATCACCAGTATCGACGTGCGGAGTATATTCCGCTTTGTGCTTACCGCGCAGACGACGAGCCAGTTCAGTCGCTAAACGACCTAAAGTTTTGCCTGTCGCGTCAACAACATACCAGTCACGTTGGACGGTTTCTGGCTTAGCTGTAAAAGTTTTCATCAAAAAGCTTACCCAAATTAAGTTACACGTTGGTGAAATCCCAAACGCTTGAATAAACGGTTGGAGCTCACACGACCATCTTGACCAGCAAGCCCACCCCTTCGGATAGAGTTACTGGAACACAAAGAGTTTTGGGAAAAAAACCTTTGTTGTAACGTGGGGTCGCAAGATTATAGAGAAGTCGCCCATAAAGGTCGAACACTTTCTACGATAAAATTGCCATTCCGCCAGGTCCATTCAAGCTTCAGGGCAGATGCGGCAGCCGCAGATACTCTTCGCTCTGCATTTCCTGCAAGCGGGAAACACAGCGCTGGTATTCAAACTTCAGCCGCGTACCCTGGTAAATCTCGTACAGCGATGTTTCCGCCGAAACCACCAGTTTTACATGACGCTCGTAAAACTCATCCACCAGCGCCAGAAAACGCCGGGCCTGGTCTTCGGTTTTGTAGATCATCACCGGCACATCATACAGCAATACGCTGTGAAAGCGGCGGGATAGCTCAATATAGTCATGCTGGCTGCGTCCTTCACCGCACAGCGCCAGAAAATCCATTGCGAGTACGCCTTCTGCCATACCCAGCGTCGGCAGCTGCCGATGATTAATTTCCAGCGGAGCGTGCGCTTCGCGGCGTTTTCCCGCCAGGGCGACAAACATCCGCTCCATCTCTTTCGCTGTCGCCTCATTCAATGGCGTCATCCACAGGTGTGCCGAGGTCAGAGTACGCAGACGGTAGTCAATACCGGCATCGACGTTCATCACATCGCAGTGCTGCTTGATCATCTCGATGGCCGGTAAAAATCGGGCGCGCTGCAAACCGTTACGATAGAGACCGTCCGGCGGGATATTGGAGGTAGCAACCAGCGTGATGCCACGACTGAACAGCGCTTCCATCAGCGTTCCAAGCAGCATAGCATCGGTAATATCTGATACAAAAAATTCGTCAAAACAGAGCAGATCCGTTTCTGCCTTAAAGCGGTCGGCAACAATCTGTAGCGGATCGCTTTGCCCCTGTAGCGTCGTCAACTCTTCATGAACCCGCAGCATAAAGCGATGAAAGTGGAGCCGCTGCTTTCGTTCGCCGGGAACCGCCTGGAAAAACAGATCCATCAACCAGGTTTTTCCTCTCCCTACCCCACCCCACATATACAGGCCACGCGCGGGCGTCTGTGTACCGCTCTTCTCTTTGCCCAACAGCTTATTCAGCTTGCTAAACAGGCCAGTGCTACGCTGAACCGACGGGACCGGGGCATCGCTCAGCGCCTGCCAGATACCGTTGAGACGGGTTACCGCTTCACGCTGAACGTTATCGGGCTGATATTCGCCGTTTTCCAGCGCCTGTTCATAGAGCGCCAGAGGGGAAATCTTTTGCATAATTTAGTCACATTCCCTGAAAAAATGGCCGTGCCAGGTGATTGATTGTCGAAAAAAAGGTCGTTCTACACTAAGCGAAGCTGCCACAGGATTCCACTTCCATAACATTAGCGGTTATAGTGGCTAATATTGAATGGAAGGCCCTACGGAACAACGAAGACAAAACGGGAGTTATTATGACCTGGGAATACGCGCTCATTGGGTTAGTTGTTGGGATTATTATCGGCGCGGTTGCAATGCGTTTTGGCAACAGGAAGCTGCGTGAGCAGCGCTCTTTACAGTATGAACTGGAAAAGAGTAAGGCAGAGCTGGCGGAATATCGCGAAGAGCTGACCAACCATTTTGCCCACAGCGCCGAGCTGCTGGACAACATGGCACGCGATTATCGCCAGCTATACCAACATATGGCAAAAGGATCTAATGACCTGTTGCCGAACCTGCCTGGGGAGAAAAATCCCTTTGCCTATCAGTTAACTGAGTCCGAAGCAGATAACGATCAGGCACCGGTGCAGATGCCACGAGACTACCCGGATAGCGCTTCCGGTCTGCTGCGCAGTGAACGCCCGGCAGGAAAATAAGCCATTATTATGGGGTGCCCGGCACCCCATTTCGTTGCATATACCGCTGTCAGTCACACTTCAGAGCCTGCATCCAGCAGGATTTTCGTTTCACTTCTCCGGTAGCGAGAGCATTGTAGCGATGAAAAAAAAATCATTCCTTTTTAGCGCATTAGCACTGGGTATCGGCCTCAATCTGATGCTGGTTTCTCCGGTTACTCAAGCCTCTCTTCCCACGCTTGTGCAGGGACAACCGTTGCCCAGCCTGGCCCCAATGCTGGAGAAAGTACTTCCGGCAGTGGTTAGCGTTCACGTCGAGGGAATGCAGAAGCCGGAGCAGCAGCAGATCCCTGAGCAGTTAAAGCGTTTTTTCGGTCAGAACGGCAGGCCGGGTGAAGAGCAAAAGCAGCCCTTTGAAGGGCTGGCCTCCGGCGTGATCATTGACGCGGCAAAAGGTTACGTTCTGACAAACAACCATGTCGTCAGCGGCGCTGACAAGATCAAAGTCCAGCTAAGCGACGGTCGCGAATTTGATGCAAAGTTGATTGGCGATGACGAGCAGACCGATATCGCGCTGATCCAGCTGATCGATGCAAAAAATCTGACCCAGGTCAGCGTTGCTGATTCAGATCGGTTGAAAGTAGGTGATTTTGCCGTCGCCATCGGAAATCCCTTCGGTTTGGGTCAGACCGCCACGTCCGGTATTGTCTCTGCGCTGGGCCGCAGCGGATTAAACCTGGAAGGGTTGGAGAACTTTATTCAGACCGATGCCGCCATTAACCAGGGTAACTCCGGCGGTGCGCTGGTGAATCTGAACGGTGAGCTGATCGGCCTGAACACCGCCATTCTCTCCTCGGCCGGTGGCAATATCGGTATTGGTTTTGCTATCCCCGGCAATATGGCAATAAACCTTGCCGATCAGCTCATCAAGTTTGGTGAAGTGAAGCGCGGTCAGCTGGGTATTAAGGGCACAGAAATGACCGCGGATATGGCCAAAGCCTTTAACGTGGACGTTCAGCGCGGTGCCTTCGTTAATGAAGTGCTGCCGGACTCCGCGGCGGCGAAAGCCGGTATCAAAGCGGGTGACATTATTACCAGCGTCGATGGTAAGGCGGTGAACAACTTTGCCGAGCTGAGGGTGAAGATTGGCACCACGCCACCGGGACAGGACGTTAAAATCGGCCTGCTGCACGAAGGCAAGCCGGTAACCGTCAGCGTTAAGCTGGACAATAGCAGCCAGAATACTCTCAGCGCTGAGAAGCTGGCCCCGGCCCTACAGGGCGCGACGCTGAGCGACGGTGCAACGGCAGAGGGGACGAAGGGCATCAAGGTGGATAACGTGGAAAAAGGCAGCCCGGCTGAACAGTCCGGTCTGAAGAAGGACGACGTTATAGTTGGCCTTAATCGGGCGCCGGTGCCGGATCTGGCTGCACTGCGCAAGCAGCTGGATGCCAAGCCCCCGGTCCTGGCCTTGAACGTGATTCGCGGCAGCGAAAGCCTCTATTTGCTGCTTCAGTAGTTCACTATGCGGGTGCAGGCTACTGCACCCGCGCAACTCATGTTATTCTGCCTTCAATTTATTCACTTACCGCATAAAACCATGTTTCTTAAACTTTTACGTTCTGTGATCCTCGGCCTGATTGTGGCGGCGATCCTCCTGGTGGCGATACCGGATCTGAGACTCGGTGGCGATGTGCTGTCTCGCCCCAAAGATATCGCCGATCAGCAGCCCGTCAGCTACAACGATGCAGTGCGACGCGCGGCGCCAGCGGTGGTCTATGTGTATAACCGTAACACCAACGCCTCTTCCGATGTGCTCGGCTCCGGGGTCATTATGGATCCTCGCGGCTATATTCTGACCAACAAGCACGTTATCAACGATGCCAATCAGATTATTGTCCGCCTACAGGACGGACGTTATTTTGAAGCCATGCTGGTGGGGTCGGATTCACTGACCGACCTGGCGGTACTAAAGATCACCGCCACTAATCTTCCCGTGATCCCAATCAATCCTAAGCGTGTCGCGCACATTGGCGATCTGGTGATGGCGATCGGCAACCCGTACAACATCGGTCAAACGGTGACCCAGGGCATTATCGGTGCCACCGGACGCGTGGGTCTTAGCCCGTCACGCCACCAGGACTTCCTGCAAACGGACGCTTCAATTAATCGCGGTAACTCCGGTGGAGCGCTGATCAACTCACTGGGTGAACTGATGGGGATCAACACCCTCTCATTTGATAAGAGCAGCGATGGGGAAACCCCCGAAGGGCTGGGGTTCGCCATTCCGACCCGGCTGGCAACCAAAATTATGGATAAGCTGATCCGCGATGGCCGGGTGATCCGTGGCTATATCGGCATCACCGGCGAGGAACTTCCCCGCTTTACCGGTCAGAACTCCACACTAGAGCATCCTCAGGGCATTGTGGTGACCGGCATTAATCCAACCGGGCCCGCGCAACGTGCCGGATTACAAATTCACGACGTGATTACCCGGGTGAATAACATCCCGGCCGTTTCCGCGATGGAAACCATGGATCAGGTAGCCGAAATTCGACCGGGTACGGTAATCGATATTGAAATCATCCGTAATGATAAAAAAATAACCTTGCCGATGACGGTGATGGAGTATCCGGAAGAGAATAAGCAGAGCCAGTAAAGATAGCTGGCTCTATAGGCCCCGTCGGGTGACGGGGCCGTGGCAGGATTATTTAATAAAATCTTCGCCGAGGGCGATATCTTTTTTCAGCGTATCCAGCATATGTTCCAGCGACTGTTGTTCGAAAGCGCTAAGCTTGCCGACCGGACGACGTTCTGCAATACCATTTTTGCCCAGCAGCAGCGGCTGAGAGAAGAAACGAGCATGTTCGCCGCTGCCTTCCACATAGGCATATTCCACGACGTTAGCTTCGCCATTCAGCGCCCGAACCAGCGACAGGCCAAACTGCGCGGCGGCCTGACCCATCGACAGGGTTGCCGAACCGCCACCCGCCTTCGCCTCAACAACCTCTGTACCGGCGTTCTGAATACGTTTAGTCAGATCTGCTGCTTCCTGCTCGGTGAAGCTGATGCCTTCAACCTGCGACAGCAGAGGCAAGATGGTCACACCAGAGTGGCCGCCGACGACAGGAACGGTCAGATCCTGCGGCTGCTTACCCTTCAGCTCCGCAACAAACGTTTTCGCACGGATAAGATCCAGGGTGGTCACACCGAACAGTTTATCCTTGTCGTAAACGCCGGCTTTTTTCAGTACTTCCGCTGCAATCGCCACGGTGGTATTAACCGGATTGGTAATAATACCAATCAGCGCTTTCGGACAGGTGGATGCAACCTGTTCAATCAGATTACGTACAATGCCTGCATTGACGTTAAACAGGTCGGAACGATCCATACCAGGCTTACGCGCCACGCCAGCGGAAATCAGCACCACATCCGCCCCTACTAACGCAGGGGTCGCATCTTCACCGCTGAAGCCCTGAATTTTTACTGCTGTGGGGATGTGGCTAAGGTCTACCGCAACACCCGGGGTGACGGGAGCGATATCGTAGAGAGAGAGTTCTGAACCAGCCGGAAGCTGGGTTTTCAATAGGAGGGCCAGAGCCTGACCGATACCACCCGCTGCACCGAGAACTGCAACTTTCATCCTAAACTCCTTATTATTTTGAGCATGTTATGCCGGGAAATCCATCTGCGAACGACCTTAGACTACAAGAAAGATAATGACGATAGCGGGATCGTCGTTTTGCGTGCTTACGCACTAAAACTCAGTAAACGCTGGGGAAATGGCCGCATTACATCCTGCTCTCTTTGGTCGCCGTTCATTGCAACATGCAGACATTGTGATCCGGCGTACCTTACACCTATAGCACTTATCGGAACAACATCAATTTTATAACAAATTGTTCACTAAATATGCACCCTTGTAGAACGCCGTTAGATTTCTTTTCCATGATAAAATTCGCCGGGCTTCCGTCCCCGATACGTATCCTGCCCTGATACCGCAAATCAATTTGCATAAAAATGCACTTAATTGCATAATAATGTATGATCCCGCTCAGGGTATCCCCCAATAGCTCCCTTTTTATCGGTAACCTATGCGTAATCCATCAAAGCAAGAAGAACTGATCAAGGCGTTCAAGGCCTTACTTAAAGAAGAAAAATTCAGCTCACAGGGCGAAATCGTCAATGCGCTGCAAGAAGAAGGCTTCGAGAACATTAATCAGTCCAAAGTTTCGCGTATGCTGACCAAATTCGGCGCCGTGCGTACACGCAATGCGAAAATGGAGATGGTTTACTGCCTGCCAGCCGAGCTTGGCGTGCCGACAACAACCAGTCCGCTGAAAAATCTGGTACTGGATGTCGATTTTAACGATGCGCTGGTGGTCATCCATACCAGCCCGGGGGCCGCACAGCTTATCGCGCGTCTGCTGGACTCACTGGGCAAGGCAGAGGGTATCCTGGGGACTATTGCCGGCGATGACACCATCTTTATCACTCCTGCACGTTCATTCACCGTCAAGCAGCTCCATGACGCAATACTGGTTCTGTTTGAGCAGGAGCTTTAAGCCCTGCCGTTATAAGCAACTTCTGTAACCCCCGCCCCGTTTACCGAACGCTAACACGCCTTAACACTCATTAATGCAGAGGCTGCCTCAAGGCCGCCGCTGCATACCTTCTCTGCACAACCCGCGAAACCGTGGATGTATCTTAGTAAAACGTTCAATCCATGGTGTAAATCACCGGAAAGTTTATTTCCACAATGTGATCGACTGCGAATATCAGCACAAATAGTTAAATTCACCCATGTTAATGTTTTTACGGTAATTTAACAAAAAAAGAGCAAAGTTTGTGCATTATTTATTACTTTTAGTTATAAAAACCGCACAGAGTTGCTATAAATCCCAAAAAATATTATTAGCCTGCTATTAATTTTCAGGGTGATTAGATCTATACTTATTTTCGTGATGAACATCACACTAAATAAAAAACAAAAAATGTTGACGAGGAATAAAATCATGAAAGTTAAAACCACAATAGCCGCTCTAAGCATCCTTTCTGCTCTGTCATTTGGCGCTTTTGCAGCTGAATCTGTTAATAATGAACAGGCTCAAAATCTTCAGTCTATCGGCGTGATTAGCGCAAGCGGCATCTCTGGTTCGCCAATGGATATCCGTGAAGCGTTGAACGCGAAGGCCAATGAAAAAGGTGCCAGCGCCTACCGTGTGGTTGAGAGTTATCAGAACGGTAACTGGCATGCCACCGCTGAGATCTACAAGTAAAACCGGTTTAAGACATCATCAGACGTAAACGAAATCCGTACGGTAACCCCAAGAATAATAAACGCTTTTTAGCCCTTTCGGTTATCGAAAAACATTATCTGGAGCTATTATCATGAAAACAACTTTTACTCTTGCTGCATTGGGTCTTGCTTCCGTTCTTTCATTCGGCGCCAGCGCTGCACAGCTGGTTACCAATGAGCAGGTTGCTCAGCAGAATCTTCAATCCGTTGGTACGGTCAGCGTGAGCGGCATTGATGGTGCACCGAGTGACATCCGTCAACAGCTGGCTGAAAAAGCGGATAGTCAGGGTGCAAGCGCGTATCGCGTAATTGAAGCGCGTAACGAAGGCGGATATCACGCAACAGCAGAACTGTACAAATAATCCCCCCAAGGGAACGGGCAGTCGGGGATTTTCCACCGGCTTACCGGGCTGTAGTCCACAGGTTTTGACCTGTTATAAAAATGAAGGATGTTACAGCACACGTTTTTAAGTCATTCCTCGTCGATGGCTATCCCTTGATAGCCGACTATGACGAACCTTTTGGCCCCGATCGCCGGGGCCCTTTTTGAATGATGCTATCTGATATTGAAGCGGAGTTGACCTTCCAGCTCCTCTTCAGCCTCATCAAAAAGCAGGATCAGCGCACCGTAGCGTCGTTTCTGACCATTTCCCAGGTTGATAAACTCAATTTCCAGCGGCAACGGCACCTTAGCCAGGACCAGTACATCCCATAAGCTATCCAGATCGGTGACTGCATCCGGTTCAAGCGCAAAGCGCGCACTGAACTGACGATAGAAATGCGCACGATCGACAAGGACATTGAAATCAAAACTCTCTTTTCTCATCAAGGCTGCTCCGCTAAAAACTGTCGGGCGACGTGTGCCGCCCTCCGGGTTACAGTCCACCAATATGCAGGGCTTTAACTTCAAGGAACTCTTCCAGGCCAAGTACTGAACCTTCCCGGCCCAGGCCGGACTCTTTCACCCCGCCAAACGGAGCCAGTTCGGTAGAAACCGCACATTCATTAATCCCCACCATCCCGCTTTCCAGCGCGGCAGAGACGCGGAATACCCGCTGTAGATTCTGGGTGTAGAAATAAGCGGCAAGCCCAAACTCTGTATCATTGGCTCGGCGGATAACCTCCTCTTCGGTTTCAAAACGGAAGCAGGCTGCAACCGGCCCGAAGGTTTCCTCCTTCGCCAGCATCATCGTTTCATTAGCTTCGGCAATCACCGTTGGCTGCCAGAAGTTGCCACCCAGAGCATGCCGGGCGCCCCCAGCAACAATCTGTCCACCTTTGGCAACGGCGTCATTGACGTGCTCTTCAACTTTTTTCAGTGCAGAAGCTTCAATCAGCGGACCCACCACGACCCCCTCTTCCACTCCGTTGCCCACTTTCAACTCTTTCACCGCCTCTGCCAGCTGGCTGACAAACCGGTCGTAAACGGTACTGTGAATATAGAAACGATTTACGCTGACGCAAACCTGGCCCGCATTGCGGAATTTGTTGGCGATCGCACCTTTCACTGCCGCATCAATGTCTGCATCTTCAAATACGATGTAGGGGGCATTACCGCCAAGCTCCATCGACACTTTTTTCATGGTCTCTGCCGCATTGCGCATCAGCAGCTTGCCAACCTGGGTTGATCCGGTGAACGAGATTTTTCGCACATCTTTGCTGGCCATTATCGCTTCGCTGATAGCAGAGGTATCTCCGGCGACGGCATTGAGCACTCCATCCGGTACGCCGGCCTTTTTCGCCAGAGTCAGTAGCGCAAAGGCCGACAGCGGAGTATTGTTGGCCGGTTTAATAATGCCGGTACAGCCAGCGGCCAACGCCGGACCCAGCTTGCGGGTCAGCATCGCCATAGGAAAATTCCACGGGGTAATCGCCGCGACAACGCCTATCGGTTCACGGGTGGCGAGAATACGCGTCCCAGGTCTTGCCGGCGGAATAACTTCACCGTTCGCGCGTTTCGCCTGCTCAGCAAACCACTGAAGAAAGCTGGCGGCGTACAGTACCTCGCCTTCGGCTTCTTTAAGCGGTTTACCCTGTTCTGCCGTCATCAGCTGCGCCAGCCAGCTTTTATTCTCCAGCATCAGCTGATACCAGCGATAGAGGATCTCTGAACGCTGTCCGGCCGTTTTAGATCGCCATGCGGGAAAAGCGGCCACCGCTGCGGCAATGGCCTGCTCAGTTTCAGCCTTTCCAGCTTTGGCAACTTCGGCAACGACCTCGCCAGTGGCGGGGTTGAGTACGTCAAACTGACTGCCGGTCCGTAGCCACTTCCCCGCAGCAAGGTAACCGGTCTGAAACAGTTCATTATCCTTAAATGTTGAGATCGTCATGATTTCTCCTGATGGGTTTACGGTTATCGCACTAAGTATAGATGGCAAACCCGAGAGGTTTTGTGACGAAAAGGCAGGAGCGGAAGGGTGGACCAGGAACGCTGCGCCGGCAGCGAGCTGCTGCCGGCGGGGGGATCATATTTTAATCAGGGTATTCTGATAGCGCTTTAATATCATCGCCAGCCGCGCCACCGGCTCGGTCACGCTTATCGGCGCGTCATATCTCTCCAGCTTCTGCTGATAAATATCCAGCTCCGCCAGCAAACGGAGGAAGTAGTAACGCCGCTTTGCATCACTTCGCGCCGAGATTATTCGGTCAGCGGTGTGACGTAACCGTTTGTGATACGAGGAGAGGTCGTCGTTGACGGGGATCTCGGCTTCGCGCAGCCTCTGATGTCCAATAATGAGCGTCAGCGCCACCCGGAATTTGTTCACATCACCGGGGAAGAGGTTTAACAACATAAATAGCTGCTGGTAAAGCGCAGGCAGATGGTTCTCTTTACGCCGTGCAGCGTTAGTGGTCATCGCGGAAACAGAGGCATACATAAAGCGGTTAAGCAGCGTACGCCCGATACGCTCTTTAGAGCTGTCCCGGATAAGCAGGATCACCAGCAGCGCAACAAAGCAGCCGATTGCCTGTCCCAGCGCTCCGTCGAGAAATGAGCTGACGGGAAACCTCATCGGATTATCGAGGGTCAAAATATTTAGCGTACCCACCATCGCCCCCAACGTCCCAATCTGACGCCTCTGGATAAAGATACCGGCAACAAACCCTATCAGCCCAATCGCTATGCACAGCAGCAGCATACTTTGCTGAGTGTTGGGCATAATCACCATGTAATAGATCGAGCCCAGCGGAATGGCAAATAGCATGCCGTAGAGGAAGTCTTTAGCCACCATCAGTGGATTCGGCGCCCGCATCGCCAGCGCGGTAATAATGGCCAGCATAATCATCGCGCCGCTGCCGGAGGTCCAACCGGTCCACAGCCAGAAGAGCGACCCAATCGCCGCCGCCACAAAGGTACGAATACCGTTAATTAACGCATGCCGTGTTTCCGCTGAGCGCATCTTAACGACCGGCTCAGCATTCAGCACCTCTTCTTCAATCCGACTGATCCTGCTGTTGGTTTGGATCCCCTTCAGTAGCAGCAAATAGCGGCTGGTAGCGCTGACCCAGCTCCGAACAGTGGTAGGCGTTCTTTTACTGCCGCTGACGGCGATAAGCCTGCGCATGATTTTCATCCGCTTATGAATATCCGCCGTGGTTGCCACTGGTTTTTCAAAGAACAGCTGGATCTGTGGCGATACGTACTCCTGGCGGATATTTTGGATCAGGAACGTTTCGCAGGCCTGGGTGATCAGAGTCAGTGAAAGCGTATTCAGTACCGCCATACGGCGCTCGACTTTCGGCCAGCCGCCCGGCTCCATCATTAGCAGAGAGCGCATTCCTTTCAGCGCGGTGGTTCTGCGAACCAGTCCGGCCCAGGCTTTATCCACTTCATCTTTATCACCGTGCGCCACGCAGAGCTGCATCAGTTTGTAGTGATCGATCAGAAGCGCATCGGCTTCCCGATCAATATCCTGCTTAATTGAACGAGGAGAAAAAAGCATGTCGGCCAGGATCGCGCAGACAATACCGATAATAATTTCACTGCATCGTTCAACGGCAAACTGTGGAGCCAACAGCAGTGAGCCGTTGGCATCGACGGTAACCACAATAATCAGTGCGGTATAGCCCGCCAGACCCAGCGCATAAGAGTTCTCAACTTTGATCAGCGAAGAGAGCCAGACACAAACACCGGCCCAGATACAGCACAGCAGCAGCATAACGACCGGAGCGCGAATGGTCGCGATCATGATAATCAGTGCAGCGATACAGCCGATAAACGTGCCGACAATGCGCAGCATACCGCGATGGCGCAGCGCCCCGGAAAAGGGGTCTCCTCCGGCGGCAAAGGCGGTTCCCCCAGCCACCAGCGCGGCAGTCATTACCGCCCAGCGCGGGGTTTCCAGATTAAATTCAAAGCCAACAAACAGCGCCAGTACAATGGCAAAAGTCAGTTTGATGGGAAAGCGGAGACGATACCACTGCATCACTTAACCTACCTTAACCAAACTCACGCAGGCGATGCATCAGCTTCATCAGCGGTGAAATATCTTTCTCCTGACGATCCTGCGCACCGGTCACCACGATAGTCGCCGTCGTTCCCGAGGGATAAAGGTTACCGGGCTGTTGATCCAGATGGATGCGAACCGGAACGCGCTGCGCCAGGCGGACCCACTCCAGGTTAGAGTCGATGGTCGCCATGCCTTTACTGTCCACGGTGCTGCTGCTGTTGGTCACCCCGGCAGCCATGCTGTCAACCGAACCACGGATCACCTGATTGCTGCCCAGCGGGGTGATCTCCACCCGGAACCCCGGACGTATGCCCTCCAGCTTGGTTTCTTCCATATATGCCAGTACATAGAACGAGTCTTTTTTAACCAGCGCCACCGCCGTCGAACCCCGGGTGATGAATTCCCCGGTGTAGACATTAAGATTGGTAATCCAACCCGCCGATGGCGCTTTGATCACGGTGCGTTCCAGATCCAGCTTAGCCAGATCCCGCATGGCAACAGATTTCGCCAGCTGATGCTCCGTGGTCTGGTAATCGTTGTTGGCCTGCTCAACGGCTTCGCGTGACATCGCCACTACGCCGAGCTTGTTGCGGCGCGCGGCCTCACGGCGTTTTTCATTAAGCAGCGACTGGTAATAGGCAACATCGGCTTCGGCCTGCTCCAGCGCTTTTTGATAGCGGGGCCGATCGATGGTAAACAGCACCTGGCCTTTTTCCACCAGCTGGTTATCACGCACGCGTACGTCGGTGATTAAACCGCTGACGTCCGGCGCTATCGCAACCACATCGGCCGTAAACTTGGCATCACGGGTCCACGGGGATTCGGTGTAGAACACCCACACGCGGAAAATGAGAACTGCCGCGATAATCACCAGTAGTAGTGTGATGGCGAAGCGGGAAATTTTTCTTATTAGTGCTTTCACTATGACCTCAGACGAACAATCGGGATACCAGATAGAACAGACAGCAGTATAAGGCTGTGTTAAACAATGCAGGGTGCCAGACCATGTCATACAGTCCGGTTGGCATGATCAAGCGACGGATCAGCCAGAAAAGTATCAGTGAAACAACTATCTCAAAAAATATGGGCGGAAAAGAAAGCCCAAACACCACGATAACGGGAAGTACACTCATCTCTTATCCTTGTAAAAACGGTGCCGGGAGCCGATCCCCCCTTTTCAGGGCAATTTTAGGGTTCAGGCTGATGATAGCTGCAAAGATGGGCCAGGATCACAACCGACAATCACAGGATAACAGCTTGTCCGGTGAGTGTTAAAATAAGGGGTTAGGCTACAGAGCTATAGCCCGGCTTTGCTATAGTAACGCGCCTGACTATAAGTTATCTACCAAATGTGATCTAAATCACTTTTAAGCCTGGGTTAATAATGGAAAGACTTAAAGGCATGTCCGTTTTTGCCAAAGTGGTTGAGCTTGGCTCGTTTACCGCCGCCGCACAGCAGCTAAAGCTGAGTGTTTCGGCCGTCAGTCAGACCGTGTCGCGGCTGGAGGACGAGCTACAGGTTAAGTTACTGAATCGCAGCACGCGCAGTCTGGGGCTGACCGAAGCCGGAAAGATTTACTTTCAGGGCTGCCGCCGCATGCTGTCAGAGGTGCAGCAGGTTCATGAACAGCTGTGGGCGTTTAACAACACGCCGATAGGAACGCTGCGCATCGGCAGTTCGTCCACCATGTCACAGAACCTGCTGGCATCGATGACGGTTGACATGCTGAATGAGTATCCCGGCCTGACGGTGAATCTTATCACCGGCAGCCCGGCACCCGATCTTATCGCCGATGGATTGGATCTGGTGCTGCGCGTCGGTGAGCTTCAGGATTCCGGCCTGTTCTCCCGGCGCCTGGGATCGATGCCGATGGTGGTGTGTGCGGCGAAAAGCTACCTGGCGCAGCATGGAACGCCGGAGGATCCTTCCGACATCGGTAATTTTTCCTGGCTAGAGTACAGCGTTCGTGCAGACAACGATTTCGAGCTGACCTCCCCGGAAGGCACGTCAGTGCGACTGTCGCCCAAAGGACGCTTTGCCACTAATGACGCTCAGACGCTAATCCGCTGGCTTAAAGCCGGAACCGGTATCGCCTATGTGCCGTTAATGTGGATTATTGAAGAGATAAACGCCGGGAAGGTAGAAATTCTGTTTACTCATTATCAGTCGGCGCCGCGCCCGGTCTATGCCGTCTACACGCAAAAAGATAAGCTGCCGCTTAAAGTACAGGTGTGCATCAATTACCTTATCAATTATTTCGATAAGGTCGCTGAGATTTATCGGGAATTCCGCAAAGCGTAAAGGTAGCGTTTCTGAAGTGGTCGTAAATAGCGGATGCTCACTGAACAAGGCGTTAAGCAGGCGGTCGGTATATATCCGCCTGCTCCGCTGTATTATGCCGTGCCGCCTACCGTCAGTTTATCCAGCTTCAGCGTAGGCTGGCCCACGCCGACCGGCACGCTCTGCCCCTCTTTACCGCAAACGCCTACGCCTTTGTCCAGCGCCAGATCGTTGCCGACCATTGAAATCTGCTGCATCGCCTCAATACCCGATCCAATTAGCGTGGCCCCTTTAACCGGTTTGGTCACTTTGCCATTTTCAATCAGGTAAGCTTCAGAGGTTGAGAAGACAAATTTTCCAGAGGTGATATCAACCTGACCACCGCCAAAATTCGGTGCATACAGGCCATATTCAACGCTGGCGATCATCTCTTCCGGGGTGGATTTACCCGCCAGCATATAGGTATTGGTCATACGCGGCATCGGAAGGTGTGCGTAGGATTCGCGGCGGCCGTTACCGGTTGGCTTAACACCCATCAGACGCGCGTTAAGTTTATCCTGCATATAACCTTTCAAAATACCGTTTTCAATCAGTACGTTGTACTGTCCCGGCACGCCCTCATCATCAACGGCCAGCGAACCGCGCAGCCCTTCGATCGTACCGTCATCCACCACAGTACACAGCTCAGAGGCCACCAGCTCCCCCATCTGTCCGCTGAATACGGAGGTGCCGCGACGGTTAAAGTCACCTTCCAGGCCGTGGCCTACTGCTTCATGCAGCAGCACGCCGGGCCAACCGGCGCCCAGCACCACCGGCACGGAACCCGCCGGAGCAGCAACCGCATTCAGATTAACCAGCGCCATGCGCACCGCTTCACGCGCCCAGGCCTCAGCACGAACTTCACCGGACTCATTGGCCAGGAAGAACTCATAGCCGTGTCGCCCGCCGCCGCCGCTGGAACCGCGCTCACGCTTGCCGTTCTCTTCAACCTGCACACTCACGGAGAGGCGAACCAGCGGTCGAACGTCCGCGGCCAGCGTCCCGTCGGTCGCGGCAACCAGCACCAGTTCATAGACGCCGCTCAGACTGGCAGAAACTTCCTGAACGCGTTTATCAGCGGCGCGGGCGGCGCTGTCAACACGGTGCAGCAGAGCAATCTTTTCTTCGCGGCTCAGACTCTGTAGCGGATCGAGAGCCGGATAGAGCGGACGATGTAGCACGGCCCCCAGGGTATGCGACTGGCCGTTCCCCTGCTCACGAACAATGCTGCGGGCTGCCGTGGCGCTCTGATGCAGCGCATTCAGCGTAATTTGATCGGCATAGGCAAAGCCGGTTTTCTCACCGCTAACCGCACGAACGCCGACGCCCTGGTCGATATTGTAGGAACCATCTTTAATAATGCGATCTTCCAGTACCCAGGATTCATGGTAGCTTGACTGGAAATAGAGATCCGCATAGTCCAGCTTACGCTCGGACAGCTGACCGAGAATGGCAAAAAGGTCGTTATGACTGATATTATTAGCAGTTAGTAACTGCTCACTCACCAAATTCAGACTCATGAATTCTCACTCAGTATGGATGGGCCGATAACCTCGACCCTCACTATTTAACCAGGCTCACTATGCTTACAGCGTGAGGCAATTCGCTGGCTACGTCAAATTCACTTCGCGCCGTCCTCGCGTGGTTTGCGAAGCACTTCATGGATTTCTGGCTTATCGACAGGCCCGGTAATGTTGTACCGCAGTACCGAAATCTTATTCCACAGCGGCCCCAGCGCTTTACTGGCGGCAAAAACAGCGGCTCCCACCACCGGGTTGACGGCAAAGGCCACGCCAACGCCCACCGTAGCCGAGATTTCTGGAGCAATAACGGCCTCCATATCGATCCGGCGTCTTACCAGGTCCAGGCTGCCCTTCATGGCAATATCTGCCTCTAACCCGTCGATCAGCAGGTTATCGGTATGCATTACGCCTTTTTCAATCCAGGCCGTTCCGTTGATAGAGTCAAACCAGAAGCCCTGACCAAAGGTATCGCTGAAATCAAGGCGCAGTTTTCTTATCAGCGCATCGAAGCTGACCAGCCGCAGCAGCTGTCCGGCGCGCCCGGTAGAGACATCCGCGATCTGCCCCGCACCCATATGCGATTTCAGGACCCCACTCAGCGTTTCTTCTGAAGGCTGCCACGGCACGGCACGCCAGTGCAGGTCGTAATCCAGTTTAAAGGGCGCATCGCGCATCGGGCTGGCAATACCAAACCAGCTGGTGCTCTCATTAATATTTTTGCCACTCAGCACGCCTTTCAGCGACGTCCTGGGGTCGTTTGGTCGATTAACCCATTCGCCGTCCACCGTCAGACGGGTATTTCCACTGTCAATTAAGCCGTTTGCCAGCTTCAGGGTGTCGCCGGTCGGGGTAAGCTGCGCCTGTATCCGGCCAAAGTTCTGCCCGCGCAGCCAGCATTGGCTACAGTTAAGGTTTAGCGCTGGCCAGCTGCTGAAATCAATGTCGGTGCTCTCCACCGGTAATGCCTCGCCGTCGCTCGACGCCGGCCACTGCGGGTTGTAATAGAGGTATTTCAGTTGGCCAATCCAGGGCCCTGACTGACTGGTGGTTAACGTACCGTCGATCTCTGTACCCTTCGCTTTAATCGTCATTCCTCCGGATACTGCCTCATTGAGAGTGACATCCAGATCCTGCCACTGCTGACCCGCCAGAGACAGAGCCGGGGTATGCAGACGAATATTCCCCGGTACAGGGTAGCTTCCGGTTTTTCCCGCGCCGGTTCCAGCGCTCGCCAACAGCCCGATCCATGCGGTCCCGTCCAGCGGCGGCAGATTGAGTATCACGGCCGCTGTCTCGGGCAGCGGTGGCGTTGTCCTGGCGTTGTTTTCCCAGATACCCCGTTCAAGGCGCAGTTGTTTACCCAGCAGCAGGCGACTGTTAAAACGATGGTCGCTGCCCACCGAACCGCTCAGATTAAAGCCGCGAAGATCGCCCTTTGCCGTTATCTTCACCGGAACGGCTTCGGCCCGGGTAACAGTTAACGGCGGAGGTAAGCGGCTGCTTACATTTTTCAGATTACTGTCGATATCGACCTGATAATTCGCGCCACCGTTGTGCGGTAAGGCAATTTGCACTTTTCCCTGCCACGGCAGAGTGCCCGACAGCTCTTTTCTGGCCATTTCGGGGATAACGGCCATCTTACCCGGCTGCCAGTCCGCCTGCATATCGACGCCAATCTGATAGGATTTCTCGTCTTCACGCGTGTTGAAGCTGACATTCAGCGGTTGACCAAACCAGCGGGCCTGCATCACGTTACTTTTGAGATTGCCGTTATCATAAGTCAGCCGCCCCGACAGACGCTCAAAGGTGGTTTCCAGCGGTTTTATCAGCAGCGAGTTGTTGTTGAAATTCACGTCGCCGGTGGCGCGGACCTCTTCGCCGTCCAGCGGAATATTGATATGTAAGTTACCACTCACATTTCCACCAACCTGTAGCTCGTCCAGCGCGGCACCCAGCGTTGACTTCAGCGGGGAGTTGTTAAAGTAGTCGCGCACCTGCTTGCCATCACCGCTGATTTCGCCGTCAACCAGCAGCAGCTCTTCCATATAGTCTGGAATGACCGCAGAAATATTCCGACCCTGTACCTCGCCCAGTCTGGTTTCTTTGGCCTTCATCCACAGGCCGTTATTCAGGAAGTCGAGATCGATGGCCAGATTTTCCAGCGGCGGCCAGCCTGGTTCGAATTCGTAAGTCGCCTGACGGAGCGGCACGGCGACTTCAAACATTCCCTCATTGTGTTTAAACGGGAATTCGTTGGGATCGCCGGCAAAAATCAGCGTGGCATTATCAACCTGCCCCCCCTTCAGCGCCCCGCTCAAATAGTCGGTCAGGGAGGTGCCCATCAGCGGTTCCGGGAAGTAGCGCCAGGCATCTGCGGCGTCCGTCAGTTTTATTCCGGCGAGAATATCCAGACGCGGGGGCTTATCCTTCAGCTGCTGATAGCGGAAATCGCCGCGGGACCAGAGAGAGCGGGCCTGAACCTCAAGCTGTTCTCCTGAAAGCGTCAGTCCATCGTTAGTCTGTTGCCAGCTCAGCGCACCGGAAGCCTGCTGGATCTCCAGCGGCGCACGGAACATATCGCCATAGGGCAGCGTGGCCTGTCGCACGGAAAACGCCAGCTGTCCATTCCCGGTACTGCCGGAGAGCGTACCGTCAAAATGCTCCATTCCCGGTAGCAGCTTCCACTGCTTCCAGCTCAGGTTCTGCCAGCGGGCCTGGAATCGCGTTCTGTCAGGCTGGCTCAGCGGGATATCAGCGGCCAGCGACGCCAGCTGACCGCGCGGTTGCAGTACACGCCAGTTTTCCAGCAGCTCCGGTGAGAGTTTGGCAAACATGGGGACCAGTGGATCGATGTACGCCAGATCAAAATTCGTTGCCCGCACCCGCATTTCTGCCTGATTATCCGGTCCCGGCAGATCGTTGTTTTGCGGTAGCCAGAGCAGAGAAAGCTCCCCCTCGGGCCAGGGCTTGCCATCAGTAAAGAAACGCGTCTGCGGAACCGTTAACTGCCAGCCCCGATTGAACCGGGTGATATGGGCAGTCAGATTATCCACGCGCAGATGATGCGTTTGATTGTCTCCCTGCCACACCGCGCCGCCCTGTTTCAGCCAGATATCACCGCCCGAAATGTCGCCATTGCTGATATTCATCCACGCGGCCAGACTGAACTTAGCACTTTCCAGACTGGTGTTGTCGCGTACCCACTTCCCCAGCCACGGCTTGACGTCAACGTCATCCGCCTGCATCCAGATCCGGCCCGTATCCAGATAACCGTTGCTGTCGCTGAGATCGAGTCGTACCTGCACTTCACCGTGCTGGCCGGTAATGCTGGACAGATTAACCAGCCCCTCGGCGCGATGGCGAACCGTTTCGTTAAGCCAGGTCAGTTGATGAATAGCCAGCTTAGCGCGCTGTCCGGAGGGGGTGACAAAGCTGACTTCGCTGTCGCGCAGGTCAAAATGGTCAAACTGTCGTAAAAACAGATTATTAATCCGGTCAGCCTGGAGATCGGAACTGTTACCGCCGCCGAATAGCGGGGTGTTGGTGACCAGATTTAACTGCCAGAAAGTGAGATCGCGGAACTGCCAGCGCAGATGCAGCAAGGACTGCCAAACGTCCAGCGCCAGCGTTACGCGCTGAATGCCAAGGTTACCGCCATCGGAAAGGCCTATCTGAACGTCCCGAATATCCAGCCGCGGGCCGAAGGATTCCCAGCTTCCTTCCAGTGAACTGGCGGCAACATTAAGGCCGATTGCGGATGAAACCTGTTCCAGTATCGGCGTCCGCCAGGTGTTCATATGAGGCATCAGCAGGCGCAGGCCACTGACCAGCAGCGCAATAACCACGACTACCGTTGCGCCAGTCACCAGCAAAATCCTCGGCAGTCGCCTCACATGCCTCTCCTTGTTTCATTCGGGGGTATTAGCAACGCGGCTAACCTACATCATTACGACGTCAAACTGCTCCTGCGTATAAAGCGGCTCAATTTGGACTTTAACCTGTTTACCGACGAAGATTTCCACTTCTGCCAGCGCATGAGACTCATCACTTTTCAATGCTTCCCCAACGGCGGGAGAGGCATAGACCAGGAAGCGATCGGTATCGTAGGCGTGATGAACACGGACGATCTCGCGCATGATTTCATAACAGACCGTTTCGACCGTTTTCAGTGTACCCCGCCCTTTACATACCGGGCAGTCCTGGCAAAGAACGTGTTCAATGCTTTCACGGGTACGCTTGCGGGTCATCTCAACTAACCCAAGCTGTGAAAAACCGTTAATGCCGGTTTTGACCCGATCCTTGCTTAGCGCCTGCTCCAGTGAGTGCAGCACCCGACGACGGTGATCCTCATTACTCATATCGATAAAGTCGATAATGATAATGCCACCGAGATTGCGCAGCCGCAGCTGACGCGCTATCGCCTGCGTCGCTTCAATATTCGTATTAAAGATGGTTTCTTCAAGATTACGATGGCCGACAAATGCCCCGGTATTAATATCGATAGTCGTCATCGCTTCGGTCTGATCGATAATCAGGTAACCGCCTGATTTTAGTTCAACTTTACGATCCAGAGAACGCTGTATCTCATTTTCTACATCAAAAAGATCGAAAATCGGCTGTTTTCCGGTGTACAGCTCCAGCTTAGCGGTCATCTCCGGGATATATTCGCCGGTAAACTCCACAAGGTGTTCAAAGGTAAGACGCGAGTCAATGCGGATGCGATCGAGCGCGGCACCGGCAAAATCACGCAGAATACGCTGGGACAGCGCGACTTCACCATAGAGGCGACAGCGGGTCTGGTTGCGTTTTTTGCGCTCAATCACCTTGGTCCACAGCCGTTTCAGGAACGCAGCGTCCGAGGCCAGCTCTTCTTCGCCGACGCCCTCAGCAGCGGTACGAATAATATAGCCGCCCAGCTCATCGCAGTAGCTCGATACCACCGCTTTCAGACGATCGCGCTCGGCCTCGCTGTCAATGCGCTGTGAAACACCCACGTGGGATGCTCCGGGCATAAAGACCAGGTAACGCGATGGCAGGGTTATATCGGTCGTCAGACGGGCGCCTTTCGTGCCCAGCGGATCTTTCACCACCTGCACCATCAGATCCTGGCCCTGGCGAACCAGTTCAGAGATATCGCGCACGGAGAAGTTTTTCTGCTCGTCACCGGCAACGCATTCGGTATGCGGCATAATGTCGGAGGCATGCAAAAATGCGGCTTTTTCGAGTCCGATATCAACAAATGCCGCCTGCATTCCCGGCAGGACGCGGCTGACCCGTCCTTTGTAAATATTGCCGACGATGCCCCGACGCGCCTCACGCTCGATATGAATTTCCTGCAAAATGCCGCCGTCAATGTAGGCAACCCGGGTTTCCGACGGCGTAATGTTTACCAGCAGCTCAGCTGTCATCTTGTCCTCTCACTTTACGCAGCGCCAGGAAATTGCTGAACAGCTCAGCTGTCTCAACCAGGGGCAACCCCACTACCGCGTAATAACTTCCGTTAATTTTTCTGACAAAGTTTCCACCTCGTCCCTGAATACCGTATGCGCCGGCTTTGTCCATGGGTTCGCCGCTGGCAATATAGGTCGCTATATCTTCGGGGGTTAACACCCGAAACGTGACGTCAGTGACAACCAGGCAATCCAGAGACTGCTGACCGTCGGACAGCGCGACGGCCGTCATCACCTGATGCGTCTGCCCGGATAGCTTTCTCAACATTGCGGCAGCAGCCGCGGTATCAGCCGGTTTTTCCAACACTTCATTGTGCAATACGACAACAGTATCGGCGCCCAGTACGGGAAGATCCAGGGAGGCGACGGCAACACCGGCCTGCGCCTTTTCCAGCGCCAGTCTGCGAACGTAGTGCTCCGCCTGCTCATCCGCACGACGCTGTTCTTCTACTTCGGTAGAGAGGCGCTCAAACGGCAGACCAAGCTGAGTCAGTAATTCGCTACGGCGGGGAGAACCTGAAGCCAGATACAGGGATACCATAATTGTCCTTTATTGTACGGCAAACTGGCGTCGGATCTTTCTCATCAGTAAAAACAGCCAGGGCCAGAGAATACCGTCGATAACGCTGCTCCAGAAAATTTCAGGCCGGAAAGAAACGTTGATGACTAAAAATTCTGCCCAGAAGACAATAACGTCCATTGCCAGCGACAGAACCATCACCATCAGCGCCTGCTGCCACAGGGCCAGATTACGGAACAACTGAAATTTAAACGCAACCAGATAAGCGATAATGCTCAGCGCCAGAGCGCGCACGCCCAGCGTTGAACCCGAGATGAGGTCCATTATAGATCCCATCACGAAACCCGTACCGACATTTACCCGATGCGGCAGCGCCAGCACCCAATAAATCAGGATCAGCAACAGCCACGAGGGCCTGAACATAAAGATTTGCTCAGGCCAGGGCATAATTTGCAGAACCAGTGCGACCAGGAAGGAAAGCCAGATGACCCAGCGTCCGTGGCTACGGTAGCTACTCAAGGCTGCCCCCCACGAACCGAGGGCTGACGAGCAGGCTGCGCCGTACTGACAGGTGCAGGTTGCGCCCCGTCCGCGGCGCCGGATACGGCGCTGCTATTCTCGACAGGTGCAGCGGGCGGAGCCGGTGGCCCCATATCACTGACCGGCGGCAGAACCTGCGGCATCATCTGCATCAGGCGTTCGTTCGCGACGCGGTGAACCTCATCGGGAGCCATTGGCATGCTTCCGTTACGATCCGCGCCCCACAAGAGTAGAAGATAGCGTAATCGCTGAAGCCCCGCCGTCGGACGCGCCTGGATAACCGTGTAGGCCCGCTGCGTATCCACTTTTACCGAGGACACGACACCCACGGGATAACCTTCCGGGAAGCGTCCACCCAGTCCTGACGTGACCAGAACGTCGCCAACGCGAATATCGGTATTACCCGGCAGATGTTCCAGCTGCAAATCTTCGGTGCAGCCGTTACCTGCGGCAATAACGCGGATGTCGTTGCGCAGCACCTGGATCGGCAGGGCGTGGGAAGCATCGCAGATCAGCAGTACGCGGCTGGTAATTTTACCGACTGCCACAACCTGCCCGACGACGCCTTTGTCACTGATTACCGGCTGGCCTTCATACACACCGTTTACGCTGCCTTTATCAATGACGACCTGGTCAGTATAGGGATCGCTGCCGGTCGAGATCACCTGGGTAACCATTTTATGCTCATCCTGACGCAGCGGTGAGCCCAGCAGTTCGCGCAGACGGGCATTTTCCTGCTTAAACTGGCCCAGCATCAGCAGTTCACTGTTTTTCAGGATCAGTTCGCGACGTAAGGTTTTATTTTCCAGCTCAAGCTGCTGGCGAGAGGCCAATGTCTCGGAAACATTGTCCAGAATTTGGCGCGGCCCGTTGGCCAGAAAGTAGAATGGACTGACGGCGGTATCCATATAGGTCCGTATTTGGGTAAAAGCCCCCATACGGCTATCGGCGACGATTACGCCTATCGCCACAAGCACCGCTAAAAATAGGCGTAACTGCAGGGAAGGCCCCCTGCTGAACATCGGCTTCATAAACTCGGCGTTTTCCTCGACAACATGAAAAAGGAGTGCGGGTAGCGCCCGGCACCCCCTTCAGGCAAATTATTCTTCGCTGAACAAATCGCCGCCGTGCATGTCAATCATTTCCAACGCTTTACCGCCACCGCGCGCAACGCAGGTCAGCGGATCTTCTGCAACGACTACCGGGATCCCAGTCTCTTCCATAAGCAGGCGGTCCAGGTTACGCAGAAGCGCACCACCACCGGTCAGTACCATGCCGCGTTCGGAGATGTCGGAGGCCAGCTCGGGTGGACACTGTTCCAGTGCAACCATTACCGCGCTCACAATCCCGGTTAAAGGCTCCTGCAACGCTTCCAGAATTTCGTTAGAGTTCAGCGTAAAGCCACGCGGAACGCCTTCGGCCAGATTACGGCCACGCACTTCCATCTCACGCACTTCATCGCCCGGATACGCTGAACCGATTTCATGCTTGATGCGCTCAGCGGTTGCTTCACCGATCAGTGAACCGTAGTTACGACGAACATAATTAATGATGGCTTCATCGAAGCGGTCACCACCAATCCGGACGGAAGAGGAGTAAACGACGCCGTTCAGCGAGATAACGGCAACTTCTGTCGTTCCTCCACCGATATCCACAACCATGGAGCCGGTAGCTTCAGATACAGGCAGACCGGCACCGATTGCTGCCGCCATCGGTTCCTCAATCAGGAACACTTCACGCGCGCCAGCCCCCTGGGCAGATTCACGGATAGCACGGCGTTCAACCTGGGTTGCGCCAACCGGCACACACACCAGCACGCGAGGGCTTGGACGCATGAAGCTGTTGCTATGAACCTGTTTAATGAAGTGTTGCAGCATCTTTTCGGTCACAAAGAAGTCAGCGATAACGCCGTCTTTCATTGGACGAATAGCCGCGATATTGCCGGGCGTACGCCCCAGCATCTGTTTTGCATCATGACCGACTGCCGCCACGCTCTTTGGGGAACCGGCACGATCCTGACGAATAGCAACGACGGAAGGCTCATTAAGAACAATGCCCTGTCCTTTCACGTAAATCAGGGTATTGGCAGTACCCAGGTCGATGGACAAGTCGTTGGAAAACATGCCACGAAATTTTTTAAACATACTAAAGGATAATCCTGCAAGCTGGGGGCGGATAATAAAATCCGCTTACTTTACCAACCACACGAAGTAGCGACAAGGCGCAAAAACGTTCTACTTCGGTGAAAAATCATGCTATCTCACGCCTGCGTCACAACCCTTAACAGCACCTTTGGCAACAAATGCTGATATCGCGGCATCCGGCCTTTGTGTTCCGACGAATCCAGCGGACATAACATACATAATATTTAACATTTTAGTTTCGCTTAGGCTGGCAAAAGAGCCGCTACGAACCACACCGCGCGGCTATTCTACGTGAAAACCGGACTAACGGCAGACTAAACTCGATATCTTTGTGAATATTTTTTCACGTCACTGTTGACCGGCTGCGAAGAGGCAAAAAAGTCCCCCTGACCGCCGCTAACACCCAGCTCAACCAACGTTTGCCACTCTTGCCTGAATCGTACGCCGGCGGCATAAACCTTGGTTGACGTGTGTTTACAACTCTCGATCAGGCTTTGTACGAAGAGTTGATTTTCCGTACGCCGCTCGATGTTACGTACCAGTCCCGGATGCAGCTTGATAAGCTCAATCTGGAACTGCCTGATGTAGGCAGTACTGACCACGGTTAACCCCGCCTGATTGATAGCCACACGGCAGCCAAAACCAGAGATTAAACGGAACACCGGACCCAACCGATTGATGTGTTGACACACTTCGGCTTCCGCAAGTTCAAATAAAATACGATTTCTTTGCGATTTAGTACATTGCAGTAGGCTGTCGCGCAGCCAATTGAGGAAATTTCGCTGTAGCAGAGAGTCCAGCGTGAGTGGAATGGCCAGCGTTTCTTCAGGCCAGAGATCGACCAGCTTCAGAATGCGTGTCACCATCTGTCGATCGTAGCTTTCGGCCAGGCCAAGCTGCTGGGCCAGCGGTAAATACTCTGCTGACAGCACCTCTTTCTCACCGTCAAAAATACGCGGCATCATCTCACGGTGATGAACATTGCCCTGGCTGGTCACCGCCGGTTTTTGATAAAGGCGAGGCCCGCCCCGGTTCACCGTGTTTTCCAGCAGCGTTCGCCACTTAACGCTGCCGCGTGCCAGATCCTGTAGCGCCCCCTCGCCTACCGACCAGCTATTTCCGCCCTGAAGCGTCGCCTGTCGCGTCGCCAGCTCCGCGTTTTCCATTACCTGAAGGGTGGTCTGACCGCTGCGCCAGCCGCTGATACCAATGTGGATCATATCCTCACGATCCAGCATTCGCGTCGGCGGTAACGTATCCACCGCTTTGATCAGCTGAGAGGCAATGCTGTCGGCATCCTTTACGCTGCGGTGCGGCAGCAGGACGGCAAAATCACTGCGGAAGTAGCGGGCCAGCAGCGCGCCGGGATAGCGTAAAACAAACGTCGAGAGCAGGTTCACTATGGCAAAGAGCAGGTCCTGGACTTCGGCGTGGCTCCAGCGTTCGCGCAGGGTGTCAAAATCCGGCAGGCGTATCATCATCACCATGCCGTGCGTGCCTACGGCTTCCGGATCTTCTAACAGCGTGGTCAGCTGATTATCAAAGAACAGGCGATTATTAAGCCCGGTACTTGCATCCTGCGCGGCAAAGGTGCGGATCAGGGTATCAACGCGATAGTGCTGTTCCCCGGCCTCTTTCAGGTCTGCCAGCAGCAGGTCAATGGCGCTACTGGCTTTTGCCGGCCATTCGTGTATCGATCCCGGCCGCACGCTGGCACGCTCCCCTTTGATAATGGCTTCGGCGCGTAACTCCAGGCGTTCCAGGCCTTTCAACTGACGATACAGCCAGCGGTTGGCCTGAATCAGCAGCAGCGTCATAATTATCGCTACCGCGGCGATCGCCAGCAGCATCGACGCACCGGTCATTGAGTTAAACCAGTTTTTGTTTAAATCTATCCACTGAATGCGCAGGGTAAAGTTGGGATGCTGTTGCAGCTTCAGCTCGGTCTGACGGAAGCGATTTGGCTTATCGAACAGCAGCGCCTGCTGGGGGCGAATGACCTCGATTATCTGCTTTCCGTCTTCAATCAGCTCGATACGTTCGATCTGCAAAGGGTTCATGATCTTATGTAGCCAGGGCGCTATCTGCTGTGGTGACTGGGTTAACAAGGCCAGATCGACGTCATCCGCCATACGCTCAACCCGAAGCTCTTCCCTCTGGTTGCTAACATAAAAGAAGCTCAGCACACAGCCCACCAGCATCAGTAACATGCCTAGTGTGCAGAGCAGAGTAACAATCGCGGAAAGTTTGGTGGTTAATCGCATCCTTGTGCCCATTTACAGCGGTAACGAATAAGTCATTAACGGTCATTCATAACCGATAAGTTAATGACGGGAATACAGCAGGCCAACGAGCCTGAGTTATATAATGCGCGAAAATACCACAAACCGGATGAACTTTGCTTGTCTGGTGTCAGAAAATGACCGTTTTCAGCGAGTATAGTCTTCACTGAACACATTTTATTGAACCGCGGATTTTCAGGAGATTCTTATGCAGGCACTGGTACTCGAACAGTCAGAAGGAAAAACCCTGGCTGCAATCAAAGATATAGACAGTAGCAGCCTTCCGGCGGGTGAGGTCACCGTTGATATTGACTGGTCTGGTATAAATTACAAAGACGCCCTGGCAATTACCGGTAAGGGTAAAATCATTCGCCAGTTTCCCATGGTGCCGGGGATTGATTTCGCCGGAAAAGTGCATGTCAGCAGCGATCCGCGTTTTCACAGCGGGCAGTCCGTGGTGCTGACCGGCTGGGGCGTGGGTGAGAATCACTGGGGCGGGCTGGCAGAGCAGGCGCGGGTAAAGGCGGACTGGCTGGTGCCGCTTCCCGAAGGGATCGATGAGCGTCAGGCGATGATCGTCGGCACCGCCGGTCTGACGGCAATGCTCTGCGTCATGGCCTTAGAAGAAGGCGGCCTGACCCCGGAAAGCGGCGATGTGCTGGTCACCGGAGCCAGCGGCGGAGTGGGCAGCACCGCCGTTGCGATCCTGCACAGCCTCGGCTATCGGGTTACCGCCGTTAGCGGCCGGGAGAGCACCCATGACTATTTACGTCAACTGGGCGCTGATAGCCTGTTGCCCCGCAGCGCATTCAGCGAACCCTCCCGTCCGCTGGAAAAACAGCGCTGGGCCGGGGTCGTTGATACGGCCGGAGGCCAGGTGCTCGCCACCGCGCTGGCACAGACTGCTTATCAGGGCGTGGTCGCGGCCTGTGGTCTGGCGGGAGGGGTTGATCTGCCAACCAGCGTTATGCCCTTTATCCTGCGCAATGTGCGGCTGCAAGGGATCGACTCCGTTATGGCGCCAACCGCCCGCCGTATCGCGGCCTGGAAGCGGCTGGTAAAAGCCCTTCCCGCGACCTTTTACCAGCATGCGACAAATGAGGTGCCTCTTTCGCAGGCTGCCGACATTGCAGAAAAGCTGTTAAACAATCAGGTCACCGGCCGGACGCTGGTACGCATACGCTAAACCTGACGCCCCGGCAGTTCCGGCCGGGGCGGGTCTGAGCACCGATGACAATTTTTACGTCGGCATTCGCCTAAATCTGCGCCCTGCGCCATGATTAACAGGATACCCCCAGTTTTTGCCAAGGATTACCCATGAAAAGCATCAGCCGGTTGACTGAAAACGACATCACGCCGGAAAGCGTATTCAATACACGTCGCCGTACACTCCTGAAAACGTTGGGACTGAGTGCGGCAGCGTTAACTCTGCCCGGCACCGCGCAGGCCGACGTCCTCTCCTGGTTTAAGGGAAACGACCGGCCAAAAGCCCCGTCGGGTAAGCCGCTGGACTTCAGTAAGCCGGCTCAGTATCAGTCCGATCTTGCCCTTACACCGGAAGACAAGGTGACGGGCTACAATAATTTTTACGAGTTTGGCCTGGATAAAGCCGATCCCGCCGCCAACGCCGGAACGCTCAACACCACCGACTGGAAAATCGAGATTGGTGGCGAGGTAGCCAAGCCGCTAACGCTGAATATGGACGACATTTTTAAACGCTTCCCTCTGGAACAGCGTATTTATCGCATGCGCTGCGTAGAGGCCTGGTCGATGGTCGTGCCGTGGGTAGGTTTCGAACTGGGCAAGCTGCTGAAGGCTGCCGAACCCACCAGCAATGCGCGCTATGTCGCTTTCCAGACAATCTATGCCCCGGATGAAATGCCCGGTCAGAAAGATCGTTTTATCGGCGGCGGGCTGGATTACCCCTATGTTGAGGGGCTGCGCCTGGACGAAGCGATGCACCCCCTTACGCTGTTAACCACCGGCGTTTACGGCAAGGCGCTTCCTCCACAGAACGGCGCGCCGATCCGCCTTACCGTGCCCTGGAAGTACGGTTTTAAAGGCATTAAATCGATCGTGAAGATCGAACTGGTGCGCGATATGCCGCCAACGACATGGAATCAGCTGGCGCCCAACGAGTACGGCTTTTATGCCAACGTCAATCCGCACGTTGATCACCCCCGCTGGTCGCAGGCCACCGAACGCGCTATCGGTTCCGGCGGCATTCTGGATGTAAAACGCCAGCCGACGCTGCTGTATAATGGCTACGCTGATCAGGTTGCTTCGCTGTACCGCGGGCTGGACTTACGGGAACATTTTTAATCCATGCGTCTGACGTCAAAACAGATTGTCGTTTTCAAAGTCGTGCTGCATCTGGCCGGCTTTCTGCCGCTGCTGTGGCTGCTGCTTGCCATCAATCAGGGCTGGCTCAGCGCGGACCCGGCAAAGGATATTCAGCATTTTACCGGTCGGATGGCACTGAAGTTTCTGCTGGCCTCTCTGCTGGTCACGCCGCTGGCACGCTATGGCAAGCAGCCGCTGCTGATCCGCGTGCGCCGCCTGCTGGGTTTGTGGTGTTTTGCATGGGCCACGCTGCACCTGGTAAGTTATTCCCTGCTGGAGCTGGGTATCAGTAATCTCGGCCTGCTGGGATCGGAGTTGCTCCAGCGCCCTTATCTGACGCTGGGCATGATAAGCTGGACGATCCTGTTACTGCTGGCGGCAACGTCGTTTCAACGCGCGCAGCGCAAACTGGGTAAACACTGGCAGACGCTGCATAATGCCGTCTATCTGGTGGCAGTGCTGGCTCCGATTCACTTCCTGTGGTCGGTGAAGGTATTGTCTCCACAGCCGTGGATTTATGCTCTGTTAGCTGCAATTTTGCTGGCATTTCGTTATAAAAAATTCCGACGCTGGTGGCCATGGTGAGGCGGTAACGCCCCCCCGTTCCCGGCACCCAGTCGATCAACTTCGCTGATACGACCAGTATTTAGCTGCTAATTGCGTTGATATCGTTATAATGCCCGACTTCGACACGCTGCCGATATCAATTTTCACCTTAATCAGGTGACAAACGGGTTTCGGCGATGTATTTTGTGCGATGCCTTATTTATCGCCGGAGATAGCAGCAAGATGACGGATAAGTTTCATGTGCTCCTTTTGAATGGTCCCAACCTTAATCTGCTGGGTACGCGTGAGCCGGAAAAATACGGTCATACCACGCTGGCTGACATTGTCAGCGATCTGACGGCACAGGCTACTGCGCTTAACGTGACCCTAAGCCATCTCCAGTCCAATGCGGAATATGCGCTGATCGATCGCATACATGAAGCAAAAGGCAACGTCGATTATATCGTTATTAACCCGGCGGCATTTACCCACACCAGCGTAGCACTGCGTGATGCGCTGCTGGCGGTAGGTATCCCGTTTATTGAAGTTCATCTGTCAAACGTGCATGCCCGCGAGCCTTTTCGCCATCATTCATATCTTTCTGATATTTCTGCTGGCGTGATCTGTGGACTTGGTGCCGACGGTTATTCCTGGGCTTTACAGACGGCGGTTAAACGCCTGTCACTATCTAATTAAACAGAGTACGGAACCACACTTATGGATATTCGTAAGATTAAAAAACTGATCGAACTGGTTGAAGAATCAGGCATCGCTGAACTTGAAATTTCTGAAGGCGAAGAGTCGGTTCGTATCAGCCGTTCTCCGGCTAACGTTGGCTATCCAATGATGCAGCAGGCCTATGCTGCACCAATGATGCAACCGCAGCCCGCTCTGGCCGCCGCCGTTGCTCCTGCCGCTGCGCCGGTAATGGAAGCACCAGCCGCCGCTGAGATCAGTGGCCACATCGTGCGCTCTCCAATGGTCGGGACGTTCTACCGTACCCCAAGCCCGGACGCGAAAGCCTTCGTTGAAGTTGGCCAGAAAGTTAACGCCGGCGACACCCTGTGCATCGTTGAAGCAATGAAAATGATGAACCAGATCGAAGCCGATAAATCCGGCGTTGTGAAAGCGATCCTGCTTGAAAGCGGTCAGCCTGTTGAGTTTGACGAGCCGCTGGTAGTCATCGAATAACGAGGCCAACCATGCTTGATAAAATTGTAATTGCTAACCGTGGCGAAATTGCGCTGCGTATTCTGCGCGCCTGCAAAGAGCTGGGCATCAAAACCGTGGCCGTCCACTCTACCGCCGACCGCGATCTGAAGCACGTGCTGCTGGCCGATGAAACCGTGTGTATCGGTCCGCCTCAGTCAGTTAAAAGCTACCTGAATATCCCGGCGCTGATCTCCGCTGCCGAAATTACCGGGGCTGTTGCTATTCACCCTGGCTACGGGTTCCTTTCTGAGAACGCTGACTTTGCCGAGCAGGTTGAGCGTTCCGGCTTTATCTTTATCGGTCCAAAAGCAGACACCATCCGTCTGATGGGCGATAAAGTGTCCGCCATCACCGCCATGAAAAAAGCCGGGGTTCCTACCGTTCCCGGTTCCGACGGTCCGCTGACTGAAGACATGGATAAGAACCGCGCCTTTGCCAAACGCATCGGCTATCCGGTGATTATTAAAGCCTCCGGCGGCGGCGGCGGTCGCGGTATGCGCGTTGTGCGCAGCGACAAAGATCTGGAACAGTCCATCAACATGACGAAAGCGGAAGCTAAAGCAGCTTTCAACAACGACATGGTGTACATGGAGAAGTACCTGGAAAACCCACGCCATATCGAAGTTCAGGTTATGGCTGACGGCCAGGGCAACGCTATCTATCTGGCTGAGCGCGACTGTTCTATGCAGCGTCGTCACCAGAAAGTGGTTGAAGAAGCCCCGGCACCGGGTATTACCGAAGAGCTGCGTCGCTACATTGGTGAACGCTGTACCAAGGCCTGTGTAGAAATCGGCTATCGCGGTGCGGGCACGTTCGAGTTCCTTTACGAAAACGGTGAATTCTACTTTATTGAGATGAATACCCGTATTCAGGTGGAACACCCGGTAACCGAAATGATCACCGGTGTGGATCTGATCAAAGAGCAGCTGCGTATTGCTGCCGGTCAGCCGCTGTCAATTAAACAGGAAGAAGTGGTTGTACGCGGTCATGCGGTAGAGTGCCGTATTAATGCTGAAGACCCGAACACCTTCCTGCCAAGCCCTGGCAAAATCACCCGCTTCCACGCGCCGGGCGGTTTTGGCGTGCGCTGGGAGTCGCATATTTACGCCGGTTATACCGTGCCGCCGTATTATGATTCGATGATTGGCAAGCTTATCACCTACGGTGAAACCCGCGATATCGCGATCTCCCGCATGAAAAATGCGCTGGCGGAGCTGATTATCGATGGGATTAAAACCAACATCGAACTGCAGATGAAAATCATGTCGGACGAGAACTTCCAGCACGGTGGAACCAATATCCACTATCTGGAGAAGAAGCTCGGCCTGCAAGAGAAGTAATCCTGCCCGATCGGTGGGCCTGCATCGCCAGGCCCACTCTCCTTTCCCCCATTCTGTCACTTTCAAAGGTCACGCGGGTTGATGCGCGTTTATCGCCGCCTCTCTGCTGTTAACAACCTTTGCCGTCACTCTGAGGAGATACGGATGGATACGCGTTTTCTACAGGCTCATAAAGAAGCCCGCTGGTCCTTCTGGCTGGCGGTGGCTTATCTGGCCTGCTGGGTTCTTACCGCACGTCTGTGGGACGACAGACCGGGGATCACCGGGCTGCCGCACTGGTTTGAGCTCTCCTGCCTGCTGGTGCCGGGCCTGTTTATTGTTCTCTGCTGGCTGATGGTTCGTGGCGTTTTCCGCGATATTCCCTTGGAGGACGACGATGAAGCTTGAAATCATTCTGCCGCTGATTGGCTATCTGCTGCTGGTTGCCGGTGTGTCGATCTTTGCCATGCGAAAGCGCCGCGAGGGGAGTTTTCTGACCGAGTACTTTCTCGGCAGCCGTTCTATGGGTGGCTTTGTGCTGGCCATGACGCTGACCACGACCTATATCAGCGCCAGCTCGTTTATTGGCGGCCCCGGTGCGGCCTATAAATACGGACTGGGCTGGGTGATGCTGTCAATGGTACAGGTGCCTGCGGTCTGGCTGTCCCTTGGCGTTCTGGGGAAAAAATTCGCTATCCTCGCCCGCCGCTATAATGCGGTTACGCTCAACGATATGCTCTACGCCCGCTACGGCAGCCCGCTGCTGGTCTGGCTGGCAAGCCTTAGTCTGCTGGTCGCTTTTATCGGCGCGATGACGGTGCAGTTTATTGGCGGTGCCCGCCTGCTGGAGACCGCGGCGGGGATCCCTTACGACACCGGGCTGCTGATTTTTGGCAGCACGATTGCGCTGTACACCGCCTTCGGCGGCTTTCGTGCCAGCGTACTGAACGATGCAATGCAGGGCATGGTGATGCTGCTGGGTACTTTTATCCTGCTGTTTGCGGTGATCCATGCGGCGGGCGGTCTGCAAAGCGCGGTAGTGCGCCTGGAAGAGATCGATCCTCGCCTGATTACCGCATCGGGCGTGGACAATATTCTGACGCCAACCTTCCTGGCTTCCTTCTCGGTGCTGGTATGCTTTGGCGTGATCGGCCTGCCGCATACCGCCGTACGCTGCATTTCCTATAAAGACAGCAAGGCGGTCCACCTGGCGATCCTGCTGGGCACCGTGGTAGTCGCGGTGCTGATGTTCGGTATGCATCTGGCCGGAGCCCTTGGCCGCGCGGTGCTGCCGGATCTGGCCATCCCCGATCAGGTGATCCCGACGCTGATGATCCAGGTCCTGCCGCCGCTGGCGGCCGGGATCTTTCTTGCTGCGCCGATGGCGGCGATCATGTCGACGATCAATGCCCAGCTGCTACAATCATCGGCAACGATCGTAAAGGATCTCTATCTGCGCGTACGTCCGGAACACATGCATAATGAGCCGCTGCTGAAGCGCTTTTCCAGCCGGGTTACGCTGATCCTTGGGATGCTGCTGCTGCTGGCCGCATGGAACCCGCCCGATATGATTATCTGGCTGAACCTGCTGGCGTTCGGCGGCCTGGAAGCCGTATTCCTCTGGCCGCTGGTGCTGGGGCTGTACTGGGAGAAAGCCAACGCTGCCGGCGCCCTCAGCAGCATGATCGCCGGCGCCGCCTGCTACACGCTGCTGGCAAGCCTGGGCGCGGAGCCCATGGGCTTCCATCCGATTGTGCCTGCGCTGCTGCTCAGCCTGCTGGCGTTTCTCGTCGGCAACCGTTTTGGTCAACCTGCGCCTGAACCGCAGGATACCTCCACCCCGTTTTAATAAAGAGAATTGCTATGCCCTGGATACAGATGAAGATTAATACGACCGGCGCCCAGGCTGAAGAGCTGGGCGACGCCCTGATTGAAAACGGCGCGGTATCGGTGACCTTCCAGGATACGCACGATAACCCGGTATTCGAACCGCTGCCCGGCGAAACGCGCCTGTGGGGTGACACCGACGTTATTGGCCTGTTTGACGCAGAAACCGAGATGTCGGATGTGATTGCCGGCCTGGAACAGCATCCGCTGCTGGGAGAAGATTTCCACCACAAGATTGAGCAGATCGAAGACAAAGACTGGGAGCGCGAGTGGATGGCAAACTTCCACCCGATGCGTTTTGGTCAGCGCCTGTGGATCTGCCCAAGCTGGCGTGATGTGCCGGACCCGGAAGCCGTCAACGTGATGCTTGATCCGGGCCTTGCCTTTGGCACCGGTACTCATCCGACTACTGCGCTCTGCCTGGCGTGGCTGGACGGCCTGGATCTGGCGGGTAAAACGGTGATCGATTTTGGCTGTGGCTCCGGCATTCTGGCGATTGCCGCCCTGAAACTGGGTGCAGCACAGGCTATCGGGATCGATATCGATCCACAGGCTATCCAGGCAAGCCGTGACAACGCCGAACGTAACGGCGTTTCTGACCGTCTGGCACTCTACCTGCCCCATCAGCAGCCGGATAACCTCAGCGCGGATGTCGTCGTGGCCAATATCCTGGCCGGCCCGCTGCGTGAGCTGGCGCCGTTGATAAGCGTGCTGCCCAAAAGCGGGGGGCATCTGGGCCTTTCCGGGGTGCTGGCAAGCCAGGCAGAGAGCGTTTGTGAGGCCTATGCGGATACCTTTACGCTCGATCCGGTTGCAGAGAAAGAAGAGTGGTGCCGCATCACCGGCATCCGCCAGTAACAATTTGCTGGCACAGGTCAGATAAACTGTGCCAGCGCATTGTTTGCGTCACATGTGTCGAAAAATGACCCAACTGGCGTTAAAAATATTGTTATCCGGGTCACAAAAAAAGAAAAATCTTTGTACACATTTTCATCTTATTTTTTTAATTGATTGTTTTTATTGGGTTAAATACCAAAAGAGATCGGGTGTAAAGGCTAACATTGTTCAACCATCGGGTATTGTTCAAAGTTTGGCCTTTCATCTTCCTGAAAAAATGCGTAATATACGCCGCCTTGCGGACACACAATGGTCACTTTTTTTTCATGCGCATAGGAAATCACCAGCTTCGTAATCGATTGATTGCAGCCCCGATGGCCGGGATAACTGACAGGCCATTCAGGACCCTTTGCTATTCAATGGGCGCTGGTATGACCGTCTCCGAGATGCTGTCGTCAAACCCTGAAGTCTGGGCAAGCGATAAATCAAGGTTGCGTATGGTACACAGTGATGAACCGGGTATTCGCACAGTGCAGATTGCGGGTTGTGACCCGGAAGAGATGGCAGGAGCCGCGCGTATCAATGCCGCATCAGGTGCGCAGGTAATTGACATCAACATGGGATGTCCGGCCAAAAAAGTGAATCGAAAAATGGCGGGTTCGGCGCTGTTACAACACCCGGAGCTGGTGAAGTCTATCCTCTCTGCGGTGGTGAATGCAGTGGACGTACCGGTAACCTTGAAGATTCGCACCGGCTGGGACAGCGACAACCGCAACTGCGTAGAGATTGCCCAATTGGCTGAACGCTGCGGTATTCAGGCCCTGACAATTCATGGACGCACACGCGCTTGTTTGTTCAATGGCGAAGCTGAGTACGACAGCATTCGGACAGTTAAGCAGAATGTATCCATTCCTGTTATCGCGAATGGAGACATTACTGACCCGCATAAAGCCAGAGCTGTGCTTGACTATACGGGGGCTGATGCCCTGATGATAGGACGCGCGGCTCAGGGAAGACCGTGGATCTTCCGGGAAATCCAGCACTATCTGGACACTGGGGAGCTGCTGGCACCGATGCCACTGGCTGAAGTTAAGCGCTTGCTCATCGGACACTTACGGGAACTGCACGACTTTTATGGTCACCGCAAAGGATACCGTATTGCCCGGAAGCACGTCTCCTGGTATCTCCAGGAGCATGCCCCAAACGACCAGTTTCGGCGCACATTCAACGCCATTGAGGATGCCAGCGAACAGCTGGAGGCGTTGGAGGCATACTTCGAAAATCTTGCGTAATTAGAAATAAAGAGCTGACAGAACTATGTTCGAACAACGCGTAAATTCTGACGTACTGACCGTATCTACCGTAAACTCACAGGATCAGGTGACCCAAAAGCCACTGCGTGATTCGGTCAAACAGGCACTGAAGAACTATTTTGCTCAACTGAATGGTCAGGATGTTAATGATCTGTATGAGCTGGTACTGGCTGAAGTAGAACAGCCTCTGTTGGACATGGTGATGCAATACACCCGTGGCAACCAGACCCGCGCCGCCCTGATGATGGGCATCAACCGCGGTACACTGCGTAAGAAACTGAAAAAATACGGCATGAACTGATAGTTTTTGACTATCTTGCTGCTGATAAAGGCATTACCTTTCACCGGGTAGTGCCTTTTTTATGTCTGCGCTATTTTCGTGTCACCAGGCGCGGCGCAATAATATGGTTTCCCACCGCTTTCCGATCGTTTTCCAGACGTTGCATGATGCACTGCGCCAGACGCTGCCCCATCTCTCTCGCCGGGATGGTTACCCAGGTCAGCGGCAGATCGTCCAGTTCAGACTCCGGCATCTCGCTAAACGCCGCCAGCTCAATACGCTGGTCAAAGTAACTTTCCACGCTACCGTCACCGCTCTGACGTCCGCCCCGCATCAGGCCAAACCAGGCTCCCGCGGCGACGATATTGTCATAGCACAGCACCGCAGTAATAGTCGGATTGCTCCGCAGTAAAGCGGTCACGGCCTCTGCCGCCTGCTTCTGGCTGGTTTCGCACTCCAGAACCCAGTGACTGTTAAACGGCAGCCCGTATTTCAACAGCGTAGCGCAGTAGCCGCCGACTCTCTCCGCACGCGTCAGCGAGGAACTTTTCCCGCCCAGCCAGGCAATACGCTGGTGACCACGACGAATAAGATGCTCGGTGAGCATCTGAGCCGCCTGCATATTGTCCGGACGCACCAAATCAATATCGTCGAGATAGCTGGCCCTGGAAGCAAACACCAGCGGTATACCTTCCTCTGCTGCCCTGCCGCACAGCTCAGCGCCACGATCGATAGCACCGGCGATAATGACGCCATCGACACGCTGAGACAGCAGCATTTCAAACCGCTGCTGCATCTGTTCTTCACTGCGACCGCCCTGGATAAGAAACACCAGCTTACCCTGTAATTCGAGCGCATCCGTCAATCCGGCTGTCAGCTCCGCGTAAAAGGGCGTCGAGAGATCGCTGACAATCAAGCCAATGACGCCGCTTTGTCCGCCGCGAAGAGACGCTGCCTGCCGGTTGCGCACAAATCCCAGCTGCTCAATCGCATTGTTTACCCGCTCACCGGTCGCCGACGAAATACGCCCTTTACCGCTGAGTACCAGCGACACCGTACTGACCGAAACGCCCGCCGCATACGCGACGTCATTGATGGTAATTTTTTTTGCGGTGGCCATAGCGGCAGGCTGACTCCCTCTGTCAGTAGATAAAACGTTTTACCTTTTTACTTATTTATATGCTCTGCAACAGTTCAGATATGTGACTCAAATCGCATTGATGTTTGATAAAACGTTTTACCTTATCCCCCTATCAAACTCTCTGACTCATTTCTCAACAAGGATTCGTTCATGACGGCGAAAACGACACCTAAAATCACACTGTGGGAATTCTTCCAGCAGCTGGGGAAAACATTTATGTTACCCGTGGCGCTGCTCTCCTTCTGCGGGATCATGATGGGGATCGGCAGCTCGCTAAGCAGCAACGATGTTCTTACGCTGTTGCCCTGGCTGGATGTCCCGCTGTTACAGGCGATTTTCAAATGGATGGGCAAAGTAGGCTCGTTTGCCTTCAGTTTTCTGCCTGTCATGTTCTGTATTGCTATTCCACTGGGCCTGGCCCGTGAAAACAAGGGCGTCGCCGCCTTTGCCGGTTTTGTCGGCTATGCGGTCATGAACCTTGCCGTCAACTTCTGGCTGACGATGGAGGGTACACTGCCTACAACCGATGCGGCAATCCTCAAAGCACATAACATTCAGAATATTATCGGAATTCAGTCCATTGACACTGGTATCCTGGGTGCCGTTATTGCCGGCGTTATCGTCTGGCTTCTGCATGAGCGTTTCCATAATATTCGTCTGCCGGATGCGCTGGCGTTCTTTGGCGGCACCCGTTTTGTCCCCATCATTACGACCGTTGTGCTGGGCCTGGTGGGTCTGGCAATTCCCATGATCTGGCCGGCATTTGCGATGGGCATCAATGCGCTGGGCAATATGATTAATAGCGCAGGCGACTTTGGCCCGATGGTCTTCGGCACAGGCGAACGCCTGCTGCTGCCTTTCGGTCTGCATCATATTCTGGTAGCACTGATCCGTTTCTCAGAGGCGGGAGGCACAATGGAGGTGTGCGGTCACAGCGTCAGCGGCGCGCTGACCATTTTCCAGGCACAGCTTAACTGCCCGACTACGCATGGATTCTCTGAAAGCGCTACCCGCTTCCTGTCCCAGGGTAAAATGCCGGCCTTCCTCGGCGGCTTGCCCGGCGCGGCGCTGGCCATGTACCACTGCGCCCGCCCGGAAAACCGTCATAAGATTAAGGGGCTGCTGATCTCCGGGGTGGTTGCCTGCGTGATTGGCGGAACCACCGAGCCGCTGGAGTTCCTGTTCCTGTTCGTTGCGCCGGTGCTGTATGTTCTCCATGCGCTGTTAACCGGGCTGGGCTTCACTCTCATGGCAGTTCTTGGCGTCACTATCGGGAATACCGATGGCAATATTATCGATTTCGTGGTCTTTGGTATTCTGCACGGCCTGTCTACCAAGTGGTATCTGGTGCCCGTTGCGGCAGCAATCTGGTTTGCGATTTACTACTGCCTGTTCCGCTTTGCCATTACCCGATTCAACCTGAAAACGCCGGGACGTGATATCGATACCAGCAGTGCGTTCGAGAAAGCCGTTGCAGGTGTTAGCGGTAAATCGGGCTACAACGTTCCGGCTATCCTTTCCGCTCTGGGTGGCGCGGATAACATTGTCTCACTGGATAACTGCATTACTCGTCTGCGTCTGTCGGTTCACGATATGAGTAAGGTTGATACCAATGCGCTGAAGGCGAACCGCGCGATTGGCGTAGTACAGCTTAATCAGCATAACCTCCAGGTGGTCATTGGCCCGCAGGTGCAGTCGGTAAAAGATGAAATGTCCGTACTGATGAATACCGTTCAGGCTTAAGCGATATCTCGCTGCTCAGGAGAACCCATGACAAAGGATACTCAGATGTTTGATTTCTCTACGCCGGTAGATCGCCACGGCACCTGGTGTACACAGTGGGACTACGTCGCCGATCGATTTGGCACCGGTGACCTGCTCCCCTTCACGATTTCCGATATGGATTTCGCGACCGCGCCCTGCATTATCGACGCGATCGGCCAGCGGCTTAAGCACGGCGTCTTTGGCTACAGCCGCTGGAAGAACGATGACTTTACCGGAGCGGTGAGCCACTGGTTTGCCACGCGTTTTGATAGCCGGATTAACACGGAACAGCTGGTTTATGGCCCGTCGGTCATTTACATGGTGTCAGAGATGATTCGCCAGTGGTCAGAACCGGGCGACGGCGTCGTGGTTCACACTCCCGCCTACGACGCTTTTTATAAAACCATTGCCGGAAATCAGCGGCGGCTGGTCTCCGTGCCGCTTGTCCACCACAATGCGCAGTGGCACTGCGATATGGATGCGCTTGAGCAGGCGCTGTCCCGGCCGGAAAATAAGATCCTGCTGCTGTGCAGCCCGCACAATCCGACCGGCAAAGTCTGGACGCGGGCAGAGCTTGAGACGATGTCGCGGCTATGTGAAAAGCACGGAATAAAAGTAATCAGCGATGAGATCCATATGGACATGGTCTGGGGCGAAAACCGTCATATTCCCTGGTGTGACGTTGCCAGAAGCCCCTGGTCACTGTTCACCTCCGGCTCTAAGAGCTTCAATATCCCGGCGTTTACCGGCGCCTATGGGCTGATAGGTGATACCTGCGATAGCGAAAGCTATCTTAGCGCGCTTAAGTCCCGCGATGGCATGTCCTCACCGTCCGTTCCTGCGCTGGTCGCCCATATTGCCGCCTACCGTGAAGGGGCGGCCTGGCTGGATGCGCTGAGAACGTATTTGCAGGACAATATGCGCTATATCGCCCATGAACTGAATCAGGCGTTCCCTCAGTTAAACTGGCAGCCGCCGGAGGCGACCTATCTGGCCTGGATCGACCTGCGCCCCCTGTCCGTCGACGATGACGCGCTACAGAGAGCGCTGATTGATGAACAGAAGATTGCCATTATGCCCGGCTATACCTACGGCGAAGAGGGAAAAGGTTTCGTCCGACTTAACGCGGGCTGCCCGCGGGTGAAGCTGGAGAAAGGCGTCCAGGGGCTTATTGCGGCACTGCGAACACTGACCTCTTAACAATGGATCACGGTTGTTCCTTTCGTTTCAGGAAGCCGTTTGGTGACGCGCTTGCTGCATCTCGTTGGCAGTTGATCCCCGCTGGCGCGGGGATCATGAGCCGGATGAAACCCGTTGCCTGTTTACTGCCCGCCCATAACAGTGGATAACCACAATCTGTAAGCCCAACAGTACGTTGACAAAAATTTCCAAAATAATCTTGCATACCTGACAACCCCGGCAATAATACTGTATATAAATACAGTTATATCGGGACGATTTTATGTTTGTTTCATTCGCTACTGCAACCAGCCCCATACGGCTAAAAATACCCCTGTTCACCGAACGCTGCCCTGCCGGTTTTCCCTCCCCTGCACAGGATTATGTCGAGGCAGAGCTGGATTTAAATGACTACTGCATCCGCCACCCGTCAGCGACCTATTTCCTGCGAGCCTCAGGTAACAGCATGAACGATGCGGGAATGAAAGACGGCGATCTGCTGGTCGTGGATAAATCCCTTACACCGGAGCATGGCGATATTGTCATAGCCTCTGTCGACGGAGAATTCACGGTCAAACAGCTGCAAACACGTCCCCGACTCGCCCTGCGGCCGATGAACGCCTGCTTCCCAACGATATACCCGGATCCGGATGCGCTGGAAATATTCGGCGTAGTCATCCACTTCGTTCACACCACGCGGCGCTAAGATGTTCGCCCTGGCTGATGTAAACAGCTTTTATGCGTCATGTGAGCAGGTGTTCAGACCCGACCTGAAGGGGAAAGCAGTAGTTATACTGAGCAACAACGATGGCTGCGTGATTGCGCGCAGCGGTCCGGCCAAAAAGCTGGGAATAAAGATGGGCGTACCCTGGTTTCAGATTAAAGATCTGCAGCTACCAGAAAAGGTCTATACCTTCTCAAGCAATTATGAGCTTTACGCAAGCATGTCTGCTCGCGTTATGAACGTACTGGAAAGTCTTGCGCCCCGCACAGAAATTTACTCCATCGATGAGTGCTTTCTGGATATCAGCCGGATAGACAGCTGTATTGATTTTGAAGACTTTGGCAGACAGGTGAGAAAGACGGTGCATGCGCATACCGGACTGACCGTCGGCGTCGGCATGGGTATCTCTAAAACGCTGGCAAAATCTGCACAGTGGGCGTCAAAAGGATGGCCTCAGTTCGGCGGCGTTCTGGCGTTGACGCCGGGTAATCCGCGGCGGACAGAGAAACTGCTGTCCCTGCAACCCGTTGAAGAGGTCTGGGGCGTCGGGCGTCGGATTGCCAAAAAACTGAATACGATGGGTATTACGACTGCGCTGCAGCTGTCCCGCGCAAATCCTGCCTACATCAGAAAAACGTTCAGTGTCGTTCTGGAACGAACGGTCAGAGAACTGAGCGGTGAACCCTGTATTACGCTGGAGGATGCGCCACCGGCTAAACAGCAGATCGTCTGCAGTCGCAGCTTTGGTCAGCGTGTCGATACCTATGATGAAATGAAACAGGCAATATGCCGTTACGCGCAGCGCGCAGGGGAGAAACTCAGGGAGGAACGTCAGTACTGCAAACACGTGTCGGTCTTTATCAAGACGTCTCCCTTCAGTCCCTCTGAGCCTTATTACGCTAATGCCACGGGAGAAAAGCTGATAATGGCCACGCATGACACCCGGGATATCATTGCCGCTGCGGTAAGGAGTCTGGACAAAATCTGGCGAAGCGGTCACCGGTACGCGAAGGCAGGCATCATGCTAAACGATTTCAGCAACAGTTCAGCCATGCAGCTGGGCCTGTTTGACGATGTGAAGCCACATGCCAATGCCGAGCAGCTGATGCAGGTACTCGATAAGATCAACGGTTCTGCACTTGGCCATGTCTGGTTCGCGGGGCAAGGTATCAGCCCGGCGTGGCAAATGAAGCGGGACATGCTATCACCTGCCTGGACGACAAAATGGACCGATATACCGAAAGCAAAATTTGATTAGGAACGGCAGGCGGGTGTTTTGCCGGTGCTCATTTTTTTATTATAAAAAAGCTGCATTTTATTCTCCGATAAAATGCAGCTAATCAGTGTTAAATGTATTTACTCACTATTTGGGCAAAGCATAAGCCACGACAAAGTTGCCTTTAGGCGTGTGCATAAAGTGATGACCCGTAGCGGTTATGACAACAAACTCACGGCCATCCTGCTCATAAATCATTGGCATAGCCTGTCCACCCGCAGGTAAAGAGGTAGACCACAACGTTTCACCCGTCTTAATATCAATCGCTCGCAGCAAGTTATCTGTCGCGGCAGCGATAAAGATTAAGCCTGATTTAGTCACAACCGATCCACCATTGTTAGGTGTTCCGATATTGATCGGTAATCCGGTTGGTAAACCAAACGGACCATTCTCTTTAGCTGTACCAAAGGGACGATCCCAGACGGTACGACCGTCACGAATATCGATAGCCCGAATCCAACCATAAGGTGGTTCTTTACACAGCATACCTGTGAAAGGCACCTGCCAGCCGGCATTGACGTTAACGGCTACCGGAACACCTTCCTGAGGATCGCCGGCGCCTTCTGCTGCGGCTTCAGCTTTTTCATCATTGAGTACATCGCGTGCTTTCCAACCTAATTTATCAGCAACTTTACGCGGCACTAACTGCGTATAGTTAGGCATGTCGTTATAGTTTGCGATAATCAGTCCACGCTCAGGATCGAACGAGACACCACCCCAATCTGTTCCACCGTTATAGCCCGGATAGTCAATGATAGGCTTATCAATGTTTGGTGGAGTAAAGCGACCACGGTAGTCTGCCTCTGCAAACTGTATGCGGCAGTACAGCTGATCAAGTGGCGTCAGACCCCACATACTTTCAGGTTTCAGATCGGGTTTAGCCAATGAGTTAAATGTTGAATAAGGCTGAGTTTTACTTCGCGCTTTTGGTTCGAAGCCGCCCTGAGGAGCATCCCGCTCTTCTACATCAAATAACGGCTTACCCGTTTCACGATTTAGAATATAAGTCTCACCATTTTTAGTCGGAAATATAATAGCAGGGATCACAGAGCCGTCTTTTTGAGGTGAATTGAACAGCGTCGGAGAAGCACCCGGATCATAGTCCCATACGTCATTATGGGTGTTTTGGAAACTCCAGCGTGGTTTACCTGTTTCAATATCTAACGCTGTTAAGGATGGAGAATATTTATTCTCATTTTTCGTGCGGCTACTTGAATAATAGTCCCCAGAGGCATTAGCTACAGGGAGATAAACGAGCCCTAACTTATCATCACCTGTGAACGGCCCCCAAACATCCGGGGAGCCACGTTGATATTTATCATCACCCTCTCGAGGTGCTGTATTTTCAGGATCGGCCGCGTCCCATGCCCATTTTAATTTGCCGGTACGTGCATCATAAGCTTTGGTGACACCTGCCGGACCAAAAGCACGCTGGCCATCAACGGTCGTGTGTCCTACAACAACGGTATCCCTCACTACTACTGGTGGTGAGGTAATGGCAACATAACCATGATAGACCTCTCCCATATCTTCGGTGATATCTACAGCGCCATCCTTACCAAAATCTTTACAGCGCTCGCCAGTTTCAGCATCTAACGCAAATACACGTCCATCCAGTGTACCCACAAAGACTCTACGCAGGCAGGCGGCAGGACTTTGCGTACCTGCGGCTTCAGTCACAGGTTCTTCGAAATAAGCCATTGAACGACATGAAGGTGTATACGGGACTGAATCAGGGGTTATCTTGGGATCAAAGGTCCATTTAGTTTCACCAGTGACTGCATCTAATGCAGATACTTTGTTCAAATACCCACAGACATAGACTAAATTCCCTACTTTAAGCGGCGTATTTTGAACGCCCCAGCGAGTATCGCTTGGCACATCACCGACCTCAGCCTGCCAGGCTACCTGAAGATTTTTTACGTTTTCAGGGGTAATCTGAGTTGCCGTCGAGTAACGGCTGGTTGATTGATCCCCGCCATAAGCGGCCCAATCTGTTGAAGGAGTATCATGGCCTATACCGGTTCCGGTATCTGCTTTAAAATTATCTTTACCGGGTTCAGGTACGTCGACAGCTTTTGTCACATGATAGGGTATAAAAGCAAGGCCACCTGCAACGGCAAATGCTGCGATCAATATTCCCGAAGTGACACGTGTGATACCTCGGGATATGCCGCGATGAAGCTGCGGTAGAAAGAAGGAGAAAATAATGGCGAAGATAAGCATTAAGGCAAAACGAGGTACCCATCCCCAATAATTAGTTCCTGACTCAACGACAGTCCAAATTAATGTGAAAATGAATAAGAGACTGAATACAACTGTCGCTTTAGACGATTTCTTAGCAAGTAGAAAAGCACTGGCAAGACTCAGTATCCCTGCAATGGCATAATACCAGTTACCCCCTAAGACAATGAGCCTTAACCCACCTCCAATCATAGCAATGCCAAATAGCCCGAGAACAATAGCAAATAGCCATCGACATGTACGGACCAGGGAACTCTCATACTTATCCATAATATACCTGATATACCCTTGTTATTAAAAAAAACTGGAATGGTTTTAAATTATAGATACCTATTTGAATAAATCGAACTCAGGCCGGGTTAAGGGGGCAAAGACGCACTTTTTGATAAAACAGGCTGCTCCGTTGCCGAAAAAAACTCAAAATAATCAGATGGCGCATCTAAAATAAAGCACTTTTCGACCACGGATACGCGATCCTGTGTCTTATCAAGGAAGCAATTAGCGATTACTGCATACTGAGACAAGAACGTGGCCGGGAACGGCCACGTTGTTCAACATCCTGCGGGTTATCAAACAGTACCGGTGCCGCCGTCGGAGCACCATACCTGGCCAGAGGTATAGCTGTTGGTAGTTTCGGCGAGAGTGACATAGAGAGGCGCAATTTCCGCCGGCTGTCCAGGACGGCCCAACGGTGCTGTGGCACCAAACTGTTCAACTTTTTCCTGCGGCTGACCTCCGCAAATCTGAAGGGCTGTCCAGTATGGGCCTGGTGCGATGGCATTAACGCGGATTTGCTGTTCTCCCAGCTGTTTTGCAAGGGCTTTGGTGAAAGCCGCTATTGCAGCTTTTGTCTGAGCGTAATCCAGTAAAATTGCACTGGGATCATAAGCCTGTACTGACGTGGTATTAATGATTGATGAACCGGCAGGCAGATATTCCAATGCTGCTTTCGTTATCCAGAACATGGCATATACATTGGTCTTAAATGTGTCGTCAAAATCTTCTGTTGTGAGCGTAAGAATAGATTCATTAAATTGTTGACGTCCGGCATTATTTACCAGAATATCCAGGCCGCCTAATTGACTGGCTGCCTCTTTAACCAGTTTTTGACAAAATTCTTCCGACCGAATATCACCGGGGATTGCTACACATTTCCTTCCTTCCGCTTCGATTAATTTCACTACTTCCACCGCATCCTGCTCTTCATCCGGCAGATAATTAATCGCAATATCAGCACCTTCACGGGCATAAGCGATGGCAACAGCACGGCCAATACCTGAATCACCGCCTGTAATCAATGCCTTACGGCCATTGAGTCGTTCCGTACCCCGATAACTTTCTTCACCATGGTCGGGGCGAGGTTCCATTTTACTTGCCAGGCCTGGGAAAGGCTGATGCTGTCTTTTAAACGGCGGTTTTGGGTGTTCCTGTTTAATCAGCGTCTTATTAATGAATGATTTCATTTATACCTCCTATGACCTAAGTAAGTTTAGCCTAGCAAAAATGTGATATTTGTCACGAAAGCAGGTTAAAAAAACCGTCTCATTTGAATGCAGTAAAAAAGCTGATGTGCTTCAAACAGTAGCGAGGTTGGTCAAAGAGTCGTTAAAATTCGGAATATATGAGAATGGTTAGTTATACGGATCTGTAATTTAATATTTCATCATTAACTGAATTTGACATATTTTTCCTAAAAATAGACATCAAAAAAGTTGGGCGGAAAGAATGGGTATTGAGTAAGGGCATATTCACCAAAGAGGTATAAGATCTGTAGCTTATCGCACATGAATATGGCCTGACGCGATAACCAGGACGTAACGACATAATGATAAAAGGATAGTCTGTATGGGATAGCTGCCAGGTCACACCCAGAACATTACAAGTAATTGAAAGAATTAATTATTTCTGATTTTAGAGCGCCTATGAAGATCAGTTTAGCGATAGGGAAAGAGTGGCTGTAGCAATGAGTTCCGGGATAGCGCCTGCCACAGATGATACCCCAGCCGGTCATGCTGGCTGCTCATTTTTTTATAAGTCTTTTCGACCTTACCCATCTTCAGTTTTGATGGCACCGTGTTATTCCAAGAATATTCTCCTTACCCCCTTCCGGTGTGACCTGTATCATGTGTACACTCTGCGCTAATGGACATGCCTTCGCAGGCTCACCGCCCTCACCATCTGACCGCAGTGCGTAATGCCCCACGAATGTAAAGTTTCTTCCGGAAGTGGAACCTGGCTAAACCATCGCCCCGAATGGGTGTCTGAATAACTGTATCGCAGCTTAGTCACCCCTGACGCGTTACAGGATTCATTCACCTCGAACGTAATTACGAGTAAATATGAAGCATTCACAGAAGTTCCAGATGGGTCTGTTACACCCGCGTTACTGGCTCACCTGGTTCGGCGTTAGTATCCTGTTTTTACTGGTACAGCTTCCCTATCCTCTGCTGCATCGTCTCGGCATCTGGATGGGCCGTACCTCCATGCGTTTTATGAAACGTCGAGTCTCTATTGCTCGCCGTAATCTGGAGCTTTGCTTCCCGGATATGGATCCGGAGCAGCGTGAGCGCCATATCCTTGGTAACTTTGAGTCGCTTGGCATGGGACTGCTGGAAACCGGCATTGCCTGGTTCTGGTCCGATCGCCGCGTTAAGCGCTGGTTCACGGTCAACGGCCTGCACAATCTTCAGGCAGCCCAGCGGGACGGGCGCGGTGCGCTGATGATTGGCGTACATTTTATGTCCCTTGAACTCGGTGGCCGGGCAATGGGTCTGTGTCAGCCAATGATGGCAATGTATCGACCCCATAATAATAAGCTGATGGAGTGGGTACAGACCAAAGGCCGCATGCGCTCTAACAAAGCGATGATTAACCGCCGCGATCTGCGCGGTATGGTGCAGGCGCTCAAGCAGGGTGAGGCCGTGTGGTTTGCCCCCGACCAGGACTACGGTCCTAAGGGCAGCGTGTTTGCTCCGCTGTTTGCCGTGCCTCAGGCCGCCACGACCAGCGGTACCTGGATGCTGGCCCGTATGGCAAAACCGGCGATGGTGACCGTTGTGTTGATTCGTAAAGATGATGGCAGCGGCTATGAGTTGGTCATCCAACCGGAGCTGAAGGATTATCCGATTGAGAGCGAGCAGCAGGCGGCCAGCTTCATGAATCGTGTGATTGAGCGCGAGATCATGCGGGCACCGGACCAGTATATGTGGCTACACCGCCGCTTCAAAACCCGCCCTGTCGGGGCGACATCGCTCTACTGATTTGCCTTCCCCTCTCTTTAATGCCGACGTAACCCGCGTCGGCATTATCATTTCGTTTACAAATACGCTACAAAACCGATACATACTTCACACAAATTTCATATAGTGTAACTATTTGCATCATCTGTGACCACTCCACCTATTTTTGCCCCACTCCGGTGCGCGATATTAGTAAAACTGTCGAAACCCTTCTGATTATTAGTAAAGCTTTCCAACAAATTCAGGGCTCTGCAAACCTGGCACTACCTTTGCAATGCTGTGAATAGCCAGACAGGTAAGTGCGCCAAACGTGCGCTAAAACATAACAATATGATCTCGCCACACAGGATGCTTTATGAAAAAAATGATGCTCTCCACTTTGGTTACCGCTGCCGCGCTGTTTGCAGTTGCTAATCAGGCTCATGCTGGTAACACCCTGGATGCCATTAAAAAGAAAGGTTTCATTCAATGCGGTATTAGCGACGGTCTGCCGGGATTCTCTTATGCGGATTCCAGCGGCAAATTTACCGGTATTGATGTGGATGTATGCCGCGCGGCGGCGGCAGCACTCTTTGGCGACGCAGAGAAGGTGAAATATACCCCACTGACCGCGAAGGAACGCTTCACCGCACTGCAATCGGGTGAAGTGGATATCCTGTCGCGTAACACTACCTGGACTTCCGCCCGCGATGGCGGCATGGGCTTTATTTTCGCCGGCGTTAACTACTATGACGGCATTGGTTTCCTGACACATCAAAAGGCGGGCCTGAAAAGCGCGAAAGAGCTGGATGGAGCAACCGTTTGTATTCAGGCAGGCACGGATACCGAACTGAACGTTGCCGACTACTTTAAAGCGAACAAGATGCAGTATACCCCGGTCACCTTCGACCGTTCTGATGAGTCGGCCAAAGCGCTGGATACCGGCCGCTGCGATACGCTGGCCTCCGACCAGTCACAGCTGTATGCCCTGCGCATCAAGCTGGGAAAACCGGAAGAGTTCATCGTATTGCCTGAAGTGATTTCAAAAGAACCGCTGGGACCGGTGGTGCGTCGTGGCGACGACGACTGGTTTACCATCGTTAAATGGTCGCTGTACGCCATGCTGAATGCCGAGGAGATGGGCGTTACCTCTAAGAATGTGGACCAGATGGCCGCGAAGCCATCGACACCGGATATGGCCCATCTGCTGGGTTCAGAGGGTGATTTCGGTAAGGACCTGAAGCTCGACAACAAGTGGGCTTACAACATCGTTAAACAGGTGGGTAACTATCAGGAAGTCTTCGATCGTAACGTCGGTAAAGACAGTCAGCTGAAGATTGCCCGTGGCCAAAATGCGCTGTGGAACAAAGGCGGCATTCAGTACGCACCGCCAGTACGTTAATTCCTCCGATTACAGGGCACCGGACCACCGGTGCCCACGTCAGAATTTACGTCACTGAGGTTTCATCATGGCTCAACGCCCAACCGTGAAAAGGGATTTTTCATTCAGTAATCCTGCGGTTCGCGCATGGCTTTACCAACTCATCGCAATCGCTGCTGTCCTTGCCGTTGCGGGTTATCTGATCCATAACACCATTATTAATCTGGCAAACCGGGGTATCACTTCCGGTTTTGACTTCCTTGAACGCAGCGCCGGCTTCGGTATCGTTCAGCATCTGATTGATTATACGGAAAGCGATACCTACGCACGGGTATTCCTGGTTGGCCTGACTAATACACTTTTAGTTTCGGCTCTCTGTATTGTCCTGGCCTCTTTCCTGGGTTTTTTTATCGGCCTGGCACGTCTGTCAGATAACTGGCTGTTGCGTAAAATCTCCACAGTTTATATCGAGACATTTCGTAATATCCCGCCGCTGTTGCAGATCTTCTTCTGGTATTTTGCCGTACTGCGCAATTTGCCCGGACCACGCCAGGCACTCAACGCCTTCGATCTCGCCTTTGTCAGCAACCGTGGACTTTATATCCCCTGGCCGGAATACGCACCGGGAACCTGGCCATTCCTGATAGCGCTTCTGCTGGCCGTTGCCGCCTCATTTGCGCTGTCACGCTATAACAAAATGTATCAGCTCAAGACCGGTATGCTCCGCCGTACGTGGCCAGCCGCCGCTGCCATGCTGATACTTTTCCCACTGGTTACGGTGATGTTTACCGGCAGCCCGATGCACTGGGATGTGCCGGAGCTGAGAGGATTCAACTTCCGTGGTGGGTTTGTGTTGATACCTGAGCTGGCTGCGCTGACGGTAGCGCTGTCGATTTATACCTCGTCATTTATTGCTGAGGTGATCCGCTCAGGTATTCAGTCTGTGCCGCATGGCCAGAGTGAAGCGGCACGCTCTCTGGGACTGCCTAACCCGGTAACTCTGCGCCAGGTCATTATCCCGCAGGCGATGCGGGTGATCGTTCCGCCGCTAACCAGCCAGTACCTCAATGTCGTGAAAAACTCGTCGCTGGCCGCAGCGATTGGCTATCCCGACATGGTCTCGCTGTTTGCCGGAACGGTGCTTAACCAGACCGGTCAGGCAATAGAAACTATCGCGATTACTATGGGTGTTTACCTCATCATCAGCCTGTCGATTTCGCTGTTAATGAATATCTATAACCGCAAAATCGCCTTGATTGAGCGCTAAGAGAACGGACTATTATGACTGTTACCACTCATGAAACTTCGTCTACGCCCGTTGGCGCCTATACGCGATACGTGGCATGGGCAAGGAAAAATCTGTTTTCCAGCTGGAGCAATTCGCTGCTGACGCTTTTCTGTCTGTGGGTATTGTGCTCGGTTATTCCCCCGGCGCTTAACTGGCTGGTATTTCAGGCTAACTGGGTCGGTACAACACGCGCCGACTGTACGAAAGAAGGCGCATGCTGGGTGTTTATCCATGCCCGCTTCGGCCAGTTTATGTACGGCCTTTATCCTCACGAGCTGCGCTGGCGTATTAATCTTGCGTTAGTCATTGGCCTGCTATCGATTGCCCCAATGTTCCTGAAAAAACTGCCGCGTCGTGGCCGCTATATCGCAGTATGGGCCGTTGTTTATCCGCTGGTTGTCTGGCTGCTGCTCTACGGTGGTTATCTGGGTCTGGAGCGCGTTGAAACGCGTCAGTGGGGCGGGCTGACGCTGACGCTGATTATCGCATCGGTAGGGATCGCGGGGGCTTTGCCGCTCGGCATTCTGCTTGCGCTGGGTCGTCGGTCAACTATGCCGGTGATCCGTGTCCTGAGCGTGATGTTTATCGAGTTCTGGCGCGGTGTTCCGCTTATTACCGTGCTGTTTATGTCCTCGGTTATGCTGCCGCTGTTTATGGCTGAGGGCAGCACCATTGATAAGCTCATCCGTGCGCTGGTTGGGGTGATCCTGTTCCAGTCTGCCTATGTTGCCGAAGTGGTACGCGGTGGTTTGCAGGCGCTGCCGAAAGGTCAGTATGAGGCCGCGGAGTCGCTGGCGCTGGGGTACTGGAAAACTCAGGGACTGGTTATTCTGCCTCAGGCATTAAAGATGGTTATTCCCGGTCTGGTCAATACCATTATTGCTCTGTTCAAGGATACCAGTCTGGTGATTATCATTGGATTGTTCGATCTCTTCAGCAGCGTACAGCAGGCTACCGTCGATCCCGCCTGGCTGGGGATGTCTACCGAAGGCTATGTGTTTGCTGCATTGGTCTACTGGATTTTCTGTTTCAGCATGTCGCGCTATAGCCAGCATCTGGAGAAGCGCTTTCACACCGGGCGTTCACCGCACTGAGGTTTTAAATGACGAATATTATTTCCCCTTCCGATAACGCGATGATGATTACGCTTGAGAATGTGAATAAATGGTACGGTCAGTTCCATGTTTTGAAAGACATTAATCTGGCGGTTAAGCCCCGTGAACGCATCGTTCTGTGCGGTCCATCGGGATCAGGAAAATCGACAACCATTCGCTGTATTAATCATCTGGAAGAACATCAGCAGGGCCGGATTGTGGTTGACGGCACGCTGCTTAATGACGATCTGCGTAATATCGAACGTGTACGTACCGAAGTGGGGATGGTGTTTCAGCACTTCAATTTGTTCCCCCACCTCACCGTACTGCAAAACTGTACCCTCGCCCCTGTCTGGGTGCGTAAGATGCCGAAGAAAGAAGCCGAGGAACTGGCAATGCACTATCTGCAACGCGTGCGTATCGCAGAGCACGCGCATAAGTTTCCAGGCCAGCTGTCGGGTGGTCAGCAGCAGCGCGTGGCGATTGCCCGTTCGCTGTGCATGAAGCCTAAAATTATGCTGTTTGATGAACCCACCTCTGCACTGGATCCTGAAATGGTGAAAGAAGTGCTGGATACCATGATTGGGCTGGCCGAAGACGGAATGACCATGCTTTGTGTGACCCATGAAATGGGCTTTGCCCGGACCGTCGCCGATCGGGTGATTTTCATGGATCGGGGTGAAATTGTTGAAGAGGCACCGCCGCAGGAGTTCTTCTCCAATCCGAGGTCTGAACGCACCCGGGCATTTCTTTCTCAGGTTATCCACTAAATGCGAGAGAATCATCGAGTTTCGCAGATGGATTAACCTTTTCAACGGATGGTGTAGAGATTACATCATCCATTTATCATTCATTCATTCATTCAGGCAGGCAGGCAGGCAGGCAGGCAGGCAGGCAGGCAGGCAGGCAGGCAGGCAGGATAAATTACTTCAGGATGCGCCGTATCAGTACATAAATTTACATCTTAAACGCAAAAAGGCCATCCTTTCGGATGGCCTTCTGCTTTATTTGATGCCTGGCAGTTCCCTACTCTCGCATGGGGAGACCCCACACTACCATCGGCGCTACGGCGTTTCACTTCTGAGTTCGGCATGGGGTCAGGTGGGACCACCGCG
>Ga0308166_1000498_pt1 | contig 53013 bp, 45 predicted proteins | sample PhyCR2_2_FD_202137 | JGI IMG/M metagenome (GOLD analysis project Ga0308166, IMG submission 202137) | Phyllosphere microbial communities from UC Gill Tract Community Farm, Albany, California, United States - DLSLCC.R2 | ecosystem: Host-associated > Plants > Phyllosphere > Unclassified | place...
TATGCTGGGATATAGTTCGGATTACTTGGATTTAAGAGATAAGTATTATTGATATTCTTTTCTTGCTGGATAGGTAGCTCTAGTGTAGGACTTTGACTAATCATACTTATTAAATAGGTGCATTGCTTTTTATAAAAATTATCATCATATTCATGACAGTTTTTGGAAATATAAGCACGGCTATTATTAATCAAGGCATCGCCAATATCTAAGCCAAGCTCTTTCAAGCTCATTAATATTACATACCTAGAAAAGCCTACGTAATCACTAAAAGGGTCGCAATCTTCGCCACTAGCAATAAGCGACAACGTTTCAATTGGGCAGTTATTAAAATCATTATCGCTATGTTCATATTCGACAAGTGTATATTCATTTTTAAGCACTAGCTTTTTGGCTGCATTCAAAAATTTTTTATTGTTTATAAGCCATTGTGCGGACTTTTCTATGGTTGTGCTTTCACACTCGGCAAAAATTTCAAGTAGCTCAGCAACCGAAATAAATTGACTTGGAATACTATCTAAATCTTCATTTACACCAATCAAAACTACCTCCCACTGCATCCCAATAAATTAAGCTAAGCCAATACACTTGGGATGTGTACTTTCGCCCCGTCAGACTAGACTTAGCAACTTCATAATAATGGATATTCAGGCGTATTTCAGTATGTGAGAGAATGAAGTGCGTTAAATATTGTCGCGCTGTATCATCAATTACGCTTTCTGAAAAAGCAGCATAACTAAAAGTTTTAATCCATACGACTATCAGATGTTGGGTATTTATCAATGGATCTTAATAAATGTGGTAGCTCGTTTCATTTCCTTGTATCCCTTCGGTTTCAATTTTTTCTTTGTGATGCACATAGATACACTGCGAGCAATACTATATAAAGTTAAGATCAGTTATATATAGGCAAGAAAAAAGCCCTAAACCGTTAAGATTTAAGGCTTTTTGATCAAATCTAATCGTATGTGATTAACTTTGATCTAAGTATTTGGTGGAGATGGCGGGAGTTGAACCCGCGTCCGCCAGCACTACACTCGAGAATACTACATGCTTAGATATCGTCTATTGATTTAACACCAAGCGACCCGACGAACAGGGTACAAGGCGCGATCCTCTAAGTTTGGTATAAAGCCCCGAGGCTTGACTCTATACGGACTTGTGTGCGTGCGCTTCGGTCGGGTTCCTAAACCACAAGTATTCTAGGAAGCGGACAAGCTGCCCTTAGGCAGCTAGAGCGTAAGTTTCGTCGTTTGCGACTATAAAAATGCAAATTTTATTTACGAGAGAAAATGCGCTCTCGGCATGCATCTATGAGCTTCATCACCAGCGTCGAAGCCAATAACATCCCCAGATGAGTTTTACACTATAGCACAACCCTGAAAAATTGCTATGCAATTTATAACCAACTAAACAGCAGTCATGTATTTAACCTGATAATTGAGCTACTATTTTATTTTTCAAGACCATCACTATAAAAATATGAGCTACTTGCTTGCCCTCGACCAAGGAACCACCTCTAGCCGCGCTATTATTTTTGACGAAAAAGGTCATATTCATGCCACTGCTCAGCGCGAAACCCGCATTAAAACACCGCATTCTGGTTGGGTGGAGCAAGATGCCAACGAGATTTGGTCTAGTCAGATTGCGGTCATCCAGCAAGCGTTGGCTTCCGCTCATCTTCTGGCCAAAGATATTAAAGCTTTAGGGCTAACCAATCAGCGCGAAACTACTGTGGTTTGGGACAAACGCACAGGCAAAGCATTGGCGCCAGCGATTGTCTGGCAAGATCGGCGTGCTGCATCGTGGTGCAATCATTTAATCGAACAGCAAATGCTGGATACCGTACAGCAAAAAACTGGGCTACGCATCGATCCGTATTTTAGTGCAGGCAAACTGGTGTGGTTACTCGAACATATTGACGGACTTCGTGCTCTGGCCGAACAAGGCCATGTGGCGTTTGGCACCATCGACAGTTGGCTGGTATGGAATTTAACCCAAGGTGCCGAGCATATTATTGAAGCCAGTAATGCTTCTCGTACCATGCTCATGAATCTTTCAACACAGACATGGGATGAAGACCTTCTGGCTCAGTTTAATATCCCCCATCAAATGCTGCCCAAGATTATTTCGTCAGATGCCTATGTTGCAGACACAGCACCCGGCTTACTCGGCAGTACCATTCCCATTACCGGTATTTTAGGCGACCAGCAAGCTGCGTTGTTTGGTCAGTCGTGCTTCGATGCAGGGGCAGCCAAAAATACCTATGGCACGGGTTGTTTTATGCTATTCAATACAGGCGACCAGCTCAAATTAAGCCAAAACCAGCTCCTGACTACCTTGGCGTGGCAATGCCAGAACCAAACCCGCTATGCGCTTGAGGGCAGCGTATTTATGGCTGGGGCGATTGTGCAGTGGCTACGGGATGGACTTGGAATTATTCAAAACAGTGCACAGGTCGAGCAGTTGGCGCAGCAAGTCAAAAGTAGTGACGGCGTGATTTTGGTGCCTGCATTTACCGGACTTGGCGCCCCTCACTGGGACAGCGAAGCCCGAGCACTACTATGTGGAATGTCACGCGGAACCACAAAAGCGCATATTGCACGCGCTGCACTTGAAGCGATTGCCTTTCAGGTTTCGGATGTGCTGTGTGCCATGCAATCTGATTTGTCTCAAGCGCTTAAAGAATTACGTGTCGATGGTGGCGCTAGTCAGAACGATATGCTGATGCAGTTTCAGGCCGATATTTTAAATGTACCCGTACTTCGACCCAAAATGCTTGAATCGACCGCATGGGGCGCTGCTGCCATGGCGGGTTTGAAAGCGGGTGTGTTTTCAAATCTAGATGAAATCTCTGCCTCTTGGCAGCTTGATCGTACCTTTGAGCCTGTCATGCAGCAAGATCAACGTGAATCACGATTGTTTGAGTGGAATCAGGCACTGAAACGCGCAAAATCTGAGTTAATTTAATTCAAAAAGCTGCAACGAATTGCAGCTTTTTTTTACAGTTAAAAATAGGCTTTAGATTACAACGCACCATTGCCCAAAACGATACCTTCACGGCGCGGATCTACCCCGCCGACGTACTTCGCTTTTTGGTTTTGCATAGCAATACGCATAATGGTAGCAACACCACTACTTTGCGCAGCGGAATTGATTTTATGGCCTTTGGCTTCCAGCCCTACCACGAGCGCTTTTAAATCTAGCGATGTATTAGAGCTGTCGACATTGGTGGTAGCACTATTGGTTGCGCCAAAATTTACCAGTGAGGTCGCTTGCTGTGCATCGAGTTTCCAATCTAGCGCACCCACCAAGGTTTTCACCACATATTGAATAATCGTTCCACCGCCCGGTGAACCTGTAGCCATATAAAAGTCGCCCGGCGCAGTTCCCTTAAATACCAATGTTGGAGCCATGGTACTTCTTGGGCGCTTGTTTGGCTGAACACGATTAGCCACCAAATTGCCAGAACTGTCCATCGGTTGTGCGCTAAAATCCGTTAATTGGTTGGTGAGCAAAAATCCATCGACCATATGGAACGAACCCATGCTCGATTCAACTGTAGAGGTCATGGAAACCACGTTTCCATAGGCATCCACAATAGTAAATTGGGTGGTGCCATGCTCCACTGTTTTATCAATTGCGGCACTACTATTAAAATCACCGGCAGTAGCAACGCCCATCGATTTTTCAGTGTTAATCAATCCAGCGCGTTTTTTCAGGTAGGCTTTATCAATCATGCTGCTAATACCTTGTGCTGGTAAAGCCACAAAATCGGTATCTGCTACATATTTATCCCGATCGGCATACGCCAGACGCTCAGCCTCAGACACTAAATGTACGCCCATGACACTTGGTACACCGCCTTCGTTTTCAGGCTGTGTCGGGGCATATGAGGCAAGATCAAAATTCTCTAAAATCCCCAGCGTCTGAGCCACTGCAATCCCTCCTGACGACGGCGGTGGCATGGTGCATACATGATACTGGCTACGATACGTAAAACAGATCGCATCGCGCTTTTTAGCCTGATAGTTCGACAGATCATTGAGTGTCATCAAGCTTGGCGTAATCGGCGTTTTGGCTGCATCATCGCCTACGCTTTGCTGGGCTTTATTTACAATTGCCTGTGCAATCGGGCCTGAATACATCGCCTGTGCACCATTGGCCGCAATTGTACGGATGGTTCTGGCATAGTCCTGATTGGTCATGGTTTCACCCACAGCGTAGGCCGTTCCATCTGGGTGAAAATAGGTTTTGACTGCATTGGCATCGAGAGCTAACGATGCTGCATTGCTTTGAATGGCTGCCGCTAGACGTCCCGGTACTTTAAAGCCGCCTTCAGCCAGTTGTACCGAATTGTCAAATAACTGATTCCATTTAAGTTTGCCATGCTCATTGTGTGCCATTTCCAGCATGCGCATCACGCCAGGCACCCCAATTGAACGTCCACTGCGTCGTGCGCTAGGTACAGGTGCTGATGAGCTGGCATCGTCAATATTTTGTCGAACCAGATAATATTCATTGGCAGCCGCAGGTGCCGTTTCACGACCATCATATGCCGTGACTTTCTGAGTTTTTGCATCGTAATACATCATAAATGCACTACCGGCAATGGTACTTGATTGCGGCTCGACCAAGCCCAGTACTGCCTGTACAGCAATCGCAGCATCCACTGCACTCCCACCGGCTTTTAAAACATCACAGCCAGCTTTGGTCGCAAGTGGTGTATTGGCAACCACCATATATTGATCTGAGGTTTTGGCCTTAAGCCCCAAACGGTAAGCGGATGCTGGCTCAGGCGCTGATGGATCGCCTGCCTGCCCGCTCCCCACGACCACCGTTGAGCCATTGCTTGCAAGCTGATTACAGCTATTGGGATTATTGTCGGTGATGGTGTAGTTTTGAGTTTGTTCTTGATCATTAGAATCGTTACAACCGTGTAGTAATCCTAAACTTAAAAACCCGCCAAGAATCAGGGTGTATTTTTTTTGCATTGAATCTCCATGCTTTACTTGTTATCGAACGTCCTGTGTCAGCAATTATGGAGCCAATATGGAGAAAAAATACAATGTATTTTGATCAATTGATCAATTTTCTAGCATATTATTTTATACCATTGAATTTTATTATTTTTTACTTAAATAATAAAAACGTGGCTCCACAGGGCCACGTTTGATCAAAACAAAGATGACTTAATGCGGCGGTGGGCCTTCCATCATATGCTTTGGTTTAGGGCTTAACCAGATAATCAGACCAGCCACCAAAAACACCAATGAAAATACCAAGAAGACATGATCGGTGGCCAATGTAATCGATTCTTTATCAACCAAATTGGAAATGGTGCCCAGCGCTGTTTCAGTGCTAAATCCATTTTGCGTTAAGGTATTTTGTACCTCTTGCGGCTGTAGTTTTGACACCAACTCACTGCGCGACACAATGGCGTGGTCATCCCATAAGGTAACTGCAATCGATGCACCAATTGCACCGGCCATGGTTCTCAAAAAGTTCATGAGTCCCGCAGCCGAGGCGATTTCATGTGGCTCGACGGCTGCTAGCGCCAGATTCGAGAGCGGTACAAAGAAAAAAGGCACCGCAAAACCTTGCAGGATTTGAGGCCATGCCAAAGCCATAAAGTCGGCGTCGGATGTCCAGAAAGCACGCATCAAGGTCACAACACCCAGCAAGATCAAGCCAAAACAGGCCAATGCGCGCGGATCATGCTTGCTGGCCAGCTTGGCCACAATTGGCGACATCGTAATACTACCAATCCCCATAGTGGCAGTCAGATAGCCTGCCCATGTGGCGGTGTACCCCAAATCCATTTGCAACCACTGAGGAATGAGTACGATACTGCCAAAAAATGCACCAAATCCAAAGGCCAGCGCCAGTACAGAAACGGTAAAACCTCGGTGCCTAAATACCCTCAAATTCACAACAGGCTGTTGATCGGTCATTTCCCAGATCAAAAACAAGATAAAGCCGAGTACCGCAATTACTCCAAAACTTACAATGAGACTGCTACTAAACCAGTCGTGCTCATGTCCCAAATCGAGCATTAACTGTAATGCGCCAATCCAGAGCACTAGTAAAAACAATCCGATACGGTCAATTCGCAATTGCATAGTGTCTGTTTCAGCAACACGTAACAGCCGTAAAGTTGCCATGACACAAATAATTCCGACCGGAATATTAATGAAGAAAATCCAGTGCCATGACAGATTGTCACTGATCACCCCACCTAAAATCGGACCTAAAATCGGACCCAATACTGTGGTCATGGCCCATAAGCCCATGGCCTGCGCGTGCTGTTCTTTCGGGAAAATTCGCATCAGTAAAGCTTGACTCAGCGGCATGAGTGGGCCGCCCGACAAACCTTGCCCGATTCGGCATAGCACCAGTAATTCAAGACTGGTCGACAGGCCACATAAAAAAGAAAACAGGGTAAAACCGATCAATCCCGCGACAAACACACGCACAGTGCCAAAACGGCTGGCCAACCAGCCAGTCAGTGGAACACAGATCGCTTCGGCCACCGAATAGGATGTGACTACCCACGTGCCTTGTGAGGCAGAAACTGCCAGATTACCTGTGATGTGTGGCACCGAAACGTTGGCAATGGTGGTATCGAGCACCACCATAAAGTTTGACAGTGCAATCACGAAGGCGGCCAGAAAAAGTCGTGCGCCGCTGAGTTCAGCAAATGGAGTTTTTATCTGGGTTGTCATGAGAACTTACTTCTTAGACAAATCAATCGTGGCTTCCATCGACAAGCCCACACGCAAAGGATGCTGCTTGAGTTCGTTCGGATCAAGTGCAATACGAACCGGCAAACGCTGTACCACTTTAATCCAGTTACCCGTGGCATTTTGTGCAGGAATGAGTGCAAATGCCGAACCCGTACCGCCTGAAAAACCAATGACTTTTCCGTGATATACCACGTCATCGCCATATAGATCGGAGGTCAGCGTAGCTGCTTGGCCTACACGTACTTTAGTCAGCTGGCTTTCTTTGAAGTTGGCATCGACATAAAGCTGCGAAACTGGCACAACTTTCATCAGCACAGTACCCGGTGCAACACGCTGCCCCACCTGAATGCTTCGACCTGCAATCACACCATCGACTGTGGCACGGATCACGGTACGATCTAGATCTAGCTGTGCTTTTTGAACCTGTGTTTGCGCACTCAGTACATCCGGTGCAGAAGCTTCAGAAGTGCCTTTAATCAATGCCTGTGTGGCATCGAATGTGCTCTGTGCTGCATTACGATTCGATTGCGATTGCGACAGTGCGGCTTTGGCCACATCAAGCGCCGCTTTGGCTGTGCGCGCTGCAGTTTGGGCAGTGCTTAATTCTTCCTTAGAAATGGCACCCGATTCGCTCAATACCTGACGGCGTTTGAGTTCTTCCAAGGCGTTATTGTAATCGGCCTGTGCTTTTAACACTTGCGCCTGTGCGCTGGCAATGCCGTCATCACTAACCTGAACCTGTGCATTGAGAGATTGTCCATTGGCAGCAGTTTGACGATAGGTACGCTGTGCCTTGGCCAGCATTGCTTTGGCTTCTGCCAATGCAATTTCGGCATCTCGCGGATCAATTTTGACCAGAATATCGCCTTTATGCACTTGCTGGGTATCATTGACCAAAATTTCAGACACCTGCCCTGTCACCATGGAAGTAATTTGTGCAGTGTCGGCGCCCACATAGGCATTATCGGTATTCACAGTGTGATTGAAAAACACATACCAGATGCCAAACACAATCGCGGCAACAATGACCACCAAAGCAAAAATACTTAATAATTTCTTTCGTTTCGCCTTTAAAGCATCCCCATTTTGATCGGATGCAGAAGCCTGTGGAGAATCAGTCATTGGGTATTCCTAAATCGGCTCAAGTAAAAATTGCCACGATGTTCTTAAGATAATTTTAAGTTTAGGAAGAGAACCTGAACTGAACCTTAAAAGAAATGCAAGATGACAATTGATCTTTTCAAAATTTTGCAATTCTACTTATTTTTTTCATATGTTGAGAATAAAAAAATAACTTGAGCGTTCAAAACCGCATTTATTGAGAATACAAGCCCTTAGTCTTTTTGAATAAATTTCGAATAAATCTGATACCTGATGTACTGCTTTTGAACCCACAAACGCTCGACCACGCAGCAAAGTGCTTCAAAATTGTGGCCCAGATTTGTGGATTTTGGGTGACTATTTAAAAGGCATATGAGGCAATCGCAGTGGCGATCGGGGTTTGCTCGTGGTTAAACATGGTCATGCGCATGGTGCAGCCTTTGCGGCCAAATCTTAAGGTTTCCGCCCGCGCAATAAAAAATTTACCCCGCCCCGGCGCCAAGTAATCGACACGCATATCGACAGTGGCTAAACGTGATACTTTTTTGATGGCCTCTGGCATATCCGCAGCTTCAGTACGTTTATAAACTTCTGCCATCGCGACAATTCCACCAATGCTATCGAGTAACGTTGCGGCAACCCCTCCATGCAAAATCTGAAAGGCAACATTGCCAATCAGGCTGGGCTTCATTTCAAAATAACCTTCAATTTGTCCATCGACCACCCGCATGGTCATGGCATTGTGCGAGAAGAAAGGCGAATGATTAAACGCATGACATAACTGGTTTAAAATTACATTTAGGTCAACTTCTTCACCTAAATGAATATGCCCCGTCCATAGTTTTGTTGATTCACTCATAAAACACTCAATATCGATAAATCTGCGTTAACACTAATTCAGTTTGTACAAATGCCTGCTGATGGGTCTACAATATCCCACAAGTTTAATACTGAACCTTGAGATTGTTATGACTTATACGTTCAATCGTCCCGCTTTTCCAGCAACCCGCATGCGTCGTATCCGTAAAAATGATCAACTGCGCGCCATGGTCAGTGAAACGCATCTGATACCTCATCATCTCATTTATCCAGTATTTGTATTGCCTGGCCAAAATCAGCGCCAAGAAATTCCAAGTATGCCCAATATTCATCGTTTGTCGGCAGATCTGTTGCTAAAAAAAGCTGAACAGCTGCTCGAACTTGGGGTATCTAAGCTGGCTCTTTTTCCGGTCACCCCGCAAGAAGACAAAAGCCTGAGTGCTGAAGCTGCTTGGCGTGACGACGGTCTGGTACAAGAAACCTGTCGTTTACTCAAAAAAGAACTACCTGAAATGGTGCTCATCACCGACGGCGCGCTCGACCCATATACCACACATGGTCAAGATGGCATTATCGATGACACCGGCTATGTACTCAACGATGAAACCGTAGAATGTCTGGTCAAGCAAGCATTAAGCCACGCCGCTGCGGGTGCCGACGTAATTGCACCAAGCGATATGATGGACGGACGTATCGGGGCAATTCGACAGGCACTTGAGCAAAACAACTTTATCTATACCAATATCATGGCGTATTCAGCCAAATATGCCTCAAGTTTTTATGGGCCGTTTCGTGATGCGGTCGGTTCGGCAAGTAACTTAAAAGGCGGTAATAAATACAATTACCAGATGGATGTAGGGAATCGTGCCGAAGCTTTACATGAAATCGCACTGGATTTGCAAGAAGGCGCCGACATGGTGATTGTTAAGCCCGGCATGCCTTATTTAGATATTGTACGTGAAGTCAAAGATACCTTTGGCGTGCCTACTTTTATTTATCAGGTCAGTGGTGAGTACGCCATGCTGGCAGGTGCGATTCAAAATGGCTGGTTATCCGAAAGCGTGATTCTTGAATCACTCATGAGCTGTCGTCGCGCAGGTGCAGATGGAATCTGGACTTACTTTGCAGATGTTGCAGCCCAAAAACTTAAAGAGATGAACTAAACTCACGTGTGAATGAATCGAACATGAGCATGCATATTGCCATTATTGGTGCTGGAATCAGTGGCCTATTAACCGCTTTGGAACTGGTCGAGCACGGCTGTCAGGTCTCGATTTTTGATCAGCAGCGCGCCGGTCAGGCTGCCTCATGGGCAGGTGGTGGAATATTGTCACCGATGTATCCGTGGCGCTATCCACATGCGGTCAATACCCTTGCCCAGCATGGCAAAGACCTGTACCAAACATGGAATGAAAAGCTACTGCCTCGAACCGGTATTGATTTTGAAATCCACAATACTGGCATGCTTATTTTCGATGAATCCGATTTTGAAATCGGGCTGGATTATGCCGAGCATTTTCATCAGCCTATGCAACGCGCTGACTATGTCGAGCGTGATGCACTTGAACAGATTAATCCATGGATAGCCAACAAATATCAGCACGCGATTTATTTTTCAGCGCTGTCTAATATTCGTAATCCGCGTCTTTTGCAATCGATTGTGCAGTATTTAAAACAGCACCCACGCGTTGCGTTTTTTGATGATCAACCCATTGAAAAATTTATATTTGACCAAGACAGCATACAGGCCGTGAAGAGTGCTACAGGGCAAGTTTTTCACGCCGACCAGTTTGTGCTGGCAACGGGTGCATGGAGTCAACTCTGGAGCGATCAACTGGGCGTTCGTCTGCCAGTACGCCCTGTACAAGGCCAAATGCTGTTATTTAAAACCCCTGCGCACTGGTTACCCACCATGTGTATGAATCAGGTGATGTATTTGATTCCAAGACAAGATGGTCATGTGGTATGTGGCTCAAGCATGGCAGACTGTGGCTACAGCACCGACACCGACACATCCACACAGCAACGTATTTTAGAGGCCTGTTTAGACATGGTGCCTGAACTGGCACAGTTTCCAGTCATTAAAAGATGGGCGGGCCTGCGCCCTAGCTCGCCGACCGGGGTGCCTTATATCGGCATGCTGCCAAATATCGAAAATCTCTGGCTCAACACCGGACATTTTCGAAATGGACTGTGCATGGGGCCAGCCTCTGCACGATTGTTACGCCAGCTTATGCTTGATCAACCCACTTTCACCGATCCAAAGCCATACGCGCCCGAGCGACTATTTCAGGGCAGCGAAATAGAGCTGAGCGTTTAAGGGTAAATATCTTGCAGGGCCTGTGCTAAAGCTGGAAATTTAAACTGATATCCAGCTTCCAATAACGCTTTGGGTGCAACAAACTGGCCATTTAAAATAAGTTGCGATTGTTCACCCAGTAAAGTTTTAAACAAACACGCCGGTGCAGGGAGAAACGGACGGCGTTTTACTTGCTGAGCGGCGGTTTTTACAAAGGCTTTTTGCGTGGTGTGATCGGGCGCAACGGCATTAAACACAATTTGCTCACTCTGCACATGCAGTAAAAATTCGATAATCGCCAGCACGTCTTCAATATGTACCCAGACTACAGGTTGGCGCCCAGAACCAATCACACCCACTGTATTAAGCTTAATTGGCAGCATCATCTGTGGCAAAATGCCCCCATTTTTGGCAAATACCACGCCCAAGCGCATGATTTTGGTATCAAACTGCGTATACGACAGCGCAGTTTTTTCCCATTGCTGGCAGAGTTCAGACATGAAAATGGGCTGTGGTGGTGATTGTTCGTCGCATACCTGTTGCCAAGTTTCACTTTCATCAATGCCGTAATAACCAATGGCAGATGCCGAAACAATCCGCTTTGGTTGTTGTTGATGCTGTAGCAGCCATTCAAAGACACGTTGTGTGGTCTTGATGCGACTGTCGATCAGGGCTTGCTTACGTGCTTTGGTCCAGCGCCGCTGTCCAATATTTTCACCGGCCAGATTCACCACATAATCGAGAGGCTGATCGATCTGGTTTAAATCGTCAATCCATTGTAAATTTTCATGTTGAAAGGATTGCGCCACATGTCGCGTCAGGGCATAAATGCGATAATTCAAATGCAGCAAATAAGGCAATAAATGGCTACCGATAAAGCCTGAGGCGCCTGTAATTAAAAGTGTTGGAAGTTTTTGGTTCATAGTCTGTCACGTTGCTTATTGCTCTTCTTAAGCTTGAGTGTAACGCACTCGATTGATCCACTAAAACCCTGTTACTGAAACATTTTGTCGGCCATACGTTGCGCCTGCTTACCATAAAACCAGTACGTAATCAGATACAGTGGAATCGCCAAAACCAGTACCATAATCGCAATCAGGCTCACAAATTGAGGTTGTTGCAAATACAGTAAAAAGTTTTGAATAATTTCTGGGTCATTTCGTGAAAACAAATACAAACCCAGCAATACGCCAGCGCAGTTATAGCCCCAAAAAATTAAGGTGAAACCCAAAGTCAGTTTTTTTCGTTCTTGCTGCGTTGGGGCGCGTTTTTCACGTTTTAAAAACTGATAGAGCACCACAATCATAGCCACCAAATACGGTACGGCTGTTACTATTCCACCCACGCCTATTGGCAATATTGCAGCCACTACGCCTGCAATGAGGGTAGTCAGTAAACAGATCAGAAAAAACCAGATAAAATAACGGCGTAAAGCAGTCATGCACACCACAACATCAACGATAAAAATTTATTTTATGTTTTTTTCAATTTTTTTTCATGTTCTTGTCAACCATTTTGGTCGGTCATTCGTTATTAAGGGTATAAGGTCTGCAGCAACCGATTTTAATTGCACGGCATCCGCAATAAATCGGAGACCTTTCACTATGACATCCACTTTAGATATGTTTTGTTAGCAGCCAAACGTGATTTAAAGTTTTTGACCGACGATTTCTCATCACTCGAATCGTCGGTCTTTATTTTTTAATCAGCCCTAATTTTTTTAAATAAATATAAATCCATTCATTCGTAATCCTCTCCTGCTCTAGTCTTTTATTTTTATAATGCTGATTTCTTAGCGCATGAAATAACGTCAATTCTTCTATATTCAGATATTGTGGTTCACTAAACACTGAATCGGGTTCATCCACCATTTTATCCTGAAATTGTAATACCGTCTCTTGATCCATCATTAAAGCAATGACGGAGGGAATTTTCTGTCGGACCATACTTAAAATCGTTAATCCTTCTGAGTCAATATCACCCCAATAATATACTTGTTTCTGTTGTAGCCAAATTGCATCAAGCCATTTAATATTTTTGCCACCACCGCATACCACAATACTATTTCCCAAGGCTGGAAAGGCCAAACCTGATTGAATATTTTCAATCACGATAATATGTTCAGCAGGTAATTCAAATTGTGTAAGTACATCAATAGAAAGTTGAAAAATAGGTAAATTACCTAAAGATTGTTGTACATCAGTACATAAAGGTTTGACCATCAACCACCCCTTAGGATGATCAAGACAATTTAACCAAGTTAATAATCCGCCTGTTGCCTGTACTGCTCCGAGATGTAATACATCACAAATTGCTTCAATCAAAACCAGATTTTTTTCTAAAAACTTAGTACCGACATGCTCTAAAGGTAGTGCTCGTAAATAATGCCCTGCTCCCATATTGGGTTTCAATTGTGGAATTAACTGAATCAGTAATCGCCAGTCTTCTTCATTATATTGTTCAACCTGTTCTAAATACTCAATCAATGTGGAGAACATCACATATTCCACGTTTAACTGTACAAATGGTTGTTGCAACAAGTAGGAAATTTTGTCTGAAATTTTTTTAAATCGTTGTTGCTCACCCAGCAACTCCACCAGGATATCCAATGTAGGAATGATCAACTTAACAGGAATATTTTGTGTTGAAAGCTGTTTGAATTGGCGTAGTTGCCATCGCACCAGATTAGGATATGCAAAGCTTTTCCATTCTTTAAAAAACGCATGGAAATGATCTAAATCGTTTGATGCCTGCTCTCCAGTCGGTGCTTTTAACGAAATCACAATCGGAAATGGTCGCTGCTGACGTAAACGTTGTTTTAAATGCCGTAGATGATCCCATTCTTTCTTGCGTAATTGAGCAATTGCATCTTTAGGCATAATTCCCCAGTGCGTCGTTTTAGCCATGAAGATGAATTCCAAGCTGTTCTGCCTGTGCTTGTTTGTGTTTTTGCATTCGTTCATCAATCTCCTGCCACGTGACTTCACACAAATGGCTTTCATGGTGATCAATATCACGCTCTGCAATTAATAATGATCGCGCTGATTCACGAGCTAAATTCAAGTTCTTATATGGCGTAATTAAATTGACATGAATCTTGAGTGCCTTAAATACCTTTAATACACGACGACTGACTGCTTCAGCAGTATTGGAAAAGGCTTCATCTAAAAATACAGTACTGTAAATTGGATAATCATAACCATCGGGTGTAAGTACATAGGCTAAACTTGCTGCGACAATCGTGCCTGCAAAGGATTCTTTTTCCCCTCCAGATTTACCACTAGAGGATTCCAATACATCCCTTATTTCTCCCGTTTGTGCATCCACTTCTTCAGCATGGAATGACATCTGATAACGAGGATCAAGCAAACGTAAACTTTCCTGAGTATTGGCAGTTGCTGAACTACTTGCTTTGTCCAAAATCATCATCAGCTCAGCCAAATGCTTAAAACGCCGTTCATACTCTTCACTATTGATTCCCGACAAAACCTGCTTTAAACGTTGTTCAAAATCTTGCACATGAGGATATTTTTCTTTTTTATAACCCAGCCTTAAATAACTCCCCAGCTTAAATTCAGTTCGTTTTAATACCTGATTAATCATGTTAATTCGATCAATAATATCCTCTCGATTGGCACTGAGTTTATCTTGAATCAAACTTAAAGATTGAGTGGTATGTTTATGTAGACGCTGTTGGAATTGTTCAACCAAATCTGGCAATCCCTCCTGCTGCAGTTCCTGTAAATAAGCAACATAATCATCTAATGCCACTAAGCCCGTTGCCCATTCCCGTTGCAATGGGATATGCGCCCATTTATCTTTACTACGAAATGACACCATAATGCCATTAGCAATATTACTGACCGTACTTTTCTGGTCATTCGCCTGCCCAATTAAACGTTCAAGTTTCCGTTCAATATCTACCTGTAAAGCATCATCCAGTTGCTTGATCTCACCGATACGTTGTTTTAATAATTGTCGGGCATCCTCACTCATTCCCTGATTGGCTGCCTGCTGTGCTTTTTGCTGTTTTAACTGGGTATCGCGATGTTGCTGTTCCAATTGCCCTCGTGCTGACTGCAATTCACCTTTCTGTAAATGAATTTGTTTTAAGTCATCTTTTGCAGCTTCCCAACGCTCACGTGCTTGCTCTGCATCAGAATCTACCTGCTGTAAACGCTGTAAATCCTGTTCCGTTTCTACTTTACGTTGTTGCCAATAAGGCAGATTAATTTCTTCCCATTTATATTCCAAAAAATTATTGAGTTTATTTTGTCGATCATTAATTTGTTTCGCATTTAATAATGCCGCTTGTACTAAAGAATCTGCCTCTACTTTTTCTTGTTCTAACTGTGTTTTTTCATACTGCAATAAAGCTAATCTGGATTTATTAGAAAAACCTAAACACCATGCTTTACGATCATCAATACGCTGTTGGTCTTTTTTCTCAAATCGCCCTCGTTCCAAATGAATCAAGCCCTGTTGCGTCATGGAAAATGGCGTATCATCCAATGCTTGAGTATCGGTGACACAACTTAAATCAAAACGTAGTAAATGCTGTTTTAACCAGTCACGATAAGCATGCTCTCGCCAAACCAATTTTCTTAGAAAACCATTATCCTTAAAATGGGCGTGCTCTACCTGCTTTGTATTGATCACTTGCAAACGTACATGGGTTTTATTATTACGGGCATTCACCCATTTGGTCACCAATGAATAACGATCCTGAGGTACAAGTAAAGTCGTTTTTAACCCTCCCAAAGCTCGTTCAATTGCACCCTGCCATACTTTTTCGTTATCTTTAACGTCTAATAACTCTCCAATAAACATCAGCTCATGTTCTTCAAATTGTAAATCCTGTATTAATTTCTCTCGCATTAATAACAGGTTGGTATCGTTGATATTACTATCTGGGCATTTTTCTATTTCCTGTATTTCATTTTCTAATACAGTAATTTTGTCCTTAAGTATTTTTGCCTGCTGATCTACATTTGAGTATTGCTCAAAACTTATTTGACTGTCCTGTTCAATATTTTTCAACTGCTCAAGCACTAATTGCTGATTACTTTTAAGATTGGCCTCTCGTAGCTCAATGCCTAAATTCAATTGTTGAGCATCTTTTTGATAATTTGAAGACGCTCGAATCACTCGTTGCAAGTTTTCATGAATATGTATCAAATTGCTCTGTAATTTTTCAATTAACCCGCCACCCAATTGTAAATATTCTTCATGACAACGTTCTTGTCGTGCCTCTGCATCCTGTTCCTGTTGTTCAAGCTGCTGAAATTGTTGGCTGAGTTGTGCCAGTTCCTGTTCAAGTTGCTGTAATTTTTCAGCCCATAATGCTGCAAACAGTTCACCAAAATAAGCGGCAATGGATTGTTTTTCTAAAGACAACTCCGCTAAACGCTGCGTTAATTCATTAATTTGTTCAGCGCATTGTGGCAAACGTTGTAAATGTTCAACTTGTTCACGGGTATCAACCAAATGCTTATAATTCGCCTCTAAATCAGCAAATTCATTCACCGCCATTTGTGCAATTTCTCGTAAATTACTTGGCTCTAATACCAGCTCCCGAATCAGTTTGGTCAAATCATCAATTTTCTTTAACCCTAATGCCCGAGCAAGCAATGCAGGTGCATTCTGATTATCCATAAATAAATATTTACGGTACATGTCCTGATAGCTTTTGAAATCACTATCAAAATAATGAATGCGTTGATCAGTTTTCGGGTTGAAGTGTTGTTTCAGTTGACGGGTATTAGCTTCGGCAAAAATCTCTAACACCTCAGTCAGCAACACATTTCGACTGGCAATCATATACAAACGATTGACATCACTGAGTGAGTTTTTACCCTGTCCAACCCAAAATAGCCCAATTAACGTAATCTGCGAACCATCATCTGCAGTATATAAGGCTCGGAGTGCCGTGGTCACCGCTTTTTCCCGTTTGCTTTTGACTTTGGTACTAGAACCATCATGTTCAGAACCATAACTGCCTCGCATATAGGTCAACAGTGAACGATCTGAACGGTCGCCCTGAGCAGCTGCCACGTTAAAACTAGCTTTACTCGCAGGTTGTAACAATGCCATCAATCCATCAATAAAAGTGGATTTTCCTGCGCCATTGTCCCCTGTAATCAATGTTCCCTCTGGATCAATACGGGCAGTATGTAAGTCGTGAAATGAACCCCAATTAAACACTGAAATTTCTGCTAGACGAATCTGTCCCTGAGCAAATAAGGTATCCAAAGTCATAGCCTGCATTATTCTTCTCCTTTGTATTGCGCAGAGTGAGATGAAGCGGTTTTATTTGCCAACTGCTCATATTCGGTGAGTAAACCTTGTAGAAATTCAGCATTCACCACATAACGGATAATCGGCGTAATTTCATAACGTCCCTCTTCGCCACGTATCACACTCAGTATTTTCTTTTCACTGAGTTTATCCAATGTACCAGTTAATTTTTTACGATCTTTACTGTCATGATTTGTAATCGGAATAAATGGGATTAAACTTGCTTGAATCCGTTCTAGATCAATAATAATTTTTTGCTCACCTGCGGTTTCCCGTTCCTGATAATATTTACGTAAAATCAATAAAACCAAAGTGTCATATAACGTTAAGGTACGCGTACGAATTAGTGTGGGAAAATCATTCAATGATGCAGTATCATTATTGTCATCGCTGATATTTTCCATATTAATAATATAGGCAACGCCCTGTTTTACATCTAAAATCAGTTGAATATACACTTCAGCAAGATGTTGACGAACCACTGTTTCATAACGGCATAACACATCAAATAGCTTAAGATTTTCGACTGCCAAAATCGTGCCTTGACGCATTAAATACACCAAAACCCGTCTAGCCTCATGTGGCATATCTGACAACTCATCTGTTTCGCGTGATGGATTATTTTCTTTAATTTGCTCCTGAATGATCTCATCCGAATCTAGTTCATCTTCAACATCTATACCCTGTACGTCTTCAGTCTGTACTTTTTCAAAATGGGGATTCTCAGCAGATTGAGTACGTCGAACTTGGTCAAAAAAACTGGCATCCTGTAGTTGATTGATGTCTTGTGGTTGCATTTCTATACACTCTTATAATGCTAGTTCATCTAAATTGTCAGGGAATAATGCTGCACTTAAGTAATAAGTAGGAATACTCGCTTGCAGGCAAATGCCGTTTTGATCATGAAATTGTATCTGCTCATTCTGCTCCACCAGTTGAGGAGCTTTAATAGCTTTGGCAATCCGCAAATAAGCCACCAGTTCCTCCAAACCAGCCTGTAACGGGTGCTCTTTGGTTAAATGAGCAATACTCATCACCCCTTTTTTTAGCAATGTATTGCGTGCTTTTTCAGCAACCACTCGAACCTGTACACTATCTAAATATTGCATCATCTGGACACTTGGCTCTTTACGATTTTGCTGTTGCTGTACGCCACGTGTATCCATATGTTCATTGGGACTTTTCAGGGTAAAATTCTCTGGTGAGCTAATTTGAACCGAACCTACAGCTAAATCTAACTGCATTTCGGTCTTTAAATCACATTGTTGTTCCAATAACCCAATTGCCTGCTTTTCCAATTGAGATAGTAAACGATCAATCATACGGTTTTCTTGTGCTGCGCCACTTTCAATATACGCCCGAAGTCCCTCTTCTGTCCTACGACGTACCTGAAACACTCGGCCACTTTCCCGTGCCAGTTCACGCATCAACTGCCCCAGATATTTCTTTTGCTGTTCGCTCAAGTGTTGTGCCACGGGATGATTCAGAATACTACGCAATTGCTCCCGAAATTCAGTCGAGCGATCCTGATCCTGCAATAATTGACAAAAGCCATCAAAGGCACTGCCTGCATCACTTTTAGCAAGAAATTGCTCTTTTTGCATCAAGGAAAATAAGATGTCACCCCGCGAAGAATTACCTTCAATCATATCAATCCGCAATTCTTTATCTAACTGACGAATCTCATCTTCAAACCGTCTAAAATCACCTGTCAAAATAGAGGCAAGTTGATAAATTTCCCGAATCCGTTCTCGCTGTTGAGTTTCATTGAGTTTTTTAACCACGCCTGCATGCAGGTCATCAATTTCCTGCTGAATCTGTGCTTTATTTTGTTCCAATAAGCTCACACGATCATCAATATTGTCACTGATAGCCACCACAAAATCCCGTACAGCATCCTGTACAATTCTTAAGTGTGATGCGGTTGTGCTGGTATAAGACTCATCTAAATTCCGACAGAAACGTAATACCGTTTCACTTGCATCGGTTTTACTGAGCATATCATCCATTTCACGCAACCAACCCGCCATAATCCAGCCATTTAAATAGTAGGCTGCATTACTTTCGGTTTGCCACAATCCTTGTTCCCGACTATTTTTAATAAATTCATCAAGTAAGCCTCTGGCACGTCCATATGGAACTTCTGTTTCTTCTACAAATAAATCTGCAATAAATGCCAAAATATGTGGTGCATTTTCCGCCCTTAATAACTTCCAGACCGAACTTTCATGATATAAACGGCGGTAAGTTGCCTGTATGCCTTGAATGTTCATATTATCTCATGTGTTATAAATATAATAAAAGTGATCATATCAATAATTCAATCAGATCTATAGTTGCCAAAATAACCGCGACGACTCAATATGTCGTAGTTATAAGAATATAAGACTACATCGTTTAAGCATAACTTCTATCCTTAACTCTTCTTTTGCAAATTGTCATGTATAAATTTATGCTACCTTATCTGCTATTCAAAAACAGGTAGTTCATCAGCAATGACCGTGCGTTTTTTTCATACTTCAGACTGGCATTTGGGGCAGTTTTTTTATAATCACTCCCGCCACTACGAGCATGAACAATTTCTGGCATGGTTACTTGAGCAAATCAAGGTCAAACAACCTCATGCCTTATTAATAGCGGGTGATATTTTTGACGTGATTAATCCAAGTTCACAGGCCCAAAAGCAGCTTTATCAATTTCTGGCAGATGCGCATAACCTTGCGCCGCATATGCAAACCTTAATGATTGCAGGAAATCACGATTCGGGTTATCGCATTGAACAGGTCGAGCCGTTATTAGAAAAATACAATGCCAAAGCGGTGGGTGTGATTCGCTGGAATCAAGATAAAACCTTGAATCTTGATCGCTTGATTTTACCGATTTACGATCAGGCACAACAGATTGTGGCGTGGTGCATTGCTCTTCCTTTTTTACGCTCGGCCGAAATTACGGGCGTGAACGAACAGACCAGTAACAGTCAAAATGCAATTGGTTATTTACACCAGCAACTGATTGCCGAGGCCAAACGCCGCAAAACCGATGATCAGGCCTTAATTATGATGTCACATGCGCATATGCAGGGCGGTGAAACCTCAGATTCAGAACGTCCGATTATCATTGGCAACGAAGAAGCACTTTCCACAGCGCTCTTTGAAGACGCGATTGATTATGTCGCACTGGGGCATTTACATAAACCCCAGAAAGTGGGTCAGACCCATATTCGCTATAGCGGCTCGCCTATTCCCCTGTCATTTAGTGAAATCAACTATAAACACCAAGTAATGGATGTGACCATTAAGCCAGAAATTTCAGACAATTATTTTCAATGTGATGCCTTGCTGGTGCCAAGAAGCGTGAAGCTACATAAAATTACAGGTGAATTGCAAGACGTTTTAACAAGCTTGGCAGCACTCCCACATGGCGAAATTGAAGAGATTGATCAGCGCGAATACGTCGACATCGAATATTTTAGCCACACACCACCTCAGCCGAATCTTCGTCAACAATTTGAACAGGCTTTGCCTGCAAACCGTTACCGATTGGTTCGGATTTCCAGACAATACGCCACAGATGGATCGAGCCATCGTTTAGAGCAACAGGTTCATCTCGAACCGCCAACGCCTGAAAAACTGTTTGAACAACTTTGGGACAAAAAAGGCTATAGCGCAGATGATGACGTTAAAAAAGACTTTATGAGCCTTGTGGCGCAGGCACAACAACAACTTGAAGAACTTAAAAAGAATTAAAGCCATCTCATGAAAATTTTATCCATCCGACTCAAAAATCTAGCCTCTTTGTCTGACGAGCATTTCATTGATTTTGAATCTGAGCCTTTGGCCAGTGCAGGACTGATCGCGATTGTGGGTAAAACAGGCGCAGGTAAATCCACCATTTTAGATGCCATGTGTCTGGCTTTATTTAACAAAATTCCACGACTTAAAGAAAGCGATGGCAAGCTTACCGATGTCGATGGCTCCGAGCTCCTGACCAACTCCCCTTTGACCGTTTTACGCCGCGGCTGTGCGCACGGTTTTGCTGAACTCTGCTTTGTAGCGCAGGATCAAAAACATTATCTGGCGCGCTGGGAAATTAAACGTGCCCGCGAGAATGCCATCGGCAAACTGCAAAATGTTCAACGCTCACTCAAGTGCCTCACCGATGGCGTGGTGGTTGCAGACAAAAGCAAAGCGGTAGAGTCACATATACAGCACATCACGCAGCTCAGTTTTGAGCAATTTACCCGTGCGGTATTACTGGCGCAATCTGAGGTGACGGCTTTTTTAAAAGCACGTGACAACGAACGGGGTGAGCTGCTTGAATACCTGACCAACTCGGCGATTTTTGCTAAAATTGGACAACTGGCATTTGAAAAAACCAGAGAAATCAGCAATCAACGTAAAAGTTTAGAAAGTCATTTGGGCTATATCGAGATACGCTCAGATGAGGAAGTAGCGGAGTTACAAGCGCAATTTGAATTGGTTCAGCAACAGGTGGTGCGGCTTGAAGAAGCAAAGACGCAATTCAGACAACAACAGCAATGGTTTGAGCAACGCGACAAACTTGATCAGGATATCCGCTTAAAACAACAACATTACGATGTACAACTTAAAGCACAAGAAAGCCTTGAGAAAGATCGCCTGTTGCTGAGCCAGTTAGAAACATTTTCTGAGATACGTCCGATTGTATTTCAGCAGCAGCAGATCCAAAAAACACTACAACAACTCATTCCGCAAATTCAACTTCAGCACACCGAGTTCAATACCCTAAGCACACAATTCGAGCAAGAAAAAACGCGCTATAGCCAAGTCGAACAAAGCCTACATCAGTTTCAAGCCTTTGAAAAAAAGTATCAAAAAGAGCTTGCCGATTTGCGCAGTCATTTGCAAAAACGCGAGCATATTAAAGAAGACTATAACAAAACCAGACATCGCTTAACCCAAATTACAAGCCAGCAACAGCCATTGCTTGAGCAACAGCAGCAATTAGAGCAAACCATTCAAACGCTTGATGGACAACATACAGCAAGCATCGAACAATTAAAAAATAGTGCTCAGTACGCCCCACTAGACCAAGGCTTAAATGCGCACATGCAGCAGTTGAGCCAATTTATTACGCAGTACCAAAAAGTAGAACAGAGTTTAGGTTCCATTCGGGATGCACAAACGCAGCTTGAGCATGATGAGGCTGAATTAAATGCTTTAATATCGCAGTTTGGTACTCCAGCACAAATTGATCTGCATATCGAGAGTAAACAACAACGCAAACAAGCACAGCAGGTTCATAGCAACCATTTACACAGTACACAGCAAAAAATTCAGCGTTATTTCGAATTAAACAATGAAATGACTAGCCTGAAACATAAATTTGAGACAATCAAACAGCACAATCAACAATTAGATGCATCGACCCACACATCCGAACAAGCCTATGTATTGGCAAAGCAAGAGCGCGAAAAAATTCAGCAGATATTGCAACAGCAACGTTTGCTCCACGCAGAAAACATTGAACATTTGCGCGCAGCGCTAAAACACGGCGAAGCATGTGTAGTGTGTGGCAGTACCGAACATCCTTATCGTGAAGATCAAAGCCAGCTCTCCAAAGCGTTGTATGAACTCCAGCAACAACAAGAACAGCAAGCCATTGAGCAGGAACAACAGTCTTTCGACCTTTGGCAAAAAACGCAGCAGCAGCATACGCAAAGTCAAACCCAGCTCAAGCAATTGCAAGACGATTTACAGCAACTGCATGAAAAACAAAATGTGCATGAACAGCAATTACAGCAGCATTTGTTGGCGTGCAATATACAGCTCGACTTGCGCTTGGCTGAACAAGAGGCGAACGCTCAGCTTGATGCTTTAATGCAAAAGGCCTCTCAGGAGCAACAGCAGCTTGAGCATGAGTTACATCAACTCCAGCAAGCCAGTAAACAGCAACATCAGCTGAGTCAACGTATTCAGCACACCCGCCATCAGCTTGAGACGGTCGATCAGTTACAACAACACGTTCAGCATATTGTCGCGTGCTTAACTACCGAGGATAAATCGGCTTGGTACACGCATGGCGTAACATTTTCACAAACTATATTAAATGCATTACAACAACGGAGCCAGTTGCTCGAACAAACAGAACGCTTAGTTAAACACAAAGAGCAACAACATCAGCAGTTACTATTATTAAAATCCAATCTCGCCGGGCTCAATGCGCAGCACACAGAATGTACGCAGCAATTAAAAGACATTGAGACGATGGGTAAACAAAATACTGAAGCTGCCAACCAGCTCATCGTCACCATGACAGCTTCGACAGACCTTAAAGCCAATGAATGGTTACTACAGCATGATCAGCAGCGCCAGCAATTGCAGCAGCAGTATCAACAGATTAAACAAAGCTTTGAATTCGCGCGCGAACGTTTTGAACAGCATAAAAATGCGCTCGAGCAATTAAAGGCCAAGCAACAGCAACAACATGATTCACTGACACAATGCACCACTGAAATCAATGCATGGCTGGCACAGCAGCCTCTTTTTGAAGAAGATCAATTGCTAGCATTACTGGCGATATCATCTTCTCAAGAACAGCAGATTCGCCAAGCCATCCAACACGCAGATCGTGGCTTGAGCGAGGCTATTTCTGCACTCAACACACTACAACATCAGCTCGATGTACATCTTGAGGCAGCGCCTCAGATAGAGGCTGCGCAGTTATCTGAGCAGATTGCCACCAATCAAGTGGCTTTACAGAAATGTACAGATCAGCGTGACGATTTAAAAATAAAACTCGAGTTACATCAGCAAAATCTGATCAAGCAGCAGCAGTTTGCAGCACAAATTCAACTGATCCAGCAACAAGAGCATCGCTGGCACAAAATCTCAAGCCTGATTGGCGATGCCAAGGGTAAAGAATTTCGAGATCTGGCGCAGCAATATAATCTGGATATTCTGCTTGAATATGCCAATCAGCAACTGACTCAGCTTTCACAGCGCTATACGCTAAAACGGCTAGAAAACTCACTGAGTCTGGCCATTGTCGATCATGATATGGACGGTGAAATACGTGCTGTGGCCTCACTTTCTGGTGGTGAATCTTTTCTTACTGCGCTGGCCATTTCACTGGCAATTGCCAATATGGCCTCTGGATCGATGAAAATCGAATCCTTGTTCATCGATGAAGGCTTTGGCACGCTCGATGCATCTTCATTGCATATGGTGATGAATGCACTCGATCAGTTGCAAAGTCAGGGTCGTAAGGTGGTACTGATCTCTCATATTCAGGATATGCACGAACGAATTCCAGTCCAGATTCAGGTACAACCACTGGGTTCAGGTTCAAGTCGAATTCAGGTGGTGGGCTAAACACGCTTTACCTTTGTACAACGCATTTTGGGTGGAGCAACAATTGAAAAACTGACCAGAACTGATAGCTTTGATTTTCATTCAGATTCAAAACAAAAAATGATCTCTTCTGACAACAATAAAGATCAATTTTTTAGATGAAGAAGAATTAAATCTTATTTTTTCTTTGAGTTCTTTAATATGCCTAGCTTTAAAATTGACTGTCATCTCCATTACCGGGTGATTCAAGCGACCGAATTTATTTTTCAGTTTGAAGCAGCCAATCATCCATGGCAAACCTGTAAGCAGGAGTCATTTGAGTTTCAACCTCAGCTCGATTTCGAGCAATATGAGCGCGACGGCGGATTAAATCGCCTGATTCGGTTACATGCACCAGAAGGTGAACTGCGTGTTTCTTATCATGCCGACGTAGATACACATATCCCTGAGCGTAATACCGCATTACGCGAATGTGAAATTCATGAATTGCCGTCTTATACGCTGTTTTATCTGGGTTCAAGCCGCTTTTGCGAATCAGATTTGATTGGCACCATGGTACAAAATACTTTTGGTGAATTGCCCAAAGGTTATGCACGAGTGCAAGCCATCTGTGACTGGATTCATGACAATATTGTGTATCAAGCTGGATCTTCCGACAGTACCACCACAGCGCGCGATATATTGGTCAATCGTGCAGGTGTATGTCGTGATTTTGCTCACTTGGGTATTGCGATTTGCCGTGCCTTAAATATTCCTGCGCGCTTTGTGGTGGGTTACATGCCGTTCTACAATGCAGATCCCGACTTCCATGCCATCTTTGAAGTGTATCTTGAAAATCAATGGGTATTATTCGATGCCACACGCATGGGGCCTATCGATCAGTTTGTTCGAATCGGCACTGGACTCGATGCCAAAGACGTTCCTTTTGCCACGGTATTTGGTGAAATCGAACTGTTATCGATTGAACCTGCTATCGAACGTGTTGAGCCTTAAATCATGTATTCAACGTTCAATTGAACAAATACATATAGAAATAAAATACGTTGGAGAACCTATGCTCTCCAACGTATTTTGTAAAAGCACACATCTAGGCCAATGCCAACACCACACCTGAAAAGGCCAGGCAATAGATTCCAAATAAATACCAGCGACCATGCTCCAGCCACGCCGAAAGCCATTTCAGTGCCAACAACCCCGTTAGAAAGCTAAAAACCATTCCAAACAAGCTCGGCAAAAATAAGCTACTTAAGGCCAGATGTGCTGTACCAGTGGTGGTCTGTTGGGCATGCAACAAGCGTAACAGCTCTTTGGCAATCACCGCTGGGGTTAAAACTACCGCCAGAGCAAAACTAAACTCTTCTGCTTTCTGACGGGAAATTCCCAAAAACAAACCTGTGGAAATGGTGGCACCCGAACGAGAAAAACCACGAAAAGGCAGACACAACGCCTGTACCGCACCGATGATGATGGCACTTGGCAAACGGACATCACCTTGCTGACCACGATCCAAACGAGAAGATAAAATAATCAACACACCTGCCGCAGCAAGTGCAGCAGCCATTAATTTGGCGTTGCTGAATAAATGCTCTATTTCAAAGCTACTCGCCCCACCAAAAAATACGTGTTTAATCAGTGATTGCAACAAAAGTCCCAATACACCCGTCATGGCAGTTGCCAGTAACACATACCAAGCGCGCTGCTTAAATGACGCCCAATCAGAAAAGTAGGTTTTTTTCCATGAGTGCCAAAAATACACAATGACCGCAAACATGGTGCCTGTGTGGAGCATCACCAGCAAAAAAGTCATATTTGGCGCCGAAGGGTCGAAACCCATCAGCTTTTCTGCCAAGATCACATGGGCAGAGCTAGAAACTGGCAATAACTCCGCCAGCCCCTGTATCACCGCTAAAATAAAAACATGCAAAAGATCCATGAAATGTCTCGTGAAAACCAGTGTTAGTGGTATACGAGCCAACCATTAAATCTGAATTAAAAAATCTCAATGATCACAAATATTTCATATATCAAATTTGCAGATTTATACGCCTTGACCATAGTCACGTACACCAAATAAAGCCGTACCAATGCGTACAATGGTCGAGCCTGCTGCAATGGCAGCATCCAAATCTGCCGACATGCCCATGCTCAAGGTATCCCACTGTTCAGGATGCGCATGCTGGGCTTTGACAGCATCAAAAAGCGTTTTGGCTGCCTCAAAAGCCTCTGCATGCTCTGGTGCAGGAATGACCATAATTCCGCGCAACTTCAGCTTGGGTAAGCGACTGATGGTTTGCACCAGTTCCGCGACGTCCTCAGGTTGGCAGCCATCTTTTGTTTGCTGGTGATCAATATTGACCTGAAGACAGATATTTAAATCAGCCGCATGCTCGGCGCGCTGCGATGACAGGCGCTCGGCAATAATCAAACGATCGACCCCGTGCACCCAATCAAAATGTTCCGCAAGCGATTTGGTTTTATTGCGCTGAACATGGCCAATAAAATGCCACTCGATATTTAAGTCTTTGAGTGCCTGAATTTTATCGAGCGCCTCTTGTAAATAGTTTTCACCAAAACAACGCTGACCAAGCTCGTACATATCGCGTATCGCCGAACTCGGATGTGTTTTTGATACTGCCAGTAATTCGACCGTTGCCGGATCACGCTGTACTCGCGCACAAGCCGACTGGATTTGATCGATAACGTGATTTCGCGCATCTTTAAACGGATTCATTGACAGGGTTCTCATTTCAAACATATTTTTTACTTAACCTCGGCCTTGAATGTTGTTAAGCTTTGGGAAAAGCACTTAATATTCTACAAAATAATGAAAGATTTTAACGATTTTTTGGGGGAAATATGGATATAACCGAACTGCTGGCATTTTCAGTCCAAAACAGAGCATCTGATTTACATTTGTCTGCAGGTTTGGCACCCATGATTCGCGTCGATGGTGAAGTTCGACGCATTAACCTCCCCGCACTTGAACATTCCGAAGTATACCGGCTGGTTTACGACATTATGAATGACAAACAGCGCCGCGATTACGAAGAAAAGCTCGAAACCGACTTTTCCTTTGAGGTGCCAAATCTGGCCCGTTTTCGTGTCAATGTGTTTAATCAGAACCGTGGTGCAGGTGCCGTTTTTCGAACCATTCCCTCACAGGTATTGACGCTTGAAGAACTCGGACTCGGAAAAATTTTCAGAGACATCTGTGACTATCCGCGCGGCTTGGTGTTAGTGACCGGCCCAACAGGCTCGGGGAAGTCGACCACTCTTGCCGCCATGCTCGATTATATTAATCATCATCGCTATGATCATATTTTAACGGTTGAAGATCCGATCGAGTTTGTACACGAACCCAAAAAATGCCTGATCAACCAGCGCGAAGTGCACCGCGATACACTTGGTTTTAATGAGGCACTTCGCTCAGCACTGCGTGAAGATCCCGATATCATTCTGGTGGGTGAAATGCGTGATCTGGAAACCATACGCTTGGCATTGACTGCCGCAGAAACCGGACATTTGGTGTTTGGTACGCTACACACGACCTCGGCAGCCAAAACCATTGATCGAATTATCGATGTATTTCCCGCAGAGGAAAAAGATATGGTTCGTACCATGCTGTCCGAATCCCTTCAGGCGGTTATTTCGCAAACCTTGCTAAAAAAAGAAGGTGGCGGCCGTGTAGCAGCACATGAAATTATGATTGGTATTCCGGCCATTCGTAATTTGATCCGTGAAGGAAAAGTCGCGCAAATGTATTCTTCGATTCAAACGGGTGCAAGCCATGGCATGACCACGCTCGATCAAAGTCTTAAACAACTGGTCGCCAAAGGCATCATTAACTTACCAACAGCACGCGCTGTGGCAAAATCACCAGAATCCTTATAAAACAACAACACAAAGCCATCAGGAAGCACCGCATGGACTTTAATGATTTACTCAATTTAATGGCAACCCACAAAGCCTCCGATATGTTCATTACGGCTGGTGTTGAGCCATCATTAAAAATTAATGGCAAAATTACTCCGGTTTCCAAAACCAAATTAGACGGTGACATGATCGCGCAGTTGATTGATTCGATCACCACGCAAAAGCAACGCGATGAGTACATGGCAACACATGAATGTAATTTCGCCATTTTAAACCGCGAACGTACTGAGCGCTTTCGTGTAAGTGCCTTTCAGCAGCGTGATTTACCCGGCATGGTTATCCGTCGCATCGAAACCAAAATCCCAACGCTAGATCAACTACAGCTACCACCGATTCTCAAGGACTTGGCCTTGACTAAACGCGGTATTATTTTGTTTTCTGGTGCAACAGGAACAGGAAAATCCACTTCGCTTGCGTCGATGATTCATCACCGTAATCTACACTCAAGCGGTCATATTATTACCATTGAAGATCCGATTGAATTTATACATGCACATGCTGGCTGTATTGTTACGCAGCGCGAAGTCGGTATTGATACTGATTCCTACGAAGTGGCTTTAAAAAATACGTTACGCCAAGCACCAGACGTCATTTTGATTGGTGAAATCCGCACACGTGAAGTCATGGATTATGCACTGGCATTTGCCGAAACCGGGCATTTAGTCTTTGCAACTTTACATGCCAACAACGCCAATCAGACCTTAGAGCGTATCATTCACTTTTTCGAGCAAGATCGGCGTGAGCAGGTGTTGATGGACTTATCACTTAACTTAAAAGCCGTCATCTCTCAGCAACTGATTGCTACGCCTGATGGTCAAAGTCGCCGTGCTGCCGTTGAAGTGATGATCAATTCACCTTTGATGTCGGATTACATTCGCCAAGGTGAGATTTATAAAATTAAGGAACTGATGGCACGCTCTGGTGAACTGGGAATGCAGACCTTTGATCAGGCCTTGTTTGAATTACACGAACACGGACAAATCAGTTATGCCGATGCACTCAAACATGCCGACTCACCCAACAATCTGCGTTTGCAGATCAAACTTTCTCAAGAAGCCAATACCGCAATTGATCAAAAAGAGAAAATGCTTGAAGTCGATCGAAAAATCACCTTTGACGGTCAACGTCATGATCTAAAATGAAAAAAAGGGCATTATTTGCCCTTTTTTATTGTTGGATTTATGTGAAATCCTTACTTTTTACGCAGTGCGTCTTTGCAATCTGGGTTGTTGCAATAACCGTATAGATTCAATGAGTGGCCTGTCAAAGTAAAATTGTGCTTTTCTGCAACGGAGTGTTGCTCTTGCTCAATAATATCATTTGTAAATTCAACAACTTTGTTGCAGTTTAAGCAAACAAGGTGATCGTGATGATCTTCCTGCATGATTTCAAAAACAGAGTGATTGTTTTCAAAATGATGGCGCTGAATAATTCCTGCTGCTTCAAACTGTGTTAAAACTCGGTAAACCGTTGCCAGACCAACATCTTCACCTTGTTCAAGCAAAGTTTTATAAATATCTTCTGCACTCAAATGGTGTTGTTTTGAATTTTCTAGTAATTCCAAAATCTTAATTCGAGGAAGGGTGACTTTCAGTCCAGCTTTTCGTAAATCTTGATTGGAAATCGGCATAAAAAAGGGTCTCTCAACAAATCTCAAGTTGGAATAGGCAATCGTGATGAGATGCAGTATGATCTATCCTTGGATCAAATGCATCATAATTTATCGGGATAGTGTAGCAAAATGCAAAAACTTATGTTGGCGTTATTCGTCACTTCACTGCTTGCTGGTTGTTCAACGCTCGGCGTCTATAAGGTTGATATTCCTCAAGGAACCCCTTTAACCAAAGCTCAAGCATCAAAAGTTCAGGTGGGCATGAATTACCAACAGGTAAAGTTTTTACTCGGTAGCCCAACAATTACAGATCCATTAAATCCATATCGCTGGGATTACGTGTACAACTATATTCCGGGAACTTATGCCAAAAAAGCAAAAATTCCGGCAGCACGCGGTCAGCATCTAAAAATCTACTTTGACCAGTCTGGCATCGTCACCAATATTGAAGGGATCGATACCCTACCAGAGTCTCAACCAGGCTTACCGGGTTCAAAAGAAGCCATACTGACTGCGCCACCACTATAAAGGCTTCCTCAAAAAAAGAAACCCCTCATTTGAGGGGTTTTTTATATACTGGCGATCACTTAAAGCGATTACCCTTTTGAAAACGACCAACCGGATTTTTCTCTGCGCGTTTGCGTCGAATGTCCTGTGGATTAATGGTTAAGACTCGATACACTTCTACCCGATCGCCCGCTTTAAGTGGCTGTTCAAGCGCACATCGAATACCAAAAATACCCACTTGTAATGGCATTTCTAGCTGGGTGGCAAGCAAGAGTCCACTTTTTTCAATGGCCTCTATCGCTGTCATTCCGGCTTCAAAAGCAACAGCAAGATGAAACTGTTGATCTGGTGCGGCATAGGCCACCCAAACCTGCTGAAGATTACTCATTTAAGTAGTTGTCCAAGCACTGAAATCATCGCCAGTACAATGCCTAAAGGTAAGACAATACGGACAGCAATCCGCCAAAGATTATAAAATAGCTCACTACTAAAATTCATCGATTTACGCAAGTGACTGATTTTCATAATCCATCCCGCAAAAATCGCGTAGATCAAACACAACAGTAGCCCCCAAAGCATGGTCAGAATATAAAATTCTGCCTGAATGGCAGGAATTGCCCAGATCACAACAGCCACAACTGGAACTGCCCACTGTAATGCCAGCGCAGCCTGACGCTCAATTAACTGTTCACGAGCAAGTTGTAGGAGCAGTGCCGATGCCATCAATGCAGCAATCACCCAAGTCAGTACAGGAACCATTTGCTGAATTGACACAAAGCCAAACGCAATCACAGCCACCAATTGTGCCAACCAGATCGGCAGTACAGAAGCGCTGGCTGATGTCTGTTGATCGACCTGTTTTACTGTTGTTTGCCAGTATAGGCCCATACCTAAACCACTCGCCACAAGAGCCAGAACAGTGGCATTGCCCCACTCTTTAAATTCAAGTGATGTCCAGTGCCATGGCTGAAGCTGAGCAGCATCATAAACCTGACCAAGCGCGATAGACGCAATCAACGCAATTGCCGTGATGAGCAGCAAAATCTGGCGTGATACAAAAGATAAGCCAAATGCCAGCACCGCAAGTACAATCAACAATAGATTAGGTGCAACGCCTAAAGTGAATTGTTGTGGTAACAGCACGCTGGCATGAGAAAGAATTCCGCCAGCCAAAAATGCAATGAATACCACAGCCAACCAGCCCACCAAACGCCATTTGGAAGACGCATCGGCATCCCGCGTTAGGCGTGAAAGTGCGTTCAGCGCTGTGGTTTTTGAACGGCGCGCCAGTGCAATTTCCAAATAACACACAGGCAACGCCAAAATCACCATGCTACCGAGCCATAACAACCAAAAATCAAGCTGACGATCAATTTGAATACCGACTGCCGGCGCGAGGGTAACAATAATCACCAAGCTCAAACAAAACGCCATAAGTGGCGAAAGCCATCGTGATAAAGGAGAATCCTGCATCATGCATACCTTGAATAAAGTCTGCCGATATTTTGCCTTTGTCCGACCTGAAAATCAAAGTTTCTATTCAAAAACAGAACGTTTTCGACCCAAAATGAATGAACTCAATTTTGCAACGCCTTTCTATTGAATACCGGGTTTAATACTGGTCGGCACGGGTAATGCGTTTAAGTTCAGGGTTGAGTGCCTCTCGCTCTAAACGCTCTACTCGGGTTAATGCTTGCTTAATCGGGCGTCCATCTTGAAACACAATCATCTCACCCGGTTGATAAGGCATCCAGACTTCATTTTGAGTCAGTGGCTCGGTAGTAATCACCGCAACGCGATCTTTGGCAGTAGTCACCTGACTAAAATCCACTTCGACATCTAGATCGATCAATCGAGCGGCTTTAAAGGGATGTTCACGGACTAACCAGTGTAACTTCGTTGTGGCATAACTGTACAAAGCCTGACCATTAGATAAGCAGTAATTGAATGTTCCATGTTCGGCTATTCGAGGCGCAATCTGCTCAAGCGCGGTAAAAATCTGATGAATACTGGGCTCGGTATAACCAAAACGTTCTACCAACTGATCCAGCAAATAACAAAAAGCACGTTCACTGTCGGTATTGCCAACCGGAACAAAACGGCCAGTCAGGCGCGGATTAAAATGATGCAAATCGCCATTATGGGCAAAAATCCACTGTCGCCCCCACAGCTCACGCATAAATGGATGCGAATTTTCAAGAGTAATCTTACCCTGAGTGGCTTTACGGATATGAGAAATCACATTGCGTGATTTAATTGGAAAATTACGCACCAACTCGGCAATCGGAGATTCTACCGCAGATTGATTATCGACAAACAAACGGCAGGCTTTGTCTTCAAAAAAAGCAATCCCGAACCCATCGGAATGATCGGAAGTAATGCCCGCCCGTTGTGAAAATCCTTTAAACGAAAAGGTAATATCGGTAGGCGTTGCACAATTCATTCCAAGTAGCTGGCACATAACGGTAAAGGCAAGAATGATCTAGATGTAAAGTCTATTGTGCATGAGAGCACAATGCCTTGCAAATCTCAATTTTGATACATCTTATGCACTTTTTCTGCTAAGGCCGGCGCTGAACGCGTTTATTCATGACAAAAGACTTGGCAATTTGGTTCACCTCAAGCAATACAAAATAATCCAAACATTGAAAGGCTTCATCATAAAATGCCTGTTTGGATAATCGAGCTTGCATGCTTAAGTACATCTGAAACAGCTTAGGAATACGCTCATCTTGGGTAAAGCTATAAGCTGGATGCTGCGGCTCATAAGGGTGTTTAGAGGCAATATCTAAGCTTTGCGCAGACGTAAGCTGCTGTATTTTCCGATGCGTATGATAGACACGGGCAGCATTGTTATCTAGATGAATACTGACACAACCCATGAGGTACTTGGCTTTCATGGACCACAAAATTTTAGGCACCAGATTCAACCACAAAATAGACAGTGCTTTACCAGAACGAAATTGCGGATGCACACAGGTTCGACCAATTTCGACCACACTGGGTACATGCGATAGATGCCCCACCACATCAAACTCTTGAGCACTATAACTCTGTGCCAGTTCATGCCCCAAAAAGTGTTTCAAACGTGTATATGCCACGATCTCGCCAGACCATTTTTCGCGTAATACTGCATGCTCACAGCCAAAATCATAGACATCCTGATCTAAACCTGATTCAAAATGAATGCCAAACTGTGGGCCAAACTGCTCAGCACGAAAGCGTTGTACTTCTTCTAATTCTTTTAAGGTTTCAACCCACTCAAACTTATATTGAGTGGTTGAGGATTTTTGACGTAGCAATGGAAAATTTAAGTGGTGTCGATAATGATTCAATTTGTCTAGCATAAGCTCACCCCGTGTTTTTCTTTGCTTACACTAAAACACCCGCATGACAACTATATGACCAATATCTATACCCATAAAAAAGACCAGTCATGACTGGTCTTTTTCTAGATTCGAAAAATTAATGCTCTGTTTTAGGCGCAACTCGGTTGGTAATCAATGTGCCTACACCATGATCGGTAAAAATTTCCAATAAAGTGGCATGCGGTACACGACCATCGACAATATGCGCACTGACTACGCCACCTTTAACTGCATCTAAGGCACAGCCCACTTTCGGAATCATGCCGCCATAAATCACGCCAGTTTCGATCAGACGATCGACTTCTTTGGTCGATAGCCCAGTCAAAAGATTTTTGTTTTCGTCCAGTACACCCGAGATATTGGTGAGCAGAATCAGTTTTTCTGCGCCCAGTGCTTCAGCCACTTTGCCTGCAACCAAATCGGCATTGATGTTATAGGTGTTACCACTTTCATCGACACCCAAAGGGGCAATCACAGGAATAAAATCGCCTTGAGTAAACATTTCAAGGACATCGGTTTTCACGCCGACCACCTCGCCCACCATACCTAAATCGATATGTTTGATCTCGCCTTGCTCATCTTGTTTTTCCATCAACAATTTGCGTGCACGAATCAGGTTACCGTCTTTACCAGTTAACCCAATGGCACGTCCACCATGTTGATTGATCAGGTTTACAATCGATTTATTGACGCTTCCACCCAGCACCATTTCTACAATTTCCATAGTGGCCTGATCGGTCACTCGCATACCATCAATTCGATCGGACACTTGACCCAAACGGTTGAGTAAAGAGTCGACTTGAGGCCCACCACCATGCACCACAATCGGATTTAAACCGACAGTTTTTAACAAAACGATATCACGCGCAAACGAGCTTTCCAGCTCAGGATCGGTCATGGCATTACCGCCATATTTGACCACGAGTGTTTTTCCTGAAAAGCGCTGAATATACGGCAATGCTTCTGTCAAAATTTTTGCTTTATCAATGCCGGTGTGCTGATGTGGCATTCGCCTCTCCTTAATTAGGCCTGTGAAAGATCATGTGCAAGTTTAGGGTATTTTTTTTGCAACATGGTCACGAATATCTGTTTAATCTCTGCCAATCGTTGTGGTGTTTCTGCATCAAAACGCGCAGTGAAGTACTCTCCGGTATTCGATGCACGTAAAATGCCAAATCCATCGTGAAAATCGAGACGTATCCCATCGGTACGACTCAGTAGTGCCTGAAAGGTCTGCCCTTGTGCTTCAATATCCTGCAATACATGCACAGGATTTGCTTCATAAGTATTGATGTACAGATCTTCTGTGCTACAACGCTCAGGATAGGCCGCCAATAAGCTCGATAACGACTGTGTCGGATGTGCCGCCATGTATTCAAGTAAACGTAATGCCGCGTATGGGCCATCATCGAAGCCATAGCCTCGACCATCATTAAATACATAATGACCTGCGTATTCACCCCCAAAAATCGCCCGTCCAGCCGATTTTGCCAAATATTGACGCAAGAAAGTGCTACCAGTTCGAATCATGGTGGGCTGCCCGCCACAGGCCAAAATGGTATTGCGGACCATGGTCGAGCATTTCACATCAAAAACCACTTCATGCGCTGGCTGTGCAGCCAGACACAGTTGACTAAATAGTGAAATTAAACGATCTGCACTGATAATCGTGGCATGCTCATCGACCACGACCAAACGATCACCATCGCCATCAAGTGCAATACCCAAATCGGCCTGCTCTGCCAAGACGTACTGACGAAGTGTTTGCAGATGTAGCGCCTGTGAAGGATCTGGCGCATGATCTGGAAAATGACCATTGGGCTCACAGCGAATTGCGATAACCTCACATCCCAAACGCTCCAGTAAGCGACGCGTTCCTTCACCTGCCGAACCATGTAAGCCGTCTAATACAATTTTAAAGCGATGATTCAGCTGAATATCTTGAACGAGTGCATCTTCATAACGGTCGAAATAGGCATTTTCTTGATGTACTACAGTCGATTGGAGATGTAAGTAAGGACTTAAATCAACACGAATATGAGAGGCATACCATCCCACTTGCTGAATGATCTCGGGACTTGGTGGCTGATTTCCCATCACCCATTTAATGCCATTGTCTGTCTTAGGATTATGACTGGCCGTAATCATGATGCCATTGCCATCATGTGATCGTGCAGTAAAGTACATGAGGGGTGTTGAACAACAACCGATATTGGTTACACAAAGTCCGTGTTCACCCAAGACTGCTTGAACCAGCGCAGCATAATAAGGACCAGTCAAACGGGCATCATAGCCGAGCACAAGCTTTGTATGACCCGCAGCGAGGTATTGCTGTGCCAGTCCGTGTGCAATGGCCACGATGCGCTCCGGTGTCAGCACATTGAGCTTTCCCCGAATATCATAGGCACGAAAAATCTGAAACGGAAAAGTCTGCTTTATATCCATAAGTCTGTTCTTCTTATGCCTATGTTAGCAAAACGGGAAAAATTGAAAAAAATTTAGGTACAATGACAAAATAAAGACGCCAAAATAAAAAATCAGATCGATAACCCGATATTATTAATATAATTTTTTGTAACATTCAATTGTAAATAAATAAATGCCTGTTTACACAGGCATTTATTAAAAAATTATTGCTTTCCAGTGTGACCAAAACCGCCCGCACCGCGGTCTGTTGCGACAAAATCTTCGACCTGTTCAAACTCGGCCTGCACCACAGGAACCAGTACGTATTGTGCTAGACGCTCACCCGGCTCTAAACGAAAGGTGGTTTGCCCACGATTCCATACCGAAATCATTAGCTCGCCTTGATAGTCTGAATCGATTAATCCTACCAAGTTTCCAAGCACAATCCCGTGTTTGTGTCCCAAACCTGAACGCGGCAAAATCATGCCTGCGAATTGGGTATCCTGAATGTAAATCGCCATACCGGTTTTCACCAGTACCGTTTGCCCAGGTTCAATCTCAATGGCATCATCTAAACAAGCACGCAAATCCAGTCCAGCAGATCCTGCTGTTGCATACGTTGGCAATGGCCATTCTTTTCCTACACGAGGATCCAGTAATTTGACTTGGACTTTCATCATCATTCCTAAGTTGTTGCATTAACGTTTTAATAAAGCTTTTAAATTGGCCAGATATTGCTGTGCCTGTTCTTTCGGATCGACATTGGCTGCAAGTTTTTTCTTACGGCCGAGCCATTCAAGTTCATCTTGCGGTAATTCATCCAAAAAGCGGCTCGGTGTCATTTGTTTCATCTGACCGCCATTTTTACGCTGTTCGGCCAAGGTCAGGGTAAGGCCTTGTCGTGCGCGAGTAATTCCCACATACATCAGACGGCGTTCTTCTTCGATGGTATCGGCAGCAATCGAGTTTTTATGCGGCAGTAGTTCTTCTTCCAGCCCCATAATGTAAACAAATGGAAACTCAAGACCTTTGGCAGCGTGTAGGGTCAGCAAATTGACCTTGTCGGTATCTTCCTCTTCTTGCTGCTGTTCGAGCAGATCGAGTAGCACCAATTTTCGGATCACGCTTTCAATGTTTTTATCATCTACATCGTCGGTACGATTCAGTAGATTCTGGATACTGTTATACAGACTTTCGATGTTGTCGAGCTTGCTTTTTTCTTGCGCAGGCGTTGCCGCTTGCTCACGAATATAGTCGATATAGCCTGCCTCATTCATCATCTGGCGGACTTTAGGCACAGGTTCATCGTCATCGAGTAATTCTCGCGTAAAGGTCTGCACAAAGTCTGCAAATTCATGCAACTGTGTCATGGCCTTTTTCGGTAGCACCATGCTTAAGCGCTGATCCGATGACGCGCCCAAAAGGGACAAGTGATTTTCCTGCGCAAACAGTCCGAGTTTTTCAAGAGTGACTGGTCCGATCGCGCGTTTAGGCGTATTGATAATACGTAAAAAAGCACTGTCATCTTCTGGGTTGATAATTAAACGCAGATAACTCATGACATCTTTAATTTCAGCGCGGGCGAAGAACGATTGTCCACCCGAAAGCTTATAGGGAATCTGCATCTGGCGTAACTGGGTTTCCAAAATACGCGCCTGAAAGTTACCGCGATACAAAACCGCATAATCTTTCCAGTTTTTCCCATTCATGAGCTTATGCGTCATCAGGTCTTTCACTACACGCTCGGCCTCATCGTCATCATTACGGCAGGTAATGATCCGGATGACCTCTCCATGACCTTTATCGCTCCACAGTTTTTTATCAAAAATATGTGGATTATGTTCAATCACGGCGTTGGCCGCTTTTAAGATCCGGCTGGTTGAACGGTAGTTTTGTTCAAGCTTAATCACTTTAAGATTCGGAAAATCTTCTTTAAGTAAGGCCATATTTTCCGGCTTGGCACCCCGCCATGCATAAATCGACTGGTCATCATCACCAACCGCAGTAAACTGCCCCATTACTCCCACTAAAAGCTTGACCAGAATATACTGGGCGGTGTTGGTATCTTGGTATTCATCGACCAGCAAATAACGGGTACGGTTTTGCCATTTGTCACGTACTTCGGCATTTTCTTGCAATAGACGTGTTGGCAATACAATCAAATCATCAAAATCTACTGCGTTGTAGGCACGCAGATTTCGCTCATACAACTGGTATAAGTGCGCAAACTGAACATCTTCTGGCGTTTCACAGGTACTGTGTGCCTGCTCTGGCACAATCAGATCATTTTTCCAGTCAGAAATCTTTTTCATGGCCTTGGCAATGAGTTCTTTGCTTTCGGCGCCCGATAAATTATCGCGATGCATTAAATCCATCAGAATTCGTTTGCAATCGTCGGCATCTAAAATTGAAAAGTTATTTTTTAACGGCGTATGCTTCAGCTCAATGCGTAATAAATTCAAACCAAAGGTATGGAATGTCGAAACAGATAGACCTTTGGCTTCTTCACGTGACAATAACTGCGTCACACGCTCTTTCATTTCACGCGCCGCTTTATTGGTAAAGGTCATCGCTGTAATACGATGTGCAGGAATGCGACACTGTTTAACCAGATAGGCGATTTTTTGCGTAATCACCGATGTTTTGCCCGAACCCGCTCCTGCAAGCACTAACAACGGTCCTTGAGTATATTTCATGGCTTCTTGTTGTTTGTCATTTAAATGACTGGCTGCAGACATATGTATTCCCCTGATGATTCCGAGCGTGATTATAGACATCTATTGCGCCAATGCCCATCGTAATGAAACGGATTTTAACCATAAAAAAACCACCCGAAGGTGGTTTTTACATATCCGTGCGACGATTATTGACGCTCGTAAATGCTGATTTCAACACGGCGGTTCTGCTCACGCCCTTGTGCAGTTGCATTTGACGCGATTGGGTTAGATGAACCATAACCTTGTGCATTGATACGTGCAGAAGATACACCTTGACCGCTCAAGTAGTTAGCAACAGACTGTGCACGCGCTTGTGACAACGGAATGTTGATCGAATCGTTACCAGTATTATCGGTATAACCTGTAACCAAAATCGCACTACGGTTATCTTCAGACAAAGTTTGCGCAACTTTGTTCAAAGTTGAGTAGAAGTTCGGTTTAATGTTTGACTTGTTGGTGTCAAATGTAATGTTGCCCGGCATTACCAAGCCAACGGAACCATCTGGGTTACGGTTAACTTCTACACCAGTACCCGCCATTTGTTGACGTAATTTTTTCTCTTTTTGGTCGAGGTACAAGCCACTTGCACCACCAATAATCGCACCAATTGCAGCAGCACGGTTATTTTGACGGCTAGAGTTTGCATTGGATTTAGAAATACCATAACCTGCCGCAGCACCGATGAGTGTACCTAGGGCAGCTTTATCGTATTCTACGCCACCAAGATTGTTTCCAGTTGTTTGGCAACCTGCAAGTGCTACCGCCGCCCCAACTACAGTTGTAATAACTAGTGCACGCATTGCATGCCTCCTCGTTTGTCTTGTTGTCTGTGAAAATGATGAAATAAAAAAGCCACTTAGACCATTGATATTTTGTTAAGAATATCGCTTTTATTTACATTTTGTAATATTTAATACCCAATTAATTGTGCAGTTCATCACATTTTATTCATTCTTTATCGGGATGTCTTTTTTATTTTTAGCACTCGGTCTATATTGATCACACCCTCATACCCTTAGAAATTGGATCGTCAGGACTTTTCATATGTCTACGCAAGCAAACAAGCAATCGGCGCTAAAAAAAATTACACGCGGGCTGACTGTAGGCAGTGTCATTACAGGAAGTACGTTTTTACATGGCCCACCCGTACTGGCGCTGGGCTTGACCAAACTGTTCAAAAAATCGCGGGTGGTGGATCAAACCAATATCCAGATCACCAACAGCTGGTTAAATGTTAATAACTGGTTGATCGACCATGTTTTGCCACATCTAGAATGGGATATCACTATCGATGAAACCCTCGACTTAAGCATGCAAGGTCGTTATCTCATGACTTGTAACCATCAAAGCTGGGTCGATACCACGGTCAATCAGTACTTTGGACTGACACGTATGCCGTTGACGCGTTTTTTTACCAAATGGGAGCTTATTTTTATTCCCTTTGTGGGACAAGCCTTCAAGATTTTAGGCTTCCCAATGATGAAACGTCATACCAAAGAACAAATCCAGAAAAATCCCGAGCTCAAAACCCGTGATCTTGAAGAAGCACGTCAAGCCTGCGAACAACTACTGAGCCAGCCGTTTACCTTACTGAACTATTTAGAGGGCACTCGCTTCACTCCAGAAAAACATGATCAGCAAGGCTCACCTTATCAGCATTTACTCAAGCCTAAAGCTGGCGGTCTGGCCTTGGCGCTGAATATTCTGGGCGATAAAATCGATGCTTTGGTCGACATGACGATTGTGTACCCAGACGGTATACCCGGCTACGGCGATTTCTGGCTCGGTGATGTATCCAAAATTGCGGTGAATTTACGCAAAATTGGACTGCCAGACTGGGTATTGGGCGGAGATTACGAAGATGACGAAGTCTATCGTAAACGTTTTCAAGACTGGGTAGATCAGCTCTGGACTGAAAAGGATCAGTTGATCACCGAAATGAAAGCCAAATACTCCAATAGCTCTACTTAAGATGTAACGCCACATGAAGCAAAAAAGTTCAGACATTAAAAATAAATACCAGCATCTAAAGCCCGGCAGTTTGTCCTTCAAGCTGTTTTTGCTTTACGATATTTTTATGGTGTTTATCATTGTGTTTAACCTTTTTTGCTTAGGCGCCAATTACTTTTTGATGAGCAGCATTGGCGAGTGGCTGTTTCAGCAAATTCACCTTGAAACATTATTAACATTTTACCGCGCCGAACTGCACCCTTGGGTGATTGTCAGCGAAGCGTGGTTCATTGGCTTTTTAATTGTGGAACTGCTGATTCGCTGGGCAATTGCAGTGGTGTACAAACATCATCAGCGCTGGTTTTTCTTTCCATTTATTCACTGGTACGAAATTTTAGCGATTTTGCCGCAACTGCGTTTTTTACGTTTGTTTCGCGCGGGAATCATTGGCTATCGACTCTATGAAATGGGCTATCAAGTCATACCGGGCAGTTGGCTTAAACGCGGTCGTTTTTATTATCAAGTTGTGATGGAAGAACTCTCCGATCGAGTGGTCATTACGGTGCTCGATGGTGTTAAGCAAGAGCTTGAAACCAGCTCGACCCATAAAAAGATTTTACATGACCTGATTGATCATCATCGGGCACTATTTGCGCAGACCTTTGCCGAAATTTTGCAAGACTCATTGGCAGAGGCTTTAAAAACCCAGCAACCGATCATGGCTGAGCGTGTGGGTAAAATTGTTAATCAAGCGATTGAAGATACACCTGAGCTAACCCAACTGCTTCGACTCATTCCGATTGTAGGCGGGCGCATTGAATCGCAAATTCAGAGCATTGGTCAGCGTTTGGGCGAAAATATTACATCGGGATTGATTGTTCCATTTGTTGAAGGCTCTATAGCGCAGCCCAATGCCAATTATCTGTTAATATCGAAACGGCTTAGTGAAGTGAACATTGATAACCAAAAACTTGAACAATTGGTCGAATCAATTGTATTTGAAAGTCTGGAATCTATTCGTAAACAAGTTAAAGTAAAACATTGGCAGCACGTACTTAAACAACAGGATCAAGCCAAAGAATAAGCATATCGATAAAATATTTAGGCTAGTCCCTAGAGAATTCGGATAATTTGTTCTAGGATTTGATCTATTTACTCACCCAACTTCAAGGCCAGTGGCACGTCAGAAGTTCTCAAGGAATCATTATGGCTGATATACGGATTACAGGAAGAATGGTTAATTTTACCCGATTAACCTTCGATACCAATGATCATGATGTCATCCGGCAACAACTTACCGCAATTTTAAATGAAGATGCCTATCAAGGCACATTGGTTATTCTTGACAGTACGGTAGAACAAGAACTGATTGCACTGATTCAGTTGCTGATGAGTCTGGGCTTACAGCCAATGGCCGTGATAGATGGCCTATTGAGCGATGAGGCCAAATCGATTCAGTTTCCTGTGATGCCAGCCGACCAACCTCTACAGCGGATCAAGGCCACGAAAGAAGAAGTTGTGGTTCAGTCAGCCAAAGTGACAGAGAAAAACGCTGAAACAAAAACACCAACAACGAAAACAGCGATTTCGCACAAAACATCTTACCATGACGAAATTTTGCGAACCGGACAATGTCTGGTACAAGATCATGGCGACATTATTTTAAATGCAGGAATGAACAGCGGTTCTGAAGTGATTGCTTCAGGCAACATTCACATCTATGGAAATGTGCGTGGCCGCATTATGGCGGGTGCAGGTGGAAACCCTGCTGCTCGCATCTTTTGTCATGCCCTTGAAGCCGAACTTGTTTCAATTGCAGGCACGTATTGTGTTGCAGAAGACATCCCTAAAGATGTATTAAAGAAATCTGTACATATATATTTAAACGATAAGCAAGAACTTGAATTTCGGGCTTTGGAATTTTAAGGTATAAATTAAGCACCAAATAGGCCCATAAGATCGGGCGTATGACCATAATAGGAGTGGATTCGGTGGCCAAAATTGTTGTCGTAACATCAGGCAAAGGTGGTGTAGGTAAAACTACAACAAGTGCATCTTTTGCAACAGGTTTAGCCCTACGTGGTCATAAGACTGTTGTGATTGATTTTGACGTAGGTTTACGTAATCTTGATTTGATCATGGGGTGTGAGCGTCGAGTTGTCTATGACTTTGTGAATGTCATCAACAATGAAGCACGTTTGCAACAAGCGCTGATTCGTGACAAAGATATTGAAAATCTCTATATTTTACCAGCTTCACAAACACGTGACAAAGACGCCTTGACTGACGACGGTGTGGCTCGTGTTATTGAAGAATTATCACAAGAATTTGATTATATTATTTGTGACTCACCTGCGGGTATCGAGCGTGGCGCAATTTTAGCCATGTATCATGCAGATGAAGCGATTATTGTGACCAATCCAGAAATTTCATCGGTACGTGACTCTGATCGTATTATTGGAATGCTGGACAGCAAAACAAAAAAAGTCGAACAGAACGAAGGGCGTATTCGTAAGCACTTGTGTATCACACGTTTTAATCCAGAACGTGCAGATCGCCAAGAAATGCTGACGATTGATGATATCTCAAAGGATATCTTACGCATTCCAACCTTAGGGGTTATTCCTGAGTGCCCGGGTGTTTTACAAGCTTCAAACGAAGGTAAACCGGTCATCTTATATTCTGAAACCAAATCAGGCCAATCATATGATGACTTGGTTGCACGTTTTTTAGGTGAAGAACGCCCTTATCGACACATTACAGTACAACCAAAAAGCTGGTTGGCTCGACTATTTGGAGCATAACGATGGCAGGATTTTGGAGTAAACTGTTCGGAACTGACGAGAGACCATCAAGCGCACAAACTGCCAAAGATCGTTTGAAAGTAATTGTTGCCTCTGAACAGGGCTTGGGACGACGTTTGAGTCAAGACAAAATTGATCAAATGAAAAAAGAGATCATGCAAGTGGTCAGTCGTTATGTACGTGGTGTGGGTGAAGACCATATTCAAATGCAGGTACGTTCAGAAGCAAATATTGAAATGCTTGAAATGAATATCAATTTACCTGAAGAACGATAATTTCATTACTGATTGGTCAATCACCCAGAAATTAAGGCAAAATATGAGACTGGATCAGCAAAGCAACGCTTTGCCCAGTCGCAAGACGAGAAGCTGTGCTTCGAGTAGACTGGAGCGAGCACCTTTGCCCAGTCGCAAGACGAGAAGCTGTGCTTCGAGTAGACTGGAGCGAGCACCTTTGCCCAGTCGCAAGACGAGAAGCTATGCTTCGAGTAGACTGGAGCAAGCATCTTTGCCCAGTCGCAAGACGAGAAGCTGTGCTTCGAGTAGACTGGAGCAAGCATCTTTGCCCAGTCGCAAGACGAGAAGCTGTGCTTCGAGTGGACTGGAGCGAGCATCTTTGCCCAGTCGCAAGACGAGAAGCTGTGCTTCGAGTAGACTGGAGCAAGCATCTTTACCCAGTCGCAAGACGAGAAGCTGTGCTTCGAGTAGACTGGAGCAAGCATCTTTGCCCAGTCGCAAGACGAGAAGCTGTGCTTCGAGTAGACTTGAACAACGGTGCGTCTCGTTAAAAGATTCAAAATATCCTGTCTCAAATTTTGCTTTTAAAGTGTAAGAGGAGCGTGTTATGGCATTATCACAGCCAGCAACTTTCAATGAAGAATGGTCAGATGAACGTGTTTTTGCCTACCTTAACCAACTTCCTCCAGACGGTGTAAATGCCGATTTTCATGTGTTGTATCATGCATTTAAACACATGCGTCCAAACGACTATGAGCGTCTTTTGACTCAGTTTGTTGCCGATGGCCGTGATGTAAATGCGACCAATCCTGAAGGTCAGCGTATTCATGATGTGATTGCTGAATTTCCGCGTCAGCGCGAACCTTTTTTAGAGGTACTGGCAAAGTTTGCATAAGTGCTAAAAAAACCTGCTTGATGCAGGTTTTTTTATGATGGTTGAGTTTAGACCAATATTTCTCGTTTACCGTTGGCGCCCATGGCACTTACGATGCCATTTTCTTCCATCTGATCAATGATTCGAGCAGCTCGGTTGTAGCCCAAACTAAATTTGCGCTGTAAGGATGACGTCGATGCCTTACGGGTTTCCAAAACAAATGCGACGCATTGATCATAGAGCATATCTCGATCGGATCCCCCTTCTCCACCATCTTCAAAACCACGTGCGCTTGGCTCTTCATCAAACGGTGTTAAAATTTCATCGACATAATTCGGGGCACCGCGTTCGCGCCATGCATCACAAATCCGATTCACTTCATCATCGCTAATAAAAGCACCATGTACACGCTCAGGCTCGATTTTTCCAGGCCCAAGAAATAGCATATCACCATGGCCTAACAGGTCTTCTGCACCACCCGCATCCAAAATCGTTCGTGAGTCAATTTTACTGTTAACCCGCAGTGCAACGCGTGTAGGAATATTGGCTTTGATTAATCCCGTAATAACGTCTACAGAAGGACGCTGAGTCGCCAATAGCAGATGAATGCCGGCAGCACGAGATTTCTGCGCCAGTCGGGTAATCATTTCTTCGGCTTTTTTACCTACTTGCATAATCATGTCAGCAAACTCATCTGCCACAATCACAATTGAAGGTAAAGGTTGTAAGCGTGGGGCACGTTCTTGGGTGGCCGAATCACTTGGCTTCCACGTTGGATCAATCAAATCTTCACCGTTAGCAATAGCTTCTTCAACCTTACGGTTATAGTCTGCCAGTTTACGGATCTTTAAAAATGACATCAGCTTGTAACGGTGTTCCATTTCATTGACACACCAGTTAAGTGCACTCACCGCGTCTTTCATGTCTGTGACTACTGGGGTAAGCAAGTGTGGAATATCGTTGTAATTGGCCAATTCAAGCTGTTTCGGGTCAATCAGAATGAGGCGAAGCTGATCTGGGGTATATTTGAGCAGCATTGATAAAATCATGGAGTTGACTGCGACTGACTTACCCGAACCAGTCGTTCCTGCTACCAGCATGTGCGGTGCTTTACCCAAATCGGTAATGACAGGATTACCTGAAATATCTTTACCCATAGCCATCGAGAGTAAGCCGGCAGGGTCTTTAAATGACGGTGTCTCAAGCAGCTCGATCAAGCGCACCATTTCACGCGCGCTGTTTGGTACTTCAATACCGATATAAGGCTTGCCGGGAATGACTTCAACAACACGTACCGATGCCATTGACATCGAGCGGGCCAAGTCACGTGAAATATTGGTAACTTTAGATGCTTTCACACCGGGCGCCAGATCAAGCTCAAATCGTGTAACCACCGGGCCAGGCTGAGCCTCGACCACTTTGGCCTTCACATTAAATTCTTGTAACTTGATTTCGAGCAGTTCAGATAAACGTTCGAGCTGCTCGACAGTGAAGTTGACCTTCTTATTCGGATCAACTTTATCAAGTAACTCAAAGCCCGGTAACGTTGGTAAATCACGACGCTTTTGTGCCACCTGCATTGCACGTGACATCGGTCTTCCCGAAGCATCTGTGAGTGGGGCGTCAAAATCAAACTCATCTTCTACCGGCTTACCTGCAGTTTCCTGCCAAGCTTCAATGAAGGCTTCTTTTGAAAGTACTGCCTGCTCGCTTTCTGGCGCTACTGCTTTGGCAACAGGCGCTTGTTTGAGTGGCTCTGGCGCTCTGATTTCTTCTTCAGTCAAAAGATCAGACTGCTCTTCTGGTTCATACGCCGCATATCGATTTTGAGGCTGATGCGTTGTAGATGACGCTTTAAGCGTCTGCTCGACTTGTTCGATCAAATGATCAGTCTCTGAACGCGTAGTTGGCTGCGCTTGCGAGATAAACGGCGTGTGAATGTCAGACCCCGATTGATTCGGCATAGCGGCCAGTAATTCATCAAAAATCTGATCGTCATTCCAGTTCAGTTTATCTTTATTTAAAGGATTTGACTGATCATAAGCTGAAGCTGAATCTGTGTGTGCACGCTGAGCTTGTGCATTTAATTGTCCATGTTCATCATCTGCGGCACGAAGTAATGCATCGATTTCCTGTTTGTGAGTCAGATCATCAGATTGCAGCGCTTTCCATACCTCTCCGGTCGGTACCAAACGCTTTGATTCACTTTCAAGCCGATGTGCCTTTTCAAGCGCTTTCTCAAACTCCTGATCATCAACAGGTAATGGATCTTGATATTGCTGCTGGGCACGCTGTTCTTTCGCAACGACATCTTGGAATAACCGCTCAACCGTCTCGTCATCTGCCACATACTGATGGATACGAGCCGCTGGTGCAACACTTGGCTTTTCTTGCTCTGGTTGAACCGCTTGTTCTGGTAAAGCAGAAGCGCTTTTAGATGCAGCACTGACCGATTGTGGCGCTTTCTTGGCTGATTGCTCCGTCAAATCATAGTCAGACTCATTCGGAGAGACGTTTTTATAAAATAGGTCTTGTAAATAAGCTGGTGTTGCTTTGAGTGTTGCCCATGTACGATTCCATTGAATACCAAATGCCAAGGTGAGCAATAGCACCCAAAATACCAGCAAGAACAGCGTCGCACCATAAATGGTCAGGATACCGGACAGACTTTCACCCAGCTCATAGCCAATAATGCCTCCTGAGGCATTGGCTAGCGTATCTGCTGGTACATTCCAGTACAGATAAAGCAATGTAGAGGTGGCTAAGATAATAAAAAACTGCGCTGCATAGCGAAACGGTCGGTTTAGAAAACTGCGTGGCCACCAGACTTGAATGGCTTCAATAAACAAAAACAATGGAATCAGTAAACTCGCCCAGCCTAAAAAACCAAACAGCAAATCAGCAATCCATGCACCGGCAACGCCGCTGGCATTCGAGACATTTTGAGTGTCGCTTGAAATATGCATCCAGCCGGGATCGAATGGGGTATATGTCACAGTCGCGACAAACAGATAAATCCCGAACGAAACCAAAAATAATGTAATTAATAAACGCTGTGCATAAACGCTCGACACCGCAGTCATATACTGTCCTGTAAAACCAGTTTGAATGAATTCATTTGTTCTTTCGTTGGCACAAAACCGGCAACGAATTAATTCACATATTATGCACCTGTTCTGTAAAAAATGATGCATGATTGTTGAAGCTTGTTGTTAACATCTTTCAATAAAATCGTATATAGCTCAATTCGATTTAGTTGATCAATATTATCCACATCAAAACGACGCCATTTGGCTCAACTTTCACGTATAATTTCAAAAATTTCGATATTAATAAGGAACTCGTCATGAGCGCTCGTCACTCTCGACTTATTATTCTTGGTTCTGGTCCTGCAGGTTATAGCGCTGCAGTTTATGCTGCACGTGCCAATTTGAAGCCAACGCTGATTGCAGGCTTACAACTTGGTGGACAGTTGACTACAACAACTGAGGTAGATAACTGGCCTGGCGATCCTGAAGGTTTAACGGGTCCGGTATTGATGGAGCGTATGCAGGCGCATGCAGAACGTTTCGGTACCGACATTGTCTATGACCATATCAATGAAGTTGATTTAAATACCCGTCCATTCGTTTTAAAAGGCGATATGGAAGAGTACACCTGTGATGCTTTAATTATTGCAACAGGCGCGACTGCACAATACCTCGGTCTAGAATCGGAAGCTGCATTTATGGGTCAGGGCGTAAGTGCCTGTGCAACCTGTGACGGTTTCTTCTACAAAGGTCAAAACGTGATGGTTGTAGGTGGTGGTAACACTGCTGTTGAAGAAGCACTCTACTTATCGAATATTGCAGCTCACGTCACACTGGTTCACCGTCGTAGTAGTCTTCGTTCAGAAAAGATCTTGCAAGATCATCTGTTTGAAAAAGAGAAAGAAGGCAAAATCAGCATTATCTGGAACCATCAAGTCGATGAAGTTTTGGGTGATAATACGGGCGTTACAGGCGTACGCTTGAAATCGACTCAAGACGAAAGCACACAAACTGTTGATGTACAAGGCTTATTCGTTGCAATTGGTCACAAGCCAAATACGGGCATGTTTGAAGGTCAGCTTGAGCTACGTGATGGCTATATTCAAGTCCAAAGCGGTACGCAAGGTAATGCAACTGCAACTTCAGTTCCGGGTGTTTTTGCGGCAGGTGACGTTGCAGATAACATTTACCGTCAAGCGATTACTTCGGCGGGTTCGGGCTGTATGGCTGCACTTGATGCAGACAAATACTTAGAAAACATCTAAGTCACACAGCAGTTCTCATCACATTAAAAGATCGGCTAAAATAAGGCCGATCTTTTTTCATTCTCTCTCCCTTCATGATTTTACCTTCGATGTATGTGTTTCCCGATCCAGTTGAAGCCGACCCAGAGGGTCAAGGGTTGATTTGCATCGGGGCAGATTTAGAACCTTCAACACTTTTTGAAGCCTACACACATGGATTATTTCCTTGGTTTAATGAAGGTGATCCGATCTGTTGGTGGAGCCCCGATCCGCGTTGCGTAATCTATCCCGAGCAATATCGCCCGAGTAAAACACTTATTCGGAGTATGAAAAAATACGATTATCAAGTGACCATTAATCGTGCCTTTGAACAAGTGGTTCGTGCTTGCGCCCTGCCCCGCAATTACACCAATGACACCTGGATTTCAGAAGACATCGTGCAAGGCTACGTCGAACTGTTTAAAGCAGGCTACGGCTATAGCGTCGAAGTTTGGCAAGAAGATCAATTAGTGGGCGGATTATATGGTGTGAGTATTGGTAAAGGCTGCTTTGGAGAATCAATGTTTAGTACACGTACCGATGCCTCCAAAATGGCATTTTATACGCTCATGCTGATTGGGCAGGAACATCAAGTGCGCTGGATTGACTGTCAACTGGTCAATGACCATTTATTAAGCTTGGGTGCTTGTACACTTTCTCGTCAAGACTACTTAAAATCGTTACAAGATGTAATTATTGAGCCCCCTATCAATTGGAAAAAGTATTCAGAACGTGTATTTTCAAGTAAAAGAATTGCCCAAATTGCAAAACTAACCGAATGATAACAATGAGGGGACATACACGATGAAATCTTACCACCCAAAGTCCCTTCTCAATGACTTACAGTACTATATTACCCCGCCCCACGACTGTAGCTACCTAGACAACAAATCTGCGCGCATGGTGTTTCTCGATCCAATCCACCGGATTGACGTGGTGACGCTTTCTGAACTTTCACGCGTTGGTTTTCGTCGTAGCGGTGACTTTGTGTATCGCCCAGAATGTCATTTGTGCAGACAGTGCCTGTCTTGCCGCGTACCGGTCGACGAATTTGAAATGAACAGCATGCAGAAGAAAGCCTGGAAACGAAATCAGGATCTGCGCATGTCGATTGTGCCCACACATGCCGCCACAAATGTGCATTATGCCTTGTATGAGCGTTACATCAATGAACGCCATGCCGATGGCGATATGTTTCCACCGAGCCTAGATCAGTTTGAAAAGTTTCTGGTGCATAGTTGTACCGAAAGTTTCTTTTTAGAATTATGGAAAGATGATCGCTTGGTCTGCGTTTCAACATGTGATTTGATGGACGACGGATTATCTGCGGTTTATACCTTTTTTGATCCAGCCGAGCAGCGCCGATCTTTGGGTGTGTTTGCAATTCTTAAACAGCTCGAATATGTGCAATCGTTACAGCTGGATTATTTATATTTAGGTTACTGGGTGCCACATTCACAAAAGATGAATTACAAATCTCAGTATATTCCCCTCGAATTACTTTTAGACGGCCAATGGCGCCGCTTGAACCGTGCACTATCGCAAGAAGAAATTGATCAACTGGGTGAATCATTAATGACCATTTTACCTTCTGAATGGAACAGCTTACTGATTAAATAAGCGCTGCTTACTTAAATAAATCGGCAAAATTATCACTGCACGCTTTCACCATAATGATGGCATGCTCACGTCCACCTTCTGGTCTTGGATAATAATTGCGACGCAAATCAATTTGATGAAATCCAGATTTTTCATATAAACGAATCGCCGCTGTATTACTTTCGCGGACTTCTAGAAAAATTTGTACAGGTTGATTGCTTAAAAGATTGATCGATGCATCGAGTAAGTCAAAGCCAAGCCCTCTACCCTGTTGCTGAGGATCAATTGCCATCAATAACAAATTGGCTTCATCAAGAACAGGCTGCAAAATACAAAAGCCCGCCACTTTATTCTGTATTTCAATCACGGTACTTTGATATGAATCCACCGCTTCATAAAATTGCTGTGCTGACCATGGATGAGTTTGAACCGTACGCTCAATCGCCACGATAGCTTCAACATCGTCATGTTGCATTTTACGAATCACGGGAGTTTGCATAATAAAGATTTAGATGAAGAGACTCGGGGCACAATCTTAACCAACAACTCGGCATAAAAAAAGGGCAATTGCTTGCCCACGGAGTTAACTTTAAATCTTATAAACCCAGTTTGGCTTTCCATGTTGCCAACAGGTTATTGGTATCTAAATCATTCGGATGAAACCCAGGCTTAAAGTACGCCAACATTTCATCTAACATGCCAGTAATAATACCTTTAGATGGGCTATAGGCATACGTATAAATTGTGCCAAGCTCTTTCAGATTTAATTTACCATCTTCTTGTAAAAGCTTAACAACAAAATATGATTGAGTAATAAAAATAGCCAGCATAGACACTACCAATGCCGTATTTCTAAGCGAATAAGCTTTTAAATCCCGACCAAAGATTCCTTCAAACACATCATAGGCTACGGCTTTATGCTCATTCTCTTCAATTGCATGCCAGTACCACATGGTCGACATCGTATCATCAGTCATAAGCGCTTGAATATGTGGGTTTCGTAATAATTGTGAGGCAATGGTCGCAGTAAAATGCTCAAGTGCTGTAGTGGCGGTTAAATCAACCATTTCTTGTGTCATACCAAACGGTTTGACCAGTTTTGCAAAAATTTTACGGCCGGTCTGAATGACTTTTCCTGTTCTTTGCTCAAGGCTTGCCACATCGTGACCATATTTTTGTGCCGAGGCATTAAAGCCAACATGCTCTTGAGTATGCATGGCTTCTTGACCAATAAAGGCGCTGATTTCTTTTTGCAATGCATCGTTGTCTTTGATCGCAGGATGGTAGCGTACTGCACGAACCGAATCGATAAAAAACTTCTCACCATCCGGAAATAAAGCAGATAAAGCAGTCATAAAATGGGTCAGACCTGCAGAACCATTCATCCAGTATTCAGGTACATCGTTGAAGTCAAAGTTCATACGACGAACTGGAAAACTTGCACCTGCACGGTTGGTAATATTCACTTTAGCGTTCATGCCAACGACTCCTCAAGGGTAAAACACCCCTGCTTTCTTATTTAATTTCTTGATTAAGATCATACTTCTTTCATAAAAACGTGTAAGTGCAGTTTAGGACACAGAATTGTCAGTTAAGGACATGAGGAGAAAAAGACGTGATGAGTGAAACGGGTTTTTCGACGCAAGAGAAAAAGACGTGATGAGTGAAACGGATTTTTCGACGCAAGAGAAAAAGATGTAATAGATGAAACGGATTTATTTAAATCTCGATGAATTGATGATATAAAAAAAGCGCCCCAGAGGAGCGCTTTTTTCACTGAACAGTGATTATGCAGTTACTTTCGCAACAACACCAGCACCTACAGTACGACCACCTTCACGGATCGCAAAACGTAGACCTGGGTCCATTGCGATTGGGTGGATCAACTCTACTGACATTTCAACGTTGTCGCCTGGCATTACCATTTCAACGCCGTCTTGTAATTGGATTGCACCAGTTACGTCAGTCGTACGGAAATAGAACTGTGGACGGTAACCGTTAAGGAACGGAGTATGACGACCACCTTCTTCTTTAGAAAGTTCGTATACTTCTGCGTCGAATTTAGTGTGCGGCTTGATTGTACCTGGTTTAGCAAGTACTTG
>Ga0308166_1000499_pt1 | contig 53006 bp, 51 predicted proteins | sample PhyCR2_2_FD_202137 | JGI IMG/M metagenome (GOLD analysis project Ga0308166, IMG submission 202137) | Phyllosphere microbial communities from UC Gill Tract Community Farm, Albany, California, United States - DLSLCC.R2 | ecosystem: Host-associated > Plants > Phyllosphere > Unclassified | place...
GGCGCGCAAGCAGATCGTCGCCGACCTCGAGGCGCTCGGCCTGCTGGAACAGGTGAAACCGCACAAGCTGATGGTGCCGCGTGGCGACCGTACCGGCGTGGTCATCGAGCCGATGCTCACCGACCAGTGGTTCGTCGCCATGACCAAGCCGGCGCCGGAAGGCACCTTCAATCCGGGCAAGTCGATCACCGAAGTCGCCCTCGAAAAAGTGGCGAACGGCGAGATCAAGTTCGTGCCCGAGAACTGGTCCACGACCTACAACCAGTGGCTGGGCAACATCCAGGACTGGTGCATCTCGCGCCAGCTGTGGTGGGGCCACCGCATTCCGGCCTGGTTCGACGACGCGGGCAACATCATCGTCGCGCGCGACGAGGAAGAAGCGAAAGCCAAGGCCGCCGCGCAAGGCATCACCGGTATACTCCGCCGTGACGAAGACGTGCTCGACACCTGGTTCTCGTCGGCCCTGGTGCCCTTCTCGACCATGGGCTGGCCGGAAGAAACGCCGGACATGAAGATGTTCCTGCCGTCGTCGGTGCTGGTCACCGGCTTCGACATCATCTTCTTCTGGGTGGCGCGCATGGTCATGATGACCGCGCACTTCACCGGCAAGGTGCCGTTCGAGACCGTGTACGTGCACGGCCTGGTGCGCGATTCGCAGGGCCAGAAGATGTCTAAGTCGAAGGGCAATACCCTCGACCCGATCGACCTGATCGACGGCATCGACGTCGAGTCGCTGGTTGCCAAGCGCACTGCCGGCCTGATGGACCCGCGCGCTGCCGAGAAGATTGCCAAGGCCACGCGCAAGGAATTCCCGACCGGGATTCCATCGTTCGGCACCGACGCCGTGCGCTTCACCATGGCCAGCTACGCGTCCCTGGGCCGCAACATCAACTTCGACCTCGGCCGCGCCGAAGGCTACCGCAACTTCTGCAACAAGCTGTGGAATGCGACGCGCTTCGTGATGATGAACACCGAAGGCAAGGATTGCGGCGCGCCGGATCCGGCCGATTTGTCGCAGGCAGACAAGTGGATCATCTCGCTGATGAACCGCGCGGAAGCTGAAGTAGCAAAGGGCTTCGAGGACTACCGCTTCGACAACATCGCCTCCGCCATCTACAAGTTCGTCTGGGACGAGTACTGCGACTGGTACCTGGAAGTGGCCAAGGTCACGGTCCAGCAAGGCACACAAGCGCAGCAGCGCGCCACCCGCCACACGCTCTTGCGCGTGCTGGAAGTGATCCTGCGCCTGGCGCATCCGGTGATCCCGTTCGTGACCGAAGCGCTGTGGCAGGCGATCGCTCCGCTGGCCGGCAAGACCGGCGACAGCATCATGCTGCAGCCCTACCCGATCGCCAACGAAGCCCTGATCGACGAAGGCGCCGAAGCCTGGATGGCCCAGCTGAAGGACCTGACGAACGCGATGCGTAACCTGCGCGGCGAGATGAAACTGTCGCCGTCGGTGCGCGTGCCGCTGATCGTCGAACCGGGCAATGCGGATGACCGTGCAAACATGGCCGGCTTCGCGCCCTTCATCCAGTCGCTCGGTAAACTGGCCGAAGTGCAGATCGTCGACGCCCTGCCGGAATCGCCGGCAGCGGTGTCGATCGTCGGCACCACCAAGCTGATGCTGAAGGTCGAGATCGACGTCGCCGCCGAGCGCGAGCGCCTGTCGAAAGAGATCGCGCGCCTGAAGGGCGAAATCGCCAAGGCCAGCGGCAAGCTGTCCAGCGAAAGCTTCGTTGCCCGTGCGCCGGCAGCGGTGGTGGCACAGGAGCAGGAACGCCTGGCGAACTTCTCGGCCACGCTGGCCAAGATGGAAGAACAGCTGGCCAAGCTGCAGGCAGCGTAAGGGCCGGTACCGAGACCAAGGCGGTATGGCGTGCGAGTGCCATACCGCTTTTTTTCGCCTTTCGTACGTCAGCCCCATACGCGGCGTGCGCACCGGGCCGCGAGCAGCGCGGCCAAGCCCAGGCCCAGCATCCCGGCATGCGCCGGTTCCGGCACCGGCGGCACCCGCGTCACGATGTTGTCGATGCGCGCCCAATCTTCGCCATAGATGTCGTCCGGGTCGGGCGTGGTCATGTACCAGTTAATGTAGTTCACGTTCTGGAAGCTGGCCGGCAGCTCGACATAGGTGAGCGGCACCTCGCCCACGATGTTATAGGTCGCACCGTTATCGGCAATGAAGGTCGAGGTTCCGCCCAGGTACTCGAAGCCGAGCACGTCGAAGTTCAGGCCATCGTCGCGCCGGATCTGGTAGGGCGAGGACCCGTACTGGCTGTGCAGCCACAAATTGCCGCTGCCGGGGTGCAGGTGCCCGCCGCCGACACCGGTTTCGAGCGAGGTGATGGTGTAGCCGGACTCGCTGTACGAATCGATATAGATGCCCTCGATCTCGTCGAAGTCGATCACGATGATGGCGGCCGATGCCGCGCCGGCGCCGAACACGAAAACGGAAGCCGCAACGAGCCTTCTCATCAATTTGAAGATGTTCATGGGAGTTTCCTCAATGTTGGGTTTGAGAATGCACAGCGCTTGGTGTTCGATTTCCAGCATATGGACGGGCATGGGGCGTATATTGATGTGTTTCAAAGTGCGCGCTGAATCCACAGTGCCGTGGAGATGCGCCTGAAACATCCGGCAACGTTTTTGGCGCCAGTTTCCGCGCGCAGTTTGCTACACTGCGCGCAAGGACACACAACAACGGAGACTCCCATGCCTACCCTGACCAAAGCCGGCCTGCTGGCCGCCATGCTGTTCACTTCCGCCGCCGCCCTTGCGCAAACCGCCTCGCCGGTGGGCCTCTGGAAAACCATCGACGACGAAACCGGCAAGCCGAAGGCGCTGGTGCGCATCACCGAGGAAAACGGCGCGCTGCAAGGCAAGATCGAAAAGCTGTTCCTGGAACCGAATGCGGACCAGAACCCGAAATGCGTGGCCTGCGAAGACTCGCGCAAGAACCAGCCGATCGTCGGCATGACCATCGTCTCGGGCCTGAAAAAGGACGGCAACGAGTACACCGGCGGCGAGATCCTGGACCCGAAGAAGGGCAAGGTCTACAAGAGCAAGGCCACGCTGCGCGACGGCGGCAAGCAGCTCGAAGTGCGCGGCTATATCGGCGCACCGATGTTCGGCCGCTCGCAGGTCTGGCAGCGCGAACAGTAAGCTGGTATCGTTTTCATCCGAAGCGGCCTGCGGGCCGCTTTTTTATTCGCAAAGAACGATGACCCTGACCCAAAGCTACCTCTTCCTTGCCCTCGCCATCGTCGTCGAGGTGATTGGCACCACGGCCTTGAAGGCCACCGACAACTTCACCCGGCTGTGGCCGAGCATGCTGACGGTCGGGTGCTACGCCGCCTCGTTCTACCTGCTGACCTTCAGCCTGAAGGTGCTGCCGACCGGGATTGCATATGCGATCTGGTCGGGCGTGGGGATCGTCCTGATTTCAATCGTCAGCTGGGTGGTCTATCGCCAGAGCCTGGACCTGCCGGCGCTGATCGGGCTGGGGCTGATCATTGCGGGTGTGCTGGTGATTAACCTGTTTTCGAAGAGCGTGGGACATTAAGCCGCAAGGTCGCGGCCCAGAAGGCGAGCGCCAGCGCGCTGACGGCGGCGCCGAGCAGGCAGACACCCGGCCAGCCGGCCTCCGCATAGACGGCCGTGGCCGCCAGGGCGCCCATGCCGCTGCCGGCCGCATAAAAGAGCATGTAGCCAGCCACCAGGCGGCTGTGGCCCTGTGCCTGGGAGCGGAAGATCATGCTCTGGTTGGCGACGTGGATGGCCTGCCCGCCGAGATCGAGCAGCACGATGCCGACGACAAGCGCCCAGAGCGACGTGTCCAGGAAGAACAAGGGTAGCCAGGCGCCCAGCAGCAGCACCAGCGCGCCGAACGTGGTGGCCTGTTCGAACCCCTGGTCGGCCCAGCGCCCGGCACGCGCAGCGGCCAGCGCACCGGCGGCGCCCACCAGGCCGAAGGCGCCGATCGCCGTGTGCGAAAACACATGGGGCGGTGCGCTGAGCGCCAATACGATGGCGCTCCAGAAGATGTTAAAAGCGGCGAACATCAGCAGCGCCAGCATGCCGCGCACCTGCAATACGCGGTCTTGCCGGAGCAGCTGGAACATCGAGCCGATCAGGCGCAAGTAAGGCATGCGCTGCGGCGCCGCGGCGAGACGGGGCAGCCCTGAACCGAGCCAGACTGCCAGCACCAGCATCGTCGCCGCCGCGCAAAAATACACGCTGCGCCAGCCGCCGATGTCGCTGATGCCGCCGGCGAGCACGCGGGCCAGGAGCAAGCCGAGAAAGACCCCGCCTTGCGCGGCGCCCACGACCCGCCCCCGTTCATTCTCCGATGCGGCACTGGCGGCATAGGCGATGAGGCCCTGGGTCATGGCGGTGCCGAGCGCCCCGGTCAGCAGCATGGACAGGAACAGGATCGCAGGCGACCAGGCCAGTCCCACCAGGACCAGCACCGCCGACAACACCAGCGCCTGCACCAGCATCAGCCGCCGCCGGTCGAGCAGGTCGCCAAGCGGGACGAGCAGCACCAGGGCGAGCGCGCACCCGACTTGCGTGGCGCTGACCACCCCACCGATCGCGGCATGCGAGATGGAGAAATCCCTGGCCAGGGCACCGAGCAGCGGATGGGCGTAATACACGTTGGCGACACTGAGCCCGCTGGCGCAGGCGAACAGCAGGACGGCGCTGCCGGGCAGCGTCGATGCCGGGGACGTCGGGACGATGGCTCTGGTCTCTTCTGCTTGCATGCCGCTCCTCCTGGGTTCCTTCCAAAACTGGTTTCAAATTAAAACCACTTGGAGCGTAGCAATATTGGTTTTAAAATGCAACCAATTTCCGATGACGATGGTCGTACACGATGAATAGCCGTAAACATGTGGAAGCGCAGCCCTGCCCGGTTGCCCGCTCGCTCGACGTCGTCGGCGACCGCTGGAGCCTGCTTGTCGTGCGCGATGCATTCGATGGCGTGCGCCGATTCAGCGACTTCCAGCGCAGCCTGGGAGTGGCGCGCAATATCCTGTCCGACCGGCTACGCCGGCTGGTCGATGCCGGCATCCTGGCAACCCGGCCCGCGTCGGACAGCAGCGCCTATCAGGAATACGTGTTGACCGAACAGGGCAAGTCCCTGTTCCCGGTTGTCGTGGCGCTGCGCCAGTGGGGCGAACGGCATTTGTACGCGGAAGGCGAGCGCCATTCCGAACTGGTGGACAAGCGGACAGGAAAGCCCCTGCATGCCATGGCGCCCCAGTCCGCCGATGGCCATGTGGTGTCGTCAGACGACACCGAAATAAGAAAGTGACCGTCATCAGGGGAGTACTGAATTCTTCCGGCATGCTGGAATCAGTCACAAGACGTGCGTCCGGCGGCGCGTGAACCACAAACCCTGCGCTGGACGCGCAAGGCGCAGCCGGCCCGGCCATTGAATGGCGTCAGCTGCCTGCCTGGCCGCCAGGCCGCGACTCGAACAGCGCGATGACTGTTTCGATGCGATAGGGCTTGCTGACGCAGGGGTAGTGCTGGCTGTGCGTTTCCGCCAGCAAAGGCGAGATGAAGCCCGTGGTCAGCACGATAAGCACTTTCGGATACAGGTGCCGGATCGTTTCCGCCAGCTGCAAGCCGTTCATCCCCGGCATCATCACATCGGAAAAAACGGCATCGATCTCAGGGTCGGTTCCGAGGATCGCGAGCGCCTCCTGCGCCGAATGGGCAATCCTGGCATCGATCCCATGGCCGCAAAACAGTGCTCCTGCCAGGTCGGCCAGGTCGGATTCGTCGTCGACCACCAGGACCTTGCGTGGCGTGGAGGCGGATGAGGGCACCTTGCCGTCGTCGGGCAATGCGGACGATCCGGGGGGCGGAAAGCGGGAACCGGCAGCGCACTGCCGGTAGTCTATGGACGTGTGCATGGCGGCTTTCATTGTTGGGAGGCAGGTGTGCCAGCATCGCCAAATCCCTTGGGCAGGCGCGGCATTGTCACGGTGAAGGTGGTGCCCTCGGCCTGGGTGGAGACGAGGGAAATCGTGCCGCCATGCGCCTGGACGATCTGGCGCGAGATGTAGAGGCCGATGCCCAGGCTGGTTCGTTCGATGTAGCTGCTGCTGGACACAGCCGAATCGCCGTCAGCGGCATGTGCACCGGCGGCGATGCGCACCATCGGATCGAACACGGCCGCCAGCTTCTCGGGCGCGACAGGTGTTCCTTGATTGTTAACGTCGATAATCACATCGGCCCCGCTGGCACGCATGCTCACCCTGACCGGCGTCTCCAGGCTGCCATACTGGATGGCATTGCCGATCAGGTTGGACAAGACCTGGGCCATGCGCCCTTCGTCGAAGATCGCATCGAGATGCGATGGCATCGTCAGGTCGATCAATTGTTCAGGATGCGAAGTGCGTAACTCGTTGACGACCTCTTCGCAGACAGCGACCAGGCTGCCCTGCCTGACGCGGATCGGTATGCCCGGCCCAAGGTGGGTACGCGTGAAGTCGAGCAGGTCATTGATCAGCTTGCTCATGCGCCTGGCGCTGTTGAACATGCGTGTCGCCACCAGGATGTATTTCGGCGGAATGTCGAGCGCTTGCATCAGGAAGCTCGATCCGGTCACCACCGTGCCCAGCGGATTACGCAGATCGTGGCCGAGGATGGCCAGGAACATGTTCTGGGTCTGCTTGACCATGAGCTCGTAGCGCGCAACCGACTCGGCCAGGGCCTGGTCGATGGCTTCGTTGAATCTCGTGACGTCTTCCATGTGCGTCGGGTGGACGTGGCCGCGGAGGGCCTCCGCCCACAGGCTCAGCACGCTCGAACGGAGGGCGCGGTACTCGGAGACCAGCTGGACGATGGTATAGCCCGACAGCAGGCGCGCCTCGGCATGGGTTTCCGCGGCCGTATCGTCCTCCCCGCGCTTGCCGAGGCCACGCGACTTGGCGGAGCGCTCGTGCTCGGACTGCGGCACGGCCAGGTCGGCGCTGATCGCCTGCAGCATCTGGCGCGCATGGTCGCGCAATTCCCTGTCGTCCATGGTGAGTGCGGGCGGTTCGATGGTGCGCGCAAAATCTTCCCAGGCTTGCAGAATCGGCTCCATGTTGTTACGGATGAAGCCGCTTAATCGGAGCGCTGGCATGTTGAAACCTTTATATGCCCAATCCACCGGGATTCAACGGAAATGGGTTACCCCATCATAACAGTCATTTCCTCACGCGCTATAAAAAGAAAAAATGCACGCGGGCGAAAAATAAATCCGAAATAATTAGGCGAATCCGGCAAACCCCTGTATCTTCCATCTCGCACTACATCAAGTCGTTGTTATTGTTGGCCTTTCTTTCCTGTCTCGCCGTTTGGCGGTCCCGTCTGATTTCCTTCGTCATACCCTCTCTTGGTCGAATGTGCAATTCGGGCGCTTGCCCATGCAAATTTAAAAAGGATTCAATCATGACTACCCAAACCGGCACCGTAAAATGGTTCAACGATGCAAAAGGCTTCGGCTTCATTTCGCCTGACGCAGGCGGCGGCGATTTGTTCGCCCATTTCCAGGACATTCAATCGCAGGGTTTCAAGAGCCTCGCTGAAAACCAGCGCGTATCGTTTGTGCGCTCGACTGGTCCAAAAGGCGAAAAAGCCGGAAATATCTGCGCGATCTGATCACGCCACGATCGACGGTGCGCACCATGCAGATAGCATGGGCGGCCGATGCAATACTGAAGAGCCCGCCAATTGGCGGGCTTTTTTCATGGCAGCACAGCAGCCGCATCGCCACATGCCGGGGCACGCCGGCCAGCTGCATGAAGACAAAGGCCGCCCACGTGCCGTCGGTTTGCAGGATGCGCAAGGCATCCTCGACCCGGGCCGCCGTCCAGGTATTGGCCCGTGGATCCGCTCGCCTGCATTCTGACATGCGAGCCTCCACATCGTGTCCGCGAGACCATCATCCTGGCAAACCTGGCGGCAAGCCGCGCCCGCTTGCTGCCTATCGTTCTTGTTGGGGTCGCGACAAAAGCCGGATTCAGCGCTTGGGCGAACGCACGATCGCCAGGATGACCAGGGCAAACAGCGCGCTCAGCACGGCCGTGGCTTCGCGTCCCATGCCGGCCGCGATGCCGACGGCGGCGGTCAGCCAGACGCTGGCGGCGGTGGTCAGGCCGCGGATGTCGTTCTTGTCGCGCTGCTTCAGGATCGCGCCGGCGCCCAGGAAGCCGATGCCGGCGGTGACGCCCTGCAGGACGCGCGACAGGTCTTCAACCTTCATCCCGGCTTGCAGCGGGATCAGCACGAACAGGGCCGAGCCGAGCGACACCAGCATGTGGGTGCGCAGGCCGGCAGAGGCGCCGGCGGATTCGCGTTCGTAACCCAGCAGTCCCCCAAGCACGATGGCCACCAGCATGCGCACCACGATGCGCGTTATGTCGTCCACCTCGCCCAGATCGGAAAACTCCGCCTGCACTGCCTGCCAGCTTTGCTCGTACCACGCCATGCCATGCCTCCCTGCCATTGAAGGGAGATGATGCCACCTCAGCAGGATGCATGGCGCATGGCTGCCTCGGCAGCAGCTAAACGGTATGGTTGCTTACAGCCAGCCCGCATCGCGCGCCAGGCGGTAGGCCTCGACCCGGTTGCCGGCGCCCAGCTTGCTAATCGCCTCCGACAGGTAGTTGCGCACGGTGCCTTCGGACAGGTGGATCTGGCGCGCGATGTCGGCGCTGCTGGCGCCCTCGCCCGCCAGGCGCAGCACCTGCCGCTCGCGCTCGGTCAGCGGGTCCTGGGCGCCGCCCCAGCTCGCCAAAGCCAGTTCGGGCGCGACGGCGCGGCCGCCGCCATGCACCGCGCGGATCGCCGCGGCCAGCGCGTCGGCCGGCGCATCCTTCAGCAGGAAGCCGCGCACGCCGGCCGACAGCGCGCGGCGCAGGTAGCCGCTGCGCCCGAAGGTGGTGACGATCATCACGCGGCAGGGCGCATTGCGCGCAGCCAGTTGCGCCGCCAGTTCCAGCCCGGTCATGCGCGGCATCTCGATATCGGTCAGCACGATGTCGGGCGCATGCTGTTCGCACAACGCCAGCGCCTCGATGCCGTCGGCGGCGGTGGCCACCACCGCGATGTCCGGTTCCAGCCCGAGCAAGGCGGCCAGGGCGCCGCGCACCATGGCCTGGTCTTCGGCGATCAGGATGCGGATCATGCGGCCTCTCCGGCCGGCACGCGCAGCTCCAGCGCCAGGCCGCTCGTCGCGGCCACCGCCAGCGCCAGCTTGCCGCCGATGGCCGCCGCCCGCTCCTGCATGCCGTTCAGGCCATTCCCATGACGCAGCTCGCGCAGGTCGTGCACATTGCGCAGGCCTGCGCCGTCGTCCATCACGCGCAGCACGGCGTTGGTCCCTTCCTGGGCCAGGAACAAGGTGCAGCGACGTGCGCCGGCATGGCGCACGACGTTCGTCACCGCTTCGCGCAGGGCCAGGGCCACCACGTGTTCTGTCGCCGGCGCCAGTTGCACGCGCTCGACCCGTTCATCGAGTTCGACATCGGCGGCGGCCAGGCTGGCGCGCGCCGAGGCCAGTGCATGCCCCAGGCCGCTCTCGCGGTAGCCGCTGACGGCGCTGCGCACCTCGCCCAGCGCCTGGCGCGCGGTCGCCTCGATGTCGGCGATCTCGCGCCTGCAGGCCTCCGGGTTGCGCTCGGCCAGCTTGCCGGCCAGTTCGGCTTTGAGTGCGATCAGCGACAGCGAGTGGCCGAGTAAATCGTGCAGGTCGCGCGAGATGCGTTCGCGCTCGGCGATGGTGGCCATGTGCTCGACTTCTTCCTGCTTGCGCAGAAGCTCCTGGCGCGAGCGGCGCAGGCGCGCATCCATGATCGAGCCGATCGTCACCGGCAGGCCGGCGGTGAGCAGGGGCAGCAGGAACAGGAAGCGCATCTGCCTTGATTCGGCCAGCAGCGAGGCCAGCAAGGCCAGCACCAGCACGATGCCGGCGGCCAGGATGGCGCGCCGCAGGTCGGTGAAGCCGGCCGCCATGGCGCAGGCAAAGATGAAGAAGGTGGCGGCGCCCGCATTCCAGTGCACCCAGGCGGCGCCGAGCAGGCAGCCGGCCAGCATGCAGGCGCCGATCTGCCAGCCGCGCGCCCAGAAGCTGGCGCAGTACAGCCAGACGAAGAACACGATGGTGGCGGCCAGCAGCACCGTCTCCAGGGGGCCCGGCGGCACGTAGGCGTATTTCCAGAACATGTAGCCGAGGCTGAGCAGCCAGAGATACGGCAGCTTGCCGTGCTCGGGCGGAATCCACGGCCCCGTCCACAGCCTTGCCATCGTGTGCGCCATCGTGTTCACCCCTGTTCTCGTGCGGTCGTCATTGGGTCAGCAGGCGCACGTCGACGATCTCGAAGCGATAGTCGCCCGGCTGCGGACCGGCGTTGAATCCTAACATGGTCAAGGTGGCCGGATCGATGCCTTTCAGCTCGCGCAGCGGCACCGTCACCTCGGTCCACTCGGGCCCGGCGACGAAGGGTTTTGCGCCCGGAATCTGCACGCCCTGCGACATGGCGATCATCTGGTAGGTCTTGCCGTCGCCGCGCACCTTGAAGCGCACCGACTTCACCGTGCTGAAGTCGACGGACTCCATCGGCTGCGTGCCCGGCATGAAGGCCAGCCCGGCCCAGGCGAAGGGCAGGCCCGGCGCCACTTTCGCATCGATCGCCAGCGGCACCTGGCCGTCGGCCAGCGCCTGCCCCGGAATCAAGGTGACGGTCGATTTGCCGCCGGCAAAACTGTCGGTCGAGGCGCTCCAGCCCATGCCGATCGGGCTGGCCAGGCGCTGCGTGCTGAACTGGCTGATGCGGCCATCCGGCGGCAGCGCCAGCGCTTTTCCGCCGCCCGGCCGGTTCTCCTGCGCCGCCTTCGCCACCCGCTGGCGCTGGCTGTCGCGCAGGCCGCTCGCGCTGTCGCCATCCTTCCAGACTTCGACGATGCGGCGCGTGGCCAGGATGTCCGCCGTCGGGTTGCCCTCCACCAGCAGCAGGTCGGCCTTGTAGCCCTGCTCGATGCGGCCGCGCTTGCCCAGCCTGAACACCTGGGCCGGCACGCTGGTGGCGGCCGCCAGCGCCTGCGCCGGCGTAAGGCCGGCTTCGACCAGCGCCTCCAATTCGCGGTGCATGCTCACGCCGTACTGGGTGCCGGGGTTGCCGGCATCGGTCCCGGCCAGCACCGGCACGCCGGCCTTCACCAGCGCGGCGGTGACGGCCTTCGGCGCGGCCAGCAGCTCGGCGCGTTCCTTGTTGCCGTAACGCGCCTTGAGGGGCGCCTGCGCATCCCTGTCGAGCAGGCCGGCCAGGCTGGGGTTGGCCAGCAGGTCGTCGCCGCGCCAGCCCGCCATGCTTTCCAGGACCGTGAAGGTCGGGATCACGAAGGCGCCCTTGGCGCGCGCCAGCCGCGCCAGGCCCGCCGCATCGCTGGAAGCCGCCGGGAACAGGTGCACCAGGCCGTCGGCGCCCGCTTCCAGCACGGCGCGCGCATCCTTCTCGTCGCCGATATGGACCACGGCCAGCTTGCCGCGCAGGTGGGCGGCATCGATCACCGCCTTGGCCGTGGCCAGGCTGATCGACTGCATGCCGTAGCCGCCGCCCATCACGATCTTGATGAAGTCCGAGCCTTCGGCGATGCGGGCATCGACGAAAGCCTTGGCCTGTTCCGGTCCGGTGATGGTGGGGATTGGCACGCCGAACTGGGTGCCGTGGCCATTCGGGGCCGTGACCAGGGTGCCGGCCGAGAACAGATCGGCATGGTCATGGTGGCCGCCCTGCGCCATCTCCTGCTTCGCCTTGTTCATGAGCCGGATGTCGGTGAACATGTCGATCTGGGTGGTCACGCCGAACAGCACCGGCAATTCCTGCCAGCGGAAGCTGTGGGTGTGGGCGTCGATCAGGCCCGGCAGCAGGGTGCGGCCGCTACCGTCGACGATGCGTGCGCCTCGTGGCGCTGTGCCGCGAAAGTCGGCATCGAGGATGGTGGCGCCATCGAACAGCACCGAGCGACGCTCGTGCACGGCCTTGCCGTCGAAGACGCGTACGTCCTTGACCAGGGTGGCGGCGGCCAGCGCGCCGGAACTGGCGGCCAGGCCGGCGCACAGCAGCAGGGTCTTGAGTAAGCTTGGTTTCATCGGTCTCTCCCAGGGGTTGGTGTGAGACCAGTATGCAAAAGCCGGCGCAGCCGCAACAGAAGCGGCTGCCACCACTTTCAGGTGACAAATGTCATGTGCGTGGACGCTGGCGCGCCAGGTGGCGGTCGAGGGCGTTGGCGAAATTTTGCCTGTCGGCCTGGCTGAAGGCGGCCGGCCCGCCGGTATCGACGCCGCTGCTGCGCAGTTCCTCCATGAAGGCGCGCATGGTCAGCTGCTGGGCGATGGTGTCCTTCGTGTAGAAGTCGCCGCGCGGATTGAGGGCATGGCCGCCCTTCTCCAGCACCTGGGCGGCCAGCGGGATATCGCCGGTCACCACCAGGTCGTTCGGCTGCACGCGCGCGACGATCTCGGCATCGGCCACGTCGAAGCCGCCCGGCACCTGCAGGGCGCGGATGAACTTCGAGCCGGGCACGCGCAGCAGCTGGTTGGCCACCAGGGTCACCGGAATCTGCGTGCGCTCGGCCACGCGGAACAGGATCTCCTTGATCACGCCCGGGCAGGCGTCGGCGTCGACCCAGATCTGCATCAGCGCAGGTTGTCCCAAAGGTCGCCGGTGGGGCTGATGCGCGGCGCGGCGACGCCGAAGTGCTGGTAGGCAGCCGGCGTGGCGATGCGCCCGCGCGGCGTGCGCTGCAGGTAGCCCTGCTGGATCAGGTAGGGTTCGAGCACGTCCTCGATGGTGTCGGCCGCCTCGCCGATGGCCGCCGCCAGGTTGCCGATGCCGACCGGGCCGCCGTTGAACTTGAACAGCACCGCTTCCAGCAGCTTGCGGTCCATGACGTCGAAGCCGACCGAGTCGACGTCGAGCATCTTCAGGGCGCGGTCGGCCATGTCCTTGGTGATTTCGCCATTGCCCTTCACTTCCGCGTAGTCGCGCACGCGGCGCAGCAGGCGGTTGGCGATACGCGGCGTGCCGCGTGCGCGCATCGCCACTTCGCGCGCGCCCTCGTCGTTGATCGGCGCTTCCAGCAGGTGGGCGCTGCGGGTGACGATCTTGGTCAGCTCCTCGACGTTGTAGAACTCGAGGCGGGCGACGATGCCGAAGCGGTCGCGCAGCGGGTTGGTCAGCATGCCCGCGCGCGTGGTGGCGCCGACCAGCGTGAAGGGTTGCAGGTCGAGCTTCACGGAGCGCGCCGCCGGCCCCTCGCCGATCACGATGTCGATCTGGTAGTCCTCGAGCGCCGGGTACAGGATCTCCTCGACTACCGGCGACAGGCGGTGGATCTCGTCGATGAACAGCACGTCGTTCGGCTCGAGGTTGGTGAGGATGGCGGCCAGGTCGCCCGGGCGCTCCAGCACCGGACCCGAGGTCTGGCGCAAATTCACGCCCATCTCGCGCGCGATGATGTGGGCCAGCGTGGTCTTGCCCAGGCCCGGCGGGCCGAACAGCAGCGTGTGATCCAGCGCTTCGCGGCGCTTGCGCGCGGCCGAGATGAAGATTTCGAGCTGGTCGCGGATCTTGGCCTGGCCGACGTATTCGTCCAGCTGTTTCGGGCGCAAGGCGCGTTCGATCGCCTCCTCGTTGGGCGAGGCCGGCGCCGCGTCGATGACCCGCTGCTCGGTGAAATTGTCGGTCTGGATGCTCATTACTTATCTTTTGTAAAACTCAGGCTTTGGACAGTGCCTTCAGCGCGAACTTGATGCCGTCGGAAACGCTCGCGCCTTCCGGCAGGTTCTTGGTCGCGACCAGCGCTTCCTTGTCAGAATACCCCAAAGCGACCAGGGCGTTCATCACGTCGGCCTGCGTGTCGTCGCGCGGCGCGGCGCCGCCGACGATGCCGATGTCGGCGCCGAGTTTGCCCTTCAGTTCCAGCAGCAGGCGCTCGGCGGTCTTCTTGCCGATGCCGGGGATTTTCACCAGGCGGCCGGATTCCTGCAGGGTCACGGCCTGGGCCAGGTCGGCCACCGACATGCCGGACAGGATGCCCAGCGCGGTGCGTGCGCCGACGCCGGTGATCTTGATCAATTGGCGGAACAGGGCGCGCTCGCTGGCCGTGCCGAAGCCGAACAGCAGGTGCGCATCCTCGCGGATCGCCTGGTGCGTGAACAGCACCACGCGCTCGCCGGTGTGCGGCAGGTTGTAATAGGTGCTCATCGGCACGTCGACTTCGTAGCCGACGCCGTTGCAGTCCACCAGCAGTTGCGGCGGCACTTTCTCTAACAGGATCCCGGAGATGCGACCAATCATGCTTGACCTTTTGTTCTTGGTTAGACGAGGCGGCCGCGCTTCATGCGCAGGCCGGTCATTTGCGGACCGAGGTTGCCGATCAGCGCCAGCGTGTCGTAGGTGTTGGCGTGGCAGATCGCCACGCCGAGCGCATCGGCGGCGTCGGAGCCGGGCAAGCCGGGCAAGGTCAGCAGGCGCGAGACCATGTCCTGCACCTGCGGCTTGGCCGCCTTGCCGGTGCCGACCACGGCCTGCTTGATCTGGGTCGGCGAATACTCCGCCACCTCCAGGTCGGCGCCCACCAGGGCGCTGATCGCCGCACCGCGCGCCTGGCCGAGCAACAACGTGGACTGCGGATTGACGTTGACGAACACCTTTTCGATGGCCGCGCAGGCCGGCTGGTAGGTGGCGACGATCTCGCGCACGCCATCGAGGATGATCTTCAGGCGCGGAGGCAATGCCCCTTCCAGACCAGTCTTGATGGTGCCCGAGGCGATGTAGCGCAATTTGCTGCCGTGCTTTTCAATGACGCCAAAGCCGGTCGTGCGCAAGCCAGGGTCGATGCCGAGAATAATCATTATCGAATGTTATACCGGCCAGCAAGGTTCGTGGGAAAAATACTGTGTATAAACACAGGTAGCATGCCGTTTTGTTGCTAACTACGTTACAGCAAACAATGTAGGGTGGGCGCCCCTGTGCCCACGCGTGAAGCTGGCGTCATGCGAACTTTACGCCTGGGCACGGGGCGCCCACCCTGCATTTGTGCCGCCGCGTGACAACGCATCGGCACAGGTCATGTTACAAAAATCAATGACGGAAGTGACGGGTCCCGGTGTACAGCATCACCACGCCACGCTCATCCGCCGCATCGATCACTTCCTGGTCGCGCATCGAACCGCCCGGGTGGATCACGCAGGTCGCGCCCGCATCCACCACCACGTCCAGCCCGTCGCGGAACGGGAAGAAGGCATCCGAGGCCACCGCCGAACCGGCCAGCGACAGGCCCGCATTCTGCGCCTTGATCGAGGCGATGCGCGCCGAGTCGATGCGGCTCATCTGCCCTGCCCCCACGCCCAGGGTCATGCCGTTGGCGCAGAACACGATGGCATTCGACTTGACGAACTTGGCCACGCGCCAGGCGAACATCAGGTCCTGCAGTTGCTGCTGGGTCGGCTGCTTCCTGGTGACCACGCGCAGTTCGCCCAGGCCCACGTTCTTGGCGTCCGGCGACTGCACCAGCAGGCCGCCACCGACGCGCTTGACGTCGTAGGCATTCTGGCCGGCGCCCAGCGCGATCTCGAGCAGACGCACGTTCTGCTTGGCCGCCATGATCCGGCGTGCCTCTTCCGTAAACGATGGCGCGATCAGCACTTCGACAAAGAGTTTCGCCAGCGCCTCGGCCGCGCGGCCGTCGACTTCCACGTTGAAGGCGATGATGCCGCCGAAGGCCGAGGTCGGATCGGTCTGCAATGCGCGGGTGTAGGCATCGAGCGCATCGGTGCCGATCGCCACGCCGCAGGGATTGGCGTGCTTGACGATCACGCAGCCGGCCGGCTGCGCGGCGTTGTCCAGCGAACCACCGAGCGACTTCACGCATTCCCAGGCCGCATCGGCGTCGGCGATGTTGTTGTACGAAAGTTCCTTGCCCTGCAGCTGGCGGTAGTTGGCCAGCGCGCCGTCGACAGCAATGATGTCGCGGTAGAACGCGGCGCCCTGGTGCGGGTTCTCGCCATAGCGCATGTCCTGCACTTTTTCAAAGGACATGTTGATCGTCTGCGGGTAGCCCGAACGGGTGGCGTGCTGCTTGTCCTCGCCCAGGCTGGTGAGGTAGTTGGTGATGGCGCCGTCGTATTGCGCGGTGTGCGCAAACACTTTCTTGGCCAGGCGGAACTTGGTGTCGTAGCTGACGGCACCGGTGCCTTCGCCCGCGCCCTTCATTTCCGCCAGCACCACGCCGTAATCCGCCGGATCGACGATCACGACCACGTCCTTGTGGTTCTTGGCCGCCGAACGCAGCATGGTCGGGCCGCCGATGTCGATGTTCTCGATGGCGTCTTCCAGCGAGCACTGTTCCTTGGCGACGGTCTGCTGGAACGGGTACAGGTTGACCACGACCATGTCGATCTGCGGAATGCCGTGCTCCTCCAGCTTGGACACGTGCTCAGGGAAATCGCGGCGCGCAAGGATGCCGCCGTGGACCTTCGGGTGCAGGGTCTTCACACGGCCGTCGAGCATTTCCGGGAAGCCGGTGTAGTCGGCAACTTCCGTCACCGGCACGCCATTGTCTTGCAGTAGTTTGGCGGTGCCGCCGGTCGACAGGATGTTGACGCCGAGCGCAGACAGGGCGCGCGCAAAGTCGAGCACGCCGGTCTTGTCGGAGACGGAAATGAGAGCTTGTTTGATCATGGGAGTGGCCACGGTTGATGAAAATGTTGTGCGGATTCAGGGCACGCCATACTGGCCGCGCCCGCGCACGGCCACTCGTGCCGGCAAGCGTTAGAGCAGTCCGTGCTCTTGCAGTTTCTTGCGCAAGGTATTGCGGTTGATGCCCAGCATCTGGGCAGCGTGCGACTGGTTGCCGTCGGCGCGCGTCATCACCACTTCGAGGATAGGCTTCTCGACGGTCATGACCATCATGTCGTAGATATTCGTCGGCTTCTGCTCGCCCAGGTCATTGAAATAGTCCTCGAGGCTCTTCTGGACAACTTCCTGGATACTCTCTTTGCTCATGTCTGCTGCTTCATCCTGGTTAGTGTTTGCTTTGCCGCTTGGCGACGTCCCCATTGTTTTTCTTTTTGTTTGACTACTTTTATGCTGCGATCGGCTCGACGGCGGCTTGCGCGGGCCGGTATTGTAACCGCTCGCCGAACCCCAGTTGGGATTGGAAGAATGTATCCACCGCATCCAGCTGCTCGGCGGTCGATTCCATCCGGTTCATGCGCTGGCGGAATTCCTCGCCGCCGGGCAAATCCTCGACATACCAGCCGATGTGCTTGCGCGCCGTCCGTACACCGACGTACTCGCCATAGAAGGCGTAGTGGGCCGGCAGGTGCTCGTTCATCAGCTGCCGCACTTCTTCCACCAGCGGTGCCGGCAACAGCTCGCCGGTGCGCAGGTAATGGTCGATTTCGCGGCAGATCCAGGGCCGGCCCTGGGCCGCGCGGCCGATCATCACCGCGTCGGCGCCGGTGTAGTCCAGCACAAATTTCGCCTTTTCCGGGCTGGTGATGTCGCCGTTCGCCACCACCGGAATCCCGACCGCCGCCTTCACGGCGCGGATGGTGTCGTACTCGGCTTCGCCCTTGTAGCCGTCGGCGCGGGTGCGGCCGTGCAGGGTCAGCATCTGGATGCCGGCCTGCTCGGCCATGCGCGCGATGCGCAGGGCGTTCTTGTTTTGGCGGTCCCAGCCGGTACGGAACTTCAGCGTCACCGGCACGTCCACCGCCTCGACCACCGCGTTCAGGATGCGCTCGACCAGGTCTTCGTGCTGCAGCAGGGCCGAACCGCACCAGCTGTTGCACACCTTTTTCACCGGGCAGCCCATGTTGATGTCGATGATCTGGGCGCCGCGCTCGACGTTGTGGCGGGCGCAATCGGCCAGGTCCTGCGGATCGGCGCCGGCGATCTGCACCGCCTTCGGTTCCATTTCGCCTTCGTGGTCGGTGCGGCGGCTGGTCTTTTCGCTGGCCCACAGGCGCGGGTTGGAGGCCGCCATTTCCGACACCGCATAGCCCGCGCCGAGCTGCTTGCACAGCTGGCGGAAAGGACGGTCGGTCACACCCGCCATCGGTGCGACAAAGACATTATTGCGAAGTAAATACGGACCGATTTGCACAGCGGGAATGGGGAAAGAATTTGCGGGAACCTGCTATTTTACCCGAACCCCTGCTCAAATTATCAGCAAAATTTGTCGCGAACTGTCGCGAACGGCACAATCCGTTGTAGACAGCAGGAAAAATTTGTCCTAGCAGCTATCCTGGCAGCAGCTGCGCCGGCGTCTAGCCAAGCTCATCCATAACAGCGGGACGCAGGTGCGTCACTTCGCCCCAGCTCACCAGTTCCAGCTTGCCGTCGCGCAGGATGAAGCGGTTGATGCTGGCGTTCAGCACCTTGAAGTCGCGCGGGGTTTCTAGCGGCAACCCAAGGGCGGCGCGGTAGGCACATTCGAGCACCCCGCCATGGGCCACCAGGGCCAGCGACTTTCCCGGATTGTCTTCGCCCCAGCCGATGATGGCCGCCACCACGCGATCGTAGAACTGGCGGAAGGTTTCGCCCTGGTTCTGGCCCGGTGGCAGCTGGGCATCCACGTCGCGCGCCTGCCAAGCGGCAAACTCCTGCGGGAAATGCCGTTCGATCTCGGCGTACAACAAGCCTTCGAAGCCGCCATAGCAGCGCTCGCGCAGGCGGCCGTCGATGTAAAGGGGCTGGTCGCGTTGTTCGCCCAGGGCCTTCGCGGTCTGGGCGGCGCGCGCCAGGTCGCTCGAGACCAGCACGTCGAAGTGTTCATTGGCCAGCACGGCCGCCAGGGCGCGTGCCTGGCGCTGCCCTTCTTCGTTAAGGTCGATATCGAGATGGCCTTGCAGGCGGCGTTCGGCGTTCCAGGCGGTTTCGCCGTGGCGGATCAGGACGATCCGGGTCGTGGTGTCGTTGGTGGTGTCGTTATGCATGAAATAAAAAGGCCCCGGAGACCGGGGCCCTGGATTACCTGGACAGCGTGGGCGCGATCTGGGGGTTGAGCGAGTAGACGCCGAAGATCTGGGCCTCGTCGAGGATGTGGCCGCGCATGGCGAGACGCGCTTCCTGGCCGGTGAACGTGCCGTCGAGGGGCAGCTGGGCGATGTCCAGCGCGTAGATGGTGAACACGTAGGTATGGACGCGCTCGTCGTTCCATGGCGGGCAAGGACCGTCGTAGCCGAAGTACTCGCCGGCCATGTCGGGATCGGCGGCGAACCAGCCGGTGTAGTCGTTGGTGCCCTGGCGCAGCTGGTGCTCGGTGCCGTTTTTCACCAGGAAAGGCAGGTTGGGGCCGGATTTGCCGCCCGGGGTCACCATGTCGGAGAACTGTCCTTCTTCCAGCGCCTTCAGGCTGGGCGGAATGTCGACCAGGGTCCAGTGATAGAAATCGGCGCGCTTCAGGTCTTCGGGAACGGTCTTGCCTTCCTTGTTGACGTCCGTTCCGTCGGTGGGCACGTCGCGGTCGTGGCAGAGCAGCACCAGCGACTGGGTGCCGGCGGGGACGTCGTCCCAGGCCAGGTGCGGATTGCGATTGCTCGACAGGCGCACGTGGGTAGCCGGGTCGATCACGGCAAAAGCGCATTCCGGCGGGATCAGGCCGCCCTCGGTAAACGAATCACTCCAGATTTTCATCACGATCTCCCTAGTGGGACTCCTTTCTATTGACCGCTGCAAGCGGTACGGGTTTCAGCGCTTGACGTCGACCGGATCAACGCGCAGCCAGATCGTCACCGGTCCGTCATTGGTCAGCGAGACTTTCATGTCCGCGCCAAATTGACCGGTTTCAACTTTGCCATGCCGTGTGCATGCCTGGCGCACGAAATAATCGAACAGGCGCCGCCCGTCTTCGGGACTGGCGGCCGGCGAGAACGAAGGACGGGTGCCGGAGCGGGTATCGGCCGCCAGCGTGAACTGCGGCACCAGCAGCAAGGCGCCGCCCGTATCCGTCACGCTGCGGTTCATCTTGCCGGCCTCGTCGGAAAACACGCGGTAGCCGAGCAGCTTGGCCAGCAGGGCGTCGGCCTCGCGCTCGGTGTCGCCCTTTTCGGCGCAGACCAGCACCATCAGGCCGGCGTCGATGGCGCCGATTGTCGCGCCATCCACCACCACGCTGGCGTGGCTGACGCGCTGCAACAGGCCGATCATGCGGCGCTGAAGGTGACGCGGGCGAACTTGCGCTTGCCGACTTGCATCACGAAGGTGCCGGCCTCGACTTGCAGGCCCTTGTCGCTCACCACGGCGCCGTCGATGCGCACGCCGCCCTGGTCGATCATGCGCATGGCTTCCGAGGTCGAGGCGCACAGGCCGGCTGCCTTGAGCAACTGGGCCACGCCCAGCGGCGCGCCCGCGACCGCCACTTCCGGCACGTCGTCCGGGATGCCGCCCTTCGAGCGGTTGACGAAATCGGCCAGCGCATCGTCGGCCGCCTGCGCCGAGTGGAAACGGGTGACGATTTCCTTGCCCAACGCTACTTTTGCATCGCGCGGGTTGGCGCCGCCTTCGGTCGCGGCGCGCAGCGCGGCGATCTCGTCCAGCGGGCGGAAGGACAGCAGCTCGAAATATTTCCACATCATCGTGTCGGAAATACTCATCAGCTTGCCGAACATCATGTTGGGCGCCTCGGTGATGCCGATGTAATTGTTCTTGGACTTGGACATCTTGTCGACGCCATCCAGGCCTTCGAGCAGCGGCATGGTGAGGATGCACTGCGGTTCTTGCCCATAGTCCTTCTGTAATTCGCGGCCGACCAGCAGGTTAAATTTCTGGTCCGTTCCACCTAGCTCAAGGTCTGATTTCAAAGCCACCGAATCGTAGCCCTGCATCAAGGGATAGAGGAACTCATGAATAGCGATCGGAGTCCCACTCTTGTAGCGCTTGGTGAAGTCGTCGCGCTCCATCATGCGCGCCACGGTGTAGCGCGAAGCCAGCTGGATCATGCCGCGCGCGCCCAGCGGGTCGCACCACTCGGAGTTGTAGCGCATCTTCGTGCGTTCCGGGTCCAGGATCAGGCCCACCTGGCGGAAATAGGTTTGTGCGTTTTCCTCGATCTGCTCGCGCGTCAGCGGCGGGCGCGTGGCATTGCGGCCCGAGGGGTCGCCAATCATCGAGGTGAAGTCGCCGATCAGGAAGGTCACCTCGTGGCCGAGGTCTTGCAGCTGGCGTAGCTTGTTCAGCACCACGGTGTGGCCGAGGTGCAGGTCCGGCGCGGTGGGGTCGGCGCCGAGCTTGATGCGCAGCGGAATACCGCTTTGCTCCGAGCGGGCCAGCTTTTGTGCAAATTCGCTTTCGATCAGCAGTTCGTCGACACCGCGCTTGGTGATCGCAAGCGCCTCCTGCACCTTGTCCGTCAAGGGCAGAACGGCGTTACTTGCTAAATTGCTATTACCTGAAATCGCGGAGGAAGTCATAAATTTCTTGTAGGAATATCGCTAAAACGGTTGTAGGAGCACGTAGTTTGGTATAATGCTCGATCCCATCAATCTTGCCTGCGGAAAACTTTTCAAAACAACAAGAATAAAGATGGTCGGAAGTTCAAGCGGCAAATTTTAACTGATTGCATGAACCCTATACATAAAATCACCGGCAAACGCTGGTTCGGCCTGGCCGACACGAGTCGCAAGACCCGCATCGTCGGCGCCGGCGCGGTCGCCCTGGCGCTGTGCGCATTCGGCGCAGTCGCAGTGGCCCCGATCGCCCCCGACGCAGCGGACGTGCCGGTCAAGTCGGTCGCCGAAGACCTGGCCCTGCCAAACCTCGCCGACCAGATCGCCGCGCTGCAGGAAGACGAGCAGCAGTTCATCCACCAGGAAAGTGTCCGTTCCGGCGACTCGATCGGTTCCACCCTGAGCCGCATGGGCGTTGACGACGCCGACGCACAAAAGTTCATCCGCACCGACAAACTCGCCCGCCGCGTCCTGTCGCTGAAGAACGGCAAGCGCCTGCAAGCCGAGACCGATGAAAACGGCCTGCTGCTCTCCCTGCGCGCCACCATCCCCGGCAAAGATAGCGCTCCCACCATCCTGACCATCACCCGCAAGGGCGACGGTTTCGTGGCGAGCGAGGCGCCTGCCAAGCTCGAGCGCCGTGTCGAAATGCGTTCGCGCGAAATCAATTCCTCCTCGCTCTACTCGGCCACCGACGCGAATGTCGACGGCGGCTCGATCCCGGATTCCGTGGTCAGCGAAATCGTCCAGATGTTCTCGACCAACATCGACTTCCGCAACGACATCAAGCGTGGCGACCGTTTCAACGTCGTCTACGAAACCTTCTGGCTCGACGGCGAAATGGTCAAGACCGGCCGTATCCTGGCTGGCGAATTCATCAACCGCGGCACCAGCTACCAGGCCGTCTGGTTCGAAGACCCGGTCAGCAAGCAGGGCGGCTACTACAGCCTGGACGGCAAGTCGCTGAAAAAAGCCTTCCTCAAGTCGCCGATCGCCTTCTCGCGCGTTTCCTCGGGCTTCTCGAACCGCATCCACCCGATCTCGGGCAAGTGGAAAGCGCACAAGGGCATCGACTACGCCGCGCCGACCGGCACCCCGATCCGCGCCGCCGGCGACGGCACCGTCGACTTCGCCGGCAACGGCAATGGGTACGGCAACATGGTCGTCCTCAAGCACTGGAACAACTACAGCACCGCCTATGCCCACATGAGCCGCATCGGCACCGGCATGCGCAAGGGTGCCAAGGTCAGCCAGGGCCAGGTGATCGGCTACGTCGGCTCGACCGGCTGGTCGACCGGCGCCCACCTGCACTACGAGTTCCGCGTGGCCAATGTCGCCCGCGATCCGAACACCCTGAAAGGCCTGACCCAGGCACCGCTGACCTCGGCCGAAATGGCACGCTTCAAGATGGCTGCGGCCGAGATGAACCACCGCTTCTCGCTGCTGACCCCGGGCGGCAACGCCATGGCCGCACGCTAAGCTTCCAGCGCTTTCTCCGGAACGCCTTCCCTGCATTGCACGGAAGGCGTTTTTATTTGGCCATCCTTTATGATGAGCACATGATGACGAATTCCACTCTCTATATAGGTTTGATGTCGGGTACCAGCATGGATGGCGTCGACGGCGTGCTGGCGAATTTTCAGGGCGGCGCGATTCGCACGCTGGAGGCGGCCTTCGTGCCGTTTCCGCCGGCACTGCGCGCCGAGCTGATGGCGCTGCAGGCCAACGGCGACAACGAGATCGAACGCGAAGCCATCGCCGCGAATGGCCTGGCGCGCTGCTATGCCGATTGCGTACAACAGTTGCTGCCGCTCGCACCCGGACGGGTGGCGGCGGTAGCCGTGCACGGACAGACCGTGCGCCACCGGCCCGAGCTGGGCTTCACGCGCCAGACCAACAACCCTGCCCTGCTGGCCGAACTGACCGGCATCGACGTGATCGCCGATTTCCGCAGCCGCGACATCGCCGCCGGCGGCCAGGGTGCGCCGCTGGTACCGGCCTTCCACGCGGCCGCCTTCGGCAAGCCGGGTACGGCGCGGGTGGTGGTGAACATCGGCGGGATCGGCAACATCAGCGTGCTGCATGCGGATGGGCGGGTGACGGGCTTCGATACCGGGCCAGGCAATGTCTTGCTGGATGGCTGGATCGGGCGGCACCAGGGCCAGGAATACGATGCGGACGGGGCCTGGGGTGCGAGCGGCACCCTGCACGCGGGCTTGCTGGACGTATTGCTGGAGGAACCCTACTTCCACCAGCCGGCGCCGAAGAGTACCGGACGCGACCTGTTCCATATGGAATGGCTGGATGCGCGGCTGGCCGGGTTTGCGGACCTGGCGCCGGCGGACGTGCAGGCCACGCTGGTGGAATTGACGGCGCGCTCGATTGCGGAATCGATCCTGCAGGAAAGCGCGGCCGTGGATACGGTGTATGTCTGCGGCGGCGGTGCCTACAACGGCGCGCTGCTGCGGTCGCTGGCGGCTGCGCTAGGTGGGAATATCGCGGTGGAATCGACGGCGGCACTGGGCGTGGCGCCGAACCGGGTCGAGGCGCTGGCGTTTGCCTGGCTGGGGTACCGGTTCAGCACGCGCGAGCCGGGCAACATGCCGGCGGTGACCGGCGCGAAAGGACCGCGCATTCTTGGCGCACTCTACCCCGCTTGAGGAATACCCGCGGCGGCGACCGTCGGCGGTGCCAGGCCCTGCCAATCACTCCGGCCTACCTACGAACAACAGCGCCCACACGGCCTGCGCATCCGGGTCCATGCAGGCCCCAAAAACAAATCCGGGCAGCGCCCGGACCTGGATGATGCAAAGCCCGGCAGCGCCGGGCCAGCGAACGGCTTACGCCGAGAACGACGAACCGCAGCCGCAGGTGCTGGTGGCGTTCGGGTTCTTGATGACGAACTGGGCGCCTTCGAGGTCGTCCTTGTAGTCGATTTCGGCGCCCACCAGGTACTGGTAGCTCATCGAGTCGATCAGCAACTGGACGCCGTTCTTTTCCATCGTGGTGTCGTCGTCGTTGACGATTTCGTCGAAGGTAAAGCCGTACTGGAAGCCCGAGCAACCGCCGCCCTGCACGAAGACGCGCAGCTTCAGGTCTGGGTTGCCCTCTTCTTCAATCAGTTGCGCCACTTTGTCAGCGGCGCTGTCGGTGAAGACGATCGGGGTCGGGATGGTGTCAAAGTCTTGCACTTCGGCCACTGCTGTCATGGGATAAACTCCTGATTAATTTCGATTTATGCCCATTATAGACGGTTCGCGCCGGTCATGCTTCGGCCCTCGTCGCTTCTGCCAGATGGAAGACCGGCTCGCCCGCCGGCTGATGCGTCAGCTTGCCGGTAACGAGGGCGCCGCCGTGCATTTCCAGCAGCTTGTAATGGACATCCCCATGTATGCGGCCCTTCGGCTGCAATTCAAGTAGCTCGGTGGAATGGACCGAGCCGGCGATATAGCCGTTCACCACCAAGTTGGCGCAGCGCACCTCACCCTCGATGCGCGCATGTTCCGACACGATCAGGACGCTGTCCGGGCCCTCGCTGGCAAGCACGTTGCCGTGTACCTCGCCATCGATGCGCAGTCCGCCGGAGAAACAGAGGTCGCCTTCGATGCGGGCGGCTATCCCGATCAGGCTGTCAATTTCGCTTTTCGCGTTGCGACCGAACATGTGGCACCCCTGTAGGAAGTTAAATGTTGCGACGGGTAAATCGAACAGTGCACCGGCCAATTTACCGCCCTCAACAGTTACCACCTTGATCTAGCTCTTGCCAGGTAATGCCTGTAGGAATTACCTGGCGAGGGTAACAACAGTCTTATGGAAGCAAGGCGATCTGTTGAAGGCCCGTGGTTTCGTCCAGGCCGAACATCAGGTTCATGCACTGCACCGCCTGGCCCGAGGCGCCCTTCACCAGGTTGTCCTGCACCAGCAGGATCACGACGGTATTCGTGCCCTCCGGACGGTGCAGCGCCAGGCGCAGCATGTTCGAGCCGCGGGTCGAGCGGGTTTCCGGGTGCGAGCCGAAGGGCATGACGTCGACGAAGGCCGCATCCTTGTACTCGGCTTCGAACAGCGCTTGCAGGGCGGCGTTGTCGATCTCCTTGGTCAGGCGCGCGTACAGGGTCGCGTGCATGCCGCGGATCATCGGCACCAGGTGCGGCGTGAAGATCAGGCCGACTTTCTGGTCGGTAAAGCGCTGCAGCTGGGCCGAGGTTTCCGGGGTGTGGCGGTGGCCGGCCACGCCGTAGGCCTTGAAGTTGTCGCTGGCTTCCGAGAACAGGGTGCCGATCTCGGCCTTGCGGCCCGCCCCCGAGACGCCCGATTTCGCATCGGCGATCAGGCTGTCGGCCTCGATCAGGCCGGCCTTGAGCAAGGGCACGAAGCCGAGCTGCATCGTGGTCGGGTAGCAGCCCGGGTTGGCGATCAGGCGCGCCTGCTTGATGTCTTCGCGGTTCAGTTCCGGCAGGCCGTAGACGGCTTCCTCGATCAGCTCGGGCGCCGTGTGCTCGATCTTGTACCATTTTTCAAAGGCGGCGCGGTCCTTCAGGCGGAAGTCGGCGGCCAGGTCGATGACCTTCACGCCGGCAGCCAGCAGAGCCGGCGCCTGCGCCATGGCCACGCCGTGCGGGGTGGCGAAGAAGACCACGTCGCATTGGGTCAGGTCGGCCTTGTCCGGCGCCGAGAAGGCTAGATTCACGCGCCCGCGCAGCGACGGGAACATGTCGGCCACCGGCAGGCCGTCTTCCTTGCGCGAGGTGATCGCGGTCAGCTCCACGTCGGGATGCGCGGCCAACAGCCGCAGCAATTCCACGCCCGTGTATCCGGTTCCGCCAACGATGCCAACTTTGATCATATTCTTTCCTTCATAAGATAAGCGCCCAGCCGGGCCGAGGGTGCAATTCTAACAGCCTGTCCGCCTCGGCGCGGCGCGCGGCTTGTCCGGCGCCGCCGGCAGGGATGCAAAGAATATTTGCATGGCGCGCCATTCCTGCAAATATTACATGGCAGCGATTCAGGTCCCGGTCAGGCGCTCGGCGTCGTGCACCGGCACCGGATCCATGGTCGACATCTTGCCCACGCGCTCGAGATTCTCCTCCAGCCAGCGCTCGGCGGTGGACCGGCCCAGCGCATGCAGGCGCAGCAGGAAAGGCCATTCGGTGTTGAACTTGCTCGACAAGTCCATCCGTTGCAGCGCGTCGTTGCCGCTGATCAGGTGCAGGCGCACGCTGGCGGCATGCACGACATCGCTTTCCTCGGCGTCGAGCAGGGCGCCCAGGTGGCGGATGGCGCCGACTTCGCGCACGAAGGCGATGTTGAAGGCGATCTCGCTGGTACGGCCCTGGATGTCGCTCATGGTCATCGGCAAGCCCTCGCGCGCGATCGGGTTGTTCTGGATGATGAGGATATCGGCCGGACCATTGTCGACCAGCGGAGACAGCGACGGATTGCCGACGAAGCTGCCATCCCAGTAGGCTTCGCCGTCGATGACGACCGGCGCAAACACATACGGCAGGCAGGCCGAGGCGGCGATCATGCGCGCATCGAGTTCTTCGCGGGTAAATACCCTGCCCTTGCCGGTGCGGATATTCGTGGCAGGGACGAACAGCGCGATCTCCTCGCAACCGCGCACGCGCTCGAAGTCGATCAGCGTGGCCAGCAGGGGCTGCATCGGGTTCATCGACAGCGGCGAGGCCGGCGGCGCCAGCACCCCGGCCAGCAGTTGCATCAGCTGGTAGCCGGGCGAAGTGGCGAGGGTGCCGCTGCCGGTGGCCCAGTCGAAGGGCGACGGCCGCACCGGGCTAACCACCGACGCCGCCGCGCTCAGGCCGCGCCAGAAGCGCTGCAACGCCGCGCGAGCGCCCTCGCGCCCGCCGCCCCGGGCGTAGCCGTCGGCCAGTACCGCCGCATTCACGGCGCCGGCGCTGGTGCCGCTGATGGCGCCGATCTCCAGCCGCTCTTCCTGCAACAGGCGATCCAGCACGCCCCAGCCAAAGGCGCCGAACGCGCCGCCGCCCTGGATGCCCAGGCTGATTCGTTTCACGCCATCCGTCACGTTCGTGCTCCTGCGATATTTACAACTTCCCAGCCTACCCTGCACGCATGCGTGTGGCCGTGCGTTGCCGAACATTCGGATCGAAACCAGCAATAAAGATTTTGCAGTGCACAAAAGCATGCGCAAACCGTGCAGGCATGAAAAAAGCCGCCCGAGGGCGGCCTTCTTGTCCAGCAGTATGCACCCCGAAGGGCGCAAAGCGCGTGTCGAAATCGATTAACGCTTCGAGAACTGCTTGGCGCGACGTGCTTTACGCAGGCCGACTTTCTTACGCTCGACTTCACGGGCGTCGCGGGTGACGAAACCGGCACGTGCCAGGTCGCCCTTGAGGCCTGCGTCGTAGTCGATCAGGGCGCGGGTGATGCCGTGACGAACGGCGCCTGCCTGGCCCGACTCACCACCGCCGTGCACGTTGACCTTGATGTCGAAACGCTCGACGTTGCCGGTCAGTTCCAGCGGCTGGCGAATGACCATCAGGCCGGTTTCGCGCGAGAAGTATTCGTTCGCAGGCTTGCCGTTCACGACGATCAGGCCGGTGCCGGCTTTGATGAACACGCGAGCGACTGCACTCTTGCGACGGCCGGTGCCGTAGTTGTAGTTACCGATCATGTCAGTTCCTTAGAGGGTCAGTGCTTGTGGTTGCTGTGCGGCGTGCGGGTGGGTGCCTTCCGCGTACACTTTCAGCTTCTTGATCATGGCATAGCCCAGCGGGCCCTTCGGCAGCATGCCTTTGACAGCCTTTTCCAGGGCACGGCCCGGGAAGCGCTGTTGCATTTTCAGGAAGTTGGTTTCGTAGATACCGCCCGGGTAGCCCGAGTGACGGTAGTAGGTCTTGGCGGTGGCCTTGGTGCCGGTCACGCGCAGCTTGCCTGCGTTGATGACGACGATGTAGTCACCGGTATCGACGTGCGGAGTGAATTCTGGTTTGTGTTTGCCGCGCAGTCGGAGTGCCACTTCGCTGGCAACACGTCCGAGGACCAAGTCCGTCGCGTCAATCACGAACCAGTCGCGCTGGACTTCATGGCCCTTAGCGGAAAAAGTTTTCATGTTGACTTCCTAAATAGGTAAATTGCTCAAATGGTGGTTCCGCAAGGGTTACTGCGGACTCTGCCTTATTGTCTTTTCCAGAGCAAATGGAAAGCCGACGATCATACCGCGCTTTACGCCGTAGCGTCAAGGCGGCCTGTTCGCGCTGTCGCATCCGCGCCCATCAAGACCCGTGCATGGTGAGCTTGCGCAAAGTCATGTGCCCTATGACAACTAAACTCGGCCAAGACATATGCATCCAAAAGTGTTCTTTAATGAAACTTTTGAGTTGACCGGCCAAACGATGCCAAATTAGTATGGATCAATTGCTAGAGGAGTTTTCGTGAAGATTCGATCCATCCTGCTTCCCCTGTGCGCGCTGCTGCTCTCGAGCGCCGCCCAGGCCGCGCCGGCCACATCCAAGGCGGCCACGCGCAACTGCCACCTGCCCGGCTCCGAGGATACCCTGCGTTGCCTGGCCGTCGACGTGCCGCTCGACTACGCCAGGCCGAACGGTCCCGGCCTGAAGATCCACGTGACCGTGGCGCCGGCCTTCCGCGAGGCCGCGCGCGGCGATCCGCTGTTCGTGCTCGCCGGCGGCCCCGGCCAGGCCGGCAGCGAAGTCCTGCCCCTGCTCTCGGCCGCCTTCCGGCGCGTGCGCGCCACCCGCGACATCGTCTTCATCGACCAGCGCGGCACCGGCCTGTCGGGCAAGCTCGATTGCGAAAGCCGCCCCGAGCACGAGACCATGAGCGACGCCGAGCTCGAAGCCGAGCTGCGCGCCTGCATCGCGAAAAGCCGCGCACCCTTCGGCGCCTACACCACCGGCGCCGCCGCACGCGACCTGGAACAGGTGCGCAAGGCGCTCGGCTACGCCCAGGTGAACGTCTGGGGCGGTTCCTACGGCACCCGCCTCGGCCAGGCCTATGCGCGCGCCTTCCCCGGCAGCGTGCGTACCCTGGTGCTGGACGGCGTGGCCGCGCCCGACCAGGTGATCCCGGCCGGCGGACGCGACGGCAACGCCGCGCTCGAAAGCCTGTTCGCCCAGTGCGCCGCGAATGCCGCCTGCAACAAGACCTATCCGAACCTGCGCGCCGAATTCGACGCGCTGGTGAAGCGCACCGAGGCCGGCATCAAGCTGTCGGTGGCCGACCCGCGCACCGCCGCCCCGGTCAGCTTCACCATGAACAGCCAGCGCTTCCTCGGCACCGTGCACAACATCCTGTATTCGCCGGCCGATGCGCGGCGCCTGCCCTTCCTGGTGCACAGCGCCTACAACGGCCGCTGGGAACCCTTTATCGCGCGCCACAACATCGCCGGCGACTTCGCCAGTGACGGCGCCAGCGCCATGCTGCTGCACCTGGCCGTGGTCTGCGCCGAAGACGTGCCGCGCATGACGCCGGAACTGATGAAAGAAGACAATGCGCTGCTCACGCGCCCGCTGGCCGAGCGCATCCCGAACCTGTGCAAGGAAATGAAGGTGCCGGCCGTACCGTATGCGGCGCCGGCGAAGATCGCCGCGCCGGCCCTGCTGCTGTCGGGCGCGCTCGATCCGGTGACGCCGCCGCGCCGCGCCGAACGTGCCGCCGAATTCATGAGCAACGCGCGCCACCTGGTGGTGGCGAATGCCGGCCATGGCGTCTCGCAGCTCGGCTGCGCGCCGCGCCTGCTGCGCGAATTCCTCGACAAGCCGACCGGGAAGCTCGACGCCAAGTGCCTGGCCGAGATCCCGGCCCCGACCTTCCAGCTCGGCAGCGCCGGGCCGCAACCCTGAATCGAGTTTCCCATGATCGAAGTACAAGACGTACGCAAACAGTTCGGCGAGGTGCAGGCGCTCGGCGGCGTGAGCTTCTCCGCGCGCGACGGCCAGATCACCGCCCTCCTCGGGCCCAACGGCGCCGGCAAGACCACCCTGCTGCGCACCCTGATCGGCCTGCTCAAGCGCGATCACGGCAGCATCGCCATCGATGGCGTGGACCCGGAACAGGACCCGCTCGCGGTACGCCGCAACATCGGCTTCCTGACCGACCAGTTCGGCCTCTACGAGCGCCTGTCCACGCGCGAATACCTGGCCTATTTCGGCGAGCTGAACGGCATGGGCGGCGCCGCGCTGAACACCCGCATCGACGAAGTATCCGAGATGCTGGCGATGGACGACATCCTGGAACGGCGCGCCAAGGGCTTCTCGCAGGGCCAGCGCATCAAGGTGGCGCTGGCGCGCACCCTGCTGCACCGGCCGCGCCACCTGCTGCTCGACGAACCGAGCCGCGGCCTGGACGTGATGGCCACGCGCGCCCTGCGCCATGCGCTGACCGCGCTGCGCGCCGACGGCTGCTGCGTGATCATGGCCACCCACGTGATGCAGGAAGTGACCCACCTGTGCGACGACGTGATCGTCATCGCCAAGGGCCATACCGTGGCCCAGGGCTCGCCCCAGGAACTGTGCCGGCGCACCGGCATCGCCAGCCTGGAAGACGCTTTCGTGAGCCTGGTCGGCACCGAGGAAGGGATCGCCGCATGAAGCCGACGAATGCCAAGCCCAAGTTCCTCGTCGTCCTGATCAAGGAATTGCGCGAGACCCTGCGCGACAAGCGCACCCTCGGCCTGCTGGCCCTGTTCACCTTCATGTACCCGCTGATGCTGGGCTTCCTGCTGAACAAGACCATCGACCGCGCCACCAAGCCCGAACGCGACGGCATCGAGGTGGCCGTGATCGGCGTGGCCAAGGCGCCGACCCTGATGGCCCAGCTCAAGCAGCGCAACGTCACCATCATCGACACCGGCCCGCTCGACGAGGACGGCATCGGCGAACTGCTGCGCTCCAAGAAATACCCGGTGGTGCTGCGCCTGTCCGACAAGTTCACCGAGAACTACGCGGCGATGCGCCCGGCGCGCGTCGAGCTGTGGTTCGACTCGGCCGACGAAAACTACACGCAGCGGCGCGAAGTCGAGGACGTGCTGCAGGCGTATGGCGCCAACGTGGCCAGCGCGCGCCTGCTGGCGCACGGCGTGTCGCCGGCGACGCTGGCGCCGATCCAGGTGCAGCGCTTCGACACCGGCACCAACGCCTCGCGCTCGGCCGGCTTCATCGGCAGCATCCTCGGCATCCTGTTCCTGCCGGCCTTTATCTGCGGCATGTCGACCGCGGTCGACATCACCGCCGGCGAACGCGAACGGCGCTCGATGGAAGTGCTGATGGCGCAGCCGGCGCAGGCCTGGGAGCTGGTGGCCGGCAAGTGGCTGACGGCCGGCGTGCTGGCCATCGTCGGCGTCACGCTGGAACTGGCGCTGGCGCACGCGATCCTGTCCTGGATGCCGCTCGAGGAAATCGGCATGTCCTGGGCCCTGGCCTGGCCCGACCTGGTGCTGGTCTGCGTCGCCTCGATCCCGCTGTGCCTGTTCGCGGCCGGCCTGCAGATCGCGCTGGCGATGAACGCCAAGTCCTTCAAGGAAGCCCAGAGCCTGCTGAGCATCGCGATGCTTGTGCCGCTGGTGCCGGGCGTCGTCATCTCCATGATGGAGCTGAAGACGGCCGACTGGATGTACATGGTGCCGATGCTGTCGAACCAGACCCTGTTGCGCGAGATGGCCAAGGGCGGCGAGGTCGGCCTGGGGCCGGTGGCGATGACCTTCCTGTCGTCGGCGATCGCGGCGGCGGTCGCGGTGGCCTTCGCCAGCTGGCGCATGAAGAGCGAGCGCTACGTGCTGTCGGTGTAACAGCCCCGCCAGCAGGCAAGGACAGGCCACCGCCGGCATGCCGCGGTGGCCTGTTCTACAATGTGGGCAGACAAAACAGCGGAGAAACGCACATGGAAGTCAAAGTCAGCTGGAACGGCCCCTCGGGCATGAGTTTTCGCGCCGAGACCGGATCCGGCCACACGGTGTCGATGGATGGCGCGCCGGAAGCCGGCGGCCACAATACGGCGGCGCGGCCGATGGAACTGGTGCTGGCCGGCACCGGCGGCTGCACCGCCTTCGACGTGGTCCTGATCCTCAAGCGCAGCCGCGAAGAGGTGCTGGGCTGCGACGTGACCCTGCAGGCCGAGCGCGCGGACACCGACCCGAAGGTGTTCACGAAGATTAACTTCCACTTCACGGTGAGCGGGAAGAACCTGAAGCCGGCGGCGGTGGAGCGCGCCGTGAAGCTGTCGCACGAGAAGTACTGCTCGGCGTCGATCATGCTGGCCAAGACGGCCGAGATCACGCACTCGTTCGAGATCGTGGAAGCGGCCTGACGGCGTTGGACTCGAAACGCTAACCGTACGGTTCACGCCGACGTGCAAACGGCGCCGCGGCCCATCACACGTAATACGCGGTCGTCGTCATCACCTTCGCGAACGCCTTCATCGCCAGCTTGACCGGCACCGGCATCTCGGCCGCGCCGAGCGCCTGGGCCGCGGCGCCGTGGGCGACTTCATCGACGCGCATCTGCTCGACGATGGCGCGCGACTTGGCGTCCTGGGTCGGCAGCATGTCGAGGTGGCTGTTCAGGTGCGCCTCGACCTGGCGCTCGGTCTCGACCACGAAGCCGAGGCTGTTGGCGTCGCCCAGCTTGGCGGCCACCGTGCCCATCGCGTAGGCGCCGGCATACCACAGGGGATTGAGCACGCTCGGCTGCGAGCCCAGTTCCGACAGGCGCTGCGCGGTCCAGGCCAGGTGGTCTTCTTCCTCGCGTCCGGCTTCCTCGAACTGCCTGCGCATCTCCGGGCTCATGGCGTGGCGCGCCTGCGAGTCGTAGAGCGCCTGGGCGCAGACCTCGCCGACGTGGTTCACGCGCATCAGGCCGGCGCTGTGGCGCGCTTCGCGCTCGTCGAGTTCGCAATCGACGGCATGCGCCGCCGGATTCGGGCGCGACGACGAGGCCACGCCGCCGACCACGCGCAGCGCCTTGTCGAAGCCGACGATCAGCTGGTCGAGGGGACTGATAAAACGGTTCGCTAACATAATCATCCATTTATCGCGGCAAAACGCCATTATATGCCCGCCGCCGCCCCGCATGCGCCGCGTCCGCTCCCGCGCGCCCTGCACCCTGTCCCGCGTTTTTGCAATCCAGCCCGCCCAGCGCGCCGTGCGTCGCATCGCCCGCCCGGCTCGGCCGTTATTGACTACAATGCAGGCGTCAAGAAGGCTTGGCGGCAATGAAGATGACCGTCACGCAAAAGCCCACCCCTGGAGTCCGCATGGAATTACGCATCCGCAATCTGTCCAAGACCTACGCCAACGGCGTCGTGGCCCTGGACAAGGTCACGCTGAACATCCCGCAAGGCATGTTCGGCCTGCTGGGGCCGAACGGCGCCGGCAAGTCGACCCTGATGCGCATCCTGGCCACGCTGCAGGAATGCGATGCCGGCTCGGTCTTCCTCGACGACATCGACGTGCTCGACGAAAAGGACGAAGTGCGCCGCATCCTCGGCTACCTGCCGCAGGACTTCGGCGTCTACCCGAAGGTCACGGCCTATGAGCTGCTCGACCACTTCGCCCAATTGAAAGGCCTGTCCCATAAACACCGCCGGCGCGAAGTGGTCGACGGCCTGCTCCAGCAAACCAACCTGTTCGAGGTGCGCCACCAGAAGCTGGGCACCTTCTCGGGCGGCATGCGCCAGCGCTTCGGCGTGGCCCAGGCCCTGATCGGCGACCCGCAACTGATCATCGTCGACGAGCCCACCGCCGGCCTCGACCCGCAGGAGCGGGTGCGCTTCCACAACCTGCTGTCGGACATCGGCGCCGACAAGACCGTGCTGCTCTCGACCCACATCGTCTCCGACGTGGCCGACCTGTGCTCGAACATGGCCATCATCCACAAGGGCCGCGTGCTGCTGTGCGGCGAGCCGCTGCGCCTGATCGAAGGCATCGAGGACCGCATCTGGTCGCGCTCCATCGACAAGGCCGACCTGCCGCTGCTCCAGAAGCAGCACGCGGTGATCTCGACCCGCCTGCGCGCCGGCCGTACCCTGGTGCACGTATACGACGAAGGCGATCCGGGCATGGGATTCGAGCCGGCCCACGCCAGCCTGGAAGACGTCTACTTCGCCACCATCGCGGGCCGCCACGACAGCGACGCCGGAGCCTGCTGACGCCATGGCCGCGCTGTTCGCGATCGCCCGCTTCGAGTTCCGCCAGCGCCTGCGCCAGCTGCCGGCCTGGGTCTGCTTCGGCGTCTTCGTGGCGCTGTCGATGCTGTGGACGGCCGCCGCCGGCGGCGCCTTCAAGGAGACCGTGGTCGCCTTCGGCGCACGCGTGCTGATCGACGCGCCGCGCCAGGTGGCGCTGTCCTCGGCCTTCCTCGGCTGCCTGGGCGTGGTGGTGATCGCCGCCGTGATGGGGCGCGCGGTGCAGCAGGACTTCGAGCACGAGATGCACCACTTCTTCTTCAGCGCGCCGATCGGCAAGCATGCCTACGTGTTCGGGCGCTTCCTCGGGGCCTGGGCGGTGCTGGCATTCGTCTTCGCCGGCATCGTGCTCGGCGCCTGGCTCGGCAGGCTGCTGCCCGGCATCGACCCCGACCGCCTGGGCGGCGCCAGCCTGGCGGCCTACCTGCTGCCCTGGCTGTTCACGCTGCTGCCCAACATCTTCATCTTCGGCGCGATCTTCTTCATGCTGGCGGCGCTCACGCGGCGCATGCTGCCGGTCTACGTGGCCAGCATCGTGCTCCTGGTCGGCTACACGGTGGCGCCCTCGCTGGCGCGCGACTTCGACTTCAAGACCCTCGGCTCCCTGATCGACCCCTTCGCCACCACCGCTCTGATCACCCTCACCGAGTACTGGTCCACCGCCGAGCGCAACGCCCGCCCGGTGCTGCCGGAAGGCGTGTACCTGGCGAACCGCCTGCTCTGGTGCGGCTTCGGCCTGGCCGTGCTGCTGCTCGGCTACTGGCGCCTGCACCTGACCGGCCCGCTGGAAAACCGCCGCGCCGAGCCGCGCGCGAACGGCACGAACGGCACGGGCGGCGCGGCGGACACGGTCTCCCAGCCGGCGCAGGCCGCCGCCGTGCGCGAGCGGCCCGACTTCGCGCGGCGCAGCCTGGGGCTGCTGCTGGCCAGGCAGACCTGGCTGCAGCTGCGCCAGTCGATCGCCACCCTGCCCTTCGTCCTGATCACGCTGGCCGGCCTGGCGATGCTGGTGGGCGGCAGCTTCGGCACCGGCATCCTGCACGGCGCGCGCACCTACCCGGTCACCGCCCAGATGCTGGAACTGGTGCGCGACGGCTTCTCCCTGTTCCTCCTGATCGTCACCACCCTGTTTGCGGGGCAGCTGGTCTGGCGCGAGCGCGACGCCCGCAGCGCCCAGCTGTTCGACGTGCTGCCCCTGCCCGGCTGGCTGGCGCCGCTGTCCAAGACCCTGGCCCTGGTTTGCATGCAGGCACTGCTGCTGGCGCTGGCGATGCTGACCACGATGCTGTGCCAGGTCCTGCGCGGCTACTTCGCGCTCGAATTCGGCCTCTACCTGCGCACCTTCTCGATCCTGCTGCCGCAGTGGGCGGTGCTGGCGGTGCTGTCGGTGACGGTAATGGCGCTGTGCAGCCGCAAGTACCTCGGCTACGCACTGCTGGTGGCGCTCCACGTGGCGGGCATGGTCTGCCAGGGCCTGGGCCTGGACCACGTGCTGCTGTCCGGCACATTTCCGCCGTTGTCGTGGTCGGGCATGAACGGCTTCGGCCACCACCTGCAGCGCGAGCGCATGCTCGAAGTGTACTGGGGCAGCCTGGCCCTGCTGCTGATGGTGCTGACGGTGGTGCTGTGGCCGCGCGGCGTCAACGCCGAACTGGGCAGCCGCCTGCGCCTGGCGCGCCAGAACCTGAGCCGCGGCGTGCTGGCCGCCTTCGGCGCCGGCGTGCTGCTGTTCGGCGCCAGCGGCGCGCTGCTCTGGTACGAGCTCGACGTGGCCGGGAACTACCAGGCCACGCACACGTTTGACGCGCGCCGCGCCGAGTACGAAACGCGCTACCGGCGCTTTGCCTCGCTGCCGCAGCCGCGCCTGGCGGACGTGAAGCTGCGCGTCGACCTGCACCCGCGTGCGCGCATGCTGGCCGTCGCCGGCGCCTACCAGCTCGACAACGCCGGCAGCGTGCCGGTGGCCGAACTGGTCGTCTACCAGCGCCCGGGCGTCGACCTGGCGGGGCGCCTGTCGCAGCCGGCGCAACTGATCGATGCCGACCGCGCGCGCGGCTTCTACCGCTACCGCCTGGCGACGCCGCTGGCCCCGGGCGCACGCATTGCCTACGAGTTCCAGCTGAGCGCCGCGCCGGCCGGCCTGCTCGGCTTCGGCACCGACACCCCGGTCGGCAGGAATGCCAGCTGGTTCACGAACGAGGACCTGCCGCGCATCGGCTACCAGGAGGCGGTGGAACTGAGCGACGAACGCGACCGCCGCCGCCATGGCCTCGGCCCGCGCGCGCGCCCGCCCGCAGTCGCGGCGACCACTTCGGCCGCTCCCCAGCGCATCCGCTTCGAGGCCCTGGTGACGACCGGCGTCGACCAGATCGCGGTGGCCCCCGGCGCGCTGGAGCGCGAATGGATCGCCGGCGAGCGCCGCCACTTCCGCTACCGCAGCGAGCTGCCCATCCTCGCGCACTACGCGCTCGCCTCGGCGCGCTACGCCGTGCGCCACGAGCGCTGGCAGGACGTGGCCATCGACGCCTTCTTCCAGCCCGGCCAGGAAGCGAATGTCGAGCGCCTGGTGCGCGGTGCCGGCGCCGCCCTCGACTACGGCACGCGCGCCTTCGGCCCCTACCGCCTGCACGACCTGCGCCTGGTGGAAAAGCCGGCCGGCGCCGGCCCGGCCCAGTCCTTCCCGGGCATGATCGCCCTGCCCGAATACGGCGCCTTCATCGCCCGCGCCGACAGCGGCGAGCGCGGCGAGATCGACTACCCCTTCTACATGGGCGCCTACAATACGGCGCGCCAGTGGTGGGGCCAGCAGCTGACGTCGCCGAACGCGCTGCTGACCGACGGCCTGGCCGAGTACACGGCCCTGATGACGCTGCGCCGCAGCCTGGGCTCGACCGCGATGCGGCGCTACCTGCGCCAGGACCTGCACGCCTACCTGCTGGGCCGCGCCACCGCCACCGGCCACGAGCCGCCCCTGGTCAAGGCCGGCCAGGACGCCTGGCTCGCGCAGCGCAAGGGCGGGCTGGCGCTGTACCTGCTGCAGGACCAGCTGGGAGAAGACAAGGTGAATGCGGTGCTGCGCGACTTCCTGGCACGCCATGCGGGCGCGGGCGCAGGTGCGGCAGCGGACCTGGTGGCGGCCCTGCGCCTGGCGGCGCCGCCCGACAAGGCCTACCTGGTGCACGACCTGTTCGAAGCCATCGTGCTGTACGAGAACCGCGCCGACAGCGCCAGCGCGCGCCGCCTGGCGGACGGCCGCTACCAGGTGACCCTGCGCGCCAGCGCGGCCAAGCTACGCACCGGCGGCGCGCTTGAACAGCCGATGCCGCTGGCCGACACCATCGAATTCGGTGTCGACGACCGCGACGGCAATCCCCTGGTGCGCGAACGCAGGCTGGTGCGCGACCATACGCTGGTGTTATCCTTTATCGTAACTGGACAGCCGGGCCGTGCGGGTATCGATCCGGACCATAAATTGATCGACAAGAAACCCACAGATAATATGGTTCCTGTCGACAACGAATGATTCTCGATATATTATCCAAGACACTATTTCCAGTGAGGTTATGATGTCGCCTTTGGCCGCCGAAATTAGCGAAAAAATTCAACTGCTGAGCGCTGAAGACAAGAACGAGCTGTTGCGCGTGCTATTGAAGGACGCCGACGGCGTTGACGAAGATGCCGACGAAGCCTGGCGCAACGAAGTCGTGCGCCGCGTAAAGGCGATCCGCAATGGCGAAGCCGCGATCAAGGCGCTGCAGGACTGGCAGGAATAAGCCGGCCGGCGTTTTTGATCCGGATACGGGAAAATAAAAAACCGCGATATGCATCGCGGTTTTTTTTCGTCCGAAGACATGGATCGCTCGCTAGGGCCGCCAGGTTGGCGAAACGTAGGACGGGCCTTTGGTAGCGCCCCAGGAATTACTTCTTCGCGGCGCTGGCGCGCTTGGCCGCCGGCTTCTTGGCCGCGGCGGTCTTCGCCGCCGCCTTGGCCGCCGGCTTCTTCGTCACCTTGGTCTCGACCGCCTCGCCATCGACACTGGCCGCGTCGTCGTTGGCCGCCTTGCCCTTGGCCGCCGGCTTGGCCTTGCGCTCCTCGAACTCGAAGCTGATCTTGCCGTCCTTGCCGCGCGTCAGGTAAGCCTTGAACGGACGGCGCGTGCGCTGCGAGACAAAGCCCGGCAGCAAATCGGTCTTGCCGTCGTTGAGCAGCTTGGCCATCTGCTCGGGCAGGATTTCCTGCTGCAGGATGATGCGGCCGCTGCGGAAGTCGCAGGTCTTGGGCTTGGCGACCTGGTGTTCGCACACGTAGGCCAGGCCCATCTCGTAGACGCCGCCGGCGCACTTCGGGCACGGTCCGAGCGGGGTCTGGCCGGTGAAGTCGACACCCTCGCCTTCCTCGCCTTCAGCCGCGTCCTGGCCGAAATCGAATTCCAGCTTGAAGTTGTTGATGTCCTCGTCGCGCACGATGCGCAGGATCGCCGCGAACGGGCGTCCCATCTTCGAGCGGAAGCCCTGCAGCGGACCGATGGTGCGGTTCTTCAGCAGTTCCTCGACTTCCTCGATCTCGAACTGGCGGCTGCCCGGCGTCTTGCTCATCGAGAAGTCGCACTTGGTGCAGGCGAAGCGGCGGTAGTTTTCCTTGACCACGCCGGCACAGTTCGGGCAAGGCGTCTGCAGCGTCGCATACTCGCCCGGGATCGTGTCGTTGTCGTATTCCTTGGCGCGCTTGACGATGATCTGGGTCATCTGGGCAATTTCACGCATGAATTCCTCACGCGAGATCTTGCCCTTCTCCATCTGCGACAGCTTGTATTCCCATTCGCCGGTCAGTTCCGGCGCCGTGAGTTCGTTCACGCCCAGGCCGCGCAGCAGGGTCATCAGCTGGGAAGCCTTGGCCGTCGGGATCAGCTCGCGGCCTTCGCGGATCAGGTATTTCTCGGTCAGCAGGCCCTCGATGATGGCCGCGCGCGTTGCCGGCGTGCCCAGGCCCTTGCCGGCCATGGCGTCGCGCAGCTCGTCCGAGTCGACCAGCTTGCCGGCGCCTTCCATGGCCGACAGCAGGGTCGCTTCCGAATAGCGCGCAGGCGGTTTCGTGACCAGGCCGTTGGCGGTGACTTTTTCGGTGAGCACCTTCTCGCCCTTGGCCACCGGCACCAGGTTGGCGCCATCCTTGTCGTCGCCGGTCGTGTCCTTGCCGTAGATGGCCAGCCAGCCCGGGCTGGTCATGACCTTGCCTTCGGTCTTGAACTGGTGGCCCGACACTTCGGTGAAGCGGGTCGTGACCAGGAACTCGGCCGGCGGGAAGAACACCGCCATGAAGCGGCGCGTGACCAGGTCGTACAGCTTTTGTTCCGGCTCGCTCAAATTCTTGGGGGCCACGCCGGTCGGGATGATGGCGAAGTGGTCCGAGATCTTGGTGTTATCAAAAATGCGCTTGTTCGGCTTGACCCAGCCGTTCTTGGTGACCTGCTTGGCGAACTGGTGGTAGTTGTTGTTCTCCGCCAGCGCTTCCATGGTCGACTTGACAGTGGCAATGTAGTCTTCCGGCAGGTGGCGCGAATCGGTACGCGGGTAGGTCAGCACCTTGTGCTTTTCGTACAGCGCCTGGGCCAGGCCCAGGGTGTTCTTGGCCGAGAAGCCGAAGCGGCCGTTGGCCTCGCGCTGCAGCGAGGTCAGGTCGAACAGGGCCGGCGCCATCGAGGTGGTCGGCTTCGACTCCTCGGTGACGGCGCCCTGCTTGCCGCGGCAGGCGGCCGCGATGGAATCGGCGGCGGCCTTGCTCCACAGGCGTTCCGGACGCTTTTCCGGGTCGTTCTCGTCCTTCTTGAACTTCTGGTCGAGCCAGCGGCCTTCGTAGACGCCGGCGGCGCAGACGAACTCGGCGCGCACTTCCCAGTAGTCGCGCGGGACGAACTTCTTGATCTTTTCTTCGCGCTCGACCACGATCGACAGGGTCGGCGTCTGCACGCGGCCAACGGTCGTCAGGTAGAAGCCGCCCTCCTTCGAGTTGAAGGCGGTCATGGCGCGGGTACCGTTGATGCCGATCAGCCAGTCGGCTTCCGAACGGCAACGCGCGGCGTCGGCCAGCGGACGCATCTCTTCGTCGCTGCGCAGCTGGCGGAAGCCTTCGCGGATCGCGGTGGGCGTCATCGACTGCAGCCACAGGCGCTTGACCGGTTGCTTGGCTTTCGCGTTCTGCGCGATCAGGCGGAAGATCAGTTCTCCTTCGCGGCCCGCGTCGCATGCGTTGATCAGGGTGGTGACGTCCTTGCGCTTGATCAGTTTATTGAGAACCTTGAGGCGCGACTCGGTCTTCGCAATCGGATTCAGCGCGAAGTAAGGCGGAATCATCGGCAGGTGGGTGAAGCTCCATTTGCCGCGCTTGACGTCGTATTCTTCCGGCACCGCGATTTCCAGCAGGTGGCCGACGGCCGACGACAGGACGTATTCGTCGTTTTCGAAATACTCATCGTGCTTGGTGAAGCCGCCCAGCGTCTTGGCGATGTCATTCGCGACGGAGGGCTTCTCGGCGATGATGAGGGTTTTGGTCATAGGGTTTCTCGTCGTACTTATATTAGAGGTCGGGCCTGCGCATCATACATGCTCGAAGGCGGAACCTAGTGTCTTGATGGTAACAGTCTGGAATAAGCGGCCAATGATAAGCGCGTTATCGCGCAGTTCGCAAGTGGACTCTGCACCTCTGTTGTGCAAGGTGAGCCATTGCCGCGCCGAAACCGAGCAGCTCGCGCCCTGCGCTGCCGCCCCTGTCCTGGCTAAGAAAGTGGGCGCTTTCCTACATGGGATCGGACACCACTCCGATAGAAGCGACGCGGTGGGGCGCGCATGATCGCCCTGTTGGCGGAGGGAGAAACCGCCGTTCTAATGGAGGTATGGACCATGAGCGATAAACACAAGGGCATGGTGAACGATCACGGCCGCAGCGTCTCGCGCGAAAAGATGGTGCCGGTGGCCGAAGGCAGCCAGCAGGGCAAGCCGCCGGGCGCGGTGGCGCCGTCGGCGCCGAACTCGCAATCCTGGACACCGAATTCGGAACAAGGTACAGCCGGCAACTCGCAATCGGGTTCGCTCGGCGCCCAGCAGCAGACGGTGGGCGGCCATCCCGACCGCGGACGCGGCGGCGCGGGGGCGCAGGGCGGCGGCTGGAGCGCACGCCAGAAAGGCCAGCGCATGCAGGCGCGCGCCGAGGAAGACCGGCTCGGCATGTCGCAGCAGTCCGGTTACGGCGGACTCGAGCAGGACCAGCGCGCCGGCTCGCAGGAGTCGCCGGTCGGACCGTCGGCCTCGAAGCAGAACAGCGTGACCGGTTCGCAACAGGGCGGACAGCCGGACCAACCGCCGTCGGACTACGGCAAGGGCAAGGGCGGATAGGCGCGCAGGAAAAGACGGACAAACAGGAAAGACGGAGACAGGGAAAAGACGGAGCCAGGAAAGGGCGGCGGTGCAGCCATTTCCTGGCTGCGAAATTAAATCGCTTGCTATCTAATTTCGCGCGATGTATATTGGTCACATGACGAACAAGAACGCCAGCGGCAAGGATGCCCTCCTCCGGCTCGACAGCCAGCTCTGCTTCGCCCTGTACTCGGCCAACCTGGCGATGAACAAGGTGTACCGCAAGCACTTGGCCGAGCTTGGCCTCACCTACCCGCAATACCTGGTCATGCTGGTACTGTGGGAAGGCGATGGCGTCACGGTGTCGGAACTGGGCGAGCGCCTGTTCCTCGATTCGGCCACGCTCACGCCCCTGCTCAAGCGGCTGCAGGCGGCCGGGCTGGTGAGCCGCGAACGCGGCGTCGAGGACGAGCGGCAAGTGCTGGTGCACCTCACGGCCGAAGGCCGTGCCCTGCGCAACAAGGCGAAGTCCGTGCCCGCGAACGTGTTCTGCGCCACCGGTTGCAAACCGGAACAGTTGCAGGCGATCCGGCGCGATCTCGAGCAGTTGCGCGCGCGCTTGTCCGACCACATCGAATAAGACCGCCCGGGCCGCAACAAGCGCCAGGGCACGACAGCAAGCAATCCGTGCAGCTAAATGGATGACTTATAGATAGCGCGCGATTTAATCGACAGCGATCCGGTTACGTGGTCCGGCCGCTGCCTTCCCTTACCACGCTTTGGAGAAAAACATGTCCGTCGAAAAAGTCCTGTACGTTGCCCACGCCACCGCTACCGGAGGCCGCGATGGCCGCGCCGTCTCGTCCGACCAGCAGCTCGACGTCGCCCTGGCGACGCCGCGCGAACTCGGCGGCGCGGGCGGCGCCGGCACCAATCCAGAGCAATTGTTCGCCGCCGGTTACTCGGCCTGCTTCATGGGCGCGATGAAATTCATGGCCGCCAAGGAAAAGCTGGCGCTGCCAGCCGACACCACGATCCAGGGCCACGTCGGCATCGGCCCGATTCCGACCGGCTTCGGTATCGAAGTGACACTGGATATCTCGGTTCCCGGCCTGCCGCGCGAGGTGGTGGAAGCGCTGGTGGAAAAGGCGCACGTCGTCTGCCCTTACTCGAACGCGACGCGCGGCAACATCGACGTCACCCTGAACGTCGTGTAAGCCACACCTGCCCGGCAAAGCAAAACGGCCTGCTGTGCAGCAGGCCGTTCGAAAGTCTTGGTGAGATGCGCTGTATCGCTTGTGCTCAGTGCAGCAGGCGCGGCGCCTGTTCGTCGTCGGAGCCGAACCAGTCGTCGAACATCAGGGCGTCGGGCTCCTTGCCCTGGCTCCACATCAGCATCAGCACGATGATCTTCAGCTTGCTCAGCGTGACCGGCGATTCGTCCACCGCCAGTGCGCGCTCGATGATGATTTCGCGCTGCACCGGACTGATCAGGCAGGCGCTTTCGAGGAACTGGATGAAGCCGATCGCTTCGGTGCCGAGCTCGAGATACTCCTCGTCCACGTAGTAGCGGGTGCCGGTGGAGGCCACCACGTCGGCCAGCTCTTCGGCCGCCATTTCGTTAAGACCCGTGAGCCAATCGATGGCCTCGCAAATCTCGAAGTCGTCGAAACCGACGGCGGAGAGCTTGCGTGCCAGTGCGGCCGGCTCGGGGCAGGCTTCGGGACGATAGTACGTCTCGTAGAGGTAGACCAGGATGTCGAACATAGTGTCGCTACTGTAGCAGCTAAGCTCGTCGCGGCACAAGCTTGCTGCGCGCGCAGGCATCCCGCACGCCGAATTCGTCGTTTTTCGGCCTTATCTGTTCGTATAGCTGTCTCGGTAATTGTCGGGTTTGCGTGCCGATGGAACATGCCGGTGTGCGCACTCAGGACGTCAGGCGCTGCACCTTTCCGCCAGGGAGGCGTTCGAGCAGACCCGCCATTTCCAGCGCCAGCAATTCGAGGCTGAGGGCGCCGACCGTGCTGCCCGAGCGCAGCAGCAAGGTGTCGATGTCGACCGGCTCGTGGCCGAGGTGGGCCAGCAGTCCGAGACAGGTTGTCTCGGTCGGCATGGGAGCGGCCAGCTCGGGCGCCAGTGGCGAGATGCGCAAGGATTCGAGAATGTCGTTCACCGTGTCGACCAGGCGTGCACCGTCGCGTATCAGCTTGTGGCATCCCTTGGCGAGCGGCGCGTGGATCGAGCCGGGCATGGCGAATATCTCGCGGCCCTGTTCGCCCGCCACGCGCGCCGTGATGAGGGACCCGGACTTTTCCGCCGCTTCGACCACGAGCACGCCGGCCGACAGTCCGCTGATGATGCGGTTGCGTCTTGGGAAGTTACCCGGATTGGGTGGCGTACCGAGTGCGAATTCGCTGACCATGCAGCCATCGCGCGCAATGCGCTGCGCGAGGGTGCGGTTACGCGTGGGATAGAACAGGTCGGCGCCCGTGCCGACCACGGCGACCGTCGAACCGGTGCCTTGCAGGGCGCCTTCGTGCGCGGCGGCGTCGATGCCCAGCGCCAGCCCCGACACGATGCACACGCCGGCGCGCGACAGGCTTGCCGCGAAAGCGCTGGCGTTGGCCTTGCCCTGGCTGGTGGCGTTGCGGGCGCCGACGATCGCCAGCCCCGGCCGCTTCAGCAATTCGCGGCGCCCTCTAATATAAAGAAGCAGGGGCGGATCGGGAATCTGGGCGAGTTCCTGCGGGTAGTCCGGGTCGCCCAGGATCATGAGCGTATGCCCGGGGTGTTCGAGCCAGGCAAGCGTGGCGTCGCGCAGTTGCATGAAGCCGGCGGAGGGCGGCGCGCACAGCGCGCGTGCGGCGGAGGCCGGTACATGGGCGGCCAATGCCGCATGACCGGCGTTGAAAATGGCGCGTGGCGTACCGAATGCGCGCAACAGGATGTGTGCGCCGCGGACCCCTACCCCGTCCGCCTGTTCGAGGCGCAGCCAGTCGGTGAAGTGGTCGATGCGGCTGGCGGTGGTGGGGTCCGTGTCCTGCACGGTGGATTTACTCCGGTGATTTCGCCACGTCGCCAATTTCCACCGGCGCCGTCACTTGCATGATCAGGCCGTAGGAAACGCGCCCGAACACTCGGAAGATGAACAGGCTGCCATACTGTTCATCGGGAAGCTTGATCTTCGACCGGCCCATGCCGAGGAAGCCCCTGCGGCCTTCCGGGTCCGGCACCGTCTTCCCGAAATGATAGAGCTGCAAAACGGCGCCGACGTCGAGTCCATCAATCGAACCACGATTGACAGTCACGACCTGGCTCTGTCCGGCGTGGGTCACGCCAGAATAGATCGACATCACGCGCGCATCGACCGGGCGCAGCGGCGCATGCGGCACGTAGTTGCGCACGGCCGGCGGCGGCACCGGCACCAGGCGGTCGCCGACGCCCATCTCGCTGACCGAGCTCGATACCGTAAAGGTGTGCACGTCCACGCCCGGCGTGGCCGCCTTTACCAGCGACACGGTGCCGACATAGCTGGCTTCATGGGCCAGCACGGCGCCGGTCTGCGGATCGCGCAAGGGGCCGCCCGGACGGAACACCTGGAAACTGGTGGCGCCGTTCAATTCGCCGCGCACATACAGGCGGTCGCCGGCGCCGAGATAGACGCGGTTTTCTTCCGAAGCCGCAATGCGCGGCGCGCGTGCCAGCGCGTTTTTCTCGATGATGAGGGGCTGGGTCAGGTAAGGCTCGATGACGCCGGCCGGAATCGACGCGATGGCCTCGTTCTCCAGGCCTTCGCTGCGCACCTGCGGCGACAGGCGCAGCAGCGGCGGCTCGCCGCGGCCATCGCCTTCGCCCGGCTTTGTCAGGGACAGGCGGCCGCGCGCGCGGTCGAAGTAGACGACCTGGCCGGGATAGATCCAGTGCGGATTACGGATTTCGTCGCGGTTCATGCCCCATACCTGGGGCCAGCACCAGGGGTGCTGAAGGAAGGTGCCGGAAATATCCCAGAGGGTATCGCCCTTGACGACGCGATGCTGATCCGGAGCATTTGGCTTGAAGGCGCATTCGGCTGCCTGGACGGGGCCCGCCACGACACACGCAACGAGCGCCGCCGCTGCAGCGCGGGTCACGACTGTGCTAAAATTTTTCATTGAAGACGTCCGTAAAGTGCGGCATTGACACGGAATTTGACACTGAATCACTGGCTGCGCCCGTCACCTCGGCCAGCCGCGGCGCAAGAGACAGCACGATTGAACACTCCCTGACCGCATGGCGGATCACGAAGAGTTGCCGAACTGAATCAAATTCTGCACATAAATCCTTGAACTAGCAAGATAAACCGCGTCCCGTACCAGGGGCGGCGTGTTGCATTCCTGCCCGTGTGTCGAGCCGCCGCCCGCATCCGTTAATCCTCATTCAACTATTACCGAAACCCTGTTATGGCACTCCTGAAGATCCTGCGCTACCCCGACCCACGCCTGCATAAGATTGCCCAGCCGGTGAGCGAATTCGGCGAGCGCCTTGCCACCCTGGTGGCCGACATGGCCGAGACGATGTACGACGCGCCCGGCGTCGGCCTGGCCGCGACCCAGATCGACGTGCACGAGCGCGTGATCGTGATCGACGTGTCGGAAACCCACGACCAGCTGCTGGTCTTCGTCAACCCGGAAATCACCTGGGCCAGCGAAGAGAAGCAGGTCTACGACGAAGGCTGCCTGTCGGTGCCGGGCATCTACGACGGCGTCGAGCGTCCGGCGCGCGTGAAGGTGCGCGCCCAGGATGCGAAAGGCGACTTCTTCGAGATGGAATGCGAAGGCTTGCTGGCCGTCTGCATCCAGCACGAAATGGATCACCTGATGGGCAAGGTCTTCGTGGAATACCTGTCGCCGCTGAAGCGCAACCGCATCAAGGCCAAGCTGCAGAAGGAAGAGCGCGGCATGGAACGCGAAGCCGCCCTGCGCGCCGCCGGCCGCCGCTACTGAGGCGCCGCGCATGAAAGTCGTTTTCGCCGGCACCCCGGAGTTTGCCGCCGTCGCCCTGCGCGCGCTGATCGAGGCCGGCTTCACCATTCCGCTGGTGCTGACCCAACCCGACCGCCCGGCCGGGCGCGGCATGCAGTTGCAAGCCTCCGCCGTCAAGCAGGTGGCGCTCGAGCACGGCATCGCCGTGGCCCAGCCATTGTCGCTGCGCACCGACAGCAAGGACCCGCAACGCGCGCTCGAAGCGACCGAGGCGCACGCACGCCTGCAAGCCCTCGACTACGACGTGATGGTGGTGGCCGCCTATGGCCTGATCCTGCCGCGCAGCACGCTCGACATCGCACCCTGCATCAATATCCACGGCTCGCTGCTGCCGCGCTGGCGCGGCGCCGCGCCGATCCACCGCGCGATCGAAAGCGGCGACCTGGAGACCGGCGTGACCATCATGGGCATGGAAGAAGGCCTGGATACCGGACCGATGATGCTGATCGAACGCGTGGCGATCGAGGATGCGGACACTACCGGCAGCCTGCACGACAAGCTGGCGGCGCTGGGCGGCACGATGATCGTCGAGGCCCTGTGGCGCATGGAACGCGGCGAGTTGCAGTCCACGCCGCAGCCGGAAGACGGCGTGACCTATGCGGCCAAGATCGCCAAGGAAGAAGCGAAGCTGGACTTCGCGCTGCCGGCGGTCGACCTGTGGCGCAAGGTGCGTGCCTTCAATCCCTTCCCTGCCGCGCAGGGCACGGTGAACGGGACGGTCGTCAAGATCTGGAACGCGCAACTGGCCGAGGGTGCCGGACCGGCGGGCAAGGTGCTGTCGGCCAATGCGCAGGACGGCATCGTGGTTGCCTGCGGCGCAGGTGCGCTCCGTCTATTGGAATTGCAAAAGCCTGGCGGCAAGCGCTTGCCGGCGGCGGAGTTCCTGAAGAGTTTTCCGCTCGAAGGGCACGTCTTCGCTTGAATCACACGTAACAGCGAATCGACGTGGGGTGGACACCCCGTGCCCACGCGAACGCCTGCGTCATGTCTGCGTGTAAGCGCGGCGACGCAGCATGCGTCCCTCATCAAGCGTTCGCGGCATGCCCGGGGACGCTGCCAACACCATGCGACTTCACGGCTTTTTTACAAGCGCCACCGCTGTGCGGGCTTTCGCGTGGGCACGGGGCGCCCACCCTACGGTCAACGTCAAGGATGCAATCCAGGCAACCACTAACCAAGCACTGAATGCATCGCCCCAAATGAAAAACGCGCCCTCGGGCGCGTTCGATGACAATTAATTGCCGGCCGCTTCTGCAGCGCGCTGCGCGTCCATGTGCTCGCGCAAGACCTGGTTGATGCGGGTCTGGTAACCTGGACCGGCTGCCTTGAACCATTCCAGCATGTCGACATCAAGGCGGATCGTCACGATCTGCTTCACGCCCACCGGCTGTTTCGTTCCTGCTCCATGTGCTGCAACATGATTTTGCACCACTGCGTGGTCCCAATCGGGTTCGTACTCTTTGTTCATGCAATCATCCCGTCTCTTTAGAACGTGCCACATTCCGTATGGCATTTATTTATTGTCGTCGCTGTATGTATCCACAAAATTGCTAAATCACCGGGTTTTGTAACGTCGTGTAACAAGTGTCCTTATAAACACATAACGATACAATCTGCCGGCTACCGCCTGCACAGCAGGAAGCCGCGCGCCCGATGACGTATAATTTCAGACCGCCCGAACCGTGCCGCCCCCTGCGCACGTCTATTGAAAGCCCACCATGACTGCCCCGAAACACGCCCCCTCCCCGGTCGAACGCCAGCTGCGCGATATCCTCTCGCGCCGCATCATGATCCTGGATGGCGCAATGGGCACCATCATCCAGCAGTACAAGCTCGACGAAGTCGCCTACCGCGGCGGCCCGGACGGCCGCTTCGCCGCTTTCGCCGCGCCGGAAGGCGCGGGCCAGCGCGAACTCTTCGTCAAGGGCAACAATGAATTGCTGACCCTCACCCAGCCGCAGGTGATCCAGGAAATCCACGAGCGCTACCTCGCGGCCGGCGCCGACCTGATCGAAACCAACACCTTCGGCGCCACCAGCGTGGCCCAGGACGACTACCACATGGGCCACCTGGCCTATGAAATGAACGTCGAAGCGGCGAAGCTGGCGCGCGCGGCCTGCGACAAGTACAGCAGCCCGGACAAGCCGCGCTTCGTTGCCGGCGCTCTCGGCCCGACCCCGAAGACGGCCTCGATCTCGCCCGACGTCAACGACCCGGCGGCACGCAACATCACCTTCGATCAATTGGTCACCAGCTACCACGAGCAGGTGCGCGGCCTGGTCGACGGCGGCGTCGACGTGCTGCTGGTCGAGACCATCTTCGACACCCTGAACTGCAAGGCGGCGCTGTTCGCGATCGACCTGTATTTCGACGAGCACCCCGAGACCCCGCGCAAGCCGATCATGATCTCGGGTACGGTCACCGACGCCTCGGGCCGCATCCTCTCGGGCCAGACCGTCTCGGCCTTCTGGAACTCGGTGCGCCATGCGAAGCCGCTGACCGTCGGCCTGAACTGCGCGCTCGGCGCCGCCCTGATGCGCCCCTACGCCGAGGAACTTTCGCAGATCGCCGACACCTTTGTCTGCATCTACCCGAACGCCGGCCTGCCGAATCCGATGAGCGATACCGGCTTCGACGAACTGCCGGCCGACACCTCCGCCCTGCTGCGCGAATTCGCCGATGCCGGCTTCGTCAACATCGCCGGCGGCTGCTGCGGCACCACGCCGGAACACATCGCGGCGATCGCCGACCTGCTGTCCACGGCCACGCCGCGCGCGGTGCCGGAGGTGCCGGTGGCGATGCGCCTGTCGGGCCTGGAGCCGTTCACCGTGGACGAGTCCTCGCTGTTCGTCAACGTCGGCGAGCGCACCAACGTGACGGGCTCGAAGGCGTTCGCGCGCATGATCCTGAACGAGCAGTTCGACGAGGCGCTGTCGGTGGCGCGCCAGCAGGTCGAGAACGGCGCCCAGGTCATCGACATCAACATGGACGAGGCGATGCTCGACTCGCAGGCGGCGATGACGCGCTTCCTGAACCTGATCGCCTCGGAACCGGACATCTCGCGCGTGCCGATCATGATCGACTCCTCGAAGTGGAGCGTGATCGAGGCCGGCCTGAAATGCGTGCAGGGCAAGGCCATCGTCAATTCGATTTCGCTGAAGGAAGGCGAAGAGGAATTCCTGCGCCAGGCTGCCCTGTGCCGCCGCTACGGCGCCGCCGTGATCGTGATGGCCTTCGATGAGATGGGCCAGGCCGATACCTACGAGCGCAAGATCGAGATCTGCAAGCGCGCCTACGACACCCTGGTGCAGAAGGTCGGCTTCCCGCCGGAAGACATCATCTTCGACCCGAACATCTTCGCGATCGCCACCGGCATCGAGGAACACAACAACTACGCGAACGACTTCATCAACGCCACGCGCTGGATCCGCAAGAACCTGCCGCATGCCAAGGTGTCGGGCGGCGTGTCGAACGTGTCGTTCTCGTTCCGCGGCAACGACCCGGCGCGCGAAGCCATCCACACCGTGTTCCTGTACCACGCGATCCAGGCCGGCATGACCATGGGCATCGTGAATGCCGGCATGGTCGGCGTCTACGACGACTTGCCGGCCGAATTGCGCGAGCGCGTGGAGGACGTGGTGCTGAACCGCCGCGAGGATGCCACCGAGCGCATGATCGAATTCGCCGGCACCCTGAAGGCCGGCGGCGGCAAGCAGGAGCAAAACCTCGAATGGCGCGACGCGCCCGTGGAAAAGCGCCTGGCGCACGCGCTGGTGCACGGCATCACGCAATGGATCGTCGAGGACACCGAGGAAGCGCGCCAGGCCGTGCTGGCCGCGAACGGCCGCCCGATCAACGTCATCGAAGGCCCGCTGATGGCCGGCATGGACATCGTCGGCGACCTCTTCGGCCAGGGCAAGATGTTCCTGCCGCAGGTGGTGAAGTCGGCGCGCGTCATGAAGCAGGCCGTGGCCCACCTGGTGCCCTTCATCGAGGAAGAAAAGGCGGCGGAGGAAGCGCGCACCGGCATCGTCGCCAAGCCGAAGGGCAAGATCGTCATCGCCACCGTGAAGGGCGACGTCCACGACATCGGCAAGAACATCGTCTCGGTGGTCTTGCAGTGCAATAACTTCGAGATCGTGAACATGGGCGTGATGGTGCCCTGCTCCGACATCCTGGCCAAGGCCAAGGAAGAGAACGCCGACATCGTCGGTCTCTCCGGCCTGATCACACCGTCGCTCGAAGAAATGGCCCACGTGGCAAAAGAGATGCAGCGCGACCCGTGGTTCCGCGAGCGCCAGATTCCGCTCCTGATCGGCGGCGCCACCACCAGCCGCGCCCACACCGCCGTCAAGATCGCGCCGCACTACGACGGCCCGGTGGTGTACGTGCCGGATGCCTCGCGTTCGGTGTCGGTCGGCCAGTCGCTGCTGACCGAGGACACGCGCGCCCAGTACATGGCCGAGATCAAGACCGACTACGAGCGCATCCGCGTCCAGCACGCCAGCAAGAAGGCGCTGCCGACGGTGACGCTGGCGCAGGCGCGCGCCAACAAGGCCAAGCTGGACTTCGCGCCGGTGAAGCCGAAGTTCATCGGGCGCCGCGTCTTTAAAAATGTCGACCTCGGCACCCTGGCGCGCTACATCGACTGGGGCCCGTTCTTCCAGACCTGGGACCTGGCCGGCCCCTACCCCGCCATCCTCACCGACGAAGTGGTGGGCGAAGCGGCGACCAAGGTGTTTGCCGAAGGCCAGGCGATGCTCAAGAAAATCATCGAAGGCCGCTGGCTGACGGCGAACGGCGCGATCGCCCTGCTGCCGGCCAACAGCGTGCACGACGACGACATCGAGATCTATACCGACGAATCGCGCTCCCAGGTCGCCTTTACCTGGCATGGCCTGCGCCAGCAAGGCGTCAAGCCCGTGGTCGACGGCGTGCAGCGCCCCAACCAGTGCCTGGCCGATTTCATCGCGCCGAAGGCATCCGGCATCGCCGACTACATCGGCATGTTCGCGGTGACGGCCGGCCTGGGCATCGAGAAGCACGAGCAGCGCTTCGAGGCGGCGCACGACGATTACTCGTCGATCATGCTCAAGGCCCTGGCCGACCGCCTGGCCGAAGCCTTTGCCGAATGGCTGCACGAGCGCGTGCGGACCGATCTGTGGGGCTATGCCACGGGCGAAGACCTGGACAACGCCGAGCTGATCGCCGAAGACTACGTCGGCATCCGTCCGGCGCCGGGCTACCCGGCCTGCCCGGAGCACACGGTCAAGAAGGAACTGTTCGAGACCCTGCAGGCGCAGGAGATCGGCATGCAGCTGACCGAGTCCTACGCCATGTATCCGGGCGCGGCGGTGTCGGGCTTCTACTTCTCGCACCCGGAGTCGAAATATTTCGTGGTCGGCAAGATCAACGACGACCAGGTCGAGGACATGGCCGCGCGCCGCGGTATGGACAAGCGCGAGGTCGAACGCCACCTGGCGCCGAACCTGTCGTAAGCGCGGAGCTTGACGGCCCACTTCGGGCCCGAGGTGGACGGCTCGGCCGTCCACGCGTGCAACGCACGTCCGAACTTTTTCGCGTTACGATTGCCTAATTCTCGGGACCTCGGTCCGTAAAGGAGAACGTCATGGCAATGCATCTTTCCACCAGGCGCTGGCAGGATCAGCTGATCCTGCTGCTGGGTGTCTGGCTCTTCGTTTCGCCCTGGGCGCTGGGTTATCCGAGCGACTCGCCGCCGGCCGTGAATGCCTTCATCGCAGGCGCCATCATGGCGGCGCTGGCCGCTTTCGATCTCTACAAGACCTACGTCTGGGCCGTGCTCGTGAACATCGTGGTCGGCGCCTGGGTCGCGGTCTCGCCCTGGCTGGTGGATGTGATTTCCGACCGTCCCATGAGCATCAGCATGCTCGTCGTCGGCCTGGCCACCATCGTGC
>Ga0308166_1000500_pt1 | contig 52966 bp, 43 predicted proteins | sample PhyCR2_2_FD_202137 | JGI IMG/M metagenome (GOLD analysis project Ga0308166, IMG submission 202137) | Phyllosphere microbial communities from UC Gill Tract Community Farm, Albany, California, United States - DLSLCC.R2 | ecosystem: Host-associated > Plants > Phyllosphere > Unclassified | place...
CGCATGACCGACGGCCAGGGCCGCACGGTGGACTTCAAGAACACCGTGATCGTCATGACCTCGAACCTGGGTTCGCACAAGATCCAGGCTATGGATACCGACGAGCCGGCGGTGGTCAAGCTGGCGGTGATGGCCGAGGTGCGTGGTCACTTCCGCCCCGAGTTCATCAACCGTATCGACGAGATCGTGGTCTTCCATGCGCTCGACGAGAAGAACATCGGTGCGATCGCCAAGATCCAGCTGGCCGGTCTGGAGCAGCGTCTGGCGAAGATGGAGATGTCGCTCGACATCAGCGACGCCGCCCTGCAGAAGATCGCGGAAGCCGGCTTCGATCCGGTGTACGGCGCCCGCCCGCTCAAGCGTGCGATCCAGCAGCGGATCGAGAATCCGCTGTCGAAGGCGATCCTGTCCGGCCGCGTCAAGCCGAAGGAGACGATCCGCATCGACGTCGACGGAGACGAGCTGCGCTTCAGCGGACAGCACGCGCTGGAGCCTGACGGGAACCCGGCGTGAACGTCTACTCGCGTGCCGAGGCGGAGGCCGCCGCCTTCCACGACGTGCGGACCCTGGCGGAGCTGTTCGCCTGGCGGGTGCGAAAAAGTCCAGACGCGGCAGCCTACCTCTGTTTCGACGCCGCAGCGGACGACTGGGTGCCGGTGACCTGGCGCGCCATGGCCCGACAGGTCGATGCCGTGGCGTCGGCGCTGACGCGGCTCGCGCTTCCGCACGGCGCACGGATCGCGATTTTGCTGCCGAACGGCGTGCAGGCGCTCAGCGTCGACCTGGCCGCGTTGGCATTGGGCTGCGTGCCGGTGCCGATGCATGCGCTCGATAACCCGGCCAGTATCGCCTACATCCTGGCCGACAGCGACGCGCTGCCGGCGCTGCGTCAGGTCATCGTGGCCGAGCGTGCCGCGCCGGGCGGCGCGCCGCTGCTGGACGGCGTCGCCGCCTTCGAGGATTGGGTTGCCGGCGGCGGACCCGCGCCGGCCGGCGGCAAGGTGCTCGCCGACGATCTTGCCGCGCTGGTCTACACGTCCGGAACCACCGGCCGGCCGAAAGGCGTCATGCTCAGCCACCGCAACGTGCTCGAGAACGTCAAGGCGACGCTGCTGCGGGTCGCGCCGCAGGGCGACGACCTGTTCTTGTCCTTCCTGCCCTTGTCGCACACCTTCGAGCGGACCGCGGGATATTACCTGCCGATGGCGGCCGGCAGCACGGTCGCCTTTGCGCGCTCGACGGCCCTGCTGGCCGAAGACTTCAGGCGTGTCCGCCCGACAGTCCTGATTTCGGTACCGCGCATCTATGAACGCGCGTACTTGACCATGCGCTCTACGCTCGACAAGGCGCCGCTTCAGGAGTGGCTGTTCGACAGGGCCTGGTCGACAGGTTGGCGGCGTTTTTGTCGCCGCCAGCGGCTGCCTGTGCAAGACCGCACGCCTGCCTGGCTCGACGAACTGGTGTGGCCTTTCCTCGACCGTGCGGTGGCCGGCAGGGTGCGTGCGCAATTCGGCGGCCGCCTGCGCGCGGCGGTGAGCGGCGGCGCGGCACTGCAACCGGCCATCGCACACTGCTTCCTGGGACTCGGCATTCCGCTTCTGCAGGGATACGGCATGACCGAGACGTCGCCCGTGGTCGCGGTGAACGGCCTGAATGACAATGATCCGGCCACGATCGGCAGGCCCTTGAGCGGCGTGGAGGTACGCATCGGCGAGAACCGCGAACTGCAGGTGCGCGGGCCGGGTGTAATGCGCGGCTACTGGAAGCGCGAGCCCGAGACCCGCGCCGCCTTCGCCGACGGCTGGTTGCGCACGGGAGACCAGGCCGACATCGTGGATGGGCGTATCAGGATTCTCGGGCGGATCAAGGAAATCCTGGTCACGTCCACCGGCGAGAAGATCGCGCCGGCGGATCTCGAGCAGGCGATCCTGGCCGATCCCTTGTTCGAGCAGGCATGGGTGTTCGGCGAGGGACGCACCTTCCTCGCCTGCGCGGTGGTGCTGGAGCGCACGGGCTGGGCAGCGCTGGCGGCGTCGCTGAACCTGGATCCGGGCGCGCCGGAGAGCGTGCAGGCGCCGGCCGTGTCGGCTGCCGTGCTGCGCCGGATCGCCGAACGGACGCGCAGTTTTCCCTACTATGCCCAGCCGCGCGCGGTGATCGTCAGCCTGGCGCCATGGACCGCAGAGAACACGCTGCTGACGCCGACGCTGAAGCTCAAGCGTCTCAATCTTGCCAGCCATTTCGCGGACGAGATCGCAGCCCTCTACCAGCGCCGCGAGAAAAGAACATCGTGAGTAGATGGACATGAACAAAAAATGGATGAGGCGCCTGGCCGCCGGCCTGGCCGTGCTCCTGATCGGCGCCGGCGCCGCCCATGCCTGGAAGCTGACGCGCCAACAGGGGCCGGGCCCGGGTTTTGTCAGCGGGAACGGCCGGATCGAGGCAACCGAGATCGACATCGCCACCAGATTGCCGGGAAGGGTCGTGGACGTCCTCGCGGACGAGGGCGACCTGGTGCAGGCCGGCCAGGTCCTTGTGCGCATGGATGCCGGATCGCTGCGCGCCCAGAAGAGCGAATCGCTGGCGCGTGAGCAGCAGGCGCGCGACGCCGTGGCCGGTGCGCTGGCCCAGCTGGCAATGCGCCGGAGCGATCAGGCCGCCGCGGCAGCGCTGGTGGCGCAGCGCGAGAGCGAACTGGACGCGGCGCGCCGCCGCCTGGCACGTTCGAGCGTCCTCGCACAGGCCGGCGCCGCCTCGCAACAGGAACTGGACGACGACCGGGCCCGTACCGATGGCGTGCGCGCCACGCTGGCAGCGGCGCGCGCCCAGCTGGATGCCGCCGTGGCGGCGGTCAGCGCCGCACAGGCCCAGTTGGTGCAGGGCCGCACCGCGGTCGTCGCGGCCGAGGCCACCACCGCCAGGATCGACGCGGACCTGCGCGACGAGGAACTGGTGGCGCCGCGCGCGGGCCGCATCCAGTACCGTGTCGCCCAGCCCGGCGAAGTGCTGGCAGCCGGCGGCAAGGTACTGAACCTGATCGACCTGAAGGATGTCTACATGACTTTCTTCGTGCCGGAAACCGTGGCCGGCCGCATCGCGCTCGGCACCGAAGTCCGGCTGGTGCTCGACGCCGCCCCGGGCTTCGTGGTGCCGGCGACGGTGGCCTATATCGCCAGCAGCGCGCAGTTCACGCCGAAATCGGTGGAGACCGCGAGCGAGCGGCAAAAGCTGATGTTCCGGGTAAAAGCCCGCGTCGACCGCAAGTTTCTCGAGCGCCATGCCGAGCAGGTCAAGGCCGGCGTGCCGGGGCTGGCCTGGGTCCGCGTCGACCCCGCACAGCCGTGGCCGGCCGAACTGGCGCTGCGGAGCGTGCCTTGAAGGATTTGCCCGCGGTGGTGCTGGCCCAAATCGCCGGGCTGCGCTTGCGCTACGGCCAGGTCGCGGCACTCGACGGCATCGACCTGGCGCTGCCGGCCGGATGCATGACGGCGCTGATCGGTCCCGACGGGGTCGGCAAGTCCAGCCTGCTCGCCGTCATTGCGGGCGCCCGGCGTATCGACGAGGGCAAGGTCGAGGTCATGGGCGGCGACATGGCCGATGCCGGCTACCGCACGGCCGCCTGTCCGCGCATCGCCTACATGCCGCAGGGACTGGGCCGCAACCTGTACCCCACCCTCACCGTCGAAGAAAACCTGCAGTTTTTCGCGCGCCTGTTCGGGATCGGCGCCGCGGCGCGGCGCGAGCGCATCGACATGCTGGCGCGCAGCACCGGTCTGCATGCTTTTCTCGGGCGTCCTGCCGGTCAGCTATCCGGCGGGATGAAGCAGAAGCTGGGCTTGTGCTGCGCGCTGGTGCACGATCCGGACCTGTTGATCCTCGACGAGCCGACCACCGGTGTCGATCCCCTTGCGCGCGCCCAGTTCTGGGAGCTGGTCGGCGCCATCCGCCGCGGCCGGCCGGGCCTGAGTGTGCTGGTGGCGACCGCCTATATGGATGAAGCCCGCCGTTTCGACTGGCTGGTCGCGCTCGACGGCGGGCAGGTCCTGGCCACCGGCACCCCGGCCGGGCTGCTCGAGAGAACCGGCAGCAGCAGCCTGGAACAGGCTTTCGTCGAACTCCTGCCGGCGGCGCGGCGTGCGGGCTATCGTCCGCTGGCGCCGCAGCCGCGCCGGGCAGCCGCCGGCGAGGAGATCGTCATCGAGGCCGAAGGGTTGTCGCGCCGTTTCGGCGATTTCGACGCCGTCAAGGATGTCAATTTCCGCATCGCGCGCGGCGAGATCTTCGGTTTCATCGGTTCCAACGGTTGCGGCAAGACCACCACCATGAAGATGCTGACCGGCCTGCTGCCGCCGAGTGCCGGAACGGCCCGCCTGTTCGGCCAGACGACGCAGGCGGGCGGCGCGCAGGGGCGGCGGCGGGTGGGCTACATGTCGCAGGGCTTTTCGCTGTACCAGGAGCTCACGGTACGGCAGAACCTGATGCTGCACGCCCGCCTGTTCGACCTGAGCGAGACGACGGCCAGGGAACGCTGCGCGATCTTGGCGGCGCGTTTCGGGCTGGAGGCGCTGCTCGACGCGCTGCCGGGCAAGCTGCCGCTGGGCGTGCGCCAGCGCCTGTCGCTGGCGGTGGCCATGGTGCACGAGCCCGGACTCCTGATCCTGGACGAACCGACCTCGGGTGTGGATCCGATCGCGCGCGCCCGTTTCTGGGAAGCGCTGCTGGCCTTGTCGCGCCAGGATGGCGTCACGATCTTCATTTCCACCCATTTCATGAACGAAGCCGAGCGCTGCGACCGGGTCGCCCTCATGCACGCCGGTCGGGTGCTGGCCAGCGGTACGCCGGACGGGCTGCGCGCGCAGCGCGGCGCCGCTACCCTGGAAGACGCCTTCATCGGCTGGCTGCGCGACGCCGCGCCGGACGAAGGGCAGGCGCCGCCCAGCCTGCCGGCCCAGGGGAGCGGCATGGCGCATGGCGGCTGGCTGCAGCGGGCCGCCAGCTATGCCTGGCGCGAGGCGATCGAGCTGCGCCGCGACCCGCTGCGGGCGACGCTTGCGATGTTCGGCTCGCTGTTGCTGATGATCGTGATCGGCCACGGCATCAGCATGGATGTCGAGGACTTGCGCTACGCGGTACTGGACCGGGACCAGACCACGCTCAGCCGCGACTATGCGCTGAACCTGGCCGGCTCGCGCTATTTCGAGGAGCGGCCGGCCCTGCTCAGCCATGAAGAAATGGATGCGCGCATGCGCTCCGGCGAGCTGGCGCTGGCGATCGAGATCCCGCCCGGCTTCGCGCGTGCCGTCGAGCACGGCCGCCCGGCGCAGATCGGCGCCTGGATCGACGGCGCGATGCCGGTCCGCGCCGAGACGGTGCAGGGCTATGTGCTGGGGATGCACCAGGACTGGCTGCAAAAGCGCAGCGCCGCAGCCGGCGTCGTGGCAAGCGCAGCCGGCGCGAACATCGAGACACGCTTCCGCTACAACCCCGACGTGCGCAGCCTGCCCGCCATGGTTCCGGCGATCATGGCGCTGCTGCTGCTCATGCTGCCGGCCATGCAGGCGGCGCTGGCCGTGGTGCGGGAAAAGGAGATGGGGTCGATCGTCAACCTGTACGTGACGCCGGTGCGGCGCAGCGAATTCCTGCTCGGGAAGCAGGCGCCCTATGTGGTGCTGGCGATGGTCAACTTCGCCCTGATGGCCGGGATGGCGGTGACGGTGTTCGGGGTGCCGTTGAAAGGCAGCGTGGCGGCGCTGACGCTGGCCGCCTTCCTGTACTGTCTCTGCTCGACCGGTATCGGCCTGCTGGCGTCGAGCTTCACCCGCAGCCAGATCGCGGCCATGTTCTTCACGATGATCGGCACCATGATCCCGGCCATCCAGTACGCGGGCCTGATCAACCCGGTGGCTGCGCTGGAAGGCGTCGGCCGGGTGCTCGGGGAGGCCTACCCGGCCTCGCACATGCTGACCATCAGCCGCGGCGTGTTCGCGAAGGCGCTCGGGGTAGCGGAGCTGGCGCCCGACTACCTGGCGCTGGCGGCCGCGGTGCCGGTGATTCTCGGCCTGGCGATCGCGGCCTTGCCCAAGCAGGAGCGCTAGCATGGCCGCCGTCTCGCTGCGCAAGGTCTGGCGCCTGGGCATCAAGGAATGGTGGAGCCTCCTGCGCGATCCGGTGATGCTGCTGCTGATCGTGTACACCTTCACGGCGGCGGTGTACGTCGCCGCGACCGCGCAGCCGGATACGCTGAGCCGCGCCGCCCTCGCCATCGTCGACGAGGACCAGTCCCCGCTGTCGCTGCGCCTGCGCTCGGCCTACGCGCCGCCGCAGTTCGCGCAGCCCGAACTGATCACGCTGGAGCAGGCCGATGCGCTGCTGGACCGGGGCCGCGCCACGTTCGTGCTGGTCATCCCGGCCGGTTTCCAGCGCCGCGTGCTGGCCGGGCGTCCGGCCGCGCTGCAGCTGAACGTGGATGCGACCCGCATGAGCCAGGCGTTCACCGGCAGCAGCTATATCCAGCAGATCGCGCTCGGCGAGATTGCCACATTCCAGCAGCGCGTGCGCGTGCAGGCCACGCCAGCCGTCGACCTGTCGGTACGCGCACGCTTCAATCCCGCGCTGGCGCCTTCCTGGTTCGGCGGCCTGGCCGAACTGGTCAACAACATCACGATGCTGTCCGTGATCCTGACCGGGGCGGCGCTGATCCGCGAGCGTGAACACGGCACCGTGGAGCACCTGCTGGTGATGCCGGTCAGCCCGCTGGAAATCATGCTCGCCAAGCTGTGGTCGATGGGCACGGTCGTGCTGCTGGCGGCACTGGTCGCCTTGCTCGGCATCGTACGCGGCCTGCTGCACGTGCAGATCGACGGCTCGGTGCCGCTGTTCGTGGCAGGTGCCGTCCTCCACCTGTTCGCAGTGACCTCGCTCGGCATCCTGCTTGCAACCCTGGCACGCAGCATGCCGCAGTTCGGGATGCTGGTGGTCCTGGTGCTGCTGCCCCTGCAGATGCTGTCCGGCTCGACCACGCCGCGCGAAAGCATCCCGTACCTGCTGCGCGAAATGATGCTGGCGGCGCCCACCACCCATTTCGTCGAGCTGAGCCAGGCCATCCTGTTTCGCGGCGCCGGTCTTGAGGTCGTGTGGCCGCGTTTCCTGGCTCTCGCGGCCATCGGCGCCGCGCTGTTCGGGATTTCTCTCATACGGTTCGGGGCGGCGATGCGCCAGCAGTAGCGGCGTCGCGGCAGCCGCCGCTCAGGCGCCGCAGGGCTGGGCCTCGGCCCGCATCGCGACCACGCGGTTGCGTCCTTCCGCCTTGGCGCGGTACAGGGCGGCGTCGGCCTCGCGCAACAGCGTTTCCCAGTCGGGCTGGCCGTGGTAGACGGCGATGCCGATGCTGACGGTGCACCGGAGTGCCGCCGGCGCACCGGGGATGCGCATGGCTGCGAATGACTGCCGGAGCCGCTCCATGCAGGTGAGCGCCTCCTCCGCGCCGGCGTCGGGCAGCACGCACACGAATTCCTCGCCGCCCAGGCGGCCGACGTAATCGCCGGCGCGCAGGGTCTGCATGCAAGTGCCGACCAGGGCCCTGATCGCCGCATCGCCGACCGCGTGGCCATGGCTGTCGTTGACGCGCTTGAAATGGTCGATGTCGAGCATTGCCACCGCAAACTGGCGTCGGTTGCGTCCCGCCAGCGCCATGTCGCGCTGTGCGAGCGCGGTCAGGTAAGCGCGTGACAAGGCCCCGCTCAGGCTGTCGTAGCGGCAGGCCCGCAGCAGCTCGCGCTCGCGCAGCCAGGCTTGATTGCGCAGATGCAGGGTGGCGCGCCCCGCGCCGATGGCCAGCACCGGCGCGGTGGCGCTGGCAATCAGTACGGCGAGCGCCGCGGCCGGCGGCAGGACGAGCGCGCCGGCGGCGGCATACAGCAGCGCGGCGGGCGCCAGGATGCGCAGGCACTGCCTGGGCCGCGGCTCGACCAGCCCGGCCGCGATCATCCACACGAACAGCACCGGCATGCCTTGCCTGAGGCCATCCGCGAGCGGCAGCCCGGTGGCGGCAAGGGCCATCGCATGGAGAACATAGACGAGGGCCACCCGTTCGGTCAGGAAGGCAGCGGGGGTGCGGCCGGCGTACGCGAAGAACGCGGCGGCGACCAGTGCCAGTCGCAAGCCGAGGCTGGCGGGCGTCTGGCCGGTTTGCGCCATGAAGCTCCACATGCCTGCCGCCAGCACCCCGATGCCGAAAATGGTGCAGAAGCCGGGCAGCTGCCGGCGCAGGTAAAGTTGCGCGCGCCGGTCGAACCAGCGGGAGGTATCGTCGTGCGCGTGCATGTCGGTTCCGGGTGGCGTCACTGCACGGTCCCTTGCAGCCGTCGCCGCGAGCGGCTCAGTGTGCCAGGAACAAGGGCAGGGTCGCCCAGCGCATCACCGTCTCGGTGACGCCGTCGGACAGCGCTTCGCGCAGCGGCGAATGGCCATACGCGCCCATCACGAGCATGCCGGCGCCGAGATCGGTGGCCTGGGCCAGCAGGGCGCTGCCGACGTCGTCGCGAGCGGGCAGGCGGCTCGCACGGGCATCGACGCCATGGCGGGCCAGCCAGTCCTTCAGTGCCGTACACGCTTCGTGCGCGCTGCCCGTCGGCGGCAACTGGTCGCCGACGCCGATCACCGTCACCCGTTTCGCAAGCCGCAGGAGCGGCAGCGCGGCGGCCACCGCACGCGTCGCGCCCGCGCTGCCGTCCCACGCCACCACGGCTTCGCCGCCGGGACCGGGCTGGCTGCCGGTGTTCGGCAGCACCAGCACCGGATGGCCGCTGGCCAGCAGAAGGCGCTGCGGGAGGTCCGGCGGCAGCAGCGGATCCACCAGGGTGCGGTCGGCCTGGGCGACGATGGCGAGGTCGCAGTAGCGGGCTGCGAGGGCCAGTCCGCCATCGACATCGTCGTCGACCAGCCGTGCTTCGCTCGACAGCACGCCTTCCTCGCGCACCAGGTGGTCGAAACGCGCCAGCGCCTGTTGCGCCTCGTCGCGCAGGGCGCGGCAGCGGGCTGCCAGCGGGTTGACGCCGGCGGCGAGGACTTCGGGCGGCAGGAAGCGCGAGACGCCGGTGGCGGCCGCACCGATCAGGTGCGCATCCGCGATGCGGGCAAGGCGCGCGGCATAACGGATACGGCCTGGCGCGGCAAAGCCGGCGTCGACGTGCACGAGTATGGTCTTGTAGGTCATGAATCGCTCCACCGGGGATTGCACACCCGATGAGCGTAGTGCGGCGGTGCCGGCCTGTCCATGAATGGGAAGCCTTTAGCACGAATAAATTTATTTATTTTGATCTTAATCAAGTAAACGAATGCATGCATCTGCCGACGCCTCATGAGGATGCCGCCTGCCGGGCCTGCGCCCATTGCAGCCCGGCCAGCATTACCGCCGCGGTGAGCGCCGCGGCGCCCAGCCACGGTGCAGGCGGTAGCGCCATGCGCAGCATCGCGCCCAGCGCGGGCAGGAAAAGGGTGGCGGCCAGCACCAGCACGCCGCCGGCGGCGATCGCGGTGAAGACCGGATTGGCGGCGCGCGCCGCGCCGGCGGTGCTGCCGCGCCGGCGGCTGGCGTGCAGCAGACCCAGGTTACACAGGATCAGGGCGCTGAAAGCGGTCGCCCGTGCCTGCGCCTCGGGAAGGCTCTGCAGGGCCCAGTCATAGCAGCCGGCCAGCAGCAGCGCCGCCCACAAGCCGCGCAGCAGTGCCGCGAGAACGGCACGCCGGCCAAGCAGGGACTCGGCGCGCGGACGCGGCGGACGGCGCATCAGGTCGGGCTCTTCGGCTTCGTTCTCGAACGCCAGCGAACAGGCCGGGTCGATCAGCAGCTCGAGGAAGACGATATGCAGGGGGTACAGCAGGATCGGCCAGTCCAGCAGCGGCGGCAGCAGCGCCAGCACGGCGACCGGCACATGGATGGAGGTCACGTAGTCCATTGCCTTGCGCATGTTGCCGTAGATGCGGCGCCCGGCGCGCAGCGCCAGCACCAGGGAGGAAAAGCGGTCGTCGAGCAGCGTCAGTTCGGCCGCTTCGCGCGCGACGTCGGTGCCGCGCTTGCCCATCGCGATGCCGACGTCGGCGGCGCGCAGCGCGGGCGCGTCGTTGACGCCGTCGCCGGTCATCGCCACGACTTCGCCGCCGCGTTGCAGGGCGCGCACGATCTCGAGCTTCTGGCTCGGCACGATGCGGGCGCAGACGGCGGCGCGTTCCAGCCGCGCCGCAAGGGCGCCGGGTTCGAGGCCGGCGATGTCGGGGCCGGTCAGCACCTCGCCGTCGGCGAGCCCGGCCTCGCGAGCAATCGCGCGCGCGGTTTCCGGGTGGTCGCCGGTGATCATCAGCACGCGCACGCCGGCCCGGCGGCACTCCGCCACCGCTTCGGGAATGCCGGCGCGCAGGGGATCGGCAAAGCCGACCAGGCCGAGCAGGTGAAAGGACATGGCGGCCGGATCGTCCGGCCAGGGAGGGGGCGCGTGGTCCGCCACCGCCACGGCCAGTACCCGCAGGCCCTCGCGCGCCATCGTGGCGGCTGCCTGCAAGGCCGCCGCTCCGTCGACGTCGCGGCAAAGCTCGACGATGGTTTCCGGCGCCCCCTTGGCCGCCGCCATCGGACCGCCGTCGCCGTGCCAGGTGCGGATGATGGCCGGCCTGCTGGCGGTCAGTCCGTACTCGCGGCCGGGCTCGCGGCGCCTCGGCGCGGCCTGCGGCTGCCGCGCAGCCGCCTCGGACAACGCCAATTCGATCGGGTCCAGCGACTGGGGGCGGCTGGCCAGCATGGCCACATCCAGCACCTCGCGCAAGGCATCGGGCAGGGGCGCGCCGTCGGCCGGATCGCGGCCCGCGCCGGCGCGCCACACCCGGCGCAGTGCCATCCGGTTTTCGGTCAGGGTGCCGGTCTTGTCGACGCACAGCACCGAGGTCGAGCCGAGGATTTCGATCGCGGCAAGGCGCCGCGTCAGCACATGGCTGCGCGCGAGCCGCCAGGCGCCGATGGCCGGGAAGACGGTGAGGATGACGGGGAACTCCTCGGGCAGCATGGACATCGACAGCGCCACCCCGGCCAGCACGGCCTGCAGCCAGTCGCCGCCCCGCAGTCCCAGCAGCAGCACCAGCAGCAGGCTCACGCCGATCCCGCACACCGCCAGTCGCCGCGCCAGGCGGCGTGTTTCCTGCTGCAGGCGGCCGGCCGGCGGCGCGATCCCGCCGAGCGCGGCGCCGATACGCCCCAGTTCGGTATGCAGGCCGATGGCCCGTACCCGCGCCACCCCGTTGCCCTGTACCACCAGGGTGCCGGCGAAGGCCCATGGCAGGTCGTCGCCGCCCGGCGCGCTCGGCACGCTGTCGGGGGTGCCGTGCGTCTTGCGGACGGGAACAGACTCGCCGGTCAGCAGCGATTCGTCGGTCAGCATGCCGCTGGCTTCGAGCAGCAGGGCGTCGGCGGGTACCCGGTCGCCTTCCGACAGAAGCAGGAGGTCGCCGCAGACCAGCGTGCGCGCGGGGACGCGCAGCTGCCGGCCGTCGCGCACGACGGTGGCGGCGGGGGCGCTGAGATTGCGCAGCGCCTGCAGCGCGCGCTCGGTGCGGCCTTCCTGGTACAGGGTCATGCCGAGCATGAGCAGGACCATGCAGGCCAGGAATATGCTCTCGCGCGCCTCGCCAAGCAGCAGATACACCAGCGCGGCGCCCAGCAGCAGCACGAACATCGGTTCGCGCGCGGCGCCGGCCAGGATCGCGGGCCAGCCGTGGCGGCGGGCCTCGGGCAGGGCATTCGGGCCGTCCGCGGCAAGGCGGCGTGCCGCTTCCGCCGCCGACAGGCCCGCATGGGCTGCAATGGCGTCCAGCTCGCTCATGGCGCCCCGTGCTCGATGGTCCGCATGCCTCAGTGGGCGAGCAGCAGGGGCACGGGTGCGCGTTGCAGCAGTTCGCGGGTCGCGCCGCCCAGTACCCACTCGCGATAACGGCTGTGCCCGTAGGCGCCGGCGACCAGCAAGGCGGCGCCGCCGGTGCGCGCCAGCGATATCAGGGCATCGGCCGTGGTCGAGCGGGTGCGTTCGACGACGACCTCGACCTGCACGCCATGACGGGCCAGGTAGAGCGCCATGTCGGCGCCCGGTTCCTCGCCGTGCAGCTCGCCGAGCCGGTCCGGATTGATCAGCGCCAGCTGCACGCTTTGGGCACGCCCGAGCAGCGGCAGCGCGGCGTCGATCGCGCGGATGGCCTGCATGCTGCCGTCCCAGCCGACCACGGCGGTGCCGGAAAGCGGCTGGCCCATGTAGGACTCGGGCACGACCAGCACCGGCCGTGCGCCGTGCAGGGCCAGGTGTTCCGGCAGGCCGCGCACACGCACGGGCAGGTCCGGGTCGGGATCGCTGTCCTGGCTGAGTACGGTCAAGTCGGCGTAGCGCGACTGCATCAGCAGCGCATAGCGCGGATCGTCCTCGACCAGGCGCGACTCGAACGAAGCGACACCAAGGCGCCGCGCCTCGCCGGTGAACCCCTCCAGCCGGAGGTTGGCGGCGTCGCGCAGGGCCTGGAAGTCACTGTCGGGCATGATCGGCCCGCCCATCGATCCGGCCAGCAGCGCGAAGTCGAGCCAGGATACCCCGGTCGTCCCACTGCCGACGAGGTGGGCGCCGTGGATTTCGGCCAGCTGGACGGCCGCGGCCAGCCGGCTGTGTTGCTGGGGACTGCCGTCGATATGGACGAGGATGGTCTTGTACATGATCTGTTCCTTTCAGGACGTTGGTCGGTTGCGGATGGGATCCGTCCTCATGACTTTAAGCCCCTGCGCTGCCGCCGTCAGGCTGGAATTTGATGGAGATCAAAAAGCGATTAATTTTTGTAAAGATTGCCCCGAATCTCACGTGGGACTTTGATTCTGAACAAAATCTTCCGTATTATGGACGGATTCATGTATTTACATAACCATCTTGAATTCCGACTCCCTCCATGCGCGGCTCGACTGGTTGCTTGCCGCAGCCCGCGACCCGATGCTCGTCTGCGATGGCGCAGGCGTCATCGTGCGCGCCAATCCGCCGCTGGCTACACTGACCGGCTGGCCGCTCGACGACCTGATCGGGCAGCCGGTCGAGCTCCTGGTTCCCGCGTCGCTGCGCAGCCGCCACGCGGACCTCCGCCTGCATGGCCAGGGCGCACGGCCGATGGGCATGGGCCGTTTCGAGGCAGTCGACCACGCGGGTAACGAATTCCCGGTCGAGGTCAGCCTGTCGCCGCTGGAGGCGGCGGGCGTGCGCCTGACGCTGGCCACGGTGCACGATCTCCGGGCGCAGGCCAGTGCCGAGCAGGGTCTGCGCGACAGCGAAGCGCGCATGCGGGCCGTCTTCGAGACCGCCGCCGACGGCATCATCACGATCGACGCGCGCGGACTGATCGAACGCATCAACCCTGCCGCCGAACGCATGTTCGGCTACGCCGAGGCAGAACTGGCCGGCCGCAACGTGGCGGTCCTGATGCCGGCGCCGGACCGCGACCGTCATGACGGCTACCTGCGTAACTTCATCCGCAGCGGCGAGCGCCGCATCATCGGCAAGGGCCGCGAGGTGCACGGCCTGCGCAAGGACGGCGGCATCTTTCCGATGGAGCTGTCGGTGACCGAGATGCGCATCGGCGAAGCGCGCATGTTCACCGGGTTGGTGCGCGATATCAGCGCGCGCAGGGAAAGTGAACGGCAAGCGGCGCTGCTGCTGCAGGAACTGCGCGCCGCGAACGAGGAACTCGGCAATTTCGCCTACGTCGTATCGCATGACCTGAAAGCGCCCTTGCGCGCGATCGGCGCCCTGGCGGACTGGCTGGCCACGGATTACGCCGACCGTTTCGACGCCCAGGGCAAGGAGCACATGCGGCTCCTGATCAGCCGCGTGCATCGCATGGGAAGCCTGATCGACGGCATCCTCCAGTATTCCCGCGTGGGCCGCGAGGGCGGGACGCTGCGCGAGGTGGACCTGAACGCTGCCGTGGCCGAGGTCGTCGATCTGCTGGCGCCGCCGCCGTCCATCGTCGTGACCGTGGCGCCGGGACTGCCTGTGCTGTGGACGGAACCGACCCGTATCCGCCAGGTTTTCCATAACCTCGTCTCGAACGCCATCAACTACATGGACAAGCCCGAAGGCCGGATCGAAGTCGCCTGCAGCGACGCCGCCGCATGCTGGCGCTTTTCGGTCGCCGACAACGGACCGGGTATCGAACGGCGCCACTTCGAGCGCATCTTCCAGCTGTTCCAGACGCTGGCGCCGCGCGACCGTATCGAAAGCACAGGGGTGGGCCTGGCGCTGGTACGGAAGATCGTCGAGATGCTGGGAGGGCAGGTCTGGCTGGACTCGGTGCCGGGCACCGGCAGCACCTTCCACTTCACCATTCCGAAGACCGGCGCCAAAACCTGCATGGAGAATCGATGAAATCGTCCGTCAAACCGATCCTGCTGGTCGAAGACGACCAGGTGGACGTGCTGACCACCCGCCGCGCCCTCAGAGAGATCCAGGTCGCCAATCCGCTGGTCGTGTGCGAGAACGGCGAGGAAGGGCTGGCCTGGCTGCGCGGCGCTTCCGATCCTCCCTGCATCGTCCTGCTCGACCTCAACATGCCCATCATGAACGGTATCGAGTTCCTCGAGAACGTCAAAGGCGACCGGCGTCTGCGCCGCATCCCGACCGTGGTGCTGACGACCTCGGAGGAGCAGGAAGACAAGGTCCGAAGTTTCGACCTCGGGATCGCCGGCTACATGGCGAAATCGGTCGATTACAGGCGCTTCGTGGAAGTGATGCGTTCCATCGATCTGTACTGGACCATGAGCGAGATGCCATGACATGAACACGATCAAGGTGCTGATCGTCGAGGACGACGTGGTGGACCGCATGGCGTGCCGGCGCCGTCTGGACGCCGATCGTGCGGGACGCTTCCGGCTGATCGAGGCCGAGGACGGCGAACGCGGGCTGGCGCTGGCGCGCAGCATGCAGCCCGACTGCATCCTGCTCGACTACCGCCTGCCGGACCAGACCGGGATCGAATTCCTGGCGCGCCTCGCCGCGGAGCCGGACGAGGCCGTGCGCACGACGCCGGTGCTGATGCTGACCGGCGCCGACAGCGCCGCGGTCGCGACCGAAGCCCTGCGCCGGGGCGCGCGCGATTACCTGGTCAAAGACGCGGAAGGACGTTATCTGGGACTGGTGCCTGCGGCGATCGAACGCCTGCAGCGCGAGCAGCGGCTGGTGAAAGAAAAGCGCCAGGCGGAAGCGCGTTTCCGCACGCTGGTCGAGCAGATCCAGGCGATCAGCTACATCGTCGGCGGCGGGCGCCCGGAGCGCCTGCACTACATCAGTCCCCAGATCGGCGTGCTCGGCTACTCCCCGGAAGAATGGATCGGCGACCCCGGCCTGTACGCGGCCAGCATGCTGCCCGAGGAGCGCGAAGCGCTGCTGGGCGAGATATTGCAGTGCCGCGCAGAGGGCCGGCCCTTGCGCCTGGAGTATCGGCTGCGCGCGCGCAGCGGCGAGCTGCTGTGGTTCCGCGACCAGGCCGACGTCGTGCACGACGAGGCTGGCGAACTGCTGTTCATGCAGGGGACGCTGATCGACATCACGGCAAACAAGCGCGCCGAGCAGGACGTCACGGAAACCAGGGATGCGCTGCGGCGCCTCGCCGCCCACCAGGAACGGATCCGCGAGGGCGAGCGGCAGCGTATCGCACGCGAAATCCACGATGAGCTCGGTGGCTTGCTGACGGGTATCAAGGCCTACATTTCCGTCCTCGGCGAGCGCTCCGTCCAGGCCGGACGGGCGGTCGATCCGCTGCTCGCGGAGGCGTCCACGCTGGCGCAGGAAGCCATCGGTACGGTGCGGCGGGTCATCACCGACCTGCGCCCCAGCGTCCTCGACCAACTGGGGATCTGGGCCGCGCTCGAGTGGTATGCGGGCCAGGTGGCCCAGCGCTCGGGGCTGGAATGCAGCTGCCGGATCGCGCCTGCCGCGGCGGCGATCGAATTCGATGCCGAGCGGAGCATCATGCTGTTCAGGATCGTCCAGGAAGCGATGACGAACGTCCAGCGGCACGCGGCCGCCGCCACGCTGCGCCTGCAGGTCGACTATCGGCGCGGGCAACTCGCGGTTCTCGTCGAGGACGACGGACGCGGCATCGAGGCCTCCGTCCCGCAAGCGGCATCGTCCTGGGGTATCCTTGGCATGCAGGAGCGTTCGCGCAGCCTCGGCGGTGAACTGGCGGTCCTGCCGCGCCCCGGCGGCGGCACGCTCGTCAGCCTGCAGGTTCCGCTGGAGGCACCATATGCCGATTGATCCGATCAGGGTGCTGCTCGTCGACGACCACGCGATCGCGCGCAATGGCGTGCGCCTGATGCTGGGGACGGCCGAGGGCATCGAAGTGACCGGCGAAGCGGCGGACGCGCCGGATGCCCTGGCACAGTTGCGGGCACAGGTCTTCGACGTCGCGCTGCTGGACATCACCATGCCGGGCATGAACGGACTGGACCTGCTGCGGCAGGTGCGCAACCACCATCCGGAGACCGCTGTGCTGATGCTGAGCACCTATGCGGAAGAAATTTACGCCGTCCGGGCACTCAAGGAGGGAGCGGCTGGCTATCTCACCAAGGACGTCCCGACCGGCGTGCTGGTCGATGCCGTGCGCCGTGCCGCCGCCGGACGCAAGTACGTGAGCCCCGGCCTGGTGGAGAAACTCGCATCGCTGGTCTGCGGGGAGAGCGCGGCGTCCGGCCACGAGACGCTGTCCAACCGCGAGCTCGAGGTATTCAAGCTGATCGCGCAGGGCCAGCCGCTGGTGCAGATTGGCGAGCGTCTGCACTTGAGCCCGAACACCGTCACGACCTACCGCGCGCGCATTCTCGACAAAATGGGCCTGTCGAGCAACGCCGAGCTGACCCGTTACGCGCTCGAGCACGGCATTATCCAGTAGGGGAAACCCTACACCGGCTGTCAATGCCACCTGACCCTGGCTCGACGGAATGCATGCTGTCGGCGGCGGCGGCGCGGTCCGATACTACTCGCATGAACGATAAGAATATGCGAGGAACGACGATGGCTGCACAGCTGGCGAGGATGGTCCCGTCAAACAGGCGCGCGGGCGAGGACGAGGGGACGCGCGGCGGGAAGTGCGGGGCCTGCGCCTATCGCACGCTTTGCTTGCCGCTGGGCTTGAGCGAGCGCGATCTGGCGCGGCTGGAAAGCGTGATCGGATGCCGGCGCCGGCTGGCGCGCGGCGAGAAGCTGTTTCGCGCCGGGCAGCAGTTCGGCACCCTGTTCGCCGTGCGCTTCGGCCATTTCGTGACCTGCCGCAGCGACCACCGGGGCGAGCGCTACGTCACCGGCTTTCCGATGGCCGGCGAGCTGCTGGGCATGGATGCGATCGGCGATGGCGAGCACGCCAGCACCGCCCTTGCGCTGGAGGACAGCGAAGTGTGCGAGATCCCTTATGCGTCCCTGCAGGCGCTGATGGTGGAGATGCCGCAGGTGATGGCGCATTTCCACCGCACGATGAGCCAGGAGATCCTGCGTGACCAGTCCGCCATCCGCTTGCTTGGGATTCTACGGGCGGACGAGCGCCTGGCGAGCCTGCTGCTGAATCTGTCGGCGCGCTATGCGATGCGCGGTTTTTCCCCGCGCCGCTACCAGCTGCGCATGTCGCGCGACGACATCGCGCGCTACCTCGGCCTGAAGATCGAAACCGTCAGCCGCCTGCTGGCGCGTTTCCGTGCGCTGGGCCTGATCCGCCTCGAGCGCCGCGAACTCGAGATCCTCGACATGCGCCGGCTCGAGGCACTGAGTGCCGGCGCGCGCTAGGACACCGGCGGTCGCGCGTCGTGCCAGTGCCGCGCCCGCCGCCCATCCTGCCGCACTGGCGCTTCTACAAGGAGTATTCACCATATCCAATCAACTGACGAACTTCGAACCGTTTGCCGACCTGATGTCCTTCGATCCGATCCGCGGCTTCGACGAGCTGTTCCGCGAGTTCCGCCGCCCGGCACTGTTGCGCCAGGAAGCGCCTGCCATCCGGCTCGACGTCGAGGAGACCGACAAGGCCTACAAGGTCAGCGCCGACATCCCCGGTGTCAGCAAGGAGGATATCAAGGTCGAGATCGACGGCAGCCGGGTCGCCATCTCGGCCGAGCGCAAGCGCGAGACCGAAGAAAAGCACGGCAACACGGTGCGCAGCGAACGTCACTGGGGCCAGCAATACCGCGCGTTCACACTGCAATGTCCGGTAGACGACAGCCAGGCCGAGGCCCGCTACGAGAACGGCGTGCTCAAGCTGACGCTGCCGAAAAAGGCGCAGTCCAGCACGCAACGGCTCGCGATTCGATAAGCCTGCGCAAGGCCCGTGTCTGATGGTGTTCGGCCCAGACGCGCCAGGCATCGGGACAAATTTGACTTACATCAACGAATTTCTTGAGAAGTCTCAATAGGATGTTTTACCTGAACGGATGAAGCTCGACGCCTGGCGCTCAAATGTTGCTGTCGGCTACGCGTTTCCGATGACCGATTCCTCCGAAGCTTGCCGGTTCCGACCGGTTTCGCCGGCCGCGTGCCGGCGTTTTTTTCGTCGCGAAAGCCGCCGCATGCGTTTACATTGTCGCGACGAAGGGTCGTGGATCCGCAAGCTCGGTCCCGGTCTGATCGGGTCACCGGACAAGGGTTGGCGCCGAACGTTCGCGGCCACTACCGGGCGCCGCTGATGTATTTCATCGTCGGGCTGCTGCTGGTCGCGAACGCCGTCAATATCGCGGCCGACGTCGCGGCGATGGGGATGCGGTGCATCTGGTGGCCGGCGGCCCGGCGCATCTTTACGCACTGGGCTTCGGTTCGTTTCGGTGCTGCTGCAGGTTTTCATTCCCTATACGCGCTATGTGCGGGCGCTGGAATGGCTGACCTTGGTTTTGCTGGCCTACGTCGGGACCGTCTTCGCGGTATGCATTCCGTGGGACGCGTCGTTCCTTGAACATCCGCTCCTGCCGGGCTTCCCCAGGCACGCCGCGTGTGTCACCACGACCGTGGCGGTATTCGGGACGACGATCAGGCCTCATCTCTTCTTTTGGCAGGCATCGCAGGAAGTCGAGGAACCCAGGTCGGATCCGGGCGCCCATCCGCTGAAATCCGCGCCGGCGGAGGCGACAAGAAATTCCGCCCGCATCAAGGTCGACACCTGCATCGGCATGGCGCTTTCGAACCTGGTCGCGTTCTTCATCATGCCGACCAGGCGGTGACCCTGCACCGACGGGGCGTCACCGATATCGCGTCGAGCGCCCAGGCGGTGATGGCGCTGCGTCCCGTGGCCGGGGAAGCCGCCTTCCTGGTGTTCGGCCTCGGCATCGTCGGCACGGTGATGCTGGCGATTCCGGTGCTGGCGGGTTCTGCCGCCTATGCGGTATCCGATGCGATGGGATGGCGCGGCAGCCTGGAGGACCGGCCGGCGCTGGCGCCACGGTTCTACGCGATCGTCGCGCTGTCGACGCTGGCCGGCATCGGCATGAATTTCGCGCCCATCGATCCGATCATGGCCGTCATGATGCTGATGGTACTGCGCACCGATATCATGGGCAGCCTGGCTACGGGCCGGCGCCTGGCCATCCTCGGCTGGCTGGGCACCCTCAACATGGCATGCGCCGTAGCGGCCATGCTGCTGATCTGAGCGCCGGGGCCGCGAACAGCGCAGCGCCGTCTCACCCCACCAGCGAGCGCGTCTGGCGCGCGATCACCGCTTCCTCGTCGGCCGGCAGCACCCAGACCGCGACCGCGCTGTCCGGCGCATGCAGGCGCGGACCGCCGGCGGCGTTGGCGTCGAGGTCCAGCTTGACGCCGAGCCAGGCGGCCTGGGCGCAGACGCGCGCGCGGATCTCGGCCGCGTGCTCGCCGATGCCGCCGGTGAACACCAGCACGTCGAGACCCCCTAGAGCCGCGGCCAGCGAGCCCAGTTCGCGCCCGAGGCGGTAGACGAACACGTCGACCGCTTCGCGCGCCGCCGTATCGGTGCTGGCCAGCAGGGTGCGCATGTCGCCGCTGATGCCGGACAGGCCGAACAGGCCCGAACCCTGGTACAGCATCCGTTCCAGCGCCTTCGGCGCCATGTGCTTTTCCTGCAGCAGGTAGAGCAGCAGGCCGGCATCGATGCTGCCGCAACGCGTCGCCATCGGCAGGCCGTCGAGCGCGGAAAATCCCATCGTGCTGGCGATGCTGCGTCCGTCCAGCATGGCGCACATGCTCGCCCCGCTGCCCAGGTGGGCAGCGATGACCCGGCCGCCGGCGCGTGGCTCGAACGAGGGCAGGCTGGTGGCCACGTGTTCGTAGGACAGGCCGTGGAAGCCGTAGCGCAGCATGCCCTGCTCGGCGAGCTCGCGCGGCAGCGCGTACAAACGCGGCACGCGCGGACCGCCGAGGTGGAAGGCGGTATCGAAGCAGGCAACCTGCGGCAGGCCCGGATGCAGCCGCGCGATGGCCCGGATCGCGGCCAGGTTGTGCGGCTGGTGCAGCGGCGCCAGCGGCGCCAGCTCGGCCAATTCCTGCAGCAGCACGGGTGTCACCAGCGCCGGACCGGCATGCGCATTTCCTCCATGTACCACGCGATGGCCGACGCCGGCCAGCTGCGCCGGCGCCAGATGCGCTTCGATCCAGTCGATCGCCGCGGCCATCTCGGTCGCGTAGGCATTGTCCGTGGCCAGCAAGCGGTCCTCGATGAGCGCGCCCTCGGCCGACCAGGCCTGCAGGCGCGGCGTGGCGGCACCGTTGTCGATCTTGCCGTGGCTGGCGGGCACCAGCTCGCCCTCGCGTTCCAGGAAAACGGCGAACTTGATGCTGGACGAGCCCGCATTGAAACAGGCATAGGCTCTCATGGCATGGCGCTCCCGGCCGCAGCCGATTGGTGTTGCGCCAGCAGCGCCGCCAGCGCGCAGGAGGCGAGGCGCGCCAGCGGTCCGTCGGCGCGGCTGGTGAGGATGATGGGAACCCGTGCACCGAGCACGATCCCGGCCACCTGGGCTTCGGCCAGGTATTCCAGCTGCTTGGCGAGCATGTTGCCGGCCTCGAGATCGGGCACGACCAGGATGTCGGCGCAGCCGGCCACCGGCGAGACGAAGCCCTTGGTCGCCGCCGCCTCGCCGGACACCGCCAGGTCGAAGGCCATCGGGCCATCCACCAGGCCGCCGCCGATCTGGCCGCGCTCGGCCATCTTGCACAGCGCCGCCGCTTCGATGGTCGAGGCGATCTTCGGGTACACCGTCTCGACCGCCGACAGGATCGCCACGCGCGGCGCGGCGATCCCCAGCGCGTGCGCCAGGTCGATCGCGTTCTGGACGATGTCGCGCTTGTCCTCGAGGGTGGGGGTGACGTTGATCGCGGCATCGGTGATGAACAGCGGGCGCGGGTAGGTCGGCACGTCCATCGCGAACACGTGGCTGACGCGGCGCGCGGTGCGCAGGCCGCTTTCCTTGGCCACCACGGCATGCATCAATTCGTCGGTATGCAGCGCGCCTTTCATCAGGGCCTGGACCTCGCCAGCCCGGGCCAGCGCCACCGCGGCCTCGGCCGCTGCGTGACTGTGCTCGGTGGGCACGATGCGTATCCCCGCCAGGTCGACGCCGGCCTCGAGGGCGGCGCGCCTGATCTTCGCTTCCGGACCGACCAGCACCGGCTCGATCAGGTCCTGGCGCGCGGCTTCGAGGGCGCCCAGCAGCGAGACGGTATCGACCGGGTGTACCACCGCGGTGCGGATGCGCGGCGCGTCCTGGGCCGCCGCCAGCAGGGCGCGGTAGCGGCCGCCGCGCTCGCGCAGGCGCACCTCGGGCAGCGCCACGCGCGGGCGCACGATCTTCTCGGCGGGCGCGATGACGTCGGCGCTGCCGGCCACCACCTCTTCGTGCGCCTGGTTGGTCACCACGCAATCGAGGGTGACGCGGCGTTGTTCCGGATCGAGCCGGGCCACGCTCAGGGTCACGGTCACGCTGTCGCCCAGGCCGACCGGTTTCAGGAAGCGCAACGACTGTCCAAGGTAGATCGTGCCCGGGCCGGGCAGTTGGGTGCCGAGCACGGTGGAGATCAGCGCGCCGCTCCACATGCCGTGCGCGATCACCTTGTGGAACATGTCGCTGCGGGCGTACTCGTCGTCGAGGTGGGCGGGGTTGACGTCGCCCGACATGACGGCGAACAGTTCGATGTCTTCGCGGGTGAGGGTGCGGGTCAGGCTGGCGCTGTCGCCGACCCGGAGTTCGTCGAAGGTGCGGTTCTGTATGGTGTCCATGGGGTCCTTTCGCTCAGCGCTCGAGCACGTAGTTGCCGGGTGCCGGGCCGAGGGCGGGGTAGCCGCGCGCGGGCGCACCCATCGCCGGCGGGGCGGCGCGCCTGCTGCCGGCGGCCTCGAGCCAGTCGGCCCAGGCCGGCCACCACGAGCCTTCCTGCGGCGGCGTGGCGGCTACCCAGTCGTCCGGCGCCAGGTAAGTGTCGCCGTCGGCCTGGCGCCCGAGCCGGAAGTGGCGTCTCGGGTGGCCCGGCTCGCTGACGATGCCGGCATTATGGCCGCCGCTGGTGAGCACGAAGCTGAGGTCGGCATCGGCCACCAGCCTGATCTTGTAGACCGACTTCCAGGGCGCCACGTGGTCGGTCTCGGTGGCGACGACGAACATCGGAACACGGATATCGGCGAGCGCGATCGGCCGCTCGCCGACCCGGTAGCGTCCCTCGAACAGTTCGTTGTTCAGGAACAGCCGGCGCAAATATTCGCTATGCATACGGTAGGGCATGCGCGTGGCATCGGCGTTCCAGGCCATCAGGTCGTTCATCGGCCTGCGCTTGCCGAGCAGGTACTCGTTGACCACGCGCGACCACACCAGGTCGTTCGAGCGCAGCAACTGGAAGGCGCCGGCCATCTGGTGCGTCTCCAGGTAACCCTGGCGCCACATCATGGCGTCGAGATAGTTCAGTTCGCTGTCGTCGATGAACAGGTTCAGTTCGCCCGCCTCGGTGAAGTCGGTCTGGGCAGCCAGCAAGGTCATCGAAGCGATGCGTTCGTCGCGTCGCCCGGCCAGCCAGGCGGCGGCGATGGCGAGCAGGGTGCCGCCCAGGCAGTACCCCGCGGTGTGGATGCGGCGCCCCGGAACGATGGCCGCCACCGCGTCCAGCGCCGCCAGCACGCCCTGCTGCAGGTAGTCGTCCATGCCGAGGTCGCGGTCCGCTTCGACCGGGTTGTGCCAGGAAATCATGAACACGGTATGGCCGCGCTCGACCAGGTATTTCACCAGCGAATTGTGGGGCGACAGGTCGAGGATGTAATACTTCATGATCCAGGCCGGCACGATCAGCACCGGCTCGGCGTGGACCTCGGCGCTGGCCGGCGCGTACTGGATCAGCTCGATCAGCCGGTTGCGCAGCACCACCTGGCCGGGCGTGACCGCGACATTCTTCCCGGGTACGAAATCTTCGGTCCCAGCCGGTGGCTTGCCGAGCAGCAAGCGTTGCCAGTCCTCAAGCAAGTGGGCGACGCCACGCGCCAGGTTCATGCCGTTTTCCTCGCGCGCGGCCTGGAGCACTTCCGGGTTCGTTGCCAGGAAATTGACGGGCGAGAGCATGTCGAGGAATTGCCGCGCAGCGAAGCTCACCACCTGTTCGTGGTGCGGCGAGACCCCGCCGATCCCGGTCGTCGCGTTGTGCCACCATTGCTGGTTGAGCAGGAAGCCTTGCTGGATCACGTTGAATGGCCAGCGCTGCCAGGCTTCGGCGTCGAAGCGGTGGTCCTGGGGCAGCGGTTCGATGCAGGGCGCGGGCGAGCCGGCCACGGCGTGGGCCGCATAGTCGGCGAAGCGTCCGCTCTTGCGTACCGCCTTCTCCAGCAGCCGGCCCCATTTGCCGGGCGACAGCGCCAGGTGCAGGGCCCAGTCGGTCCAGGCCAGCGCCAGCGCGGCCGGCGAGATGCCGGCGGTCAGGCGCCCGAGCGCGGCATGCAGCAGGCGGTCGGTACGGGTCGGCGTTTCGATGTCGGCGCTGGCGCCGATGGCGGGGGCGGCCGCCGGCAAATCCTGCGGCTCGGGCGCGAGCGTGACCGGAAAGTGCAGTGTCGGTTTATCCATTCGAGCACCTTAGCGTTCTGTTGTAGATCAAATCGTTGATGTAAATCAAAACTTAGACGTTCTTATGGGATTTTGAACGACGTCGCCGCCAAATCTTCCTAGTCGACCGCCATGGCAACAGCACGCCCGGCACGTCGGTGATGTTCGAGCAGGGCAGCCGGGTTTAGGTTCGCATTGACCAGGCCGGGCGGGACCGGCGGGGCAGCCCGACGCTGGTCGTGGTGCCGCGTCACGGCAGGCTCAGGTCTGTCATGGTCCCGTCGCGGTAGATGAACGCGTGCCTCCGGGCAAGGCGCTGGGACGCTCGGGTGGCGTGAAGCTGACGATCTGGCCGCCATGCCCAGGGCCAGCAGCACGAACGGCAGGGCGTAGCGGTTGGCCAGACACGCGGCCGGTGCGCGCGTAGCCCCGGCTTCCCGCACCAGGCGAATGATGCCGCTGAAAGTACTGTCGTCGGCGCTGCTGGTGGCCAGCATGTCGAAGGCATTGCCGGCGTTGACGATGCTGCTGAGCACCAAGGCACCCGCGCCGTAGGCGATCGGCTCCGATTCTCCGGTCAGGCTCGATTCGTCGAGCATGGCGGCGCAGAACAGGGTTCCGTCGACCGGCACCGTTTCGCCGGGCCGCACCGCGAGCCGGTCTGCCAGGCGGATCGCGCCCAGCCCCAGCGCACCGACGATCGATACCAGCGAAATCGGGTCGGGCCGACCATGAATTCATCTGTCCTTAATCTCACCGCGACAAGCTGCCGGCGTCGACTTCCATCGGGGAGAAACCATGAAAACCTTGTCGCGTACGCACACCGTGACCGACACCGACACCGCAACCGCAAGCGCAGCCAGGGCCAGCGACAGCCAGCGCATCCTGGTCTGGGATGCACCGGTGCGGGTCTTTCACTGGCTGATGGCGCTCAGCTTCGCCGGCGCGTGGCTCAGCGCCGAGCAGGATGGCTGGGAAGGCGTTCATGTCACGCTCGGCTACACGATGGCCGGTCTGCTCGCCTTCCGCCTGTTGTGGGGCGTGTTCGGCACCCGCTACGCCCGCTTTGCCGATTTCGTTCGCGGGCCGGCCCGCATCGCGCGCTATCTCGGCAGCCTGGCGCGCGGCCGGCCGGAACACTATACCGGCCACAACCCGGCGGGCGCGGCGGCTGTCGTGGCGCTGCTGGCCCTGACCGCCGTCGTCACGGCATCCGGCTGGGCTGCCTGGCACGAGATCGGCGGCGAGGCGATCGAAGAGCTTCACGAAGGCCTTGCCGGCGCGATGCTTGGCCTTGTGTTCATTCATATTGCCGGCGTGCTGGCGGGCAGCCGGCTGCATCGTGAAAACCTCGTCGCCGCCATGATCGGCGGACGCAAGCAGGGCCAGCCGGAAGACGCCGCGCGCAGGCCGTGGCGCGGCGTGGCCGCGGCCATCCTGCTGGCGGTGCTGGCGTTCTGGTGGCTACAGTGGCAGGGTGCGCCGGCCTGGACAAAATTAATCTGGCCTTAATCTTTCGGGCCTACCTTTTGCCTGATCTCAACAATTGGAGAAAGCAGTGTCGAACGTCTTGCCACCAATCGAATGCGGCCTCATGGCGGCGGCGGATGCGGCAGCGCCGGCCTACCGCCTGGAATGGGTGGCGCCGGGCCATGCGGAGCGGCCCGCGCTCGAAGCCTTCATCGCCTCCGAGTTCGCGCGGGTGTACGGCGCCCGGGTCCAGCACTTTTGCCAGATGCTGGCCGGCTGCCGCGACGCCTGCGGGCGCTGGGTGGCCGCACTCGGCTACACCCTGGCCCGCGACGGCAGGCTGTTCCTGGAGCAATACCTGGACAGCCCGGTCGAGGCAGCCATGTCGGCGCGCGCAGGGGTGCCGATCGCGCGCGCGGATATCGTCGAGGTCGGTAACCTGGCTGGGCGCAGCGCCGGCGCCGCGCGCGCCCTGATCGTGTTCATGACCCGCCACCTGTTCCAGCAGGGACTGGTCTGGGTCGCGTTTACCGCCACCCGCACGCTGCTGAATTCCTTCAGCCGCCTCAGGCTCGTGCCCACGGTGCTGGCGGACGCCGACCCTGCGCGCCTGCGCGACGCGCGCCACGACTGGGGCACTTATTACGCGAGCCGGCCGCAGGTCATGTTCGGCAATATCGGGTACGGCCATGCGCAACTGGCTCGCTGACCGCACCCCGGAGGGCATCCTGCTGGCGGGTCCCGGCGTCGCCTGGGGCGCGGTCGAGCTCGATTGCCGCGTGGCGGCACTGGCCGAGGTGCTGCGCGCCAGCTTCCGGCCGCATGCCGCGATCGCGATCCTGGCCGACAACGGACCGGACTGGATCGTCGCCGATCTCGCCGCCCACGAAGCCGAGATGGCGCTGGTGCCGCTGCCGTCCTTCTTCACGCCGGCGCAATGGCAGCACGTGGTGCAGACCTCGGCGGCCGAGGGCCTGTTCTGCATGCGCGCCGAACACGCCGCGCTGCTGGGCTTCGGCCAGGCCCTGAGCTGTCCGGGCGGGCTGCTGCTGCATCGCCGGGCCGCCCCCGTGCCGGCCGTGCCGCCCGGTGTGCAAAAGGTCACCTTCACTTCCGGCACCACCTCGGCGCCGAAGGGTGTGTGCCTGAGTTCGGCCCAGCAATGGGAGCTCGCGTCCGTGCTGAGCGAACTGCTGTCCGGCCTGGACGTGCGCCGCCACCTGAACCTGCTGCCGCTGTCGGTCCTGCTGGAAAACATCGCCGGCGTCTATACGGCCCTGCTGTCGGGCGCCACCACGATCAGCCCGCCGCTCGCGCAGACCGGGCTGAGCGGCGCCTCCGGCTTCGACCCGCGGGTCTGCCTGGACACCATCGCGCGGGAAGGCGCCGAGAGCGTGATCCTGCTGCCGCAGATGCTGCAGGCGCTGGTGGCGGTTGCCGCCCACGGCGACCCCCGCCTGTGCAGCCTCAAGTTCATCGCGGTCGGCGGCGCCAAGACACCGGCGGCGCTGATCGAGGCTGCACGCGCCAAGGGTTTTCCGGTCTACGAAGGCTATGGCCTGTCCGAATGCGGTTCAGTGGTAGCGCTGAACGTGCCGGGCCGCGACCGCCCGGGCAGCGCCGGGCAGCCCTTGACTAACCGCCGGGTCCGGATCGCCGCCGACGGCGAAATCGAAGTGGGCGGCGGTACCATGGCCGGCTACCTTGGGATGCCGGCGCCGCAGGATGCCTGGCTGGGCACGGGCGACCTCGGCCACTTCGACGCCGACGGCTACCTGTTCATCGACGGCCGCAAGAAGAACGTGCTGGTGACCGCCTATGGCCGCAACGTATCGCCCGAATGGCCGGAAGCGCTGCTGCTCGGCAGCGGCGTGGTGGCGCAGGCGATGGTGGTCGGCGATGCCCACGCCTTCCTGGCCGCCGCGATCGTGCCGCTGCGTCCGGACCTGCCGGACGACGCCATCGACGCCGCCGTCGCCGCGGCCAACCGCGCGCTGCCGGACTATGCCCGGGTGCAGCGCTGGTTCCGCACCGCGCCGTTCCGCGAGTCCGACGGCACCGCCACCGCCAACGGCCGCATCCGCCGCGATGCCGCCTTCGAACGCTGCCGCGCGCAGATCGCCCATATTTACCAGACCGATGGAGATTCACATGCAGTTCTATGACATCCTGTGCCAGCGCACCGAACCAGACCGGCAGCAACTGTTCGCGGCGCCGGTCATCCAGGACGCGCTGCGCGGCGAGATCGTCACCGCGCAATACATCGCCTTCCTGACCCAGGCCTACCACCACGTCAAGCACACGGTCCCGCTGATGATGGCCTGCGGCAGCCGCCTCGGCGACGCGCATGGCTGGCTGCGCGGCGCGGTGGCCGAATACATCGAGGAAGAGCTGGGCCACGAGGAATGGATCCTGTCCGACATCGCCGCCGCCGGCGGCGACCCGGCGCAGGCGCGCCATTCCCGTCCGCACCCGGCCACCGAGCTGATGGTCGCGTATGCCTATCACCAGGTCGACCGCCACAATCCGGTCGGCTTCTTCGGCATGGTGCATGTGCTCGAGGGCACCAGCACGGCGCTGGCCACCCAGGCCGCTGAAACCATCCGTGCCACGCTCGGCCTGCCGCAGGAAGCGTTCAGCTACCTCACCTCGCATGGCAGCCTCGACCTCGGCCACGTCGACTTCTTCAAGGGCCTGGTGAACCGGCTCGAGCGCGAGAGCGACCGCGAGGCGGTGCTGCACTGCGCGCGCATGGTCTACCGCCTGTACGGCGACATTTTCCGCAGCCTGCCGCGCGCGGCCGACCTGGTCGAGGAGGCTTGAATGGCCGGGCACGAATGGAGGCTGGTCCTGACCGGCGCGTCCGGCGGGATCGGACAGGCCATCGCCACCGCGCTGGCGCCGCATTGCGCCTCGATGGTCCTGGTGGGGCGCAACGCCGCGCTGCTGCAGGCGCTCGGCACCCAATTGGCGCAATACCGGGTGCGGATCGTCCAGGGCGACCTGACCGAGGACGCCACGCTGGCGCAGGTGGCGGCGGCGGCAGGCGGCCTGGGCGGCGCCAACCTGCTGATCAACAATGCCGGCGCCAACGATTTCCACGCCTTCCATTCGCAGGACGCGGACACGCTGCGCGGCCTGCTCGAGACCAACCTGCTGGCGCCGATGCTGCTGACCCAGCGCCTGCTGCCCCAGCTGCGCCAGGCGGAGCAGGCGCAAATCGTGAACGTCGGCTCGCTGTTCGGCTATCTCGGTTATCCGGGCTTTGCCGGCTATTGCGCCAGCAAGGCCGGCCTGCGCGGCTTTACCCAGGCGCTGCGCCGCGAACTACTCGACACCGGCATCCGGGTCCGTCATTTCATCCCGCGCGCCACCCGTACCGCGATCAACAGCGCCGCCGTCGACGCCATGAACGCCGAGATGGGCGTGGCGGTCGACGATCCGCAGGACGCCGCGCGCCAGTTGCTGGACTTCCTGGGCGGCAGCGCCTGGGAACGCAAGCCGGGCCTGAAGGAAGCCATGCTGGTGCTGCTCAACCAGTTGCTCCCCGGCCTGCCGGACCGGGCCATCCGTGGGCAGCTGCCGGTGATCCGCAAACACATGCCACAGTGAGGACCGAAGCCATGATGAAACAACTGATCCGCGCCGGCGCCGGCGTGCTCGCGGCCGCGCAGGCGGCGCCGGTCGACGATACCGTCAGCCAGCTGCAGCAGCGCTGGGCGGAGGTCAAGTATGCCGTGCCGCAGGGCGCGCAGGAGCAGCGCTATGCCGGCCTGGCGGCCGAAGCGGACCAGGCCAGGTCGCGCTACCCGGACCGCGCCGAGGTGCTGATCTGGCACGGTATCATCGTCGCCAGCTATGCCGGGGCCAAGGGCGGCCTGGGCGCGCTCGGCCTGGCCAAGGACGCCAGGAAGGATTTCGAGGAAGCGCTCAAGATCGACCCGAAGGCGCTGTCGGGTTCCGCGTACACCAGCCTCGGCAGCCTGTATTATCAGGTGCCGGGCTGGCCGATCGGCTTCGGCAACGACAAGAAGGCGGTCGAGTACCTGAAGCAGGGGCTGGCCGCCAATCCGGACGGGATCGACGCGAATTTCTTCTATGGCGATTACCTGTTCCGGAAGGGCGAGGTGGCGGGTGCCGAACAGTACCTGCGCAAGGCCTTGCAGGCGCCGCCGCGGCCCGGGCGCAAACAGGCCGACGAAGGCCGCCGTAGGGAAATCGAGGCCTTGCTGGCGAAGATCGCCGCGCAAGGCAAGTGACGCGTACTTCAAGACGCTGGAGTGGAAATTGCGGATACTGCTGGTCGAGGATGACGAGTCCCTGTCCTCGGGATTGAAGCTGGCGCTGGAGCGTGCCGGATACACGGTCGAGCACGTCAAGGACGGTTTGCAGGCAGTGGCGGCGCTGGCCGATAACCAGTTCGACCTGGCGGTCCTCGATCTCGGGCTCCCGCACCTGGACGGCACCGAGGTGCTGGCGCGCGCGCGGCGTGGCGGCAATGCGCTGCCTGTGCTGGTGCTGTCGGCGCGCGACGCCGTGCGCGACCGTATCCTGGCGCTCGATCTCGGCGCCGACGACTACCTGATCAAACCCTTCGATGTCGACGAACTGCTGGCCCGGCTGCGCGTGCTGGAACGGCGCCGCGCCGGATCGTCGGTGAACCAGCTGCGGCTCGGCGACCTGCAGCTCGACCTCGCGGCGATGTCGGTACGCTGGAAAAACCAGGAGGTCGAATTGCAGCACCGCGAGTTCATGCTGCTCAAGCGCCTGGCCGAACACCCGAACAAGGTCTTCAGCCGCGACGAGCTGGAAGAATCGATGTATGGCTGGGGCGACGGCGTTGCCAGCAATGCGGTCGACGTCTACGTCCACCACCTGCGGCGCAAGATCGATCCCGGCATCATCAGGACGGTGCGCGGCATGGGTTACCGCATCGGCAACGCGCAGGCATGAGCGCCCGCCCTTATTCGATACGCCGGCGCATGCTCGGCCGGACGATGGCCTGCATGCTATTGATCCTCGGCGCGATCTCGCTGGCGGCACATCTGTCGGCGCGTCACGAATCGCGCGAGTTCTTCGCGGCCCGCCTGGCCAGCTCGGCGCGGGTGCTGGAATCGCTGGCGGCGCACCAACTGGAGACGGCGACGCTGGAAGGGCCGGTCGAGATCCCGATTCCGCGCCAGATCGGGGCATCGGGTGGGCAAACCCGATACGGCCATTCCTACGAACACAAGATCGCTTTCCAGATCTGGCGCGCGGACGGCAGGCTGCTGGCGCGTTCGGCATCGGCGCCGAAAAGCGCGTTCGGCCCTCTGGCGCCGGGCTTCAGCCAGGCCAGGCTGGACGGCGAGCTATGGCGGGCATTCACCCTGCAGTCCGGGCAGGTGTGGGTGGTGGCGGCCGAGAAGGACGAAGTGCGCGAAGAAATGGTGCAGCAGCTCGGCGCCTCGGTGCTGGGCCCGGTCGTGATCGGCGGCGTCCTCCTGATCCTTGCGGTCAACCTGATCCTGTCGGCCAACCTGGCGCCGCTGCGGCGGCTGGCGCAAAGCATCGCGCGGCGCGAAACCGGATCGCTGGAACCGGTCGAACTGGCGGATGCGCCGGACGAGCTGGTGCCGGTCGTGGAGGAGCTGAACAGCCTGCTGCTGCGCGTGCGCCTGGCGTTCGAGCGTGAACAGCAGTTCATCGATGCCGCCGCCCACGAAATCCGCACGCCGCTTGCCGCGGTGCAGCTGCATGTGCAGAATGCGCTGCGGGCCGCCAACGAAGGCGAGCGCGGCCACTCGCTGACGGAAGCGCTGGCAGCGCTCAAGCGCACTACCTTGCTTGCGGAGCAACTGCTGACCTTCAGCCGCCTGGCATCGAAGACCGACCTTGCGCTACGCGAGCCGGTCTCCCTGCGCGCGGTGTGCCGCGAGGTGTTCGAACTGGTGGAGCCCCTGCTGGCACAGCGGCAGCAGTCGCTCGGCCTGGACGCGCCGCGCGATGCCTGCGTCGAAGGCGATCCCTACCGCCTCCAGCAGTTGCTGCGCAACCTGATCGATAACGCGTCCCAGCATGGCTTGCCCGGCGGCGACGTCGACGTCGCCATCGTCGCGCAAGGGGCGCGGGTGCTGCTGCGGGTGTCGAACGATGGCGAACCGATACCCGAGCACGAGGTCGAGCGGATCTTCGAACCCTATTATCGGCTGCAGCACGGTGCGCCGGCGGGCGCCGGGCTGGGCTTGAGTATCGTGCGCGAGATCGCCAGCCAGCATCATGCGACGATCTCGGTCGGCCGCAAGGCGGATGGGCAGGGTTGCGTCGTCACTGTCGCGTTTCCCGCTTGTCCAGCGCGGGCGGAGGCAAAGCCGGTTCGCCCCGCTCAGGTCTAGCGGGCTGCCTGCCGCGCAGATGGCGGCCGCTTCGCATCTCGCGCCTGAGCAAGCAGAGACCGGGCAGCATCGGCAGCCAGGTCGTCGTGCCGCGCAGCAGGAGCGTCGCAGTGAGTCCCGCCTCGATCCCGATGCCCGCGCCGTGCAGCAAGGCGACACAGCTCGCCTCAAAGGTCCCAAGGCCCAGCGGGACAGGGCTGACCGACATGACCGCCGAGGCGAGGACGAAGCTCGCAAAGACGGGGGCGAAGGCTGGATGCAGGCCGAGTGCAAGTAGCATCGTCCACAGGGTGGCGGCGTCCAGGATGATGATACATGCATGCCACGCCGTCATTCCCACGAGCAGGAGAGGCTTGTCGGGCAGTCCGGCTACCGCCCTGTGCAGGTTTTCGGTCCGGACCCGTAGCCGTGGATAACGGACGAGCAGGGCAGCGCCAGGCAGGCGCCGCCGGCGCCTGAGACGCCTGAGACGCCAGAGCGCAAGCGGCACCGCGGCCTGCAGCATCACGAAGAGCACGGCAGACGCCAGCAGCCAGCCGGGGAGGGGTGCGCCGATCTGCCGCACCAGCAGGGCGGAGACCGTCATCGCTGCGTACGCGGCAAAATAGGCGCCCAGGTCGCCGAACACAGGACAGGACCGGCAGCGAGGGGAGGCCGCGGCGGCGCAGTGCGTTCAGGAAGAAGACATTGCCGCTGAGTCCTGCGCTCGGCAGCGCCTGGTCGGAAAACATCTTGGCGACGCTCAGAGGCAGCAGCTGTCGGATCGCCAACGGCTGGCCGAGGCGGTCCAGTAGCAGCTTCCATGCCATCGCTTCGCACAGGTAGGTCGCGGCTTGCAACAGCAGGCCAAGCGCCAGCCAGCCCGGTTCGACTTGCTGCGCCAATGCGATGAACTTTTCGATCTCGCCGATCTGCGCGACGAAGCCGACGAGAGCCGACAGCATCAGCAGGCCGAGCAGATAGGAAGCGAGGGTGGAACGGCGCTTCATAACTGGAAGCCGATGACCCGCACCAGGCCTTCGCCGAGGTCGCGCAGCCAGGATGGGTGACGCGCGCGATATGCAGTGGACAGCGCCACGCGATGCATGATCCAGCGGGCCAGCCAGTCGATCTCCGTACGTTCATAGAAGGACACCATCATTTCGAAATTGAGAAACAAGCTGCGTCCGTCCAGGTTGGCCGATCCGCACAGTGCCACGGCGTCGTCGACGATCACCGCCTTGGCGTGCAGCATGCGCGGATACAGGTAGATGTCCGCGCCGGCATCCGAGAGCTCGCGCAAGGCGCGCCCGCGCGCGCAGTCCGCGAGCAGGTGATTGGATCTGGCCGGAATGAGTAGCGTCAGGCGCACGCCACGTGCACAAGCGATCCGCCATGCCATCAATAAGGTTTCGTCGGGAATGAAGTAGGGCGTGACGGCCACGATGCGGCGCCGTGCGTGGAAGGCGCTTGCCAGCAGGAGCGCATACACATTGTCTTCAGTATGGTCGGGGCCGCTGCTGACGATCTGGGCGAAGTGGGCGTCGGTTGCCGCCGGCGGGGCACCCGACGGGAACGGCGCGCCGCCGGCCGCAAGCCAGTCGCGCTCGAACAACTGCTCGGCATCGCAGGCGAGCGGGCCATGGACTTCGAAACTCAGATCCTCCCAAGCCGGCCCGGCGCCGTCTTGCGTGAAGTATTCCTGGGCAAGATTGCGGCCGCCGAGCCATAAGGCGCGACTGTCGCATACCAGCATCTTCCGATGATAGCGCAGGTTGATGCGTGTACTCGGCCTCCTGCGCAAGGAGCTGATCCAGCGGACCGCGATCCCTGCCGAGCGCATGGTCCGCAGCTGCTTGCCGCCGATGCGTGCCCTGGCAAGAGCGTCGAGCAGTACGCATACCTCGACGCCGGCGGCGGCGCGCCCGGCCAATGCCGCCACCACGGCATCGCCGACCTCGTCCCCGGCGAGGATGAAGGTCGAAAGCAGGATACGCCGCTCGGCAGCGCCGATCATCGAAAGCAAGGCGCGCTGCGCGTGCAGACCATCGGCGTGGAAGCTGATCGACATGTTGCCGGCTGGCGGCGGCAAGCCGAGGCCGGCCAGCAGGGAGCAGGTCCAGGGCGGCCCTTTGCATTCGCCGGTCGCCAGTGCCCGGGCCGGACGGCTCCGCAGCCGAGCCAGTTTGTTGCTGCCGAACATAAGGAAAAGGGGAAGCCCCAGATAGGGCAGGAAGACGAGCAGGATGACCCAGGCAAAGGCTGCGGATGGATGGCGACGCTGGTGCCGGATGCGGGTGACGACGACGTAGACTAACAGACCGGCGAGCACGACGGTGGCATGGGCCAGCACCGGCAATGCGACCGGATCGCAGGCTGGCGGCTTGCTCATGCGTCCGGCACCGCGCGCTGACCGAGACAGATACCAAGCTCGCGGGCAGTGCGCAAGGTGTCGCCGTCGAGGGGCACGCGCCGGGTACGGCCCGCCACCTCCGCCAGCGGCACCTCGCCGATGTCCCGTCCGTCGAACGTCACCATGATGCCCGACGACCTCCTGGCCAGCGCCCGCACCGCAGCGGCGCCGGAGCGCGACGCCGCCACGCGGTCGAAGGCCGAGGGGCTGCCGCCGCGCAGCAGGTGGCCCAGCACCACGTTGCGGCACTCCTTGCCGGTCAGTGCGGCCAGCCTGGTTTCGAGCCAGGCACCGATCCCGCCCAGGCGCTCGGCATGGCCCGCGCCCGCCGCTTCCAGCACTTCGCGCCGGCCGCCGAGCGGCAGTGCGCCTTCGGCCACGACCACGATCGAATGACGCCAGCCGAGCGCGTCGCGACGCTGGACGGCGGCGGCCACGACGCCTATGTCGAATGGAAGCTCCGGCAGCAGGATCGCATGGGCGCCGCCCGCCATGCCCGCGTGCAGCGCGATCCAGCCGGCATAACGCCCCATCGTTTCGACGACCAGGACGCGGTGCTGGCTATCGGCGGTGGTATGCAGGCGGTCGATGCATTCGGTGGCGAAGTTGACCGCCGAGTCGAAGCCGAAGGTTTGCAGCGTCCGGTCGAGGTCGTTGTCGATGGTCTTCGGCACGCCGACCACGCGCAATCCCTTGCGCTGCAGACATTCGGCGATCGTCATCGAGCCGTCGCCGCCGATCACGACCAGCGCGTCGAAGCCGCTCTCCCGGCACAGCCGGACCAGTTCGTCGCTGCGGTCTTCCTCGGCCAGGCTGCCGTCGGCGCGCGCTACCGGATAGCGCAGCGGATTGCCGCGATTGGTGCTGCCGAGGATGGTGCCGCCCAGATGGCCGATGCCATGCACGGCCTGCGAAGACAGCTTGACGACCGGCTCGGCCAGGCATTGCGCCGGCGCCAGCAGGCCGTTGAAGCCGTCGCGGATGCCGTAGCATTCCCATCCCAGGCCCTCGGCAGCCAGGACCACCGCGCGGATCACCGCGTTCAGGCCGGGCGCATCGCCGCCGCCGGTGACGATGGCGATACGCCGGATTGTGCTCTCCATGGTGCGTACCCTAAGCTTCGCGCGGCGCCATGCCGAGCGTGCGCTCGACCTCGACCAGGGCACGGACGGTCGCCACCACCGAGTCCGGGTTCAGGCTGATCGAATCGATGCCCTGCTCGACCAGATAGCGCGCCAGCTCCGGATAATCCGAGGGCGCCTGGCCGCAGATGCCGACGTGGCGCCCGTTGCGCCTGGCGCCGGCGATGGCCTGGCGCAGCATTTCCAGTACACCCGGGTCGCGCTCGTCGAATTCGAAGGCGACGATGTCGGAGTCGCGGTCCACGCCCAGCACCAGCTGGGTCAGGTCGTTGGAGCCGATCGAGAAGCCGTCGAACAGACGCGCGAAAGCGTCGATCTGGATGACGTTGTTCGGGATTTCGCACATGACGTAAATTTCCAGTCCCTCCTTGCCGCGTTCGAGCCCATGGCGCGCCTTCGTGGCGAGCACGTCTTCCGCCTCCTTGACACGGCGGCAGAAGGGGATCATCAAACGCAGGTTGGTCAGGCCCATCTCCTCGCGCACGCGCTTCATGGCGCGGCATTCGAGCGCGAAGCCCTCCGCGTAGGCGGGGTGCGAGTAGCGCGCGGCGCCGCGAAAGCCCAGCATGGGGTTCGCTTCCACCGGTTCGAAGCCCGCGCCGCCCAGCAAACTTGCGTACTCGCTGGTTTTGAAATCCGACATGCGCACGATCACCGGTCTCGGCCAGAACGCGGCGGCGATGGTGCCGACGCCTTCCGACAGTTCGCGCACGAAGTAATCCGCCGGCGAAGGGTAATCGCGGGTGAGACGGGCGATCTCGGCGCGCGCCGCCGGGTCCGCCACCTTTTCCGGATGCACCAGCGCCATCGGGTGGATGCGGATGTGATCGGCGACGATGAATTCCATGCGCGCCAGGCCGACCCCGTCGTTGGGTAGAAAGCGGGTGCGGAAGGCGGTGTCCGGATTGCCGATATTCACCATCAGCCGGGTGCGCGGCATGGGCAGGGCGGCCAGGTCGGTGCTGATCGTGCGGAACGGCACCCGGCCGGCGTAGACGTGGCCGGCGTCGCCTTCCGCGCAGGACACGGTGATCTCGTCGCCGCTGCGGATCGCCGTGGTCGCGTTGCCGCAGCCGACCAGGGCCGGCACACCGATCTCGCGCGCCACGATCGCCGCGTGGCAGGTGCGACCGCCCCGGTCGGTGACCACGGCGGCGGCGGTCTTCATGACGGTACCCCAGTCCGGCATCGTGGTTTCCGCCACCAGGATCTCGCCCGGCTGGAAGCGGCGCAACTCGTCGACGTGGGCCACCACCCGCGCGCGGCCGGAAGCGATCCTGCCGCCGACCGCGCGCCCGGTGGCCAGCACGTCCGTCCTGCCTTCCAGGCGGTACTTGTCGAGTCGGGTGCCCGACTTGCGCGAGGCGACCGTCTCGGGCCGCGCCTGCACGATGTAGAGCTTGCCGTCGATGCCGTCGCGCGCCCATTCTATGTCCATCGGCACCGGATGGCCGGCGCGCGCGCTGTAATGGTCTTCGATCCGCAGCGCCGCCTCGGCCAAGTCGAGCACGGACCCGTCGTCGAGGCAGAAGCGGGCGCGCTCCTCGGACGCGGTCGGCAGGTTGCGCGTGGCCTCGGCGGCGCCCGGTTCGCCATAGACCATCCGCAGCGCCTTGGCGCCGAGGCTGCGCCGTAGCAGGGTGCGCCTGCCGGCACGCAGCAGCGGCTTGAACACATAGAACTCGTCGGGGTCGACGCTGCCCTGCACCACGTTCTCGCCCAGCCCGTAGGCGCCGGTCACGAACACGACGTCGCGAAAGCCGGTCTCGGTGTCGAGGGTGAACAGCACACCGGAGCAGTCGAGATCCGAGCGGACCATCTTCATGACGCCCACCGACAGGTAAACCTTGAAATGATCGAAGCCGTTCTCGATGCGGTAGACGATGGCGCGGTCGGTGAACAGGCTGGCGAAGCAGCGCCGTACACTGTCGAGCAGCGCGGCTTCGCCGCCGATGTTGAGATAGCTTTCGTGCTGGCCGGCAAAGCTGGCGTTGGGCAGGTCTTCCGCGGTGGCCGGGCTGCGCACGGCCACCGTCAGGTCCTGTCCGTATTCGTCGAGCAGGCGGCGCCAGGCCCGGCGGATCCCATCCTCGATTTCGGGCGGCAAAGGGGCCTTATACACGATCTCGCGGGCGCGGGCGGCGCGCCGCGCCAGGTCCGGGACCTCGGCCTGGTCGAGACCGTCGAGCGCCGCATGCAGGGCGTCCCAGGCGCCGGCGCGGTCCAGCGTTTCCCGGTACGCGGCGGCAGTGACGGCAAACCCGTTCGGCACGCGCAGGCCGTGGCCGGAAAGCTCGCGGAACATCTCGCCGAGCGAGGCGTTCTTGCCGCCCACCGAGGGCACATCGGCGATGCCCAGTTCCGAAAACCAGCGGATGAAGTCGCGCGTCGCGTTCATGATGTCCTCACAAGGGCCGGGTCCGGTGATATCGTATCAAAAGAGCCAGGAGGCGGCCCCTTGGATCCGATCTGTGTTGCCATACGCCGACGGTCTGGCATAAATGGAGTTGCGCGCATTGATGCGGCGCATACTTAACGCGATTACTGTTCATTGGATGAACGAATGAGCCAACCGACACCAGGACGCCCCTGCCACCCGCCATCGCCATCGACCCTGGTACGGTCGTTTGCCTTTTGCACCGGGATCGAGAACAGTGCGCCAGTCATCGCCGGGCCCGACGGCAAACCTTGCCGGGTCGACCAGATGCGCGATTCCGGCCACGACCGGCTCTGGCGCGAAGACTTCCGCCTGGTGCACGACCTTGGCCTGCGCTGTCTGCGCTATGGTCCGCCTTACTATCGGACCCATATCGGCCCCGGACGCTATGACTGGTCGTTTGCCGACGACGCCTTCGCCGAGCTTGCCCGGCTCGACATTACGCCGATTGCGGATCTCTGCCACTTCGGCCTGCCCGACTGGCTGGAAAACTTCCAGAACCCCGAATTCCCACGCTATTTCGCGGAATATGCCGCAGCTTTCGCGCGCCGCTACCCGTGGATCTGGCTGTATACGCCGGTCAACGAGATGCTGGTCACGGCCGAGTACTCGGCGCTGCGCGGCTTCTGGAACGAGCGCCTGTGCAGCGATCGCGCATTCGTCACCGCACTGGCCAACACAGTGGAGGCGAACATCCTTGCAAGCGAGGCGATCTGCAGGGAGTGCAGGCCGTGGTTTGTCCAGAGCGAGGGTACGCGCTACTATCATCCTCATGATCCCGGTGCGGCGGCGGCGGCCGAGGCGCTGAACGAGCATCGCTTCCTGTCGCTCGACCTCAATTACGGACGCATGCCCTCGGCCCGCATGCGGGACTATCTATTTGCGCACGGCATGTCGCGCGAACGGCTCGACCGGTTCATGCAGCGTGCCATCTGGCCGAACTGCGTCATGGGCACCGATTACTACGAAGCGAGCGAATCGGTGGTGTTCGCGGACGGCACGACCAGGGGCTCGAACGTGCTGGGCTACTACGGGTTGACGCGGCAGTACCACGACCGCTACCGCCTGCCCATCATGCACACCGAGACCAACCAGGCGCAGAGCCTGAATGCCGGGTTCTGGCTCGAACGGCAATGGGCGAACGTCCTGCGCCTGCGCCAGGAGGGCTACCCGGTGATCGGCTTCACCTGGTACAGCCTGACCGACCAGGTGGACTGGGACATCGACCTGCGCGAACGGCACGAACGCGTCGTGGCGAACGGCCTATTCGACATGCAGCGGCGCATCCGCCGCGCCGGCGTGACCTACCGCCGCATCGTCAACGACTGGAGCGGGGTGCTGGCCGCCGGCCTGCAGCTGGAGTGCGACGATGCGGCGCCGATCAGTGCGCCATCAGCACCGGCAGTTCGAGGTGGTGCAGGACGGTCCGGCTGACGCCGCCCAGCAGCAGCTCGCGGAAGCGCGAATGGCCGTAGCATCCCATCACCAGCAGCCCGGCGCCCGTCTGGCGCGCCAGCCCGAGCAGCGCGGTGCCGACGTCGCCGTCGAGCGCGGCCTGCTGCTGCCGCACCGCCACGGTCACCCCATGGCGCGCCAGGAACGGGGCCAGCTCCTGGCTGCCCATGGGTAGCGCCGGTCCGAGCGGGTCGCGTTCGACCACCGCCACCACCACTTGCCTGGCGCGCTGCAGGATGGGAAGCGCCTGACGCACTGCGCGCGCCGACTCGGGGCTGGCATTCCATGCCACCAGCACCCGCTCGAAGGGCGGTACCGCGCCGTTGCCGCGCGGCAATACGATCACCGGGCAGGGGGCGTTCATGGCCACATATTCGGGAATATCGGCGCCGGCATCGCCGGCAGCCGGATCGTGCTGGCTGACGATGGCCAGGTCCGCATACATTGCGCGCGTTGCCAGGGCATTGCCGGGGTCGTCGTCGCCGATCCTGTGCTCGAACGATGCCAGTCCGGCCGCGCGTGCTGCCGCGTCGAACTGGGCGGCGCAGCGTTCGGCATCCTCGCGCAGCTGTGTGAACAGCGGCGCCAGCCCGTCGAGGTCGACGCCGGGAAGCGCCAGGCTGCGGATGTATTCGCTGACGCCAGTCTGGGCAAGGCCGACCAGGTGCGCCCCATGCTCGCCGGCGAGCCTGAGGGCGAGACTGGTGCGGGCACCGGCCGCGGCGGACTGGTCCAGGTGAACAAGTATGGTGCGGTAGTCCATGGCGAATCCTTTATGATGAGATGCCCCTGTTGTGCTGTAGCCGAGGGGATGCGGCTTTGGGTTTTGTCAAACGTTCGCCAGCACCGTGCGATTGCGTCCCGTCCTCTTCGCCTCGTACATGGCGGCATCGGCGGCCTGCAGCAGGGCGTCCCAATCGCGCAGGTCCTCGCCGAGCGTGGCGATGCCGATGCTGACCGTGAAGCGCAGCACCCCGGTGCGGGTAAGCAAGCTGAGCGCAGCAATGTCCTTGCGATACGTTCGGCGCAAGCCAGGGCTTCTTCGCGGCCGGCCTTGGGCATCACGCACACGAATTCCTCGCCGCCGATGCGCCCGATGTAATCGCTGGCGCGCAGTCCGGACCTGCAGCTCTTCACCAGCGCGCACAGGGCCCGGTCGCCGACGGCATGACCATGGGTGTCGTTGACCCGCTTGAACCAGTCGATGTCGAGCATCGCCACCGAAAAGGGGTCGCCGTAGCGCTGGGCAAGGGCGAGATCGTGCCTGCCCAGTTCGGTCACGTAGCCGCGCGACAGGGCGCCGCTCAGGCTGTCATGGCGGACCGTGTCCAGCAATGCGTGTTCGGCGAGGAAAGCGCGCCGCCGCAGGGCCAGGTTGGCCAGCGCCACGCCGAGTGCCAGCGGCAAGGACAGGGCGTACAGCAGCATGGCGTCCAGTGACAGCGGCTTCGGCAGGCGCAGCGCGGCCAGGGCGAACAGCAGCGCCGCCGGCGCCGCGACCGCCAGCAGGAAGTAGCGCGGCCGCGGCTCGAGCATGGCCAGCATGAACATGGCGCCGGTCACCCCCGGCAGCGCCAGCAGCAGGCCTTCGGGCGGCAGGGCAGCGCACAGCATTACCGCGCCGGCGTGCGTGGCGTACAGCCAGGCGCAGCGCCAGCCCGGACGCCAGCCGAGCCGGCTCTCCCCATAGGCCAGGGCGCCGAGCACGACCAGGGCCACCCGGACGCGCAGCGCCAAGGGCGCGTGCGCCGCGTCGATCCAGGTGTCCCACGCCCGGAACAGGATGACGAACAGGCCGCACAGCGGGCCCGGGACCGGCAGCAGCCGGGCCAGGTCGCGATCGACCTGCCGGTCGAAGCCGGCCTGCAGTTCCGGCGCGATCGGCGGGAAGTATTTGCGGACAAGCTCGGCCGCTGTCCGGACCGATCGTCCCGCCGATAGCCGGGCGCACGCTGGGGAGTCGTTCATTAATCCTCCGAACGGACTACGGTATTTGATCAAGATCATATCGATTCCGCCCGCCTACGCAAGGACCTCCGACCAGGATTCGTGAGGACATCCGTCTCCTGCGCTGCCGCGCCGGGTGCAGTCGGGTGCATAATGCGTACAGCAGGAGGACGATATGGCACAGACGGTATCGGTAACAGGCGGGACCAGCGCGTCATCCGGCGCGAGCATGCGCGCGATGCTGTTCGAGGCGCCCGGGCGCCCCCTGCGCGCGGCGCGTTTGCCGGTGCCGGTGCCGCAGGGCTGCGAGCTGCTGATCCGGGTGCGCGCCTGCGCGGTGTGCCGTACCGACCTGCACATCGTCGACGGCGAACTGCCACCGCACCTGCGGCCCCTGGTGCCGGGGCATGAGATCGTCGGCGAGGTGGTGGGTTCCGGCCCGCTGGCGCACCGTTTCCGGCCGGGCCAGCGAATCGGCGTGGCGTGGCTGGGCGGCAGCTGCAACGTCTGCGCCTATTGCGCGAGCGGACGCGAGAATCTGTGCGCCCAGGCCGTATTCACCGGCTACGACCGCCATGGCGGCTACGCCGAATACACGCTGGCGGACGAGCGCTACTGTTTCGCGTTGCCTGATGCCTACGACGACCGCCACGCGGCGCCGCTGCTGTGCGCCGGGCTGATCGGCTACCGCGCCTATACGATGACCGGCGCCGCGCACCGGCTCGGCCTGTACGGCTACGGCGCGGCCGCCCACCTGGTCGCCCAGCTGGCGCTGCTCCAGGGGCGCGAAGTGCTGGCCTTCACGCGCGCCGGCGATGTCCGGTCCCAGGCCTTCGCGCTCGGGCTGGGCGCGGCCTGGGCGGGCGACGCGGAGACGCTGCCGCCGGCCCCGCTCGACGCCGCGATCCTGTTCGCGCCGGCAGGCGAGCTGGTGCCGCGGGCGCTGGCGGCGCTCGCCAAAGGAGGCACCGTGGTCTGCGCCGGCATCCACATGAGCGACATTCCTTCCTTCCCTTACGGCTTGCTGTGGGGCGAACGCTGCGTGCGCTCGGTGGCGAACCTGACGCGCGCGGATGGCGAGGCGTTTTTCCAGGTAATCGCGCTGGGCCAGGTCGCGACCACCGTGACGCCGTATGCGCTGGAGGACGCCAACCTGGCCTTGGCCGACCTGCGCGCCGGGCGGATCGACGGTGCCGCCGTGCTGCTGCCCTCGCTGTCAGGCGATGCCGAAGCGCTGGATCAGCCATGACTTCACCAGCTGGGTCAGCAGCGCATAGGCGGCCAGGATCGCGGTCAGGCCCCACCAGTAGGCGGCGGGCAAGGGTGTGAAGCCGAGTTCCGGCGCGAGCGGCGACCACGGTAGCCACAGGCCGGTGACGCATACCAGCAGGCTGGCCACGGCCAGCGGCAGCGAGGGTCGATCTGCCAGCGTCGGCCGGGCGCTGGTGCGGATCACGTACACGATCAAGGTCTGCGACAGCAGGGATTCCACGAACCAGCCGGTCTGGAACAGGGCTGGAGAGTGCGCCGCACCCAGGCCGAACCAGAGCAGGGCGAAGCTCGCGTAGTCGAACAGCGAACTGATCGGACCAAAGCACAGCACGTAGCGGCGCAGGCTGCCGAGCTCCCAGCGGCGTGGCTCCGCCAGGTAGGCGGGATCGACGCGGTCGGTGGTCAGGGCCGTCTGCGAGCAGTCGTATAGCAGGTTGTTCAGCAAGACCTGAACCGGGGCCATCGGCAGGAAGGGCAGCAGCACGCTGGCGCCCAGCACGCTGAACATGTTGCCGAAGTTGGAACTGGCGCTCATGCGAATGTACTTGACGATGTTGCCGAATACCGTACGTCCGGCCGCGACGCCGTCGGCGATGGCGAGCAGGCTTTTCTGCATCAGGATCAGGTCGGCCGACTCCTTGGCGATGTCGGCGCCGGTGTCGACCGAGATGCCGACATCCGCGGCCTTCAGGGCCGGACCGTCGTTGACGCCGTCGCCGAGGAAGCCGACCACCCGTCCCTGGCGCTGCAGGCTGCGGATCACGCGGGTCTTCTGTTCGGGCGCCAGCTTGGCGAATACGCTCGCGCGCATCGCCTGGCGTCCCAGTTCGGCGTCATCCATGCGCTCGATCCGGGCGCCGTCGATGACCGACCCGGCATCGATGCCGACCAGTTTGCACACATGGGTGCAGACGGCGGCGTTGTCGCCGCTCAGCACCTTCACGGCCACGCCGCCCTGCGCGAGCGCGGCGATCGCCGCCGCCGCCGAGTCTTTCGGCGGATCGAGGAAGGCAATATAGCCGAGCAGCGTCAGGTCACGCTCCAGCGCCGCGTCGGTGAGCGCGTTTTCGTCCGGCGCGAGCAGCCGGTAGGCGAGCGCAATGACGCGCAGCCCTTCCTCGTTCAGGCGCGCGACCACCGTTTCCAGCTCGCCGGGGTGCCCGCGCCCGAGGGGAATACGCCCGCCTTCGCGTTCGGCGTCCGTGCACGCGCTCATGACTTCCTCGACCGCGCCCTTGCAGATCATGATGCGCTCGCCATCCGGCCGCGCCAGCACCACGGACATGCGGCGGCGCCGGAAATCGAAGGGGATTTCGCCGATCTTGCGCCAGCCCTGGACCGCATTCAGCCGGGCGTGCACGTGCGCATATTGCAGAACCGCGGTATCGAGCAGGTTCTTCAACCCGGTCTGGTGGTAGCTGTTCAGATAGGCATAGTCGAGCACCTGCTCGGACGGCCGGCCGGCGATGTCGACGTGACGTTCGAGCACGACGCGGTCTTGGGTCAGTGTGCCGGTCTTGTCGGTGCACAGCACGTCGATCGCGCCCAGGGTCTGGACCGCGCCGAGGCGCTTGACGATCACCTGCTTGCCGGCCAGCGCCAGCGCGCCGCGCGCCAGGTTGACGGTCACGATCATCGGCAGCATCTCCGGCGCCAGGCCGACGGCGACGGCGGTGGCGAACAGCAGGGCTTCGTGCCAGTCGCCCTTGCTGGCCCAGTTCAACAGCATGACCAGCGGCGCCATCACCAGCATGATCCGCAGCAGCAACGCGACCACGCGATCGATGCCGCGGTCGAAGTCGGTCCGTTCGCGGGCCTCGGCCAACGCTGCGGCGACCCCGCCGAAGCTGGTGGCGGCGCCGGTGGCGATGACCAGCGCGCGGGCGCTGCCGCTCGTGACGTGCGAACCCATCAGGCCGATGTTCGCGAGTTCGGCGCCGGTATCGGCTTGCGCGATCGGCCGGGTGTGCTTTTCGACCGGGAGCGATTCGCCGGTCAGCGAGGACTGGTCGACGAACAGGTCGATCGCATCGAGAAAGCGCAGCTCGGCCGGCACGGGATCGCCGGCGGCCAGCAGCACGACGTCACCGGGCACCAGTTCCTCGGGCGGGCATTCGATGGCCGCTGCGCCGCCGCTTTCGGCATCGGGCCTGAGCACGCTGACCGTGGTCCTGACCATGGCGCGCAGGCGCTCCACCGCCCGGTCGGAGCGGTATTCCTGGACGAAGCCGAGCAGGGAGGACAGGACGACGATGACAGTGATGACGGCAGCGCTGACGCCTTGTCCGGTAAACAGGTCGATGCCCGCCAAGGTCAGCAGCAGAAGCGGCAGCGGCCGGGCGAACTGGGCCAGGAAAGCCATGACCGGATGGCGTTTGCGCGCGCCACCCACGGCGTTCGGCCCATAGCGCGCCAGCCTTGCGCGGGCCTCGGCGGCGCCGAGCCCGGCGCGCGAGGACGCCAGCCGGCGCAGCGCGGCATCGGCGTCGACGGCGGCGAAGGCCGACAGGTCCGGCCGTGCAAGCGGCTCGGGCGCGGCGGTGTTCAATGCGCCATCAGAACCGGCAAGCGGGCTTGCGCCAGCACCGTGCGGCTGGCCCCGCCCAGGCACAGTTCGCGGAAGCGGCTGTGGCCGAAGCAGCCCATGACCAGCATGCCGCAGCCCAGCTCGGCGGCCAGGGCCAGCAGATCCTGACCGATCGACTCGCGTGGGGCACGCACCAGCGTGCGCGCCGGCACGCCATGGTTTTCGAGGTAAGCGAGCAGATCCGGCTGCTGGGTGCGGAACTCCTCTTCGCTGCCGTCCTGCCCGGCAAGCGCCACCACCGTGACCCCGGCGGCGTGCCGCAACAGGGGGATGGCTGCGCTCAGTGCGAACGAGGCTTCCTTGCTGCCGTCCCACGCCACCAGCACGTTCTGGCTGTGGTAGGGCGCGGGATCGGTACGCGGCAGCACCAGTACCGGGCGTGCGCAGTTGAGGATCAGGTATTCGGGCAACTGCGCCGCCAGCTCCGGCATGGATTCGTCCGGATCGTCCTGGCCGATGACGACCAGGTCGGCGAAGCGCGCCAGCCGCGCCAGGCCGTCATCCGACTGGTCGCAGACGAAGCGGGCCTCGTGCTTGACCTGCATTTCGCCGGCGATCGCTTCGAAATGCGACAGCGCGCGCCTGGCGTTGTCCTTCAGCGGCTGGAAATAGCTGGCGCTGAGCGTCCCGGATTCTTCCTCGTAGCCATTGGGGAAGACGACCCGGGAGACCCCGAGCATGGCGGCGCCCGTCAGGTGGGCGCCGGTCGCGTGCGCCAGCGCGGCGGCATAGCGCATGCGTGCCGGCGCGTGCCTGGACAGGTCGACGTGGACGAGAATGGATTTGAGCATGGCTGTGGATTGCCCTTAAGTAATCAATGAGCGATCAACAGCGGCAGCGGCGCGCGCGCCAGCAGCTCGCGGGTAACCCCGCCCAGCACCCATTCGCGGTAGCGGCTGTGCCCGTACGCGCCGCAGACCAGCAGCCCGGCGCCGCAGTCTCGCGCCAGGGCGATCAGCGCATGGCCGACCGTGGTCCGGCTGTACTCGACCACGACTTCGACCTCGACCCCATGACGGGCCAGGTAGAGTGCCATGTCGGCGCCGGGCTGTTCGCCGTGCAGCTCGGAGAGCGTGTCGGGATTGACCAGCGCCAGCTTGACCGCGCTGGCGCTTTTCAGCAGCGGCAGGGCGGCGGTCAGCGCTCGCAAGGCCTGCATGCTGCCATCCCATGCGGCCACCGCAATGCCGGGAATCGCCTGGTCGCGGTAGCTGTCCGGCACCACGAGGACCGGGCGTGCGCCGCGCAAGGCCACCTGTTCGGGCAGCCTGCGCAAATGGCCGGGCAGGTCGGGGCCGGCATCGTCGGGGTTGCGGCTGAGGACCACCAGGTCGGCATAGCGCGACTGCAGCAGCAGGCCGTAGTCGGCATGGTCCTCGATGAGGCGCGTTTCCACCGATCCGACCCCGAGCCGCGCGGCCTGTTCCCTGAACGCGTCCAGATGCGCCGTGGTCGACTCGCGCAAAGCCACGAAGTCGCTGGGGGGCACCGGCGCGCCCAGCGAACCTTCGATGAGGGAATACTCGACCGGCGAAATACCGGTGGCGGCGCTGCCGACCAGGTGGGCACCGTGCGCATTGGCGAGCCAGGCGGCGGCGCGCAGGCGGCTGTCCTGCAGCGGACTTCCATCGACATGGACAACGATGGTCTTGTACATGACACTCCTTTGCTGTTATCGGGCGCCGGAACCCCGGCGGGGCATGACATGGAGTCACTCTAAGCCGGGCGAATTTCCGGCACCAGTGGCTTTTTTGATCTGCATCAAAAGCTGCAGATATTCATCCGTGGTCGTTGAGGCAGCGAAACGAACGCACCCGTCCGTCAGCGGCCGGGCGCTATGATTGCCGCTCCACGTCTTTGCCGAAGTCGAGGAGCACACCATGCGAGCACTCGTGTATCGCGGACCCGGGCGGCGCGCCCTGGAGGATCGTCCGGTCCCGGTCATCCAGCACCAGGGCGATGCGATCGTGCGCCTGCGCCGCACCACCATCTGCGGAACCGACCTGCACATCCTGAAGGGCGACGTGCCCACCTGCCGGCCGGGCACCACGCTCGGCCACGAAGGCGTCGGCGCGGTCGATTCTGCCGGGCCTGCGGTCAGCAGTTTCAAACCAGGCGACCGGGTCCTGATCTCCTGCATCACCTCCTGCGGGCGCTGCGACTACTGCCGCAAGGGCATGTATTCGCACTGCCTGGACGGCGGCTGGCTGCTCGGCAACCGGATCGACGGTACCCAGGCCGAGTACGTGCGCATCCCGCACGCCGATTTCAGCCTGCACCATGTGCCGGACGGCGCCGATGAGGAGGCGCTGACCATGCTCAGCGATATCTTGCCGACCGGTTTCGAATGCGGCGTGCTGAACGGCAAAGTGCAGCCGGGCTGCAGCGTGGCGATCGTGGGTTCCGGGCCGATCGGGTTGGCGGCGCTGATGACCGCGCAGTTCTACGCGCCCGCGCTCCTGATCGTGATCGACCCGGACGCCGGGCGCCTCGAGATCGCACGCCGCTTCGGTGCCACCCACGTGATGGCGCCGGATGCCGGTACCGTCGCGCGCGTGCTGGAACTGACCGATGGGCGCGGCGCCGACACGGTCATCGAGGCGGTGGGCGTGCCGGCCAGCTTCGAGATGTGCGAGGAACTGGTCGCGCCCGGCGGCACCATCGCCAACGTGGGCGTGCACGGCACCAAGGCCGACCTGCACCTGGAGCGGCTGTGGTCGCACAACATCACGATCACGACCCGGCTGGTCGACACCGTGACCACGCCGCAGTTGTTGAAGGCGGTCGCCGCCCGGCGGCTGGAACCGGCCAGGCTGGTGAGCCACCGGTTCCGGCTCGACCAGATGGAAGAGGCCTACGACACCTTCGGGCGCGCCGCGCAGAGCGCGGCGATGAAGGTGATCGTCGAGGTCTAGTGTGCTCGGCGCCGTTTCCCGCTTAGGCGCGCTTGCCGCGCGCCGCGGCCCAGCATTGGGCGGCGGACCATGCCGATCCGGGAATTTGCGCACGCGCAGCTCTCGGCGAATGCCGGAAAAGTGTGTGCCTGTGATGGACGGGATGCGCCCGCGGGGCTTGGGCAAGAGCGGCATGCCAGGGCAGCATCAGGACCGCATCCAGGGCATCGACTAGTTCGCGCGCAAGCTTCACATCCCCATCCTCGACGCGCGACATAACGCAGTGCAATGCCCGAAGCCAGGTTGCGTGATCGGCGATACGCGCGGGAGGGCAGGCGCTGCCCAATGCCTCGAGCAGTATCTCTTCGCGGCGGAACGCGGCCTCGGCCGCCGCCACCATGGGCGTGAAACCGTCGGCGAATCCGGCGTCGGGAAGGGTGCGCAGTGCGGCGACGCGGCGGCGCAGGGCTTTGCGGTTGCGGTCCAGCGTTGCAGCGACCGCGTGTGGAGGGGCGTCAATGTATCGAAGTAACATGATCTGTGTCAGTGTCCATGAGTGATGATAGGCAGTGTCTTTGGTCGCTTGCAGCGGGTCCTTGATGCAAGTCAAATTTGTTCATTCGGTCTGCATGCGCTCGTGTCGGAAGCGGCTGACCAATCATGCGAGGTGAATCATGTTTATCGAAAAGGTATGCGTTGCAAGCGACGGGTCGGACGTGGCCGTGCGCGCCGCGCAGATGGCAGCCGTGCTGGCGCAGACGGGTGCCAGGCGCATGGTGGCGGTGTCGGTCGCCCAGCCGCGGTTTTCGCTGGCACCCGGCGCGCCGTACGGCGCCAGCCTGCAAAGCGCAGCGGACCAGGCGCTGAAGGCGGCCCGTGCGCACGTCGACACCGTCGCCCGCATCGCCGAGGCCGGCGGCGTGGCCTGCGAAGCCTTGATCACACTGGCGTCCTCGCCCGGACCCGAGATCGTGCGCATTGCCGAAGACTACGGCTGCGACTTGATCGTCATGGGGTCGCACGGACCGTCCACCATCGACCGGGGCTACGCCGGTAGCGTGGCGCGCTACGTCATGGCGGCGTCGGCCATTCCCGTGCTGGTGCTGCGCGATCCCCGGGAGGCCGCGCGACCGGAGTTCGGCGAGGAACCCCTACCCTAGGCGGCCTTGCGCGCCCTCAGCCCATCACGTGGAAGCCGGCATCGACGTACTCGACGTTGCCGGTCATCAGACGCGCGCCGTCACTGACGAGGAAGGCCGCAACGTTGCCGACGTCGTCGAGCCGGACCAGACTCTGCTGCGGCGCGCGGGACCAGGCGTCCTCCAGCAGGTCGCCGAAGTGCGCCAGCCCGGAAGCGGCGCGGGTGTTCATCGGGCCAGGCGAGATCGCATTGACGCGGATACGCCTGCTGCCGAGCTCGGCCGCCAAGTAACGCACCGAGGCTTCCAGCGCCGCCTTTACGGGCCCCATCAGGTTGTAGTTCGGAATAACTTGCTGCCCGCCCAGGAAAGTCAGTGTGAGCAGGCAGCCACCGTGCGCCATCAGGGGCTCGGCCAACTTGGCACAGCGGATGAATGAGTGGCAAGACACGTCCATCGCCAGCGCGAACCCGGCGGCAGAGCAGTCCACCACGCGGCCATGCAGGTCCTCCGTCCGGGCATAAGCGATCGAATGGATCAGGAAATCGAGCCCGCCCCACGCCGCGCGTACGGCCTCGAATACGGCGTCCAACTGGCCCGGTTCGCGGACGTCGCAAGGCAGCACCAGAGAACTGCCGAGCGCTTCGGCCAGCGGACGCACGTGAGGCTCGGCGTGGTCGTTCAGGTAGGTCACGGCCAGTTCGGCGCCGCAGGCGCGCAAAACTCGTGCGCAGCCCCAGGCAATGCTCTGGTCGTTGGCAATGCCGAGGATCAGGCCGCGCTTGCCATGCAGGTCTTTGAATCCGTAGGTCATGGTGGCTCCCCAGGTGCTCGTCACAGCTGCATTCGAGTACCTTAAACTTCTGTTGTAGATCAAATCGTTGATCCAGATCAAATCCACGTATCTCACACCTATGTGGGTGCGCTAACGTTGCGCGGCCGGACGATCCGGTATCGTTCGACCATCATGAAACCGAAAGCGCATCGGACCCAGGTCTCGACCTCCCAGCTCGAACTGCCGCTCGGCCGCTCAGGCGCAGCGCATGACCTGGCCTATTACATCGGGATCGGCAAGGTGTTCGCGGCCTACCACAAGCGCTGGCCGACCGCCGATGCCACGCGCGAGGAATTCCGCGCGGCGCGGGTCAAGGATGTCGACGGCAAGCGCATCGAGCGCGAGCTGCGTTACCCGGCGCCGGTACTCGAGGCCGATCCCGAGTACCGGACCCTGCGCGAGCGCTGCTTGCTGGACGGCATGCTTGAAGGCGTCAGCCTCGAAGCGCTCGATCCGCGTTACCGCACCGTCCTGTCCGAAAGCGGCATCGCCGGCCTGTTCGCCTCGATCGCGCTGCCCGTCAAGGCCGGCCCGGACGCGGTGCGCTATGCGACTGGCCTGGCAGCGCACGGCGCGGATGAGCTGACGCTGCGCGTCGGACAGGGCATCGCCGTACAGGCGCTGGCGGCGGCCGGTTTCGATCCGCAGGATCCGCGTGTGCTGGCGCGCAGTTTCTCGGTCCGGGTGCAGGCCAACGACGAGCTGAAAAGCGTCATCGAGCGCATCGGCATCCACCGCCCCACGCTAGACGCGCGCCTGGCCGACCATTACCTGCTGGATGCCGGCGAGGATGGCCGGCTCACGGTGCGCTACCAGCTGCTGGCCGGCGGACGCTATGCCGGCCGCTTCGATGTCGGCCAACTGAGCGACAGGCTCGCCGCGGTCTACGCGCGTGACCCGGAGCTGGCGCAATTGCGCGGCAGCGAGGCGCCCGCGATGCCCGAGATGCCCGCCGTCGCCGCCACCGCCGCGGCACCGACGCCGGGCAGCATCGAGGAACTGCGCGAGCAGCTGGCCATGCTCGAACCGGAAGGGCAGAGCCTCAAACTGCCGATCCAGGCGTTGAGCCGGTTCGCCGAGATCCGGCGCCTGCTGGAACGGGCGGGTGGCGACTACCGTGCCGCCACCCAGCGCTTCGAGTTCGAGGAAGACCTCGAGCCGGCGGCCGTGATCGAGAACCTGCTCAGGAGCGGCGGGTCCTAGCGCGGCGCTTGCCCGGCACGACGTCGGCGCCGCCGAACAGGTCGGGCTGGACCGGCGCCGGCTTCGGCTCCGGTTGCAGCATGGCCTGCGCGGGCTCCTCAGTGGCCGGAGCGGCTATCGGCTCGGCCGGCGCCAGCGGCTGCGGTTCCGGCGGCGGCACCGTCCCGAAAGGATCGATCACGGCCGCCACGCCGTTGGTGTAGGCCAGTACGTCGTCGAGTACCTGGTATTTGTCGGGGTCGGCCGGCGTGCCCGCTGCCGCCAGCGCCTGCCGGCAACGGGCCACCGCCTCGCGCACCATCGCCACCGTGCGGCTGCGCCCATCGCCTTCGATCAGCTTGCGGAAGCGGTGCTCTTCCCACTTGTCTTCCTCGCGCGACGTCAGGGTCGCCGGGAAATGGCGCGCCTTGTAGCGCAGGAACAGCGCGTCGAGCCTGGGGTCGACAAAGCTTGGCTTCGCCGTCGCGAAGGTGGCCGGGTCCATGCTGCGCAGCTGGTCCAGCAGGCGCCGGTCGGGCGCCGCGACGAAGCCGGCGTACAGTGCTTCCTCGGGATCGCATTCGAGCGGCTCGCGCGCGAACACGACCTGCAGCAGCCGCGACAGCTCGACCGTCTGCATCACACCCAGCATCACCGGCACATTGGCCAGCGCGGCGCCGACGTCGATGCCGAGTTCGGCGGCGCGCTCGCGCGACAGCACGCCCAGGTTGCTGAACACTGCCGGCGACTTGTTGGCGGCGATGCTAAAGACCGGCATCGGCTCGAAGGCGTCGGGCTGCGCCTCCGGCCCGGTGAAGAGCCGCCTGCGCATGGTTTCGGCATCGATGTCCAGCAGCTGGCGCGGATCCTTGGCCAGGTCCCAGGCGATCACCTCGTTGCGGTTGGTCGGGTGCGCGGCCAGCGGCATCATGATGCGGACGCCGGCCGCCTGCGCGCTGCCGCCGCCAACGTGCAGGAAGGGACTGTGCGCGTTCACGTCCATTTCCTGCAGCGCCAGGTTCTTGTCCAGCATCGCCAGGCAATGCGCGAAAAGCTGGGGCTGGCGGTCGCGGATGCGCCGCGCCAGCGCGACGGTGGCCAGGACGTCGGACAGGGCGTCGTGCGCCGCCTCGTGCGCCAGGCCGTTGGCGGCACTGAGGCGCGCCAGCGCGAACGAGGGCTTGCCGGCTTCGTCGACGGGCCACTCCAGCGTTTCCGGCCGCAGCGCCCAGGTCGCGCGCACCAGGCCCAGCACATCCCAGCGCCCGCAGCCATCCTTCCATTCGCGGCCATACGGGTCGATCAGATTGCGCCACAACATGAAGCGCGTGACCTCCTCGTCGAAGGCGATCGAGTTGTAGCCGAAGGCGATCGTGCCCGGCGCCGCGAGCTGGCGATGGACCGCTTCGACGAACTGCAGCTCCGGCAAGCCGAGCGCCTGGCAGCGCTGGGGCGTGATCCCGGTCAGCAGGCAGGCCAGCGGGTCGGGCAGATGGTCGGGGGCGGGCTGGCAATACAGCGTGGTCGGGTTGCCGATCACGTTCAGGTCCATGTCCAGGCGCAGGCAGGCGAACTGGACGGGCCGGTCGCGGACCGGGTCCAGCCCGGTGGTTTCGTAGTCGTAGGCCAGCAGGCTGTTCATGGGCACATGCCGTGTCGATAGTCTTGTTCGAAGAATAACGGCAATGGCGGCAGGGCGGCGCACAGCGGCACGCGAGCGCCTGGCCCGCCGGCGCCAGGCGCTTGCAAGCG
>Ga0308166_1000501_pt1 | contig 52815 bp, 45 predicted proteins | sample PhyCR2_2_FD_202137 | JGI IMG/M metagenome (GOLD analysis project Ga0308166, IMG submission 202137) | Phyllosphere microbial communities from UC Gill Tract Community Farm, Albany, California, United States - DLSLCC.R2 | ecosystem: Host-associated > Plants > Phyllosphere > Unclassified | place...
CTTCCATTTCCATCCACCAGCCCCAGAATTCACGTTTTTCGGGTGCAGGCTTCACGTTGACGCATACAGCCAGGCAGTCGAAAAAAAAGCGATTCTCTTCACACTGCTCTTCTCGAATATACGGGCCAAGAGCCATGAACTTCTTAATCAATCTACTTTTCGGGTGTCCACTCGGTAACGTCATTACGATCTCCTTTTGTGAAGCCACTGTTTTACCAAACCATCAAAATTTAGCAATCTCTTAACACAATCTCTGGGCGATCCAACGCGTAATCTCTTTTAATGCTTTGTCAAAATTCTGATACACCGGGCTGAAGGGAACTTCGAGCAATTTGCCATCCGCAGATGACGATGTGATTAAGCGTGACTCCTCTTCCGGGCTGAACGGATCGTTTTTCCAGAAGCCGGACAGCATCGGCGTTGGACACCGGCGTCCCAGCAGGCCCTGCGTTTTTAACGAATAGCGATTGAGTTCCACGCGCAGCGCTTCGTCTGAAGCATCATGCATGCCAAGGCGGCTGGCCAGCACGTCGAGGTACATTTCCGGCACGCTACCCTGACGGGCAGGATCGCTGAGCAGAGCGTGAACCACCGGCCCAAGACAGGCTACGGCCTTCAGGCGTGACGCCTCAAGATAGGCCAGACGCACGGCCACGTTCGCCCCAAAGCGGAAACCAAACGCCGCGACGCGGGTGTGGTCGACCCAGGGAATGTTTTCCAGCGCTTTTAGCGCATGCTGGTGCAGAAGACTGGAATCCTGCGTAAGTTTCCATTTAGAGGAAAAACCGATAGAGGGCATATCAAGCGTCAGCATCGCGATCCCTTTTGGGGCGAAGTAACGCTCATACAAGCTGTAATAGTCGATTTGCAGCGAATCCAGCCCACCGCACATCAGCACGGTCGGGAACGGGCCGTCGCCTTCAGGCATATGCAGGAACCCGGTCACGGGCGCGCCGCCGGGGATGGTGAACTCAAGCTCGCGCATCCGGCCCGGCAAGCGTTGGGCAGCCTCTTCATAGGCACGGTTTGCCAGCGCCTGCGCCTGCTCTGCCAGTTCATCCCCTTTTAAGTGCGGATAGGCGGCAATGGCGTAAAGATTGGCTGCGTGCAGCCAGTGCTTGCCGCTGAGGGTGGCGTCCTCTTCCTGGCTGGCTTTTTGCTGCCAGAGCATCGCCTGTTTCGACCATTCGTAGATCCAGTTGCCGCCGCGGTAACCCACCACCGTATCGTAGAGTTCGCTGTCGGTACGCTCGGCTTCACTCATGACGATACGCGCCTGCACATCGAGGATTTCACGCGGATCAATACCACGCCAGATCCACATCAGGCGGTTAATCATGCGATACCAGTGAGGCACGTTTTTACCGTCTAATGCAGACTGGACGGCAGGCTGGTTCCCCGGATTGAAGCGACGCACCAGCGTCGAGGTTTCAGGGTGCTTGAAACGGGGTTTGAAGAGTGTCTCGGTGAGATTCGCCTGCGTCATTGCGTTGCCTCCATGGATACGTCATATAGTGTCCATTGTAACGCGTGGCAGAATAAAAAGAACAACGCCCGGCATAGCCGGGCGTGTAAAGTTACGTACGGAAATTAACGGCCGGAAATAGGCGGTACGAAGACCACGCCCATGTCCCATGGCTGTTCAATCCAGGTATCCTGTGGGATATCAATCACGTAATCATCCACCAGTGGGCGGCCCGCCGGTTTCGCAAAGATGGTGACGAAGTGTGCTTTTGGGTACATTTCGCGGATAGCCACCGCGGTACCGCCGGTATCCACCAGGTCATCAATAACGATGAAACCTTCACCGTCGCCTTCCGCGCGTTTCAGCACTTTCAGCTCACGCTGGTTGTCGTGGTCATAGCTGGAAATGCAGACGGTATCGACATGACGAATACCCAGCTCACGGGCCAGCAGCGCCCCCGGTACCAGACCGCCACGGCTAACGGCAATAATGCCTTTCCACTGTTCAGAAGGCATCAGACGCGCGGCCAGTTTGCGTGCGTGGATCTGCAACATGTCCCAGGTGACGACGTATTTTTCGCTCATGTGAAGTGTCCCAGCCTGTTTTTATACGGCTTAAAAAGTGTTCGAGGGGGAAATAGGTTGCGCGAGATTATAGAGATCTGACGCACTAAAAACCAGTGTTTAGCGCCCTCTGCCTGAGTTTTTACATGCTTTATGCTACCAGCCATCGGAGAAAGTGGTATTCTCAGTTGCATCTCGCAAGCCTGACTTGTGGTAACTATTAACCTGCTAACCCTGTGACCTGCAACTCGCTTTGCAGGGCATCGACAAGGAGACTTATCGTGTCTGAACTGTCTCAATTATCTCCCCAGCCGCTGTGGGATATTTTTGCCAAAATCTGCTCCATTCCACACCCGTCTTACCATGAAGAACAGCTTGCCGAACATATTATGGGTTGGGCGAAGGAAAAAGGTCTGCACGCTGAACGCGACCAGGTTGGCAACATTCTGATCCGCAAACCGGCGACCGCAGGCATGGAAAACCGTAAACCGGTTGTGCTGCAGGCGCACCTGGACATGGTGCCACAGAAAAACAACGACACCGTTCACGACTTCACGAAAGACCCGATCCAGCCGTACATCGACGGCGACTGGGTGAAAGCACGCGGCACCACGCTGGGTGCAGATAACGGTATCGGTATGGCCTCTGCGCTGGCGGTACTGGCGGACGACAGCGTTCAGCACGGTCCACTGGAAGTGCTGCTGACCATGACCGAAGAAGCGGGCATGGACGGTGCGTTCGGTCTGCAGGCGAACTGGCTGCAGGCGGATATTCTGATCAACACCGACTCTGAAGAAGAAGGCGAGATCTACATGGGCTGCGCGGGCGGGATTGATTTTATCTCTACCCTGCCGCTCTCCCGTGAAGCGGTGCCTGCTGGCTTCCAGACCTTCAAGCTGACGCTGAAAGGGCTTAAAGGCGGCCACTCCGGCGGTGATATTCACTTAGGCCTGGGCAACGCCAACAAACTGCTGGCACGCTTCCTGGCGGGCCACGCGGCTGAGTTGGACCTGCGTCTGGTCGATTTCAACGGCGGTACGCTGCGCAACGCAATTCCGCGTGAAGCGTTCGCGACGGTAGCCGTTCCAGCCGCCAAAGCGGACGAGCTGAAAAAGCTCTCCAGCGTCTATCTGGATATCCTGAAAAACGAACTGTCCGCGAAAGAGAAGAACCTGACCGTAGTGCTGGAGTCCGTGTCCACGGATAAAGCCGCGCTGACCACCCAGTCTCGTGACACCTTTATTCAGCTGTTAAACGCGACGCCAAACGGCGTGATCCGCAACTCAGACGTCGCGAAAGGCGTGGTTGAAACCTCTCTGAACGTGGGTGTGGTCACCATGGGCGACGACAGCGCAGAGATCATCTGCCTGATCCGATCGCTTATCGACACCGGTAAAGAGTACGTAGTGAGCATGCTGGAATCTCTGGGCACGCTGGCCGGTGCGAAAACCTCTGCCAAAGGCAGCTACCCAGGCTGGCAGCCGGACGCAAGCTCTCCGGTGATGGCACTGGTGCGTGAAACATACCAGCGTCTGTTCAACAGCCCCCCGAACATTCAGGTGATCCACGCGGGTCTGGAATGTGGTCTGTTCAAGAAGCCGTACCCGAACATGGATATGGTCTCCATTGGGCCAACCATTACCGGGCCGCACTCGCCGGATGAGCAGGTTCACATTGAAAGCGTGGGCCATTACTGGACCCTGCTGACTGAACTACTGAAAGCGATTCCTGCTAAGTAATACCCTTACCCCAGCCCTCTCCCAAAGGGAGAGGGTGAACAACGTCGCGCCACTGGCCTTTTTACAATCCCAATACCAGCTGTCGTTCCAGCTGCGGATCCAGCAAGGTAACGTGTAACCCCACCAGCCTGACCCCTCGCCCGCCCCGACGTTCATCCCAGGCCTTTTTCGCCGTCGCGATGAGATCCTCTTTATTCAGGCGCGGCCAGACGTGCTCCTGAGTCGTCTGCTGAAAATCATTGAACTTAAGCTTCACGCCCTGACGGGCAATCAGCAGGTCCGGTTTGACCTTGATTAAGCGCCGTTCCAGTTCAGGATAGAGCTGCTCCGTAATGATGTTTTCGCATTCAGACCAGTCATGAATATCTTCAATCAGTGTGCGTTCAACTCCAACCGACTTTCGCAGCCGCTCGCTGCTGACACTGCGCTCGTCTATACCCTGACTGCGCTCCCACAGCACGCGGCCAAATTTTCCAAAGCGTTTAAGCAGCATGGCTAAATCGCTGCGCTGTACATCTTCGCAGGTTCGCAGCCCCATGCTTTCCAGCTTTGCCGCAGAGACTTTGCCTACGCCCGGGATTTTGCCGAGCGGCAGCGTTTTTAAAAACGCCGGGACCTCTTCCGGGGTGATAACGTACTGGCCGTCGGGCTTGTTGAGATCGGACGCTATTTTGGCGAGGAATTTCACCGGTGCGACACCTGCCGACGCGGTCAGATTCAGCTCCTGGAAGATAGTCCGGCGGATCTCCTGCGCCATCAGCGTCGCGGAGCCGTGACAGTGCACGCTGTCGGTGACATCAAGATAAGCTTCGTCCAGCGACAGAGGTTCAATCAGTGAGGTGTAGCGAGAGAAGATTTCGCGGATATGCAGGGACGCTTCTTTGTACGCCTCAAAGCGACCGGGTAAAAGCGTGAGATGAGGACAGAGCTTAAGGGCCATGGCGGTAGGCATGGCGCTGCGCACGCCAAATTTGCGCGCAGGATAGTTGGCGGTGCTGATTACACCGCGCTGGACACGGCTACCGCCAATGGCAATAGGAATATCCCGCAGCGCCGGGTTGTCACGCATCTCCACTGCGGCAAAAAAACAGTCCATATCGACATGGATTATTTTGCGCATTACGACCACCACACATGTATTTATATACAGTATATCAAAGTCTAAAAAATGCGACAGCAGATTTACCTTCTCTTATTTGTCATAAAAATATGATACAAAAAACAACACGTAACTTGTTGTATATATTAATTTTTTATGTGAATAAGGATATAAATTCATGAGAAAAATACTCGCGCTCTCTCTGCTGCTCGTGACGGGAACGAGCTTCGCTGGCCCACAGATCGTTGCCCACCGGGGCGGAACAGCCGACGCACCAGAAAACACAGTACAAGCGATCAAACTGGCCTTAGAGAATCAGGCTCAGGCAGTCTGGATAACCGTGCAGCTCAGTAAAGATGGCGTTCCGGTCCTGTATCGTCCTTCTGATTTAAAAGCGCTGACGAACAAAACAGGCAAAATCTCGGACTACACGCTTGCGGAGTTATCGGCGGTTGACGCTGGCTGGAGCTGGGGTGGTGAAACCCATCCCTGGCGTGGCAAAGGGGTGACGATCCCCACCCTGAAAAGCGTGCTGGAAACCTGGCCACAAACCCGGTTTTATATTGATATCAAATCACCTGACGCCGATCCGGCCACGATGGGAAAAGCGCTTCTTGCGGTGCTTAATGAGACCCAGAGTCTGGGGCGGGTGAGGGTTTATTCTACTGAGGACCGTTATCTTGCCTCGCTTCCGGCAGCAATCCCACGCTTTGTTACCCGCAGTGAAACGCGCTCCCGGCTGGTAACGGTATCGCTGAGCCACCAGTGCCTGCCACCAGAGCAGACGATGCAGGAGTACTGGTACGCGCTAGAGCTGAACAGAACCGTTGACGTGGTTGAGAAATTTACCCTTGGTGAAGGGGTGTCCCGCTCAACCCTCACCTGGGATAAAGAATCCATGGACTGTTTCCGCTCGCAGGGCAACAGTTACGTTATCTTGCTGGGCGTGAACACCGCCGAAGATTATAAAAAGGCAGAGGCGCTGCAGGCGGATGCGGTGATGGTCGACTCGCCCGCCGCCGCAAAAGCGTGGGCTAAATAAGCCAGCAGGCCGCAATAATGCGGCCTGCTGTTATCGTTACGTCGCGATTTACAAAATTCGGCGCTGCTGCTCCCGCGCCATCCTTTTTTTACGGGCATCGCACGGTTCCGGGCAGTCGCAGACTTTTTCCATGCCAATGGACGAGATCCCACCGCAGCTGCCCTGAATGCTTTTGCGCTTGATGATCCAGCCTAACGACATGCCGAATATGACCAGTACAAAGACCGCGAAGGTTGCCAGAAACGTCAGCATCATCAGCCTCCAAAATCATCCAGCAGGATGTTCTCATCTTCCACGCCCAGATCTTTAAGCATCTTGATCACGGCGGCGTTCATCACTGGCGGACCACACATATAAAACTCGCAGTCTTCCGGCGCAGGATGCTGTTTGAGGTAGTTTTCATACAGCACGTTGTGGATGAAGCCCGTATGGCCGGTCCAGTTATCTTCCGGCTGCGGATCGGAGAGCGCCACATGGAAGGTGAAGTTAGGGTTTTCACGCGCCAGCTGTTCGAACTCATCGTCATAGAACATCTCACGCAGCGAACGCGCCCCGTACCAGAAGCTGATTTTACGCTGACTGCCAAGCCGCTTGAGTTGGTCGAAAATGTGCGAACGCATCGGTGCCATACCTGCGCCACCGCCGATAAATACCATTTCGGCATCGGTCTCTTTCGCAAAGAACTCGCCAAACGGGCCGGAGATGGTCACCTTGTCGCCCGGTTTTAATGACCAGATATACGATGACATGATGCCCGGCGGTGCATGCGGTACCGCTGGCGGCGGCGTGGCGATACGCACGTTAAGCATGATGATACCCTTCTCTTCCGGGTAGTTCGCCATGGAGTAAGCACGAAGCGCGGGCTCTTTAACCTCAGAGACAAAGCGGAAGAGGTTGAATTTATCCCAGTCGGCACGGTATTCGTCAGGCACATCGAAGTCAGCATAGGCTACGGTGTGCTCCGGACATTCAATCTGGATATAGCCCCCCGCCCGGAACGGAACGCTCTCTCCTTCAGGCACCCGCAGTTTAAGCTCTTTGATAAACGTGGCTTTGTTATCGTTGGAGATAACTTCGCATTCCCATTTTTTAACGCCGAAAATCTCCTCCGGCAGTTCAATTTTCATGTTCTGGCGCACCGCGACCTGACAGGCCAGACGGCAGCCCTCTTTCGCCTCACGCTTGGTGATGTGCGACAGCTCAGTGGGCAGAATATCGCCACCGCCCTCTTTCACCTTTACGCGGCACTGCCCGCAGGAGCCACCGCCGCCGCAGGCCGAAGAGACGAAGATGCCGTTGCCGGCAAGCGTATTCAGCAGTTTATCGCCGGCTGGCGTGCGGATCTGGTTTTGCGGTTCATCGTTGATATCGATAATGACATCGCCGGAATTCACCAGCTTCGCGCGCGCCACCAGAATCAACCCCGACAGCACCAGTACAATCAGCGTGAACATCGCCACGCCAAGCATAATTTCCATCAGTTAGCCCTTATAGCTGCACACCGGAGAAGGACATAAAGCCCAGCGCCATGAGACCGGTGGTGATAAAGGTGATCCCTAAGCCACGCAGGCCTGCAGGCACGTTGGCATATTTCATTTTTTCGCGGATCCCCGCCATGGTGACGATAGCCAGCATCCAGCCGATCCCGGAGCCGAAACCATACACAATTGATTCGCTGAAGTTGTAATCACGCTGAACCATAAACGAGACGCCACCGAAGATGGCGCAGTTCACCGCGATCAACGGCAGGAAGATCCCCAGTGCGTTGTAGAGTGACGGGAAATACTTATCAAGGATCATCTCAAGGATTTGCACCAGCGCCGCAATCACACCGATAAAGGTGATGAAGTTCAGGAAGCTGAGATCCACCCCCTCCACCAGCGCGCTGTCACGCAGGACAAAGTTGTACACCAGGTTGTTGATCGGCACCGACAGGCCAAGCACCACGGTAACCGCTATGCCCAGGCCAAATGCTGTCGATACCTTTTTGGACACGGCAAGGAACGTACACATGCCGAGGAAGAACGCGAGCGCCATGTTTTCAACAAACACCGCGCGCACAAATAAACTCAGGTAATGAGCCATTGTCGGTTACTCCTTTTCCTGCTGTTCTGGCTTCAGGGTACGAATCAGCCAGATCAGCAAACCGATAATGAAAAATGCGCTTGGAGCCAGCAGGAACAGGCCGTTTGGCAGATACCAGCCGCCGTTCTGTACCGTGTCCAGCACCGTGATGCCAAACAGCTTACCGCTGCCAATCAACTCACGCAGGAACCCTACGGACAGCAGGATCACGCCGTAGCCGAGGCCGTTGCCGATGCCGTCCATAAAGCTCGCCAGCGGGGGCATTTTCATGGCATAGCCTTCTGCACGTCCCATCACGATACAGTTGGTGATAATCAGGCCCACAAATACCGAAAGCTGTTTCGATATTTCATAGGCAAAGGCTCGCAGCAGCTGATCGACCACGATCACCAGCGAGGCGATGATCGCCATCTGCACGATGATCCTCACGCTGTTGGGGATATGGTGGCGGATCATTGAGATAAACATGCTGGAAAACGCGGTAACCAGCGTTACTGCCAGCGTCATCACCACCGCCGTTTCCAGCTTGGTGGTCACCGCCAGGGCTGAACACACACCCAGCACCTGCAGCGTTATCGGGTTATTGGCTAAAAGTGGGCCAATCAGCACCTTTTTAACTTCTTTCAGTTCACCCGTATCAGCCATGGTTCAGCGCTCCTTCACGTACATTTTTCAGGAAAGGACCAAAACCGAGTTCGCCCATCCAGAAATCAAAACTGTGCTGCACCCCTTTGGAGGTGAGCGTGGCCCCGGATAGCCCGTCAACGGCATAGACATCGTCAGGACGCGCAGACCCTTTCATCACCTTCAGCGCAGGCGCTCCGCTGTCGTCGAGCACTTTCTTCCCGACAAACTGCGCGCGCCAGTTAGGGTTCTCCACTTCACCACCGAGCCCCGGCGTTTCACCCTGGTCATAGTAGGTGATGCCTTTCACGGTGCGGCCATCCGTATCAAGCGCCACGAAGGCGTACATCATTGACCACAGGCCGTTGCCGTAGATGGGCAGCACCACTTCCTGCACCTGTTTTTGCTCATCACGTACGAGGTAGATTTCAGCCAGATTGCTGCGACGCTTAATGCCCGCCGGATCCTGAGATGCGTCCAGCGTCATGCTCATCTGCGGGTCTTTTAATGCCAGCGCCTGGTTATATTTCGCCGGATCTTTATCCAGCAGTTGACCCGTTTTTAAATCCACCAGACGCGCGGTGATGCGCTCAGCAAAGACGGCCGACACATCGTCTGCACTCATCCCTTCCTGCATCAGCCCGGCGACGGCCAGGATGTTGCGCTGTTTATCCAGCGCGCGCTGCTCCTGCTGTCGCGGCTTTAACCCCACGGCAGAACCAGCCACCACAATGGAACAGACCAGACACAGGACCAGCACCACCAGCAGCGTTTTGCCGATGCTGTCGTTATTTTTGATTTCAGCCACGTGCCTTCCTCCGCTTAATGTTGGCGCGCACGACCAGATAATCGAACAGTGGTGCAAACAGGTTGGCAAACAGAATGGCCAACATCATCCCTTCCGGATAGGCCGGGTTGACCACACGAATCAGGACACACATCACCCCGATGAGCACGCCATAGCTCCATTTCCCTCTGTCAGTAAAGGAAGCTGAAACCGGATCGGTAGCCATGAACATCATGCCGAAGGCGAAACCGCCCAGCACCAGATGCCAGTACCAGGGCATGGAGAACATCGGGTTGGTGGCGGAACCGATAAGGTTGAACAGTGTGGCAGTCAGCACCATGCCGATCATGACACCGGCGACAATCCGCCAGGAGGCCACGCGACCAAACAGGATGATCGCCCCGCCAATCAAAATCATCAGCGTGGAGACCTCCCCAATGGAGCCCGGAATGTTGCCCATAAACGCATCAAACCAGGTGACGGGTTGGCCTGTCGCATTGTTCACCAGCGTTTCACCGCCGTGCGCTGCCCATTGTGAAAGCGGTGTCGCCCCAGAGAAGCCGTCCGCAGCGGTCCAGACCAGATCGCCGGAGATTTGCGCCGGATAGGCAAAGAACAGGAACGCACGCCCTGCCAGCGCAGGGTTGAGGAAGTTACGCCCGGTTCCCCCGAAGATCTCTTTCGCGATGACCACACCAAAGCTGATCCCCAGCGCGGCCTGCCAGAGCGGTAACGTTGGCGGGACAATCAGGGCAAACAGAATGGAAGTAACAAAGAAGCCTTCGTTGATCTCATGTTTACGAATAATGGCAAACAGCACTTCCCAGAACCCACCCACGATAAATACCGTGATGTAGATCGGCAGGAAGAACACCGCCCCCAGCGTCATCATGCTGATCCAGCCCGCGTCTGGGGCAAAACTCACGCCAAGCGACTGTGCCAGACGGTAATGCCAGTCAGACTGGATCACCTGCGCCAGTTGCTGAGCATCGTACAGATGATGCAGCGCCGGAATGGTCTGCAGCCCCACGTTGTACATGCCCCAGAACATTGCCGGGAAGACGGCAAACCAGACCAGAATCATCATTCGCTTCAGGTCGATGGCGTCACGAACGTGCGCCGCGCCTTTCGTCACCAGACCTGGCGTGTAGAAAATGGTCGTCGTCGCTTCATACAGCGGGTAGTACTTCTTCAGTTTACCCTCGGTAAAATGCGGCTCTATTTTTTCAAAGAGGTGTTTTAAGCCCATGGTTATCCTTCCTGCTCAATGCGGGTTAACACCTCGCGCAATACCGGTCCATATTCGTATTTTCCCGGACAGACATAGGTACAGAGCGCCAGATCTTCTTCGTCCAGCTCCAGGCAACCCAGCGCCTGGGCGCTGTCGGTGTCCCCGGCAAGCAGATCGCGCAGCAGCACGGTGGGCAGAATATCAAGTGGCATAACACGCTCGTAGTTGCCAATCGGCACCATGGCGCGCTCACCGCCGTTTGTGCTGGTGGAGAAGTTGAACAGCTTATGACGCAGGAAGTGGCCGAGCGTGGTGCGGGTGACGGAATACTTTTCTGCACCTGGCAGCACCCAGCCGAAGAGCTCTTTCTCACGCCCTTCCAGCACAATGCTCACCTGCAGATGGAAGCGTCCCAGATAGGCCTGCGGCCCAACGGCATGACGGCCGCTGAGTACCGAACCGGAAATCAGACGGTTTTCACCCGCTTTGGTTTCGTCGTCCAGCAGTTCATTGATATCCGCACCCAACAGCGTTGTCACCAGGCGCGGGTTTGCCGCCTGCGGCCCGCCAATCGCGATCACTCGCTCTGTGCAGAGCTTACCGGTGGTAAAGAGTTTGCCGATGGCAATCACGTCCTGATAGTTAAGGTGCCAGACCTGTTTTGTCAGGCTGACCGGCTCAAGGAAGTGAATATGCGTTCCCGCCAGACCCGCCGGATGCGGGCCTGCAAATTCATTGAACGTCACCTGTCCCTGCGGATGGCCGCCAAGTTTACCGGCACTGGCCTGGCACACGTGGACTTTCCCGGGCGTCAGCCGCGTGAGAACGGTCAGCCCGGCATCAAAGGCCTGACGTTGTGCCAGAATAACCGGCTGCGGGTCTGCACTGAGTGGGTTGGTGTCGATTGCCGTAACGAAGATAGCGGCCGGAACCGTGCCAGGCACAGGCGTTTTGCTGAAAGGGCGTGTGCGAAATGCGGTCCACAAACCGGCGTCCAGCAGTTGCGCCTGAACGGTTTCACGGCTCAACGCCGCGAGGTCTGCGGCCTCATAATGGGCAAACTCACGCTGTTCATCCCCTTCAATGCGGATAACCACCGACTGCAACACGCGACGTTCGCCACGGTTGATCGCCACAACGGTGCCGCTGGCAGGGGCGGTAAACATCACGCCGGGATTTTTTTTATCTTCGAAGAGCGCCTGCCCTTTAATGACGCGATCGTCCTGCTGGACCAGCATTGAGGGGCGCATCCCCACGTAATCGTCGCCCAGAATGGCAACATGGCGAACGCTTGCGCCTGCCGAAACGTGCTGTTCGGGCACGCCTGCGATGGGCAGGTCAAGTCCTTTTCTTATTTTAAACATGTGGTTAGCAAGTTTCCGTGAACAACTATTCTGAGGGCGTGAAGTGTACCATTTCCGGCGTTTTCCGGGCAGTTAAAACTCAGCTGCAGGTGTCAAATTGCGAACTGATACGCAAAGTTCCTGGAGCCAGCGCGATTTTGATGGGTTATAAAGTAAAACTAATTTGTAAACTAACAGCTCCGCTCTTGCGAAAATCTATAGCGGTGCTAATGTGAGCGCTCCTAACAGATTAATCTGATTTCGGGTCTCTTTTGCCGTTCTGGCAAGTTGGTCTTAGTTTTATCAAGGAACTTGTAGTATGCGTAAAATCGCATTGTTCATTGCGATGCTCCTGATTCCGTGCGTGTCGTTTGCCGGGCTGCTCAGCAGCAACAGTTCAACCACGCCTGTGAGCAAAGAATATAAACAGCAGCTAATGGGATCCCCCGTTTATATTCAAATCTTCAAGGAAGAACGCACACTCGACCTGTTTGTGAAAATGGGTGAGACATATCAGCTGCTCGACAGCTACAAGATTTGTAACTACTCCGGTGGTCTGGGGCCAAAACAGCGTCAGGGCGATTTCAAAAGCCCGGAAGGGTTTTACAACGTTCAGCGTAACCAGCTAAAACCGGATAGCCGTTTCTATAAAGCGATTAATATCGGCTTCCCGAATGCCTTTGACCGTGCGCACGGTTACGAAGGTAAATATCTGATGATCCACGGTGCCTGTGTGTCCATCGGCTGTTACGCGATGACCGATTCCGGCATTGATGAGATTTTCCAGTTTGTCACGGGCGCACTGGTCTTTGGTCAGCCAAACGTTCAGGTCAGCATCTATCCGTTCCGCATGACCGATGCCAACATGGCGCGTCACAAGTACTCTTACTACGCGGATTTCTGGAAACAGCTCAAACCGGGCTATGACTATTTCGAGCAGACGCACAAGCCGCCTGTCGTCTCGGTTGTGGATGGCCGTTATGTGGTCAGCAAACCGCTGAGCCACGAAGTTGTCCACCCACAGCTGGCATCAAATTACACGGTCCCCGAGACAAAATAACACCCACTCGCCTGGCATAATCTTCTGCCAGGTCTCGTTGCCGGTCAGCGGCTGCGTGGCGATAACAGTGACCACATCATTTGGTGTGGTCTCTTTCTGAAAATCAATTTCCACATCCTGATCGAGCAGCTTTGCCACGCCAAACGGTGCACGTCGGGTGATCCAGAACAGGTTCGTCGAGCAGAACGCCATCACATAGCGCCCGTCAGACAACAGCATGTTAAACACGCCCTTCTCGCGCAGTTCAGACGCCAGCGACGCAATATATTTAAATACCGCCGCCATGTTGCCAGGGGTGCGCGGATAACGCTCTGTTAGCTTATGCAGCAGCCAGCAAAAGGCTTTTTCGCTGTCGGTTTCGCCAACCGGGCGAAAATTACCGGTCTCCAGTGACTTATAGCCCGTAAGTTGCCCGTTATGCGCGTAGGTCCAGTTACGGCCCCACAGCTCACGGGTAAACGGATGGGTATTTTCGAGCGCCACTTCGCCGCGGTTTGCCTGACGAATATGGGCGATTACCGAACAGGATTTAATGGGGTAATCCTGCACCAGTTTGGCAATCGGTGAGTTAAAGCTGGGTTGTGGATCCTTGAACGTGCGACACCCTTTGCCTTCGTAGAAGGTGATACCCCAGCCGTCTTTATGCGGCCCGGTTCCCCCACCGCGCTGTACCAGCCCGGTGAAACTAAAGCAGATATCGGTTGGCACATTGGCGCTCATCCCGAGCAGTTCGCACATAGATTACCTCCACTCCACAACTGCGGGGGGCACCGGAGCCCCCCAGCGAAGTCTTACTTAACCATCTCTTTTTCGATCAACTGGATCAGGATGTGGATCACTTTGATGTGAATTTCCTGAATGCGGTCAGCATAACCGAAGTGCGGAACACGGATTTCAACGTCCGCGGTACCGTCCATCTTACCGCCATCTTTGCCCGTCAGGGTGATGACTTTCATCCCTTTTTCACGCGCCGCCGCAATCGCTTTGATCACGTTACCAGAGTTGCCCGAAGTGGAGATACCCAGCAGCACGTCACCTTCACGACCAACCGCTTCAACGTAGCGGGAGAAGATGTAGTCGTAACCGAAATCGTTGCCCACGCAGGAGATATGGCTCACGTCGGAGATCGCAATCGCCGGGTAGCCCGGACGGTTTTCACGATAACGCCCGGTCAGCTCTTCTGCGAAGTGCATAGCGTCGCAGTGGGACCCCCCGTTACCGCAGGAGAGCACTTTGCCACCGGCTTTGAAACTGTCGGCCAGCAGGACCGCCGCGCGCTGAATAGCGTGAATATTGGCATCATCTTTCAGAAAGTTAGCCAGCGTTTCCGCCGCTTCGTTCAGTTCGTTACGAATAAGATCCTGGTACATGAGGATAATCCTTCAGTATTGATGAGATAACACAGTGGAGTGTACCGGATAGCAATAAAAGCGAGAAGCTAAAGGGATGCGAATCGTCTGACGTTTTGCGTTTTCGTGCCGGCAAACAAACGAACAATGTGAACCAGGTTGTAATTATTTTGTAAACACATTGCTAAAGGAAATAACATCAACTACAACCATATCATCACAAGTGGTCAGACCTCCTACAAGCAAGGGAGCTTTTCTTTATGATGATTTTGAGCATTCTCGCAACCGTTGTCCTGCTCGGTGTGCTGTTCTATCACCGTGTAAGTTTATTCCTGAGCAGCCTGATTCTTCTGGCCTGGACGGCTGCGCTTGGCGTCGCAGGTCTCTGGAATATCTGGCTTTTAGTGCCGCTGGCCATCATCCTTCTGCCGTTTAACTTTGCCCCGATGCGTAAGTCGATGATCTCCGCACCGGTATTCAAAGGTTTCCGCAAAGTGATGCCACCGATGTCGCGCACCGAGAAAGAAGCGATTGACGCCGGTACCACCTGGTGGGAAGGCGATCTGTTCCAGGGCAACCCGGACTGGAAAAAACTGCATAACTACCCGCAACCGCGTCTGACAGCGGAAGAACAAGCCTTTATTGACGGCCCGGTAGAAGAAGCCTGCCGTATGGCCAATGACTTTGCCATCACCCATGAAATGGCCGACCTGCCGCCGGAGCTGTGGGCATACCTGAAAGAGCATCGCTTCTTCGCGATGATCATCAAAAAAGAGTACGGCGGTCTGGAATTCTCCGCGTACGCTCAGGCTCGCGTTCTGCAAAAACTGGCTGGCGTCTCCGGGATCCTGGCGATCACCGTGGGTGTGCCTAACTCCTTAGGCCCGGGCGAACTGCTGCAGCATTACGGTACAAAAGAGCAGAAAGATCACTATCTGCCGCGTCTGGCACGCGGTCAGGAAATTCCATGCTTCGCACTGACCAGCCCGGAAGCGGGTTCCGATGCAGGCGCCATCCCGGATACCGGCGTAGTCTGCATGGGCGAATGGCAGGGCGAACAGGTGCTGGGTATGCGCCTGACCTGGAACAAACGCTACATTACGCTCGCGCCTGTCGCTACCGTGCTGGGCCTGGCGTTTAAACTCTCCGACCCGGAAAAACTGCTGGGTGGTGAAGAAGATCTGGGCATTACCTGTGCGCTGATCCCCACCTCTACCCCGGGCGTTGAAATTGGTCGTCGCCACTTCCCGCTGAACGTGCCGTTCCAGAACGGTCCGACCCGCGGTCAGGATATCTTTGTCCCGATTGATTACATCATCGGTGGGCCGAAAATGGCCGGTCAGGGCTGGCGTATGCTGGTGGAATGTCTGTCCGTTGGTCGCGGCATTACCCTGCCGTCGAACTCAACCGGCGGGCTGAAATCGGTGGCGATGGGGATTGGTGCCTACGCGCACATCCGTCGTCAGTTCAAAATCTCCATCGGCAAGATGGAAGGGATCGAAGAGCCGCTGGCGCGTATCGCAGGCAACGCCTACGTGATGGATGCCGCCGCGTCGTTAATTACCTACGGCATTATGCTGGGTGAAAAACCGGCCGTACTGTCCGCGATTGTGAAGTACCACTGCACCCACCGCGCACAGCAGTCGATCATTGATGCAATGGATATCGCAGGTGGTAAAGGCATTATGCTCGGCGAAGGCAACTTCCTGGCGCGTGGCTATCAGGGCGCACCGATCGCCATCACCGTAGAAGGGGCAAACATCCTGACCCGCAGCATGATGATCTTCGGCCAGGGGGCGATTCGCTGCCATCCGTACGTGCTGGAAGAGATGGCCGCCGCGCAGAACAACGACGTGGATGCCTTCGACAAGCTGCTGTTCAAACATATCGGTCATGTAGGCAGCAATAAAGTGCGCAGCTTCTGGCTGGGTCTGACCCGCGGGCTGACCAGCGCCACGCCAACCCATGATGCGACAAAACGTTATTACCAGCATCTGAACCGGCTGAGCGCCAACCTGGCGCTGCTGTCCGACGTCTCCATGGCAGTGCTGGGCGGTAGCCTGAAGCGTCGCGAGCGCATCTCTGCCCGTCTGGGTGATGTGCTGAGCCAGCTCTACCTGGCTTCTGCGGTACTGAAACGCTACGACGACGAAGGCCGTCAGGAAGCGGATCTGCCGCTGGTGCACTGGGGGGTGCAGGATGCGCTGTATCAGGCCGAGCAGGCGATTGACGATCTGCTGGTGAACTTCCCTAACCGTCTGGTGGCAGGTGCCCTGCGCGTGGCGATCTTCCCGACCGGTCGTCATCATCTGGCGCCGTCTGACAAGCTGGATCATAAAGTGGCGAAGATCCTGCAGGTACCGAGCGCAACCCGCTCACGTATCGGCCGCGGTCAGTATCTGGCGCCAACGCCACATAACCCGGTGGGTCTGCTGGAAGAGGCGCTGCTGGACGTGATGGCCGCCGACCCGATTCACCAGAAGATCTGTAAACAGCTGGGCAAAAACCTGCCGTTTACCCGCCTGGATGAACTGGCGAAACAGGCGCTGGCGGGTGGCATCATTGACAACAGCGAAGCCGCACTCCTGGTGAAAGCCGAAGAGAGCCGTCTGCGCAGCATTAACGTCGATGATTTCGAACCGGATGAGCTGGCGACACAGCCGGTAAAGCTGCCGGAGAAACACCGCAAACCTGAAGCCGCTTAACGCGTTTCGTCCTGAAAAACCCCGCCACGTGCGGGGTTTTTTATTGCCATCTTTTCTCTTTATGTCGTGCTACAGTGTCAAAAAGGGTCGTTTGAGGAGTCTGAATTGTGCCTGGTCTGAAGATTTCTATTTTGCAGCAACCTTTAGTGTGGATGGATGGCCCTGCCAACCTGCGCCACTTTGATCGTCAACTGGAAGGCATTACCGGGCGCGATGTGATTGTCCTGCCGGAGATGTTCACCACGGGCTTCGCGATGGAAGCCGCACAACAGTCGATGCCGCAGGATGGGGTGGTCGCCTGGATGCACGCCAAAGCGCAGCAGACCAACGCGCTAATCGCCGGGAGTGCCGCCCTGCAAACGGAACGCGGCCCGGTGAACCGCTTCCTGCTGGTTGAGCCGGAGGGGAAGGTCCATTTTTACGATAAGCGCCACCTGTTCCGCATGGCCGATGAGCATCATCACTACGAAGCAGGTCATGAACGTGTGGTGTTTGAATGGCGCGGCTGGCGTATTCTGCCGCTAGTCTGCTACGACCTGCGCTTCCCGGTCTGGTCGCGCAACCGCAACGATTACGACCTGGCGCTGTATGTCGCCAACTGGCCTGCGCCGCGCTCCCTGCACTGGCAGTCGCTGCTGGTGGCACGCGCAATTGAAAACCAGGCGTACGTGGTGGGGTGTAACCGCGTGGGAACAGACGGCAACGGACATCACTACCGGGGCGATAGCCGGGTGGTGAATCCGCAGGGCGAGATCATCGCCACCGCCGAACCGCATCAGGCGACGCGCATTGATGCCGATCTGTCGTTGACGGCGCTGAAGGAGTATCGCGAGAAGTTCCCCGCCTGGCAGGATGCGGATCCGTTTAGTATTGGCTGAAAAAAGCCGGGTGGCGGCTATGCCTTACCCGGCCTACAAAAAGCACAGCGTAGGCCCGGTAAGCGCAGCGCCACCGGGCGTTAATCAACTCACCAGTGCCTGCCCGTCTTTGCGGCTCTCCGTCGCGGCCACGTAGTGCCCTTCCGGCATCCGGTAAATCACCTGCGCACCGCCAAAGTTATACTCCTGGAGCGGATCTTCCACGACGATGTGGTGGCCACGTTCACGCAGGGCAGCAATGGTGTTGCGATCGAACGTCGATTCGACGATCACCTCCCGGCCCTGCACCACGCGCCAGCGCGGGGCGTCGATTGCCGCCTGCGGGTTTTGCCCGTGCAGCATGATGCGCAGCGCCATCTGCATATGCCCTTGCGCCTGCATTGGCCCCCCCATCACACCAAAAGACATCAGCGGCTGGCCGTTGCCGTCCATCGCAAAACCCGGAATGATGGTGTGGAACGGACGCTTGCTGCCCGCCAGCGCGTTCGGGTGCTTCGGATCCAGCACAAATCCGCAGCCGCGGTTTTGCAGGCTGATGCCGGTATCCGGTACCACAATCCCTGAACCAAAGCCCATATAGTTGGACTGGATAAACGAAACCATCATCCCGCTGGCATCCGCGGTGCTGATGTAGACCGTGCCGCTCTGCGTCGGCGAACCGTACTCAAAATCCGAGGCTTTATCAGGGTCGATAAGCGCCGCGCGCGATTTCAGATAATGGTCGCTCAGCAGCTCTTTAGCCGCAAACTCCATGTGCGCTTCATCCGCCACGTAGCGGTCGAGATCCGCCAGCGCCAGCTTCATCGCCTCAATGGATAAATGCAGGGATTGCACGGAGTCCGGATGATGGTGCTCAATGCCGCACTGCTCCAGAATGCCGAGCGCAATCAACGTGGCGATCCCCTGCCCGTTCGGCGGCAGCTCCTGCACCGAACCGCCGGCAAAGTCGCGCGACAACAGATCCACCCAGTCCACACGATGGTTCGCCAGATCCTCAGCCGTCAGATGTGCGCCGTGCGCTTTGGCGAAGGCGGCAATTTTCTGCGCCAGCTCGCCCCGATAAAACGCCTCGCCGTTGGTTTTTGCAATCAGCTCCAGCGAGTTAGCCTGCGCCGGGTTACGGAAGATCTCCCCTACGCGCGGGGCGCGGCCTTCCGGTGCGAAGCAGGCGCTAAAGCCCGGCTGGTCTTTGAGTTTGTTATAACCACGCTGCCAGAGATGGCCAATCAACGGTGAGACGGGGAAACCGTTACGCGCATACTCAATGGCAGGCTGCGCCAGCGTGGTCAGCGGCAGCGTGCCAAAACGTTCCGCCAGCGCCACCCAGCCCGATACCGCACCGGGCACGGTTACCGCATCCCAGCCGATTTCCGGCATCGCCGTTTTGCCAGCGAACAGATCCGCATGCCAGCTCGCAGGCGAGCGGCCAGAGGCGTTCAGGCCGTGGAGCTTTTCGCCATCCCAGACGATGGCGAAGGCATCGCTGCCAATCCCGTTACCGGTGGGTTCTACCACCGTCAGCGCCATCGCGGTGGCGACAGCCGCATCAACGGCGTTGCCGCCCAGCTGCAGCATCTTCATCCCCGCCTGCGCCGCCAGCGGCTGCGAGGTGGCAACCGCGTTATGGCCCATCATCGGTGGGCGTCGTGAAGCGTAACCGGACGTAAAATCAAGCGCTTTGGTCATCATGACTCCTTAGTCGTGGCGCGGATCGAGCGCATCGCGCAGCCCGTCGCCGAGTAAATTAAAGCCCTGCACGGCAAGGAAAATCGCCACGCCGGGGAAGACGGACATCCAGGGCGCCTGCTCAAGGAAGCCTTTGGCGGTGTTAAGCATTGAGCCCCAGGAGGGGTTCGGCGGCTGCTGCCCCAGACCCAGAAACGAGAGACTGGCTTCGGCGATAATCGCCGAGGCAATGGCCAGCGTGGCCTGCACCAGAATGGGTGACATGACGTTCGGCAGGACATATTTGATGATGATCCAGCGATCCGGCAGGCCTATCGCCCGCGCGCCGTCGATGTACTCTTCGTTGCGAATGGCGATCACCTGGCCGCGCGTGAGACGGGCGAAGATCGGCATCGCGGAAAGGCCAATGGCGATCATGGCGTTGGTCAGGCTTGGCCCTAAAAACGCCCCGAGGGCGATCGCCATGATCAGGAACGGACAGGCCAGCAGCGCTTCGATAACGCGTGAGATCACCCCATCCCACATCTTCTGAAAGTAACCAGCCACCAGCCCCAGCGGCACGCCGATGACCACGGCGATGACTACCGACATACACCCCGCCATCAGCGAGGTTCTGGCTCCCCAGATAATGCGGGATAAAATATCGCGCCCCAGCTCGTCGGTGCCGAACCAGTACATCGCCGAGGGCGCTTTGCGCACCGCGAGGAAATTCGCCTTCACCGGATCGAACGGCGCGATCCACGGTGCAAGCAGCGCCACCAGCACAAAGAAGCCCACAATCACCGCGCCGATCACCGCGCTTTTATTGGCGAGAAATTTCTTCAGCACCCGGTTCTGCGCGCGGGGCAGAACCGGCGCAACGGTTTGAGTTGTCAGTTCCGCCATGGTTAACCTCGCATTTTCGGATTGATGAGAACGTACAGCACATCGGCCAGCAGGTTCAGCAGCAGGAAGCCAATCGCCACGATCAGCACCACGCCCTGCACCACCGCGTAGTCGCGGTTAAACACCGAGTCGACGATCATTTTGCCAAATCCCGGAATGGTGAAGACCTGCTCGGTCAGCACCGCGCCGCCCAGCAGCTCGCCGAACAGCAGCGTGGTAAGCGTGATCACCGGTACCAGCGCGTTGCGAAACGCATGCTTGATAATGACGGCTTTTGGCAGCAGCCCTTTGGCCCGCGCGGTGCGGATGTAGTCAGCTTTGAGCACGGCGATCATGGAGGCGCGGGTATGGCGCATCAGCGTGGCCGCCAGCCCGGTGCCGAGCACGGCGGCAGGCAGCAGCAACGTCCGCAGGTTCTGCACCGGATCTTCACTAAACGGCACAAACCCGGACGCTGGCAGCCACTGCAGATTGACCGAAAAGACCAGTATCAGCAGGATCCCGAGCCAGAAGTGCGGTATCGAGATCCCGGAGATCGCCACAAAGTTCGCCCCGTGATCGACCCAGCTATTTTTGTTCACCGCCGCGAGGATCCCCATGCTGATGCCGAACACCAGGGCGATGATCATCGCCAGCAGCGACAGCTCCAGCGTGACCGGCAGTTTGCTGGCGATAAGCTCGGTTACCGGTTCGTGCGTGCGTAAGGAGACCCCAAGATCGCCCTGCAGCGCGCGCGTCAGCCAGTGGAAATACTGCACCGGGATGGGCGCATCCAGATTGAGCTCAGCGCGCAGCTGGGCGATCACCGCCGGATCGCGCTCCTCGCCCGCCATGGCGATGAGCGGATCGCCGGGCAGCAGCTTCTGCAGCCCGAAAACCATCATACTCACCAGCAATAGCGTCGGAATGGCCAGCAGCAGCCGTTTGCAAATCAGTTCCAGCATGGTCTCTCCTCGGGACGGTTATTTCGCCAGCGTCACACCGGCCAGACGCACGATGCCGTCCGGGTACGGCTTAAAGCCCCGCACGCTTTTGTTCAGGCCGAAAATACGCGGCTCGAAGTAGAGGTAGGCAACAGGCATGTCGGTTTGCAGCTGCTTCACTACCTTGTCGTACAGCGGCTGGCGAACGGCTTTATCGTTGCTGAGGCGCGCCTGGGTCAGCCACTCATCGACCTGCGCATTGCTGTAACGGCCGTCGTTAAGCGTCCCTTTGCTGTGGATAAAACCGTAGATGCTGCCATCCGGGTCCGGGCGTCCTGACCAGCCGGAGAAGCTCAGCTGGTAATCACCGCTCTGCTGGCGATCGAGCAGCGTGGCGAACTCAGTCATCTGCAGATTCAGGGTAAAGCCCGCCTCGGCCACCATCGCCTGCAATACCTGGCCGACCTGCTGCGAGGTTGGGTTGTTCGGCACCAGTAGATTCACATTCAGCGGCGTCGCGACGCCTGCGGCTTTAAGCAGCGCTTTCGCCTTGTCGACGTCACGCGGGGGCACCGGCAGGTTGACGTGATACGGGCTTACCGTCGAAAACGGCTGGTTGGCAGGCGTATAGAGTCCTTCAAAGACCACCTGATTGAGCGCATCGCGGTCAATGGCCTGAGAGAACGCTTCACGCACGCGGGCGTCCTTGAACGGATCGTTCGCTGGCACCTTGCCATTATTGATATTGAAGGTGATGCCCTGATACCCGAGGCCGGTCACCTTCGCCAGCGCCAGCTTGCTGTCGGCTTCGACGGTTTTAACGTCGCTGGCAGCAATGCCCTCGGTCAGATCGAGATCGCCCGCGCGCAGGTTCGCCAGACGCACGGAGGCATCCGGGATCGGCAGGTAGATGATTTTGTCGAAGTGGTAAGCGTCTTTATTCCAGTAGTTGTCGAAACGAGTCAGAACAATGCGATCCTGGGAGACGCGGCTGTCGAACTTATAAGGACCGGAGCAGACGGGATGGGCGGCAAAGTCCGGCTTTTTCGCCGCTTCGGGGGCCATCATCGCCCCGGCGCGGTCGGTGAGCTGCATTAACAGGGCAGCATCGGGGGTTTTCAGGTGCAGGGCGATCTGCATCGGGCCGGTGACCTCAACGGACTCAACGGACGATATTTCACTTTTACGCAGAGAGCCTTTTAAGGTCAGCGCCCGGTCGAGGTTGTATTTTGCCGCTGCCGCATCGAATTTTTCGCCGTCATGGAAGGTGACGCCTTCACGCAAATTGAAGGTCAGGGTTTTGCCATCCTCGCTCCAGGTCCACTCTTTCGCCAGACCCGGCACCACTTTCAGGTTTTCGTCCACATCCACCAGCCTGTCGCACAGGGAGGCAAAAACGAAGCGGCCATAATAGGTGCGCGCCAGATGCGGATCGAGCATATCCGGGTCTGCACCCAGCCCTACTCGCAGCACGCTTTCAGCCTGGGCGGGCAGCGCCGCGCCGAGCAACATAACACTTCCCAGTACGGTCAAAAGAGAATTACGCATTGTCATTATCATGAGTTCCTTGAAGGAAGGGAGGAGTGAGAGGCCGCGTGTTCAAACAGCGCGCGGCGGCGCAGAAAGGCGGCAGACGGCGGTGCTATCTGGATAACACTGCGATCGCGGTTAATCTCCTGCCAGCGGTGGCAGGCAATCTGGCGTCCGCCTTCCAGCACCTGGTTAATGGGCTCGGCAAGGCGACATTCATCCGTGGCATACGGACAACGGGTATGGAATCGGCACCCGGACGGGGGATCGGCCGGGTTCGGTAAATCCCCTTGCAGCAATGGGGCAGCGCGTCGGGCGCCCGGCTGCATCTGCGGTGCAGAGGCGATGAGCGCCTGGGTGTAAGGATGGAGAGGCGCGTCAAAGATCTCGTCGACGCTGGCAAGCTCAACGATCTGCCCGAGATACATCACTGCCACGCGGTCGCTCATATGGCGGATGACCGCCAGGCCGTGGGCAACAATCACCATCGTTAGCCCCAGCTGATGCTTCAGGCTTTCCAGCAGATTGATCACCTGCGCCTGCACGGAAACATCCAGCGCCGAGACGGGCTCGTCTCCCAGCAGCAGTTTTGGCCCGGAGGCCAGCGCACGCGCAATACCAATGCGCTGGCGTTGCCCACCTGAAAACTCGTGGGGAAAACGCGCCGCCCAGGCGGCAGGCAGACCCACGGTTTTAAGCAGTTCCGCAACGCGATAGTGACGATCGGCTTTTTTCATCTCCTGATGCAGCCACAGCGGCTCACCCACAATCTGCTCAACCGTCATGCGCGGGTTTAGCGACGCAAAAGGATCCTGAAAAATAATCTGTAATTCCCGGCGCAGCTGGTTGAGACGAGCTCCTGAGGCGTGTGTGATCTCTTCCCCCTGATAAAACACGCGTCCTTCGCTGGCGGCCAGCAAACGCAGCAGCAGACGGCCGAGCGTGGATTTGCCGGACCCGGACTCCCCGACAATCGCCAGCGTTTCGCCGGGCATCACGGAGAGGGAGACGCGATCCACCGCCGTCACAAAGCGGGCTGGAGTAAAAAGCTTCTTCGGGCCGGGGAAGCGCTTGCTCAGGTCACGGGCTTCAAGAATGGGCGTGGTCATGCGATCTCTCCCAGCGCAATGTGTTGTTCCAGCGGCACGCGGAAGCAGGCGACCAGATGGTCAGCCCCCTGCGCCGTGAGCGACGGTTTTTCGTTATGGCAGCGCGTTTGCGCGAAGGGGCAGCGGGTCGCAAAGCGGCAACCTTTCGGCATGGATTCCGCCAGGGGAACCGCGCCGGGAATGGTGGCGAGCGGCCCTTTACGCGCGCCCGCGGACGGAATAGAGCCCATCAGACCAATGGTGTACGGATGCTGCGGATCGGCAAAGATGGCCTCAACGCTCCCCTGCTCCACCACCTGCCCGGCATACATCACCGCCACCTGCTGCGCCACTTCCGCCACCACGCCTAAATCATGGGTGATCATCAGCACCGCCGTACCGGTCTCCTCTTTTAAGGTGTTGAGCAGTGCGAGGATTTGCGCCTGAATGGTGACGTCCAGTGCGGTGGTCGGCTCGTCGGCAATCAACAAACGCGGATGGTTAATCAGCGCCATCGCAATCATCACGCGCTGGCGCATGCCGCCGGAAAGCTGGTGCGGATACGCTTTCAAACGCATCTCTGCCGCCGGGATCTGCACCTTCTCCAGGATTTGCAGCGCGGTATTCATCGCCTGCGCACGCGAAACGTTCTGATGGCGCATAACCGCTTCGCTGAGCTGGTCCCCAAGGGTAAAGGCGGGGTTGAGCGACGTCATCGGCTCCTGGAAAATCATCGCCAGCTCGTTACCGCGGAGATCGGCATATTCCCGCGGGGAGAGCTTTCGCAAATCGTGGCGACGAAACTGCATATCGCCGCTGACAATCTGCGCGCTGGCGGGCAATAGCCCCATCAGCGCTAAGGAGGTGATACTTTTCCCGCAGCCGGACTCCCCCACCAGCGCCAGCGTTTCACCCGCTTTGACCGTCAGCGAGATACCGTCAAGCACGCTCACCGGCGATCCGGCGAACTTAACGTTGAGGTTTTGCAGGCGCAGTACCGGAGTGGCTTCCTTAAACGGAATCGTCGTCATAGCGTGATGTCGTCCTCAAGGTGGATCGCCTGTATCAGGGCGTTTTGCAGGCTAAGCAGATGTTCGCGCATGGCGGCCGCTGCTTCGTTGGGCTGGCGATGGATAATCGCGGACATGATTTTATGATGATGGTCGTTGTAGACATCGACCCGTTCGGGGGTTCGGGCAAGCTCACGCAAATGCTGCCAGCCTGGCTCACGCCTGACGGCATCAATGGCATCAAAAAGACCGAGCATCAGGCGATTGCCTGCGGCCTCCGCAATGGCGCGGTGAAAGGCGCTGTCCCACAGTTCATTCAGATCGCGGTCGTCCGGGCTGACCTTATCGATGCGTTCCAGCATGCGCTGCATGAGCGCGAGGTTTTCCCTGGTGGCACGCAGTGCCGCAAGCCGGGCTAAGCCGGGTTCGAGCTGTAGACGAGCTTCCATCACTTCCAGAAGGTTGGTTTGCTGAACCAATCCCTGAAGGGCCAGCGGTTCCACAGGCGCAGCAGGACCAATAAAGGTGCCTTTGCCCTGCTTACGCCAGATCCGCCCCTCTTCTTCCAGCACATCCAGCGCACGACGTACTTCACGTCGTCCTACGCCGAGAGTTTCCGACAGCTCACGTTCCGTGGGCAGCGGAAGGCCTGGTGTTGACTCGTGCTGGTGAATAAGACCGCGCAATTGTTCAAGCGCGGTGCTGGAATTTGCCAGAAACCGTGACGGTTTTTCCATATTGGTTCGCTCGCTTTCATCATGACTTTATTGTTATTAACGATAAGTTATTGATATGAGGCGCTACTTATCGTGCTAATGATTAAGCAATAAACGAACCAATTTTATATTGGTTCAAAATTTCGCAGTGTAAAGGGTGATAACCTGTTAATTGATAAGCAGAACATCAAAAACGAACTGGCACGTCAAACGTTGCGCCAGTACATTAGCCACCTCCTTCACTGCACAAAAACAGTGCAACAAACGCACCAAAAACGATCAAATGTTAAATAAATGCACTAGTTATGTATGTTCTTTGTTAACTAAAGATTATATAACCGATAAAACAGGCAACGATGCCGCCAGTTGGTAACGCCGGGCACTGATATCACGGACGACGAGTTACAAGAAACAGGTAAATAATACGCTTTATAAACAGGACAACTATTTTCCCCGACTATATTTAAATGCGTATTTTATTGCTCCACGCCGCTTACTTTAGTTAATAAAGTCCGTGCTTTTTCGGCTTATTAAACCGTGTCCCTCACCCGGTATTTCAGAAAGTAAACGACTCTGCCAAAAATTAACCAAAAAACAACAATTACAGCATTTTAGATAAAATTAAATGAATCTCACTCTCATTTAAGAACTTTTATAACACATTGTTTTATATAAAATTAATTCTTAAATCGCATTCATAATAGTCAGTTCAGACTATTTAATTAAGATTATTGCCTGGTCCAGCATATGATTATTCCTAAAGAACGACGGCGTTTGTCAGACTCCGGCTTAATATCATTAACGTAAGAAAACATCGCGTGTGAGGTATAATATGTACTGTGCAACTAACAATCCTGGCTATTTATCTCATACAGGTGGACAACCTGTTTGTCATACCCCTGACATGCGTTGTTATGGTTGCGAAAAGCAATGCCACTTTAATACGTCTGAAGATGGCCAAAACCGTGATTGCCACGCGCTTGAATATTATATCTGGCCTGATAATAATACCTTTTTGGTTGAAGGCATTCGTCATCACTTTGGCGAGGTTAATGATAAATATATTTCGCAGCCGGTTGTCATCATCGACTTCAGTCATAAAAACATCAATTATTTTTTATCTGAAAACTGGTTAGATCAGTTCAAAAACATGAGACTGATTCTTGTCACTGATAAAAAGATGACGGCAATTGCGCACTACTGGTTTTACAACGACACGTTAGAAACCACTATCAGTTCAATTATCTTTTATGACGATAGCGCAGAAGAAGTCTCGACGAAACTGAAAAAAACGTTCCTGGCAAAAACGATTAAACCGACAGGTAACAGACCCAAACTGAGTCAGAATGAATACAGCCTGTTTTCATTCCTCTTTAACGGATGGTCGCCAAAGAAAATCGCCTACCGGAACGGCACCAGTGTTAAAAACACCTACGCCATGAAGAACCGAATTGAACGCAAGCTGGGCGTGTCCATCACACGGCTTGCAAGTTAGTGTAAAACTGACAATACGCTCTGTCGAAAATTCCTGGATGAACAGAGCGTACTCTGACTGTCACTCGTGTTTTTCCGTAATGCATAATTAATCTGATTGTTGATATATTACATAATATTTTACATATATTATATGGACGCGTAGCGTTTGATCACATGAACATTATTACTATTAAACAAAATGAGAATGACAACTACACTATGCGTTGTTACGGATGTGTGCATAAATGCGCCTATGCCTCCATTCGCAGCACAAAGTGCGATGAATGTTCGGGAGCCGAGTTTTATATTTGGCCAGAAAATAACTCATTTCTGATAGAAGGCATTTTACAATACTTTGCTGATATTAATTCAAAAATAATTTCACAACCCATTGTCGTGATAGACTTTAATTACAAAAATATAAATTATTTCTTATCAAACAATTGGTTAGCTCAGTTCAGAAACTCGCGCCTGATTCTGATCACCGATAAAAAAATGGCGGCCATTGCCCACTACTGGTTCTACAACGACACGGCAGACACGATCATCAGCACGGTCATTTTTCATGATGACCTGGCCGAGGATATCAAAATGAAGATCAGCCAGTCTTTTATGGGGAAAATAATACGACCTTCAGAAAAAAGAGCCAAACTTAGCGCAAATGAATATGCACTCTTTTCTGAACTGTATAAAGGCCAACTGCCTAAAAAGATTGCCATGAAAAATGCCACGAATGTCAAAAACATTTACGCCATGAAAATAAGAATTGAAACAAAGCTGGGCGTTCCCATTTCAAGGCTGGCGAGCTAATACGTCCACGTAAGAAAGAGACGTTAAAACATCAGCATAGCAAATATGACGTAGAGTATTCTTAAAGGAACAGTTACTTTTCCTTATTGTGTGTAAGAGGGATAAAACCCTACACTACGATATTACCAGTGCTTGTATTTTTACATAATCCACCCGCGTCACCCGTTGTATTTACGGATGCCCCTGGTCGTTTTTAAATAACATATTCTTTACTTTTTAATTCTAAGTGAGGAACGCAACTACAGGTCTGAATTCAAAATGAATACGCATCTCTCCACGGTAAAAATTAATTCAGAGCATACTCTTGATGATATTGAAGCCCCTGAAAAAGATTCTCTTCTGTGGGGCGTTGAATGGCTTTGTGGGCATCATTCTAAGTATGCCAGCAAAGAGGTGCTGTATGCAGGCCTGCCAAAAAGCGACAAGCTGGAGCCTGAAATGGCATTACGTATGCTTGAGCAGATGGGCATATCTGCCGGTTGGGTTAAGCGCGATCTGAATTCGCTTTCCTCCTGGCTGTTCCCTTTGCTTATTGCACGCAAAGACGGGACATACTGCATTCTTACCGCGCGCAAGGGAAAGCGCGGGCAACATACGTATCAGATTGTGGTACCTGAAAACGACGGAACGCTCCTCGTTGCAGAGGCGGATTTACACGAGGCTTATGGCGGTTATGCCCTTGTGACGACGCCAAAACCCACGCTGGACGCGCGTGCTGAAGACCAGCTGTTACCGAAAGCCAAGGATGAAGGTCACTGGCTCTATTCGACGCTGTGGCGCTACCGGCATTACTTCTACAGCGCGGCACTGGCGGCGCTGCTGGCGAACATTCTTACGCTGGCCGGTACCTTCTTCACCATGAACGTCTATGACCGCGTGATCCCCACCCAGGCGTACGTCACCCTGTGGTCGCTGGCGATTGGCGTGGTGATTGCCATTATTTTTGAATTTGCCAGCCGACAAATCCGCGCCTATTTGATCGACATCGCCGGTAAAAAAGCAGATCTGATCCTCGGAGCGAAGCTGTTTCGCCAGGTGATGTCGATGCGCATGGAATACAAGCCGCAATCTTCCGGAACCTTTGCGAACCAGTTACGCGATTTTGAGGCCGTCCGCGACTTTATCACCTCTGCGACCCTCGCCACGCTGTCCGATTTGCCGTTCTGTCTGCTGTTCATGTTCATCATTTACATGATTGGCGGCCCACTGGCTGTTGTACCGCTGGTTGCCATGCCACTGATTTTGATTGTCAGCGTCATTATCCAGTGGCCACTGGGTCGCTACATGGAAGAAAACGTCCGGGAAATTTCGCTTAAGCAGGGTCTGCTGATCGAGAGCATCGAAGGGCTTGAGGCCTTAAAAGCCGCTCAGGGCGAAGGGGTGATGCAAAAGCGCTGGAATGATTTCAGCGCACTGGCTGCAGCGTCCTCGATGAAAACCCGCTATCTCTCCATGCTGACCACCAACTTTGTCTCTTTTGTGCAGCAAATCACCACCGTCTGCATCGTGGTGCTCGGCGTCTATTTAATCCACGCCGGAGAGCTGACCATGGGGGCCATGATTGGGGTGGTGATCCTCTCCAGCCGTTCGCTCGCGCCTCTGGCCTCCGTGGTGGGTCTGGCGCTGCGTTATCAGCACGCCAAAACCGCGCTGAAATCCCTTAACCAGCTGATGGAAACGCCGACCGAGCGCGATGCGCTGATCAATTATCTGCCGACGCCCAATTTCACCGGCAGCCTGCGTCTGAAAAAGGTGGGATTCACCTATCCGGTACCGGGAATGATGGTCGCGCCACGCATTCTGGACAACATCAATATCAACATCGAGGCCGGGGAGCAGGTGGCCGTGCTGGGCAAAATTGGCAGCGGTAAGTCGACCCTGCTGCGCGTGATGGCGCGCCTGTACCAGCAGAGCAGCGGACAGCTTTTCATTGATGGTGTGGATGCGACACAGGTTGATCCCGCCGACTGGCGCGCTGCGGTGGGCTACGTCGGGCAGGACTGCCGCCTGTTTTACGGCACCCTGCGCCATAACATCGTCATTGGTAACCCGGGCGTGAGCACGGAAGAGTTTCTGCGGGTGGTTCGCCTGACCGGGCTTGATCACGTGGCGGCCAGACACCCACTGGGTTTTGACATGCCTATCGGCGAAATGGGCAATTGCCTTTCCGGTGGACAAAAACAGCTCGTCGCCCTCGCCCGCTGCCTGTTGCTACGACCAAAGATTTTGCTGATGGATGAACCCACCAGCTCAATGGATGCGATGACGGAAACCCTGTTCCTTCGTCGGCTCAAAGAAGCGACGCAAGGACAAACGCTGGTCATTGTGACCCACCGCATGTCCGTACTGAGCCTGGTAGAGCGTCTGATCGTCATGGAAGACGGACACGTAGTGAAAGACGGTCCCAAAGATCAGGTGATGGCCAGCCTGAATGAGAATGTCATGAAGAAAAAACAAGCAATGCATTCAGTCGAAGAGAAGCAACAGAAACAAGGTGTGAATGAATGAGGAACGAGGACGAAGTGAATCATAACGCCTCAAAGGGAGAGGCCGAAACGGATGCAGGCGTACCCTCAACGGCACTGGAAAACGTGAACGCTACGCAGAGAGCGGGCACCGGGCTGGCATTACACCCTGCACAGCCAACGGGGAAAGTGAAAGCCGACGATCTGAAATTCATGCACGACCTGCAGGGCGCGCTGATCGCACAGAAGACCCCTTTCAGCATGATCATGCTCTACACCATCACCCTGGTTGTGGTGGTGGCGCTGGTCTGGGCGCATTTCGCCCGGGTTGAGGAGATTACCCGTGGCGACGGGAAAGTGATCCCCGCCAGCCGCGAGCAGCTCATTCAAAGCCTGGAAGGCGGCATTCTCGAAGAGCTAAACGTGCAGGAAGGCGACATCGTCGAGAAAGGCCAGATTCTGCTGAAGATTGACCCGACTCGCGCCGGGGCCAGCTATGGCGAATCGTTGTCTAAAGTGCAGGGACTGAAAGGCAGCATTGCCCGTCTCAGGGCGGAAGCCTACGACACGCCACTGACCTTCCCGCCGGATATCGCCGGGATTGAGTCAATCGTGCGTGATGAGACCCAGGCCTATAACGCCCGCCTGAAAACCCTGAATGAAAGCGTAGAGGCCTTAAAACGGAGCCTGACGCTGGCGCAAAACGAGGTCAGTCTGTCGGAGCCGCTGGCGCGCAGAGGGTTAATGTCGGATGTCGAAATCCTGCGCCTCAAGCGCCAGGCGAACGAATTCAGCCTGCAGATCACCGAGCGTACCAACCGCTTCCGCTCTGATGCCAACAGCGAACTGAACCGACTGGAATCTGAGCTGGCGCAGGCGGAAGAAATTCTGCGCGGACGCCAGGACGTAATGAACCGTACCACGGTGGTGGCGCCCGTGCGCGGCACCGTCAACAACATCCGGGTGACAACCCGTGGCGGCGTCATTCAGCAGGGGGCGGAGATCATGACCCTCATTCCGCTTGAAGATAACCTGCTGGTTGAAGCCAAAATCAAACCCTCTGATGTGGCCTTTATCCATCCGGGCCTGCCCGCCACGGTAAAAATTACCGCCTACGACTATGCCATTTATGGCGGATTAAACGGTGTCGTTGAACACCTCAGTTCAGACACCCTGATCGATGAAGAGAAAGCCCGTCAGGGGCGTGGAGATTCTACCTATTACCGGGTGTTCGTCCGCACCGACCGTGCCGCGTTACAGGTAAAAGACAAGTCATTCCCGATCATGCCGGGAATGGTGGCAAACGTAGAAATCAGAACGGGGGAGAAGACCATTTTGTCTTACATCCTCAAACCGATACTGAAAGCGCGCGAAGCCTTCAGGGAGAGATAATTATATGGTTAAGGCACGTAAAGAGCGTCGTTGGGCAAGGGTAGCAACCGCAGTTGCACTCTGCTTGCCCTGCTCTTCTTTTGTCATTCCGCTGCACGCGGCTGACATTGCTCAGGCTAAAAGCAGCCTGGCGTCATTGCCGCCGATGCGCACACAGTCACAGCTCAACCGCGAAGTGCAGCCTGTGCAGCGGACGGTGTCGCACAGTGCGGCATCGTCGCGTTCGCTGCCCGCCATGCGTACCCAGTCGCAATACGTCAGTACGCAAAAGGCGATGCCAACGCAAGCCACTGCGCGCCCTGAACGTTACGCCTCTGCACCAACAGCCAGGGAGTTTGCTCCCGCCCCGTCAAAACCGGCGGAAAGCCGGGCTGCGCTGAAGAAAAACGCAGACTTCTTCCCGCCCGTCACCGAGTATTACAAACCGGACCCGGCGTACGCCGGGGTGCGTCGTGACGGCGGTGCGCGTCAAGCCATCAGCGGCATGTCGCAGGGCTACCGTGCCGACAGTCAGGATTCGCTTGTTTTCCTGCGAAGCATGGTGGCCAGAGCGCTGGCGTAGCCGTCACGGAATAATGCTTAAAGCCATGGGCATCAGAAAATGCCAGCTTGCTGGTCACTTCAATCGAATCACCTGGGTAGGCAATATCTTTAAATTTCAAATTCTGGGCCGCCAGAACACCGCGAACCTGCGCGCGGCGCGTGCGAATGATCTCCCGCATCTCGTCACGCTGAATGAGCGCATGAATATCGCGTAACGATTTCAGTTCCGTGCCGTATGTCTGGTTGTAGATATCGCAAATATCGGTGAGGAACGAGAGATACTCGCTGGCCTGACCAAAAATCTCAGAAATAATAACCCCAGGCATGATCGGATCGTCCGGGAAATGTCCGAGCAAATAGGGCTCGTTGTAGGTGATATGCTTCGTCACCTTCACAAAGCCATTTTCGCCATATTTGAAGTCATCAATTCTGTCGACCATCAGCAGCGGCTGACGCCAGCCGCCCATTTCCAGAAAGATCTTCGAGGGGATAACGTATTTAGACATAAATCACCGCATCACCAGGCCGCCATCGATAACGATGGTTTGACCCACAATGTAGCTGGAGGCAGTGGAGCCCAGATAAACGACGGTATTGGCAACCTCGTCGCATTTACCCAGACGACGCAATGGAATAGATGCCGTTACGCCACGCACCACCGTGCGGGATACTTTTTTCACCATTTTGGATTCAATCATCCCCGGCGCGATGGCATTTACGCGCACGCCATACGGCGCCAGTTCAGCCGCCAGCGTGCGGGTGAATCCCAGGATTGCGCCCTTCGACGCGCTGTAGTTCGCCTGCCCGACGCTTGGGATAATGGCCGCAATGGACGCCACATTGATGATGGCCGGGTTTTCTGCGGAGCGCAGCAGCATTAAGGCTTCTTTCGTCAGACGGAAAATGCTGAACAGGTTGGTGTCTACCACCTGGCTGAAGTCATCAAAGCTCATCGAGGCAAACAGGCTGTCTTTTACAATCCCGGCGTTGTTAACCAGCACATCAAGCTTGCCCGCTTCCTCGGTCAGGCGTGAACAGAGTGCAGTGACACTCTGCGCATCGGCGAGATCGCACTGAATGACAGTGAGCTTGCTTCCTGCCGGATGCGTTTCTTTCAGTTCCGTTAATTGCGTGGCATTGGATTTATACAGCGCATAAACATCGCAGTTCTGGTCAAGAAATTTAGCGCAGATCGCCAGGCCAATATCACCACTGGCGCCGGTGACCAGAACCGTCTTTTCCTTAAGATCATTGTATTGATACATAATATTCACAATTAGTTAGGTTAATAAAGTATGACAACGGCTGTCGCATAGTGCTGACAATGCGAAATACTGAGCGAGGCATTCGCCATCTGCTTTTCAATAAGCAGCTCTTTGACTCGCCCAGAGAAAATCAGATGGGGACAACCCAATTCGTCATGGTTTATTTCAATATCCTTAAAGGTGATGCCGTCGCGATATCCACAGCCAAGCGCCTTAACGACCGCCTCTTTTGCGGCCCAGAAACCTGATGCGCGTTCATAGTTAGGATCTTCCCGGTTAATTTTTATATTTTCTTGCGGGGTAAAGACGCGCTGTAAAAAATCGCTTTGCCAGTTTGTTATCGCTCGCTGTATGCGCGAAACTTCCACAATGTCCGTGCCGATACGCATTTATCGTGCTTCCCTTTCAAAGCTGATAAGAAAGATTCAGATTAAAATTAAATTTATTCACGTCCATGCTGCCAGGATATTTAACCGGCATGGAGACTGATGAATCGTACGCCATGCTTTTCACATTCCCCTGAATACCCAGGGTGCTGCCGACGATAATCTCTTCGCCATAGACACTGTCCCGTCTTATATGACCGGCATCTACGCCAACATAATAATTTGCGTTCATTCCTCGCACCGGGCGATAAAATGTATTTTGCAGGTAGTACCCGCTGTTCCCGGTCAGGCCAACGCTGTTTTCAAACCCGCGCACGCTCCAGCGATCGCCCATCGTCATTTGATCCTGCAGCGTCAGCTCACGCGGTGCGTATTGCGCCAAAAAAAAAGCGCTATAGGCGGTTTGAGAAAATTGTCGGGTATAGCGACTTTCCACATTCACCAGTTGACTGACGGGACTGACATTGCCATACACCATATCCGGCGTTTTTTCGGCGCCGAACCAGGTGACAAAACGCTGCCAGGATACCGTTGAATCCCAGTGTGCATTTGCCAGCTGCTGCGTGTAATTCACGCCAAACCTGACGTTATCCATGTCACGCTTCTGTAAGACAAGTTCCTCGCCATTAAGGGTATAGCTGGCTTTTCGACGGATCAGCTCGGCATTCCCCGTCACCTTCCGGCTTTTATCCCGGTAGACCGTGCGCGTCGCCTTCACGCTGCCGTACTCACTCTTACCGGCGTAATCCACCGTGGTGTAATAGAGCGGTATCGCCTGACGCGACTTGCTGCTGCTATAAAACAGCGAATAGTTCCAGTAGCCTACCGGCAGGGCATAGTAACCACTTACACTCTGATACTGACCCGTCGTGCTCTTCGTTCCGGCGAGATAAAACAGATCGCTAAACCGGGCGATGTTATAGAGATAGCCCACCACAGAGGTCAGGTGTTCTCCTGTCGCTTTATCGCCCCAGTTGTTATAGCTCGCCCGCACGCTCCACTGTTTTTCCCGGTTGGTGCTGATGCGAATGGTGCTATACCCGTGCTTTGTACCCGGCTCGATATTGATCTTCACATCCACGCCGGGTTCTTGCTGCAGGTTTTCCAGACCCTGCTCGATATCGCGAATATTAAGGATGTCCTCTTTCGCAAACGGCAGCATCCATGGATTAATATCATTATGCTCGACAATAATTTTTTCTATTTTCCCCGCATTGACGTCAAGCTTCAGCGTGCCAGACGAAATATTCTGCGAAGGGATCGTAATGCGGGTCGTGATGTAACCGGCATCGATATAAAAATCCTGTAACGCGGCGGCAATTTTCACCACACCGATGCTGCCCACGCAGCGTCCGACGATCTCTTTTTTTATCGCCTTTTCGGTTTTACGTTTCAAAAAATCATTATCAAGAACAAGTGCTTTAAGGGTAAAACAGTTTTTCTCCTCAGGTAATTTGTCCAGTCTAAATACTTTACGTTCGGTGCTGGAGAAAACATCCTGCCGATACACCTTGTGTTCTTTGAAAGTATTTAGATCTGCATTTTGCTGCTGTTTAATCAGGGCATTAATATCGTCAACTGCAAACGCTTGAGACGACATTACCAGCAATGACAGTAAAAATTTAAATCGCAGTTCCATTCACTTTCTCAGAAAAAAAGGCAGCAGGGTCTCGTGCTGACTTTGCGCTATCAGACAATAGCTGCTGCCTTTTGTTACACCTTTAGATTACATACCAACAATCGTGCCGGTATTGGTCACTTTATTGGTAATCAGTTCCATACCGTATAAGCCACCAAATACTGCATCCTGACCGCTGTTTGTCACGTTATTCGCAGTGACACCCGCAACGCCATAAGTCAGCATATTGAGGTAGTTATAGATATTCCCTGCTGTTTTCACAGACAGCGTATAATCGCTCACAATATTACCGCGGTTGTTAATGTCGGCACCGGCATTAATCACGATATTCTGTGCAAGGATATTGCCGTTGGCATTATTGGTAACATGACGCTGAGTATCAATTTTCGCGCTGGCCACACCCACGATGTCTTTAAAGTTCTCAACACCGTTCAGGGCATTAATCGCCAGAGCGTTACCTGAAGAGATTGCATTGCGGTTAGTCAGTGCACCTTTCAGGATAGTGAAGTTCAGATCGCCTTTACCGCTGATCCAACCGTAGTTGGTGACGTTGTTATCAACCGTCAGATTGAGATTCTTATCTGACGCGATAACGCCGGTCGCCGTGTTGCTCTCCATGCTGCCATCGCTGTAGTTGTTCAGCGTACCTGCAGTGATGTCCAGGTTGCCTGCACTGTAGGTGGTGGCATAGTTGTTATAGAACGTACCGGCCGCTTTGATGATGGCGTCAGCGCCGCTTACCAGCATAGCGCGGGTGTTGTCCAGCGTCCCTTTAGACAGCACGCTCAGCGCACCGTTATCAGCGATGATGCTACTGTTGTTGTTGTAGACGTTTTGACCGGAAACAGCGACACCTTCACGGCCAATCATGCCACCCACATCGCCCGTCACACCGAAGGTTTCGCCATGATTACGTACGAAGTTGTTACCGTCACGGTTTTCAACATTCCCTGCCGCGTTCACGGAGAGCTTTTTGTCCGCCACGATCATGGCAGTGTTGTTGTAAACCGCACCTTTTGACTCGACGGTGACATTCTTACCGGCAATCAGACCGTTGTTGTTATCAACGGTGTTGGCAGCCAGTGTGATATCACCCGTCTGAGAAAGGACGGAACCACGGTTGCTGTCGAAATACCCCGTCAGCGCCAGATCGATATTGCCGTAAGCGGCAACCCGACCGTAGTCGTTGTTCAGACGGTTCGCTTTCAGCGCAATATCGCTACCGGACAGGAGCTGGCCGTAGTAGTTATCTACGGTGCCACCCGCATTGATAGTGATATCGCCAGTCTCAGAGCTGATTTCGCCGCGGCTGTTGCTCACATTCCCGGCCGCTGTCAGCGTGACATCACCCACCGCTTTGATTTTACGCGAGGCGTTATCAATGTTATTGGCACTTAAGGCAATGTCACCATAGCTGATCATATTCAGATCGTTATAGATATTGCCTTTAGCGCTCATCGCCAGGCTGCTGTCAGCGACGATATTGCCACGGTTGTTAATATCATAGACCGCAGAGATCGTGACCTTATCACCCACCATATTGCTGTTGGAGTTGTTGGTCACACCACGCTGGCTGTTCACCACCAGATACTCGCCCGCGGCGATATCTTTCAGGTTTTCAACCCCGGTCTGTGCAGACACGGTCAGAGACTTCTCAGCGGAGAGCGTATTACGGTTAGTTAAAGAACCGTTCAGAATATTGAGAATGGCATCACCGAGGCTGCTGATCCAGCCATAGTTGGTGAAGCTGTTCTTCACATTCATGGTCAGTTTTTTATCTGCCGCGATAACGCCAGTCGCGTTGTTATCTTCCAGCGCACCGTTGCTGTAGTTGCTCACGCTGTTCGCATCAATCAGCAGGTCGCCCATGCTGTAGATGGTTGCGTAGTTGTTCGTCAGGGTGCTTCCCGCTTTGATGGAGGCATCCCCGCCGCTGACCAGCAACGAACGCGCGTTATCAATGCTGCCTCGTGCCTGCATTGCAAGCGGGCCATTTTCAGCAATGATGCGGCTTTCGCCGTTATAGATATAGTTCCCGGACAGCGAGACACCTTCTTTACCAACCATACCGCCGTTCTGCTGCGGCATGCCGAAGTAGGTACCAAATGCGGATCCGAAATCGATACCGTAACGGTTTTCGATGTTATCGCCTGCAGTGACGCTCAATACCTTACTGGCAACGATGAACGCGGTATTGTTGTTAACCCCTGCGTTGGCATTAATGGTGACGTTTTGTCCCATAATGAAGCCACCGCGGTTGTTAAGGGCATTCGATGCCAGGGCAACATCCCCTTCTTCAGAGCTGAAGACGCCGATGTAGTTGGTGATGTTTCCACCCACTGCGGCACTCACACCGGTACGACCCGCAACACCGCCGTTGTCGTTACGCATAGAGGCCGCTTTGGCAATCACCTTGCTGTTTGAGTTCAGTTTGCCCGAGTAGTTATCAATCGCGCCAGCACTTTCAAGGGAGATATCGCCATTTGACGCCATCTGCCCACCGTTGTTATTGATGCTGTTCGCGGCAATCTGCACGCCCTTCTCAGCGATAATGCCTAACGAGTCATTACTGGCCGTGTCGGCGGTTTTGGTCGCGCCGTTGTTAATCGTACCTTTCGCGGCAATCTTGGTGAAACCGCCCGCAGAACGGATCATGCCCCGGTTGTTATCGACGTTACCGCCGCTCACCACGTTCACATCGCCCAGGGAGTCGACTAAACCGCTGTTGTTGTTCACAGCAGCAGATTCAAGACCCACATACCCGCCCTTGATCTGGCCGTTGCTGTTATTCAGGATACCGGTTTTTAACGCCACGATACCGGCTTCAATACCGACAGTATTCCCTTTACCGTAGTTGGTTAAGGTGTTGCCGTTGGTATCCGCAGCCAGCATGCCTGCCGCCGCCATTTTGCCGTTGGTGTTATCAATGGCGCCGCTATTGACATAGAGGTCTCCCATTGTCGAAATGTTGCCTGAACGGCTGTTGTTGAGGCTGTTTTTATTGGTGTCCAGCGCGATGGTACCCACAGAGGTAATATCCCCGGTGACGTTACTCAGTGCGCCGTTGGTGTTAATATTGATCTGACCAGAGGACTCAATGCGCGCAGTGTTGTTCAGCAACTGACCGTTAGCGTCAATATTTACGCCGTTGATGCCACCCGCAATAATGCCCTGGTTACGCACGCCGACCCCGCTTTCGGTGCTGACGAGGTTAATCTTATTGGCATACATACCGCCCAGCGCAGCAACGTCAATGCTGTTGGCATTACGCGTTCCGGCTGCGGTTACTGAACCGGTCACCTGACCTGCAGCGTTAACGTAGTTATTACCGGCGACAACGTTCAGCTCGTTAGCTGTGACTTTATCGGTCACGACAACATTGCGAGACAAAATTTCCGTCGGGCTGGCGTTATTCAGTTTACCCAGCGTAATGGTGCCACCGTTAACAGAATAACCGGCTAACTGATCGTTCTGAATATCCGGCGTACCGGTTGTCAGGGTCAGTTTACTGGTGTTAATGGCGCCGCCACCGTTAACGGTAATACCGTTCGGGTTAGCAATAATTAAATCGGCTTTATCGCCGGCCACTTCCATCATGCCGTTAATCGCAGAGGCATTTTTAGACGTGACTTCGTTCAGGATGACTTTCGCCGTCCCGGACGTCAGATTGCTGTTCCCCTGAATCTTACCCGCCAGAACGGTATTTGATTCAGTCATGCTGTTATTGAAGATAAGCCCATTCTTATCAACGTTTAAGTTGTCATAGACATTATGAGAAAGCCCCTTATCGTTGGCTTTATTAATGTTAATGACAGGCACATTCCCGGCAGTATAAACCACGCCGTTCTTGATGTTGATCTCTGCTGAGTGCGCAACAATTGGCAGAGCGAGTAGCACAGAAGCGGCAACAGGATGCCACTTCAACTCGAGTTGAAAGACTTTATTTTTATTACTATTCATTTAATCGACTCTTTATTTCGGAATCATTACATTTTTTCAAAATATAACATCACCACTCTAAATAACTACTTCACATCCGTTGATTACTGTTTATCCCCCCTTGTGGTTCCCTGATGGTTCATTAATTTAGATTTTAAGAGCATTACTTGATATTAATTCTGGCATTTTTATCTGGAATTAGCATTCAGACTGCATAACATAACGGGAACTTTTAACCAGGAACAAGTCCACAGGCATTAGGAATATTACACATTCCCGGCCTGTCAAGACTTATTCCTTAAAAGAAGAGAGATGAATTACTCCTGGTATGAGTAGTCGCCATAGCTATAGGTGGCCGAAGCGCGTTTTTCAACGCCATTGAATATGACCCCCTGGATGGCAATCCCGTTTTGATTGAATCGACGCAGCCCTGCTTCCACCTCCTGGACCGAATTCTGTTCGAACCTGACGACCATCAGAGACGTTGAGGCAAATCGGCCAATAATCGCGGCATCCGTAACGCTCAGAATTGGCGGCGTATCGAGAAGAATGACATCGTATTGCGCTGAACAGGCGTCAACGAGTGTCTGGAATTTCTCCGTCATAAACAGCTCGGCGGGGTTATTGACCATTCTTCCCCGGCCAATGAAATCGACGCCCTGGTACTCTGTCTCTTCTATCACCTGGGACACCGCCGCATTCGCAGAGAGATAATCGGCAAGCCCGGCATGGCCTTCCGACTGCGAGAAGATGCTGTGCAAATATCCCCTTCTCAGATCGCAATCAATCAGCAGCACCCGTTAACCGGCCTGCGCCATCAGCACCGCAAGGTTTGAACTGACGAAGGATTTACCCACCCCCGGAGAGGTGCCTGAAATCATTAATATTTTATTTTCTGACTTCAGCATGGCGAAATGAAGGCTGGTCCGCAGCCCTCTTATCGCTTCGACCGCCAGCGAGGTTGGCGACGATTTCACTAACAGCTCATCAGACTGATAGGTGGTAATCGCCCGGCAGCGTCTGCTCTTTGTCAGTTCAGGTGCCAGCGGTACGACGGCGTGGACAGGGATGCCCCGCTTTTCCAGCTCCGCGGGTTGTTTGATCCCTTTAATTAACATGTTGCGTAGCAGAATCACACCGGAGGCGAACAGGAAGCCCAACAGCGCCGACAGGATGACAATCAACGTTTTTTTCGGTTTAATCGGCTTATGCTGCGTGACGGCATTGTCAATAATTCGAACATTGCCCAGCGTGCTGGCCTTATTGATATTGAGTTCATGCTGCTTATTCAACAGCACCATATAGATATCATTTCCCATCTGCACATCACGGGTCATGCTCAAAATTTCTTGCTGAGTCCGCGGCATCGTACTGATACGCTGATTGAGCTTCTCTTTCTCTTCCTGCAGTACCGCACGTTTTTCTGACAGCGCTTTATAAGCCGGATGCGAACGTTTATAGAGCTTTGAAATTTCAGCCTCTTTAAAGGTTAATTCATTCAGTTGGGTATCAATGGACACCACATTGTCTAAAATGAATTTCGCTTCAAGGGATAAATCCACCGACTCATTATTCTTTCTGAAATCATTGAGTTTCGTTTCTGCCGTCACCAGATTGTTTTTGATTTGCAGTAATTGTTCGTTCACAAAGGCCAGACTCTTGCTGGCCTCTTCTGACTTACGCTCAACGTCCTGGGCAAGGTAATTGTGGCTGATCGTTTCAAGGATTTTGCTGATCATGACCGGATCGGTGCCGGTCATGCTCAGATGCAGCATCCCATTGCCACCGGATTTTCCATCCACGACGATATTGTTTTTGATCTCATCAATTACCGAATATTCATTGAGCTTACGTAAAATGAACACGGTGTCCTGAGTCAGTTCGGCACGTTCAATCATAAAATCAATGCCGTGTGCGTGAAGAGGAACCCCCACTTTACCGTGCAAAACGGCCTCGCCGACCTGCAGGGTGTACTCACCCGCAACTGTCATATTCAGGATTAACGCTTCGTCCAGGAACTCCTCGGGGACAGTTAAGGTTGAAACCTCAATGTTACCCGTGGGTTTGCCAAACAGGCGCAGGAGCAGGCCATTCGCAAACGGATAGCGTTTTTCAGTCACGGAGATATCCAGCCCCAGATCGCGCACGGTTTTACCGATCACCATCCGCGATTTAATTAACGAAATTTCAGATTCTGAAGCGACCCCGGAACCTTCAGGCAGCATCGTAGAGAGCTTATTCAACAGCCCCGTAGATGCATTTCTCTCAACCTGAATTAACGCATCACTTTTATAGACCGGCGCTAAGGTGTAAGCAATAACAATGCCGAAAGCGATAAACAGTAATGTCGTCGCCGCGATCCAGACCTTACTGTAATATAAGACTTTGAGGAGTTGAACGATGTCAATATCCTCCTGCCGCGGAACATTATCGGTTTGCGAATTGCTAATCTGTTTGTCAAACATGCTCTAATCAGCCCTGATTATTTAACCTGCTGGAAAACCTTGACCCATTCTTCGGCAGCGGAAAAAAGTTGTTGAAAAATAACACCTGAGATATCTCGACCCCGACGATAAGGATCAGGAATTTCCATTTGCTGGAGCCAATATCCGAATAAAAATGTCTTTCCCCGGGCTTCCATTGCCAGGCGGGTCACGGCTTCAATATGGTTTTGCTCCATGGCCAGAATCAAATCATATTCACGACACATCAGCGGTGTAAGTTGTTTGGCACAATGCCCCTCTAACGAAAGGCCATTCTCACGTGCAGTGTTAACCATTACGGGATCTGCCGCTTCCCCCGTTAACGCAGCAATCCCGGCGGAATCTACGATCATATTGGGCAAGCGTGAACGCAAAATGCGTTCCCCCACCGGGGAACGACAAATATTGCCTGTGCAGACGACAAGAATGGACTGATACCTGCCATTCATATCAATTACTCCAGTTTCTGATGAAGCGCGTCGTTTCAGTCAGGCTGTAGACACCACTAATGGTTGGCATTAATTGATTAATGACTCTGTTCCAGCGCGCAATCGGTGCGGTCGTCACATACACAATATCGTACGGCTTGAGCCTGAATTCGGTGCCAAGCACCAACGCCGTCGCATCCCTGGCATCAAGCTGATAAATATTTGCCTGTTTTCCCTTTGACGCATCCGGTTTGTTTTCCGAACGGATCACAAAAATACCGCTGGCATCACTGGTTAATTGATTCATGCCCTCCGCATTACCCAACGCTTCGGTCAGCGTCATGCCTGAGCGATCCATTTTCATGGTGGTTTGCTTCACCACATCACCCATAACAAAGACTTTTAGATCATCATTACGCGGGATATACAGAATATCGCCGGAATAGAGCAACCTGTTCTGCTGCAGGTCGCCATACTGCATAAGCGCTTGCAGCGAGATGATTGATTTTTTCCCCCCCTGGGTTAAAACAGCATTCCCCCAGTCTGCGTTTTCAGTCAGCCCACCCGCCAGATTAACCGCATCAATGATGGTCAATGGAACGTTAGTGATGGGCTGCTGCCCCGACTGATTAACTTCACCAGAGACATACACTTTCTGAGAGCGAAACGCGGCAATCCCCACATCGACCTGTGGGGACTCAATGTATTTCGCCAGATGTTCGGTAATCAGCTCTCTGACTTCAGTGACCGTTTTATCCTTAACATGGATTTTCCCGATGTACGGATAAAAAATAGTGCCGTCTGAATGGACCCAGTTTCCCGTATCGCTGGCGCTACGATACTGGCCAGACGGGGTGGTAAGCTCAGGATGTTCCCACACAGTGACCATAATGATGTCACCAACCCCAATACGGTATTCATACGCTTCGAGTCGTTTATTCAGCTCCGCATTGGCGTGGGCGACCACGACGTTTTCACGTAATTTCTCAATCAGCGCCGGCGTAACGGGGTAAACATTCACCTTGACGTCATTGATATTATCGGGGTCGGGCGTTTCGACAACCGTTTTTCCGTCGGTATCAATATGGCTTCCGGGGGTTATCTGACACCCTGCCAGTAAAAATAGCGTGGTGAAAATAAACAGAGCTGGCAATTTTCTCATACTTTTCTTTATGCCATTTCGGTGAAATGACATTTCCTTATAATTAATCAATCACCCATGATGGTGCAGAGAGAATGAAGCGTGGCATTCCACAATTGATTAAATGATAAACCTTAAAAGTATGCATGTCCTGTAGACGTAGAGTAATCCTAACCCCTGACATCTCTTTCTTATCATTAATATAGAAAGCCGTCCAATCATCAGGCACGTAAACAATTCCCATTTATGCGGGGACTATTCTCACATATTAACCCTGAGACATCGTGTAAAATGAAAATATATACATACCGTATCATAAGATCGTTAGCATGCAAATCTTACACCAAAAAGAGGCGTGCAGAATACATTAACCAAAGGGATAAAAATGGATACGTCGCGGGTCATATTATCAAGATGTCATTTCAGCAACATCGGATTGCGCCATTTACTTTCCAATACGTTCAAAAAAGAAGAGATTCTCTCTTTTTATAATCAGCACCATTTTCATGACTGGGTAAAAGGTATGAAAAAAGATAGTTTTTTTACCTTGTACCTGGTGCTTCCTGACTCTATTTATAGCAACATCATCTACTTTCAGTGGCTTATCTCACTAAAACAGAAAACAAACCTCCACGCCATTGAAGAGATCATCATCGCTTACCACTCGGATATCTTTCCGGAGCTTTTCGCCTGCATCTGCTCGCATTACAAACATCGTCTCGTGAATATCAATAATCTGACCAACGATGAAATCGTCAGGAAAATGCATACCCAGCGTCACCCCAGCAAAAGCGGGATCGTCAAAAAACATATCGAACTGACGCATATGGAGTTCTGTGTCCTGAAGTTAATGATCTCAGGCTACACGATTGACGACATCAGTACCTTATATAACATCAAGCCAAAAACCACGTATACCTACAGCAACAGCATAATGAAACAGTTGGGGTTTAACTCTTTAAAGAAAATCTATTCCTGCGGCGAAATCATTAAATCCTCGATTGACCATGACATAATCAGAGAAAAGAAAAAGTACTACAGCATTGCCCACATTAAGATGTACGAACCACAAACTGCTTAATCCCTCACCGCCTCTAACACGTCACCCGTGTCTCCATAACATCGTCAAATTATTCACAAAAAAATACGGAAAGCGTCTCCGCAATCCGTATTTTTGTATCGATGCTGACTTAGTGGCTTTTCACTAAAATTTCTACGCGGCGGCTATTGACGTTACATCCTGCCGCTTGCTGGCTGGCAGAGGTACCGCAGCCTTCAGCGCTTTGTGCTATTCCCTTACCCGTCGTGTTATTGATCAGTTCCGGTTTAATCCCTTTCTCGATCAGCAATGAACGAACGGTATCGGCACGTGCTTCAGACAGGCGCTGGTTAGCCTCACGGCTACCAATTGCGTCGGTATAACCCACAATCTGGATCTCACTGACGTTATTCGCCTTTTTGGTAAATTTCACCACCTCGTCCAGCTTATTGCGGGATTCAGCAAAAATCCCTGCCGCATTACTTGCCGCAAAGCGGAACAGGACTTGCTCCTGAATAAGCACCACACCGCTGTTATTAACGTAATCACAGGTTTTTACCTGCGATGCACGGTTAATAATTTTGGTCTGCTTATGCATCTTACTCAACAGGGCTTCAGCCCGGGAACGCTCTTCCAGGGCCGCCGTATTTCCTGACGTACCTGGATTAACCTGAATAAAATAGGTTTGCGCACTCTCGGCATTGAGCTGTTGCAGAGGATTTTGTTTCCCCTGATAAGCAGGGTGATCGTTGAACCAGGACTCCACCGCATGCGCGCCTGGCGCGGCGCACAGGACGGTAAATTGCCCCGGCAGCAGTACCGACTGCAGCTCGCGGTCGACGTAGATCGTCGCGGGTACGCTCCCTTCAGGGTAATAAACCACAATTTGTGCCTGTTCCGGTGTCACATCCGCGACCGGGCGATAGGGCTGTGGTGCCGTCTTCCCTGAAGCGGTTTTGACGTCTGCCGGTATATCGATGACGTGCTTCACTCGTTCTGCCGAATATGCAGTGCTGGATATCAATACGCTGAGCGCGGCAGTAATAGCACACGCCAGGTTTATTTTTTTAAACTTATTAAGGGTTACTTTCATTTATCAAATTCCCGATTAACCCAGTGAATGACTGTGTAACAACGATTGGTAGATGCGTGCAGAAAGCCCGCCATCCGAAGATGGCGGGTATTTACTGGGTTACATCATGATTTGGTTATTCTGTAGCAGCGTCACCAAATCCGTTTGCACGTCAGCCAGCGTGACAACCTGCGTAAATCCATGCTGTCCGCCCTGACCGTCGATATCGACACTGATCACGGTGTCGTTACCTACCACATCTACTTTCAGGTAGTCCTCCAGACCTTTTGATTCCGCGTCCAGTTCCATCTTCCCGTTGTTCTCGAAGAAGGTTACCGGACCGCTGTAATCGACAAGGTCGCTGAGGTTGAGCGTATCGGCGTCACCGTCTTTCTCCACGTTGCCCACTTTAAAGCCGTGAACCGTGTCGTGACCGTTGCCGCCGGTCGCATCGTTTTCCATCCCTTCCAGCACGTTGTACATCAATACATCGTTTCCACCGTTCATCAGGTAGAAGGTGTCATTTCCACCCTCTCCTGCAATTACGTTGCTAAACGAGTTATCCGTAATGGTGTCGTCCGTCTGGGTACCGACAATCTTCACGATGTCTTCCAGCTTACCGCCCGCAGAGGTGAATCCAGTCCACATGTTGACGGTTACCCCTTCGTTCAGTGCGCTGTAGTTCATCGTTGAGACATCCGGGCCTTTGATAACCAGCTGATGGTTAGCCAGCAGGGTTTCAAGGTCAACTTTGGTATCCGCGATGGTCAGCACCTGACTTGCGCCGAAACCGGAACCGCTGCCGTCACGGTCAATGCTCAGGATGGTGTCCTTACCGTTGTAGGTGACGGACAGATACTGAGCAATTGCATCACCCGCATCGATGGTAGCAACACCATTGATATAGTGCGCAGCACCGTCAGCATCACCTGCATAGCCGACCAATAGGCTGCTGATATCGATGATATCCGCTTTCCGGGTCGCTTCCACGGTACCGACAACAAAGCCATGGACCACATCGCTGCCATTACCGCCGGTGCCGTTGGTTCTACCATTCTCCTGGACCTGGTATTTCAACGTATCCTGACCACCGCCTTTCCCGTCATTGTCGAGATAGAAGGTGTCCGCACCCGCACGGCCTTCGAAGTAGTTGTTAGCCGCATTACCGGTAAAGGTGTCGTTTCCACTACCGCCAGCCAGACCTTCGACATTCACAAACTGTGCGCTACCGAAGCCCGTGTTCTGCATACCGGTCTTATTCAGATCGATATTCAGAGGCGTGCTTCCCGCCAGTTTGTAGTCAACAATGTCCAGGCCACCGGTATTGTTCCACGACTTCACGCCGGAAACGGTTTCTGTACCACCTGCCCCGTTGTAGAGGTCATTGCCCAACGTTGCGAAGAAGGTGTCGTTATAACCCGTTCCCACGATACCTGTGGTATTGGTGCCACCCGATGCGCTGGCGTTTGCCACGTTATTTTCTGACTCGGTCGTCAGCACATACGCGTGGTTACCTTCCGCCGCGGTCAGGCCGCCCCAGGCCTTGTTCACGTTCTGAACGGCCTTGCCGTCTACCGTAGCAACCCCACCAACGTTAGATACGGCTCCCCCCGTAGAACGCAGAATGACCGCGCTGTACGACTTGGTCGCATCCAGATTGTAGAAGTCCACGATAGCGGTACTGTCGTTCGTCTGGTTACCTGACTGGGCGTTGATGATCTGGGTGGAAACCACCTGACCAGTCGCTTCATCAATCAGCTGTACGGTGTTACCGAACAGGGTGTTGATGCCGCCTTCGTCAAGAATACGCAGATGAATCGACGTACCGTGCGCCACCTCGTTCTTGTTCTCGATGTAGGTTGTCGTGCCACCGCTGGTAAAGGCCAGCAGATCGCGATCGCCATCCCAGTCGACGTCAATCGCGATTGCGCCAGTCACCTGCTGAGCTGTAGACGAACCACCGATGGTGCTCTTACCCACCTGCGTTAACAGGTTGGAGGTCGTGAAGCTCGTGTTACCGTTCACCGAGGTGTTGGTATACAGGTTGATTGGCCCTGTCGCCGCCGCATCGTTGATACCGCCAGAGGAAGACTCCATACCCGGCAGCTCGATGACGTCCATCTTACCGTCGTGGTTCCAGTCCAGCGCCAGAGAGGCACCACCCGCCAACGTATCGTTGAAGGTATACATACCCGTCGGGTTGCCGATACCGTTATTGTCTCCATCATCGGACAGTAACTTGCCGTTGCCATCGTTGAAGTGAATACGGCTGGCATATTCCCCGGCGTTGTTGCCCGCACTCGAATCGGAGGTTGTGCTTTCGCTTCCTCGGCCCAGGAACAGATCCAGATAACCATCGCCGGTGTAATCACCCCAGGTCATGGCCACACCGTTACCGATATCCGGGTCACTGTCGGAACCACGCTGGAAGACGTTGTCAACAATCTGCGTGACCTTCCAGTTGCCGTTGTTGGTACCGTTAACCACGACCAGACGCGCCTGGTTAGTACTGCGCGCAGCCGAACTGTCGGTCGCACCGTTGGCATCGATACCGGTCAGCGTCGGCGTTGAGTCATCGGTCGTATCACCTGATTTTAACGGGCCTTTGATTGAGCCTTCATCATCCATCGTGGTGCCAATGCTCGGCTTATCAGGCGTGGAGTGGTTATCGCCGTCGTCTTTGTCCATCTCAGACAGCGCGAAAGCAGCCCCTACACCCGCCGCCGCAAGTGCAAACCATCCCAGCATGCCAAACAGCATGTCGTTGTCGTCATCCGGTGCCGTCAGAAGAGGCCCACCCGCGCCTAACGGTTCTCCGCCTAACGCCACAGGAGACATGCTGCCGTCAGCCATCAGATAGCCGGTGTCGTAGCTTTCACCCGACAGAGGAACATAGGCGTAGAGTAATCCATCTTCCGCCATGCCCATCAGCACCGGGTTGTTAGGATCACCATTGAAGTAATCTTCAATAATTATGCTTGGCTGTGTATCGCCTTCCTGGATAATGTGCAGCGCCTTGTCTACGCGCTGCAGCGTAATATTTTCTGGAGCGAAGTCGTCGTTAATATTCTTCAATAAATATTTATTGCCGGGGATAAGTTTTACCTTAACCGTCCGGCCTGCATCTGCGGTCAACAACCGAGTTTTTCCGTCTCCGTTATTGACCGCTAAAATGACTTTATTGTCCGTCATACTTAAAGTCCTTGGTGAATTTCACTCACTAAATTGTGGATATATAAACTTTTTTGTTGATACACCCTGAACTACCTTACGTTGAAACCTTTCTGAGATAATTCATGTCCACAGGGTTCATCGACATGATGCTTAAAACTATCATGTCTGACCTCTTTATATGGGTAGGAAAAAACCACGCAACGCTCTACGCCGCATTAGGAATAGTTGACATCAAAAAGCTATTAATGAGTGAACAAGGAAGGAGGAGGAAAAGAATAATTAACGGTTAAGAACTTACACGAAAAGAATAATAAATCAAATTGATTATTTTAATAAAAATAACAGAATGAGATTTTTAATAAAAAATAAATTAAACAGGAACTCAGCCGTTCACCGCGTGACGACAGCAACGGGCCGGGTAGACGAGAGAAATTCAGGATTGAGGAAACGCAGAAATGAAAAAGGCCCACGTTATAAATAACGTGGGCCTGAATAGTGGCGGAACGGACGGGACTCGAACCCGCGACCCCCTGCGTGACAGGCAGGTATTCTAACCGACTGAACTACCGCTCCGCTGTGTTCCCTTGGGAACGAGGCGCATATTACGGTTTGCCTCTGAACTCGTCAACGCTTTTTCTCACGTTTTGAATCGTTTGCTGCAAAAATCACCCGAACGGTGATTTTACAGGCATTCTGGCATGCCTTACGCACGCCACATACAGCTTCCGCCCTTCTTCTGGACCAGATCCAGACGAGATTCGTGGTTGAGAAGCTCTTCATCACTCGCTAAAACAACCCGCAAGCGGCTGGCCTGGCGAACAACACGCTGAATTCCCGCTTCGCCCTGCGTCTGCTGAGATTCATTCTCCATGCTGAACTTCATTGACGTTTGACCGCCGGTCATCGCCAGATAGACATCCGCCAGGATCTGGGCATCGAGCAATGCCCCGTGCAGCGTTCGCTTGGTGTTGTCTATTTCATAACGTGAACAGAGCGCATCGAGGCTGTTACGCTTGCCGGGGAACATCTTCCTGGCCAGCGCCAGGCTGTCAGTGACCTTGCAGAAGGTGTTCGTTTTGGGGATATCGCGCTGGAGCTTACTAAACTCGTAGTCCATAAAGCCGATATCGAACGAGGCGTTGTGAATGACGAGCTCTGCGCCTTTGATGTAATCCAGAAATTCGTCCGCCACCTCCGCGAAGGTCGGTTTATCCAGCAAGAACTCATCGGCAATACCATGAACGCCGAACGCTTCGGGATCCACCAGCCGATCGGGTTTGAGATAGACGTGGAAGTTGTTCCCCGTCAGACGACGGTTCACCACTTCAACAGCACCGATCTCAATGATCTTGTGCCCTTCGTAGTGCGCGCCGATCTGGTTCATACCGGTGGTTTCGGTATCAAGAACAATCTGGCGAGTAATTGCAGTGCTCATAGCGGTCATTTATGTCAGACTTATCGTTTAACTGAACGTTTCAAATACAGGAAGTCTACCAGAGATGCGTAAACAGGTAGAAATTTTCACCGATGGATCTTGTCTCGGTAACCCAGGGCCTGGCGGCTATGGCGCGATTATGCGCTATCGTCAGCACGAAAAAACTTTTAGTGAAGGGTATTTCCTGACCACCAACAACCGCATGGAGTTGATGGCAGCCATCGTGGCGCTGGAAGCCTTAAAAGAACATTGTGACGTGGTGCTCAGTACCGACAGCCAGTACGTGCGCCAGGGGATCACCCAGTGGATCCACAACTGGAAAAAGCGCGGCTGGAAGACGGCAGATAAGAAGCCCGTCAAGAATGTCGATCTCTGGAAACGGCTGGATGCGGCGCTGGGCCAGCATAATATTAAGTGGGAATGGGTAAAAGGCCATGCCGGCCACCCGGAAAACGAGCGCTGCGATGAACTGGCGCGAACGGCGGCCGCTAACCCGGCACATGAGGACGCGGGCTATCAGCCTGACTCCTGATTACGGTTTTCTGTACTGCCGCGTGGCCCCCACGGTCTGGCGGATCGGCGTTTTGGTTTTGCTCTGCTTCATCGGGTTAAGCGTCAGGGGAATGGTTCGCTTACGCGCAACGATAAACTGCATGCAGCCTAATGCGGGCAAATGGGTACTCAGCAAAACGCCCCCTTTTCTGGCCCAGGGCAGTACCTGAAATCCGCCGTAGCTGAGCACTTCAAAATTCAGCAGCGAAAGCCAGTCCAGCTGGCGCATCATGGTGAACATCCGGCTGTTATAAGGAGGAGTGCGGCGTAATACGGGCACCAGCTTGCGCAGCCCCATCAGGCTCAGCGGATTAAACCCGCTTATCACCAGCCAGCCGTCATCTATCAGCACGCGATCGGCTTCACGCAGCATGCGATGAGGATCGCTGCACCAGGGTATCGTATGCGCCAGCAGGCACGCATCAACCGACTTTTCCGCAAACGGCAGATGTAAAGGGTCTGCCTTCACCTGAACGGGCGATCCGCCGAGAGAGACATGGACCTGATGTGAGATAGCGCAGCTTTCGGTATTGATTTCCGCGCTGAGATTGCCAATCTTAAGCAGGTGAAAGCCATACATTTTCGCGAGCCAGGGCTTAAGCTGTAGTTCTAATGCTTCGCGATAGTATTCACCCCAGGGCAATTCCGCCCAACGTTCCGGTGCTGCGACAGTCTGAGGTATCCTTGCCGGTTTCATCAAAACACCCGCCACGCTATAAGAGGTAATGTATGAATCTTATCAGTATTCCTGCCTTTGAGGACAATTACATCTGGGTTTTAGTCGATGACGCGCGTCGATGCGTCATTGTCGACCCCGGAGAGGCCGCCCCGGTTCTGCAGGCAATAAAAGAGAATGGCTGGCAGCCTGAAGCCATCCTCCTGACCCACCATCACCACGATCATACCGGCGGTGTGCCTGAGCTGCGCGCCCGGTTCCCGCATCTGGTGGTTTACGGACCGGCAGAGGCACAAGATAAGGGAATCACGCAAGTAGTCGAAGAAGGCAAAAATATCCTCATACGTGAGTGGGAGTTTTCCGTATTTGCTACACCAGGTCACACTTTGGGACATCTGTGTTTCTACAGCAAACCTTATCTGTTTTGTGGCGATACGCTGTTTTCTGGCGGCTGTGGCAGACTGTTTGAAGGCACGCCAGCCCAGATGTACCAATCTTTACAAAAAATTAATGCCCTGCCTGACGATACTGTAATTTGTTGCGCGCATGAGTATACATTAGGAAATATGAAGTTTTCTGCCAGCATTTTACCTGAGGATCGTGCGATTCAGGATTACTATCAGAAAGTGAAGGAGTTACGTGCAAAAAACCAAAAAACACTACCCGTAATTCTGAAAAACGAGCGTAAAATTAATTTATTTCTTAGAACAGATGACATTGATTTAATTAATAAAATTAACCAAGAAACAAAATTGCAACAACCAGAACAGAGATTTGCATGGTTAAGGTCAAAGAAAGATAACTTCAGATAATTGCGGGTTGCCTTTTCAAAATTTCGCCGTTATCATCGCTCGTCTTTTAAGCAACTATTGACACACACATGAAGGCAAAAGCGATCTTACTCGCCTCTGTCCTGCTTGTTGGTTGCCAGTCGCAGAACGGCAGCAACGTACAACAGCACGCACAGAGCCTTTCTGCAGCTGGTCAAGGGGAAGCAGGGAAGTTTACAAGCTCAGCGCGTTGGTTGGACGATGGGACATCTTTCGCGCAGGATCAAAACTTGTGGACCTCTATTGGCGACGAGCTAAAGAT
>Ga0308166_1000504_pt1 | contig 52505 bp, 52 predicted proteins | sample PhyCR2_2_FD_202137 | JGI IMG/M metagenome (GOLD analysis project Ga0308166, IMG submission 202137) | Phyllosphere microbial communities from UC Gill Tract Community Farm, Albany, California, United States - DLSLCC.R2 | ecosystem: Host-associated > Plants > Phyllosphere > Unclassified | place...
AAAGTGGGGATGATCGACCTGAGAAATAGGTCGATCATCATGGGTAAAGGATGTTAAAAAGTGTTCACCATGTCCTTGAACACCTGTCTACCATGTCCCCGGTCTGTACAGGGAGAGGGTTGGGGTGAGGGGTCGATCACCGCACTCAATGTTGCCCAATAAAGCTATCGGGCTTAAAACGCATCCTGCTGCAAGTAGCTCCATGCATACTGCGCATACAGCTCCGCGCCGGTCGCCATCACGTCTTCGTCGATATTGAAGCAGCCGTGGTGGTGAGCCCAGTCGGTGCCTTTCTCCGGGTTGCCGCAGCCCAACAGGGCAAAGCAGCCGGGGATATTTTCAATAAAGAAGCTGAAATCCTCACCGCCGGTCGTCGGTTTCTCGGCAAACAACACCTCGTCGCCGAAGGCCGAACGCACTACCGATTGTGCCAGCAACGCGCTGCGCTCCTCGTTGATCACCGGTAAGGTGCCGTAAGTGTATTCCACCTGTGCGGTCGCGCCATAAATGGCCGCGGTATGCTCTGCGTAACGTTCAATCGCCGCCTTGATACGCTCACGTGCCTCGACGTTAAAGCAGCGCACCGTGCCGTCCAGCACCGCATTTTCAGCAATCACGTTAAACCGGGTGCCGACTTCCATTTTGCCGATGGTCACGACTGCCGACTCTAACGGCGAAGTTTCACGGGAAACGATCGCCTGCACGTTCATCACGAAGGCCGAAGCAACGACCGCTGCATCCACACAGGCTTCTGGCATTGAGCCGTGGCCTCCGCGCCCTTTGAACTTCACCTTCAGCAAATCCGCAGAAGCAAAAGTAGAGCCAACATTACAAGACACCTTGCCCGATGGGCTGGTGGTCCAGATATGCATGCCAAACGCGTTATCTACGCCTTCGATCGCGCCCTGCTTCACCATTTCACGCGCGCCCTGGGCAATTTCTTCGGCAGGTTGGAAAATAAGCCGCACGTTGCCACGCAGGCTTTCACGGTTTTCATACAACGCTTTCGCCGCCGTCAGCAGCATGGCGGTGTGGGCATCGTGCCCACAGGCGTGCATCTTGCCGTCGGTTTGCGATTTATAACTTAATGAGTCGTTGAGTTCCTGCACCGGCAACGCATCCATATCGGCGCGTAGGGCCACGGTCTTGCCAGGCTGCCCACCCGTAATCTCGGCAATCACGCCCGTTGGCGTCGTCAGACGATAAGGAATACCAATCTCCTCCAGCGCTTGCGCCACCTTCTGGGTGGTACGCACCTCTTCCCAAGGCAGTTCCGGATGAGCATGCAGATCGCGACGGAACGCAATCATCGCCTCCACGTGGGCTTTAATGGATTGCGCGATAGCTTGATTAGTCATAACTGCTTGCCTCTGTGATCTCTTTTACCGTTTGAAAAATAACGTCGATGCCTTTCTGAATTTGCTCATAGTCGGTCCACTCGTCGGGGTGGTGGCTCAGGCCGTCCTTGCTGGGAACAAACACCAGCCCCACGTCGGTGATCCCGGCAAAAATCATCGCATCATGTCCGGCTCCGCTGACCATAGTCCGGTGGCTCAGGCCCAGCGCTTCACTGTGTTTTTGCAGCTGGCTGTGGATACCGCTGTGCAGACGCGTCGGCTCTACTAGCAACGGTTGTTCAATCTGGCAGGCGATCCCCGCCCCGGCCTGCTGTTGGATACAGGCTTTGGTTTGCTCAACCACCTGTTGCAGCTTATCCAACCGCTTGGAACGGATATCGACGGTGAAAATCACCTTGCTCGGTATCACGTTCGCCCCGTTAGGGAACACCTGAATTTTCCCCGTGGTGGCGACCGTTTCATCACCGGCCTCGCGGGCAAAATCGCCAACGCGAGAGATCACCTGGCTGGCAGCCACCAGCGCATCATTGCGGCGATCCATCGGCGTGGTGCCCGCATGCCCGGCCTTACCGGTGATGGTGACAACCAACTGAGTGATACCGACGATCACGTCTACCAGACCAACGTCTAACCCTTCCTGTTCCAGCACCGGCCCTTGCTCAATATGCAGTTCGATAAACGCCTTGAGGGTTTGCGGCTCCCGCACCACGCTGGCCACCCGATCCGCATCAAAACCGACGTGCGCCATGCACTGTGCCGCCGATTGCCCCTGGCTATCGTGCAGACGATGCAGCTCTTCAGCATCCACCTTACCTGCAATCGCACAGGAAGCCAGCAGGCCACGGCCAAAGCTGGCCCCTTCCTCTTCCACCAGCGCCACCACTTCTAGCGGGTAACGCGGCAATAACCGATGTTCTTGGAACAGCTTGGCCACTTCCAACCCCATCACCACTCCGGCAGGGCCGTCGAAAGCACCACCGTTGGGCACAGAATCAAAGTGGGAGCCGATCATCACGCTCGGCAATGCCGGGTCCTGCGCCTGGCTCTTACCAAAGATATTGCCGATGGCGTCCTCACGTACGCTGAGGCCCGCTGCCTCCATCTGCGCCTTGATATAAGCCCGCGCCTGTTGGCCTTGTGGGCTGTAACTCATACGCGTCGTGCCTTCGCCCGGCGTAGCCGTAAACTCGGCCAGTTGTTCCAGATGCTGCTGAATACGCAGCTGATTTGCATAGCTCATGACTTATCCTGCGATTGGGGTGATGTAACCGACCATAACGCCTGCCAGCACCACGGAAACCATCGTCACGGAAATAAATCCGCCGACCAGCATCGGTGCCAACATGTGGTGCGTCAGGATCTCACGCTCTTTTTCGTCTTTGGTCAGCGCCGTTATCGCTTCGTTGGTGATGATGTAATCCGCCGGGAAGCCATACATCGCCGTCAGGGAGATCGCGAAGGCCATCTCCATGCTGACGCCAAGGAATTTACCCACGATCCACGAGACGACAAACATGCCCACCACCGCCACGCCGATCAGCACAAGCATCGGGAATACCAGCCGCAGCAGCATTTCCGGGGTTGCTCTGTTCAGGGTGTCAAAGATAAACAGCATCAGCCCCATCACCGCAAACCCGAAGCCGTTGGCCTTCTGCAACGGTTGTTTTTCCAGGAAACCGATCGTGGCCGCCACTACGCCAAACAGCAAACACAGCACGAACGGGCTGATGGTGACCACCGGGGCCAGCAGGTCTGATACCAGATAAGCCAGGTAGCCTACCAGCGCCAGACGCAGAAACTTGAAGTAGCTGGTATTGTAATGAGCCGGGATCAGGCCAAACATACGCGGCATTTTTTCTTCCGCGCTGACCGTGGTTGGCATTTTATCGGCTGGCAGTAGTGCGGCAGATTCGTGCCATTCGCCATTGCGATATTTTTGCAGCACGCGTTTGCCTTCCCGCTGCAGCATGATGGCGGTTAACGGATAACCGGCAAACCCCTGCATTACGTAGATCAGGATAGCGAATACCGAGAGATCGACCAGGCCCGCGCTGGCAGCCCCCTTAGACATGATCAACGCCGAAACGATGCCACCAACCAATGGGGGAATGGTCACGATGGCGGTGTTCATATCAAACATCAGCATGCAGGTCGCAAACACGGCGGCGATAATGCCAGCAATCCCCGACAGCGAGATCACAATGGTTTTCCATTGCCGCATCAGCTCAGGCACCGAGAGCAGCGTCCCCATGTTGGTGATCAGCAGATACATCAGCATCACCGCTACCGCCGGTGTGATACCGGCCAGGCTGACGATATCCTTCGGGAAAAACGTCCAGTAGCCGAACAGGAACAACACCGCGCAGACAAATACAGAAGGGATCCAGGCTTTAGTACGCACGGATACCGCATCTCCCAGGTATAAAATCACCATTACAATCAAAAGCGCTAACATCTGTGACATAGAATATTTCCGTTCTTATATTTTTTAGAAGTCCGTTTAGGATAGTCAAATCCACTAAGTTACAATAATAATTCAGTTAACAACTCTACCTTGCTGGGCGGAAATGACCGATTTTCAGAAGAAAACATCAAGAAATGGGGCATTCTCACCAATTCCGATACTAAACAGCTATGGCAGGGGAATAAAGGAAAAAATCAGAAATAAATCTGCTGAGTGATTTTAATTTCTGCCATAGAGGATCCCCAGGCCGCTCTCTCCACCCCATTGGCAAACTACAGCAATCCAATGAGGTGTCTCAATGCTTAACGGTTGCTTATAAATAACTGACCGTCAATAAATTGGGGTGAATCAGCAACGGCTGAATCTGCTGGTTCAGCCTGGCTAAATGTTTTATAACCCTATTTAGTGACCTTGAGTGGCAAACATTTTGAAAAGGACCTTGAGTTTGAAATATGCATCAGTGCCGTTAAATCAAAACCAAAATGGCTGGTTAAAACCTGACCTGCGCCCGACCGTTTACCCAACGCTGATCGGCGATACCGAGGCCGACTGGGTGGTCGTGGGCTGCGGCTTTGCCGGGATTTCCTTCGCCAGACGGCTGGCCAATCAAGATCCTAAATTGAAGATCCTCATCGTTGATTCAGCCTGCGCGGCTGAGAGTTCTTCGGCTAGAAATTCAGGGTTTATTATCGGATTACCCCATAATATTGGCAGCTCTACGGCGGAGTTGAAAAAAGCCCAGTCGTATCGCTCTTTATTACAAGAAGGGATCAATCAATTAACCCAGCAAATTGAGCAACAGGGGATCGAATGCGAATGGGAGAATGCCGGAAAATATCACTGCCAGGTTGATGCGACTAATCAGCGGGTGCTCAAAGAATATACCGATAATCTCGATACCATGAACGAACCCTATCAAATAATGGATAAGGAGGCGCTGTATCGAAAATTGGGTACTCGTTTTTACAATAAGGGCATCTATACCCCAAGCTCGATCCTGGTTAATCCTGCCAGCCTGATCGTCGGCCTGGCAAATAATCTGCCGGACAACGTGACGATGTATAACCATACCCCGGTGATGGCGATCCAGCACGGTAGCGTGACGCAGGTGGTTACCCCCTTTGGCACGATTAAAACAGCCAACGTGATGTTAGCCACCAACGCCCTCTCCAGGGAACTGGCTCCGGTTACCAGCCAGCAGGCGGCAATGGCTACTTTCGCCAGCATCACCGCACCATTAACCGCAGAGCAACGCCAAAAGCTGCCAACCATGAACAGTTGGGGGCTGACACCGGTCAACGCGATCGCTGGAGCAACGGTGCGCTATACCCAGGATCATCGTTTCCTGATCCGCCAACATGTGACGCCAGCCTTGAACGGCCGGATCACCGCTGCACAGACCTATCAAGCGACCCTGTTGCATCAGCAGATTTTCAACAAGATATACCCGCAGCTGAGGGATGTGCCGCTGACAAGTACCTGGTCTGGCACCATCAGCGTCACCCGTAATGGCGCGCCGGTTTGGGGCGAGTTGAAGAAGGGCATTTATACCGCCGGGGGCTGTAACGGCGCAGGCGTGTCCAAGCAAACCATTGCCGGGACGTTATTGGCGGACTATGCGCTAGGGATCGACCATCCGCTGATTGGCGCGATGCAGGAACTCGGTAAGGCAAACTACCTGCCGCCTTCGCCAGTGCTGGATATTGCGATTGGCGTTTCTTTGATGAAAGAGCGCTACCTGGGGCGCAAGGAAGTCTAGCTTTGGTGGTGAACTGGGGTGGGGATCCTATCCCTGCCCCTGCTCGAAACACTGCTCCCCAAGACGCTGATACTTGTTGAACCCGATAATAAACTTGCGATTCTGCCCACGCAGATCGGCACCACGATAGCTTTCCCCCGGCAACAGATTGAACACCTTGGCGGTGTCATCCTGCCCGTCGCAGCCCTGATGGATCATCACGCGGAAATAGGTATTGCCGGTGTTTTTCAACACCCCGGCCAGCGGATCATAGTGATAAGTGAAACGCATCTTGCGCGGGCGAATTACCATGATGGTATCTAGCGCCATGGTCGGGGATACCAGCGGTGTCTTGTCTCCCCCCTGCATCTCCATCAAGTTGGCCGGGATCTCCTGGATCACTATGCGATAATAGCGCTCGCGCTCGTCCGCCGGGCCGCGATAGAAGATCTTGAAATATTCCCACGCTCCCGGCTCCAGTATTTTGCGCAGTGGGGTATAGAGCAGTTCGCCCTGTTCTAGGGGCTGAGGTTGTTCATCAACCCCCGGTTTGGCAATCCGATAGGCAGCGATCACATACAGATTGGTCTCTTTGGTGTTGTTAACAAACTGGCGCGAGAAGAAGGTGCGATCGCTCTCCAGAGTAAATACTCCGGACGAGAGGTAAATCGCCTGCGCCGGAAACGCCAACATCAGCCCCGCTAGCCACCACCCTAGTCTTATCGTCATTTTCGATCCTATTGGATATCAGGGCCGGTCCAGACCGCTCTGACCCTTACCTCACCGGTGGCGCTGACAATCCCCATCCAATCCCGCCCATCCAGGGTCCACATTGAATTACCCTCATTCATCGGGAAGCTGAGAGACAACTCGGTGCGATAAAAGCTGCCATCGTTTTGTGAAGGAACCGGCCAGGCGGTTCTTACCCAACGAGCCGCATTCAGGCTGATAGGTGCATCATCACAGCTGGCACGCGTGCGGACAACTTGCCCGACGTTGTCGGTATAAGCCAGATAGGCCGAGAACGGCACCCTAAGCTTACCGTCGGTAGAGGAAAAGACGCAGTACGGGCGCCCATTGACCTGCCCTGCCGGACCGTAAACCTGCGCGGTAATGCTATCAGCCTGTCTTGGGCCAGAGGTAGTCACAATATAGTCGAACACGATCGGCGGTTCTGTGCTGCCGACTTTGCCTTCACGCTTGGGATTAAGCACCAGGTCTTTGGAGATAATGCTAATCCCATAATCGCGCGGGATCAGCAAGATAGTGTTCGAAGGCGAGAATTCGTAATATCCGGACTGCGGTGCCACCGTACTGGTAAACAGGAAAGTGAAGAAATCCTGGCTGTGGCTCAGATCAACACCCCGATCGATCAGGTTCTTCAGGAAGGTCTGCGATAAAAAGACATAAATACCGCCGCTACCGGCTTTGATCAAATTCGCCGCGTTGGTCGTGGCGCTGTAGTTCACCCAACCACTGGCACCATCGGCACTCAGGCGAATGGTATTTGCCGCAGGCGTAAACCCAAGCGCAGCAGTGTTGAGCTTCATGTTCATGCGCATCGGCGAAAGGGTACTCCCCTGCATCTGATAAGACACCAGCTTACAGATCGCGCCACTCAGTGAGCCAATGTAGCCCACAGAGCAGAACTGAGAACCCGTTCCCATCACCGGATTGCCATTGCTGTCGATAAAAATTTCCTGCAGTGCGTTGGTAGATTCCAACTGCAAATTACCCGCTTTGGTGATGGTGAACTCATGGCTGGTCTGCGAACCGCCTACGCTGACGCAGCTTTGCCCTGCTGCAGGGTTGTAGTCCGTGCGGGTAGAGCAGAAACGGTATTTATAAATTTCCGTCGAGCCTACCGACACATTTTTAAAATACTCATAAGCCGAATCAGAGAAAATACCACGCCCATAACGCGCTTCACCGCTGCTGGTGTTAACCGCCACGTGATAAACGCCATTATCACCAATATAGCCCGGCAGATAACCGTTCGAGGGGCAACCGCTACCATTATTCATACAGCGGTTACCGATAAATGGCCGAGCGATGGGAGAATCCTCCAGCCAGATATCGGCGAACGAATTGGTCTGGATCAGCCCGGTATAGCCCATATAGCCCAAACTGCGTTGGTCGCCTGACGCATATTTGGTAAACGCGTTGGCCCCGCTGAAACGGGGATCGGTGCTCTGTGGCGTGATGAAGTACTCTCCATCCACCTGATTTTCGATAAAGAAATAACTGTTGCTCACGTTGGCCGCCTGGCTAGAGAAGGCAGCCAGCATCAGTACCCCAACCAACTGGCAAATATTACGCAGTTTCATGTCACACCCTTTGCTCATCGTTGTGCCAGTATGGTCTGCACGTTGCACACCACATCGCCGACCCACTTCACGCCCTTGGCCTTGGCCAAATCCAGATCGACTTCGCAAATACCATTATCTGGCATGGTCAATGACACGCTCGGGTAGCGTTTATCAACGTCCATCTGGAAGGCGCCCGTCGCATCCGTAATGGTTTTACCGATGTGGTTACGCACAGCGGCATTGGCGATCGCCCGGCCATTTTCCATGGTCATACGGCCGAACACCGTCACTAACTGTTTCACTTCCGGCTCATAAACGGCGACGTTGCCCGGATACAGCGTGACATTGCGAGTGCGCCCCTTGACGATGTCAAAGCTGTCCATCGAGTTTTTATCGTTCATCAGTTCAACCTTGTAGCTCGAGTACGGCGGCAACGGGATAAAGTTATTCTTACCGCTCAGCGGATAGCTGCGGCCATCGATCTGAGCCGACAGCACCGCATCGTCGATGAAGCCGGTTTTTACCAACACCCCAGATTTCTCCTGAATACCGCTGGCGGCGAAGTTCTTATCGCTGTAGGCCACCGCGCCGCGCGCAGTCAGGTTGCCATTGAGGCGATTGTTGTCAGGCCGTGAGAGCGACAAGGTGCCCGCGCTGTATTTGGTATCGAAGGCAGCATAGCCAGAGGCCGAATAAGCACTGTCACCGTTGTGCTTATCCTTGACCAGCTTGGCCAGGTTGAAACCGGCAGAGGTAAACGCCGAGTCATCGAAGCTCTTGTTGCCGGCCAGGTTGGCCCGCACGTTGCCATTGTTGGAAGACACACCGGTGCTTAACCAGGCGGCCAGCGGCAAAGAGAAGTCCAGCGAGATATAGCGCTGGTTGGTGCTATTGGACTGGAAATCATAGCGATAACGCTGGATACCGGCGCGTAGATTGACCGTGCCATAACGCCCGGAGAATAGTGACGTGGAGTATTCCAGGTTGTTAGAGGTACTGCGTTCGCGCTTATCTACCGTGCGGCTAAGCGTAAGCTGCCCACCACGTTCAAAGAACCGGCTCAGGCTAAGGGTTCCGCCATAGGAATAGCTGTCCGACTCATAGACCGGCAACTCCTTACCGATATGGCTCTTCTCCCGGTTGGCCCACACGCTGCCGAAGCCTTTCGGTAGCATAAGGCTGGCGCTTAAAATATTGCGGTAACGCCCGCCCTGCGACAGCAACCCCTGCCAGCCCAAGCTCGCGAACTGGTTCACGTTGAGGTTGATCGAAGTTTCATTCACCACCTTCTTGTCGAAGGTATAGGTCGAGGTTTGCACTGCCAGGCCAAATATCGCCGGAACCGAGGCGATCTTGAGAATTTCCGGGATCGACATGGCCGCCGACGCCCCTGCCAGATAGGTTTCGTTGGTGGTGCTGCCATTGGTGCGGTTATTGCGGCTGTCGTAATTAACATATCCGCCATAGAGCTGCCAGTTAAGTTCTTGCGCCACGCCATTATTGCCAGAGAAGGCTTTGTTGATCGTCTGGCGCATACGCGAATGGGTTTTGCCGTCGATCACCACATCGACATCAACGTCATAAATCCCATACGGCAGACGGCTGGTATCAACCTCAAAGCTGCCCATCGGGAAATTCTGGATGTTCAACAGACGCCCCTGCCGGTAGATATGGACTTCACCCGCGCTAGGTAAGAATACGGTAATTGGCGTTAGCGAATATTGGGTATTCTGGATCTGGGTAGCGGACTTATTGCCATAGGTGACGCCGTACACCTTGCTGGAGTTAAGTGCCGATAGGTTCCCCAACGATTGCAGGTTCCAGGTGTCAACCAAGCCAAATGCCAGACGGCGTCCGCTCATGTCCCGTTCATACATGGCGCGGTAAAGCTGAGAATCCTGCTGGGACTCCCCAATACCGTAAAACGAGCCGTTCACATTGAAATGATGCTCCGCAAAGCCGAAGGTGTTATCCAGGGTCAGATAGTTATTCGAGGTGTTCTCGCCCTTTTTTAACTGCGAGCGGTAAACACCGAGATCGTAATTTAGCACCGAACTGAAATGCGGCACCGAAGAGAGTCCCAGAAGACTCGTTCGTGGGATAATTGCGGTCCCCAAGCTTTTTTCACTCACGTCCAGCGTCAGTACAAATGAACGGATATTCAGGTTCAAATCGGCATCGGACGAAACGGCAATATGGGTATTTTGATCAAAGAAACGATCTTTCAGACCACGGATCAATGTCTGGGTCGTCTCGGCCAACGTTGCCCCTTCAGACTCTTCCGCCAGCGTAATTTCTCTTATCATCAGGCGGTCTTTTTCCAGCACCACCAGCGCATCCGCTACCTTTTGTTTTTCTTGTTGGTTGCCACCTTTGTAACGTAGCAATACAGGAATGGTCATACCTTCGGTCAGCGCCTGACCAAATACCCCCGGGATAAGATAATTTCCTAAACGAACATCCTGTAGGTTTCTGGCGTTAGCCTGCATAGACATCAGAGCCGCAGCAATACACAACGCTACGGCCTTGGTTCTTGTCCTTAAGATGAAATTATTACCCATTTGCTTCCCCAAATAGCCTCCTAACCCACACCTGGAAAACATTTACGATGCAGGTAATGAGTAAAGAGGCTATTTCACGTTGATATAATCTTCGTTGTGCCAAATGCCAACGCTGAGTTTTTGATTATTGATATCAACAAATTTCAAATGCACGCCTAATCCCGGCATAACGTAATAACGCTCACGGCACCCTTTATTTTTCTCTTCACTGGTCTGTGGCTGCTTACAGGGACCAAATGCCACCACGCGGAAAGAGCTGTTTCCGGTGTTATAAGCAACACCATCTCGGTATTGATAATCGAACTTATCCTTCCGTGGTGTGACGACCATAATGGTGCTTATGGTTGCCGAGGTGGTTGCCGAAGCGGATTTTTTGGTCTTTGACAGCCCCTCTTCGGTAACCGGATTATCATTCCAGATTAAACGGTAATAACGCTCTTTATCGTCCTTAGGCCCGGAATAGAAAACGCGGAAAACATCTTTCCCCTTGCCGGGCAATATCAGGTTGGATGGCGTGGCCATTATTTCCTGCTTGCTCTCCATTGGGATCACTTTGCCACCTTCCATCGGGGAGGAAATACGCTCGACCCTCAGGCTGACCAGACGGGCATCATCCACGGTATTAATCACCTCCTTGGCGATAACGCTCTGCTCAGGGGAAATGATTGATGTAATCGCGCCAACGTTAATTGCACCGGCGTGAGTACAATAAAATAGTGCTGAGCACATCAGCGTAGGAAACCATCTGTTCATCATGTATTCCATAAGGATCGGGGCTATTCACCCCAATCCTGACTACGTTAAGACAACAAAATCACTTACAGGGTGGTGAAAGTACCGTCCCAAGTTGCTGTGAATTCAACGTTTACGTTGCCATCCCAGTAACCATCGGTCAGGTCTTTGAACGCCGTATCAGCACCGGCAACGGTCGCTTTCGCGATATCAAAGGCGAACACGCCCTGAGTGCTGGTACGGTTAGCACCAGCATAAGCACTTTCCATAGCCAGAGCAGACAGGCCAGCGCTGATGCCTGCTGAAGTATCGATCATCACCATATCGCTGCTTTCAGACAGTGCTTTGCCGTTCCACTTAACGCCAACGGTCAGCGCAGAGTCATCGCTTGCACGGTTCAGGGTGTTGGAGATGATTTTAGAGGTCAGTTTGAAATCACTCGCGCCAGACTGGCCAGCGATGGTGATATCGAACGCGCCGTCTTGAGAGTTAAAACGCTCCAGACCTTCTGCGTAATTAAAGGTCAGTGACTTTATCGGGGTAACAACCAGCATGCTGCTGGTATCTTTAATGGCTTTTGCATCCCAAGACGCTGTCGCGTTCGCAGTACGAGTGTCCGCATTAGCCAGATTAATTGTTCCCAACGCTGAAGCTGCAATCAAAGCCAGAGCTAACTTCTTCATAAAATTTCTTCCTTTATTTATATCAATTAATTTCCCGCCAATATTCACTGGCGTGGCACAATAAATGCGACACAAGGGCGCATTCGAAAACTAAAATTTTCGAAAATGTCCTACAACAATTAAACAATAAAAATCCTGCGATATAAAATCATCGCATATTTTATTAAGTTTTGATAACCCTATAACAATAAGTAGTTATAGTTTATCTGACAGAAAAATAGGCTCGAGTGAAAATATCAGTCATTTTAGTCAACCCCATCTTGCCCAAAATATTATGGCGCAGGGCATAAACTGTTTTAGGACTAAGCCGCAACCTATTGGCGAGATCACCCACGGTGACACCATGGATCAGAGTGCGTAATAAACATATCTCACGCGAAGACAGCCTGACTTGCGATGTTGAAGAAACCCGCTCCCCGGCAATAACATGATCGATTTCAGCAAAAATGTCACTGGCCCCCCCCGTTCTCTGAATCACAGAATCAACCTGCCGAAACATGCTCTTATAATAATTGGCCAAGGGTAACAGGTAACTATCGGTGACCAGCACAATGCGATTACAAGCAGAATACATTAGCCAGTCCTGCTCCAGAAAAAGGCGCAGGTTAGCTAATTGAAAGTCAACAAATACGACTTTGAGTTGCTCCGGGGAAGTATTAACTGAGTTACAGTAACCTACGATGCCTTCACGGAAATACTTATTGGTATCTGGCCAGGTTAAAGGTCTTTTTGATGGAGAACCAGCCTGCGGCAGGCACCCAAAATCCAATATATTTAGCATAAGGATCCCTTCCTTTCTTTACTATATTACCAACTCCATTACGCCGTTGGATGAGCAGAATACCATTTAGCAAAACTAAGTTATTTCTTAATTTTCAAAACAATATTAATGGCTAAAAACAATTATTCAAAATCGGTTAAAACGATCGCGAATAGCTTTATTCATCGACAATACCTATCAAGTTGTTATTATTCATTATGAAAACTCCTAGGATTAAGAGTATATATTTTAGTTTAAAAAGTTAATTAGGAAGCTCATAGTCAACTAAGAATATTCTTTATACACCCACACTTTATAAATAAGCTTTTTCTTAAAAAATGCTGGTACAGCAGTAGATAAAGGGTATTAGCGGACGAATAACGCACAAGGATGATCAAGAACATTTCCATAAAAGTAACACTATAACGTGTTGCTTAGCTCGCGAATCAGAATAGTCTCACCCCCTCCCGTTTAACAGACACGACAGTGCAACATAATGGCAACGAAATGAGCATTTAATGAGCGATTTAAGGGTCTTTATTTGTGATTAAAATCACTTTTTTCATTGAAAAAAATCCGTTTTATCTCATGAGAGCCCGTCTGAGAGCGGTTTTAAGACCGCCAGCCCAATGCTGAGACCTCACTTTTTAGCTATCGGTGAAGATCAAGCTTGGATCTCCATGGCAACTATCTATTGATCAACGCAATGATATCAACAGCCCGATTAGCGGCTTATAGCAGTCTGCAAACAGCAATAACGCGGACTCAAGATGCTTATATTGAGGTCCTACAAGAGTTTTTCGTTAGAAAAACAGGCTCATAACTGATCAAATAATGATCAAATAATAGTGGGTGACCAATGCAGCCCTGAGTAACTACCTCAGATAATGCCAAGAGTGAGGAGCAAGAATATCAATGCAGATACCGGGCTGCTGCAATGATCAACGTAAGGCAATACTAATCCTAGACCGAATAATGGTGATAGACAGCCAAAATCCGGCACAGAGCACTTGCCTCAACCAAGAAGATGGCTTTAAGATAATGGCAGTAAAAATTTCCCTGGTGTTGGCCAATGTGGCAACCTGACCCAACGAGGTCAGGTTTTTTTTGCTATTTTATCGAAAATAACGGGAAAGCCAGTATATTATCTGGCGTTCAACAACGGCTAGATTAAATTATTACCCCACAAGTTATGTTAGTAGCGTTATTATTTCATATTGAGGTAATTTGATGTCTACATTTTTCTCTGCTAGCCAAGATGAAAAAAACGCTTTTAAAAACCATCTGGATAAACAAATAGCGGAATTTGGCGATTTCAAATACGCCCATTTGATACTTAACAAGAAAGACTTTATGGAGACATTGATAACCTCCAGTTATCCAAGCCAATGGATTGATATCTATAAAGAAAGGAACTACCAATGCATCGATCCCGTGGTACTCTCCGCCCTGCAGAGAGTCTCTCCATTTCCTTGGGATGAAAGTACACCAATAAACCCAAGGCTAAAGCCCTCAGATATATTCAGCCATGCAAAGAACTATAATATTACCACTGGCTATACCTTTGTATTGCATGACCACGATCATAATCTGGCGATGCTGACGCTGACGCTTAATGACAGTAAATCCATCGATATAGAGGGCCAAATTCACCCTAACAAAGCCCGTTTACAGATGCTGTTGGCTAACGTTCACGAAAGGTTCGCCACCCGCCTCCAGGAAACCGCACGAAATAATCGCGATAACTCCAGCGAAGAGAAAGCCCCCCTGACAACGCGGGAGAACGAAGTGCTCTATTGGGCCAGCATGGGTAAAACCTATCAGGAAATTGCCATTATTTTAGACGTGAAGGTCCGTACGGTAAAATTCCATATTGGCAATATTGTGAAAAAGATGGGCGTGACTAATGCCAAACATGCCATCAGGCTGGGGGCAGAGTGGCAGCTTGTCAAACCGATCACGCGTTGAAATCAAGACTCCCGCTGACCTTGTAAGAAAGCCAGTAAGGTAGGGAGTGAGTGGCTGATGCTTGCCTAGAAGCTATTGAATCCCTTTCGTTTTGCGAGCATGATCGCAATCACTTTCGCCGCCCGCCAGGATGCACCGATGAAAACCAGCCAGGAACTGCAAACCGCCATATCTAATCTGACCTTATGGCGCAAAGGCGATCAACGTGCACCACATAAGCCATTATTGCTGCTGTATGTGCTCTCCCAATATCAGCAAGGGCACGAGCGGCTGTTCAATTACGGCGAAGAAATCCACGGCCCCTTGCTGGCATTACTCAATAGCTTCGGCCCACAACGGCGTGACCATTACCCCACCATGCCGTTCTGGCGTCTACGCGGCGACGGGTTCTGGGAGTTACAGAATGCAGAGCTTTGCAGCCCACAAAAAGGCAGCAAAGAACCACCTAAGCGGGAAATTATCGAACATGGCGTTAGCGGCGGCTTCGATGAAGAAAGTTATCAACTGCTACGCAGCCAACCCGCTCTGATAGACAAGCTTGCACAGCAAATTCTCTGTGAGCATTTCCCTGACAGCGTTCAGGAGCTGATAGCCAACCGCCTGGACTTTCAGCTTGATGGAATACGTAAAGCACGTGACCCGGCATTCAGGCAAACGATATTGCGTGCCTATAACTACCAATGCGCGGTGTGTGGCTACAACCTGCAACACGACACTACGCCCGTTGGCTTGGAGGCAGCGCATATCAAATGGAAGCAACACGGCGGCCCCTGCACCGTGACCAACGGATTAGCGCTGTGCTCATTGCACCACTCCGCATTCGATATGGGAGCCATCGGGCTTGATGACAGCATGAAACTGCTGGTTTCTGCAGGCGTGAACGGTACCCATATGATCGAGCAATTGTTCTGGGACTTTGCTGGGAAGACGATTCGGTTGCCAAAGATCGCCGACCATTATCCTTTGGATAAGTTTGTGGAGTGGCATCGGGGGCAGGTGTTTAAGGGATGAGACACAAGCCAATGATTTTATATTAAAATCATAAACTTAAAAGCAACACCCTCACTGCAATTGGAAATTGATACTGAAGAAATACTTATGTGTGATAAAGTAATTGCCAACGATATCACAGACATGATGCAAGATTCTTATTAGAATGCTGCTCAATTCGATACCGTTCAAAAAATGGAATGGCAAATTATTAAGGATGAAACGATAAGTGGCGATAATAATACCTACGATTAATAGTTGCAGCGGGAAAATAACTGCAGGGGAAAAGCGCCTGGCTCGCATTTTTGAAAGTAATCTAAGCGATGACGCAATATGTTGGTACGATATCCCAACAGGGGAGGCCCATCGCCACCCAGACTTCATAGTTTTCTCTCCCGAAATTGGTATATTCTTCATTGAGGTGAAGGATTGGTTTGCCAGCAGAATAAAATCCATTTGTAAAAGTCATTTGGTTTATGAAAGCCAAGACGGATCCATAACGCACCAGAACCCGATTGAACAGGTCCGCCGCTATGCGTTTGAAACCACCAATAGTCTAAAAAAAGACCCTCAACTAATACAAGAAAAAGAAAGATACAAGGGTAACTTTTGCTTGCCTTATGGATATGGTGTTTATCTCAGTAATATAACCCGCAAGCAATTTAATCAACTATTTCCTGATGAGACATCAAAAAGCGTTCTGCCTTCAGAGTTGGTCATATGTAAAGATGAACTGACAGAGTTCATGAGTGCAGAGAAAATAACCGCCAGATTAAAAAAATTAATACCTCATTACTTTCCGTTTAGCGTCACCTCAGAGCAAATAAATCGTATTCGCTGGATACTATACCCAGAAATACGCATAGGAAATGCGTCTCAAAATTCAACCGACGAGACTGATACCACATATAAATTATCGACACCGAACATTATGAAAATAATGGATACCCAACAAGAGTTGCTAGCTCGCAGCTTGGGGGAAGGACATCGAGTTATCCATGGTGTTGCAGGCTCTGGGAAAACATTAATTCTACTTTATCGATGCCAACATCTGCTAAAAAATAGTAATGTCTGCCAAAAGCCAATACTTGTCATCTGCTACAACATTACTCTAGCAAGAAAGCTTTCAGCCTTAATTCGTAGCCAATTACCAAATGCCAACGTTAAGGTTATTCACTTCCATTCATGGTGCGTTCGACAGGTAAAATTTCATAATGTCCCGGTTAAAGAAAAGTTCGAGTTCCCAAAAAATTATGAAGTAGCATTAAAAGAAGGATTCCAAAGCGGAAAAATACCTTCTGAGCAGTACAGCGCGGTGCTTATTGATGAAGGACATGACTTCGATTCAGAATGGCTGAAAATTTTATCCAAGATGACAGCCCAAGAAACTAACTCACTACTTTTCCTCTATGACGATACGCAGTCTATTTATAAGAAACGGAATGCACTGAGTTTCTCTTTGGCCAGCGTTGGCATTCAAGCTCAAGGTCGTACATCAATATTAAAACTTAATTATCGTAATACTCAACAGATCCTCCATTTCGCTAGCGGCATTGCATTTAACTATCTAAATGCCCATTGCTCTGAAGAATTTTATTATGATAAGCCCGATGCAGGTGGCGACATTGGCCCTTACCCCATTGTCAAAAAGCTTAAAACTCACGAAGATGAAGTAAACTATGTCGCTCAATGGTTAACCAAAGAGCATAAGAATGGTATCGCATGGCATGATATGGCTATCTTGTGCCCTTCAACAAAATGCCTTCCTGACAATATTGTGAAGGTACTAGAAAATAAGTCCATACCTTTTAACCTTATCATTAAATCTAATGACAAGAAGAAATACGATCCTCTTGAGAATAAAGTTTGCATTATGCCCTTACCTAGCAGTAAAGGACTAGAATTCCATTCAGTTGCCGTTATTGATAGTTGTAATTCATCTAGTAAAGAAGATGACTTAAGTGATGACATTAAAAAACTTTATGTTGGTTTCACCCGTGCAACACGCCACCTGCTGGTGACTTTCAATAGGGATAATAAGCTCAGTGAACATATTATTTCAACGTATGAAAAGATGACAGACCAGCACTTGGTAAGTTAGCTGGTTCTGAATGGCCGCATTGGTTGGAGGTGCGAGATTAAAAAGAGGCTAAAGGGCAAAAATACCAAGGGCTGGTACAGCCTACTGCTCCCTGTGCCCCATCCTCACCCCAAATACCGATACCCCATCCCATGCACGGTGCGGATCAGCAACGGACTATTCGCATCGAGCTCAATGGTCTTGCGCAGCTTGGAGATATGCTGATCCAACGTGCGGCTGTTAGGCAGGAAATCATAGCCCCAGGCAGCATCGAACAGCATCTCGCGCGTGACAACCTTATTCTTGTGCTGATAGAGGCACTCCAGGATTTTCACCTCGCGCAGTGAAAGCTCCAACCTCGCCGTCTGGCGCAGAGCGCACAGCTCATTGGGGTACACGGTTAAATCACCAAAGCAAAAGCTGGCATCTGGCTGCGCGGTCTTGCTACGCAGGCAACGCCGGGCGATGGTCTTGATCCTGGCGCGGATCTCGTGAATGCCAAACGGCTTGCTGATGTAATCATCTGCTCCCAGCTCCAACCCGACCACCCGGTCGATCTCTTCATCCTTGGCAGATAGAAAGATAATCGGGATCTGCTCATCCTGTTTGCGGATCTCTCGGCATACCGCGTATCCATCCAGCTCCGGCATCATGATATCGAGGATGATAAAATCCGTTTTTTCCTGCTGATACATCTCCAGCGCCACTTTGCCATTCTCTGCGGCGATCAGGGTGTAGCCCTCGCGGGAAAGCGCTTCGACCAATCCCTGGCGAATGTTCGTATCGTCTTCAACGACCAGTATTTTCATTGTGACTCCCTGTGGTGATTACACTTGCCGTTATTTTACGCGCCAGCCGCAAGGTGAAGCGCACCCCAGGCGACTGCTGAGCCACCAGGATCTCCCCGCCCAGGCTGTGCGCCAACTGCTGGGCAATCGTCAGGCCAATGCCGGTGCCTGATACGCCCTCGGTAATACCTGACTTCACCCGGTAAAAGGGCAGGAAAATCATCCTGAGCTCTTTCTCGGCGATACCGTCACCATAATCCCGCACGTGGATATCCACATTGTCCGCACTGCACTCCACCTGCACATCGACCTGTTTCCCGGCCGTGGCATACTTTTCCGCATTGCTCAGCAGGTTATTGATAATCTGCGTCAGGCGATCGATATCACTCTGCACCACCACGCTTTCGCATAATGAGAGGGAAATCGTCATCCCCTTGGCCTGATATGACGGAGTGAAAGTCTGAGTAATCTTCGCCAGCAGCGGGTTGAGGTCAATGGGCTGAATGTGCAGCTTCGGCTCGCGGGTAAAACTCAAAATGTTCTGGATCAGGCGCGATAGGCGCTGGCTCTCACCGATAATCACGTCCAGGTAACGCAGTCCTTCATTGTGCTGTTCATCCAGCTCTTCTTTCAGCAACTCTGCATACAGCGTGATATTAGTCAGCGGCGTTTTCAGCTCGTGGGACACCTGACTGACAAAACCCACCTGCTGGCGCGCCAGCCGTGCCGTCTGGGTGTATTCCCGGTAGAGGCGGAAAATGATCAAGCCCATGATGGCCAGCATTAGCAGGATAAACGCCCCGCCCCACAGGTAGACCGCCGTAGTACTGGCCGCTTTGCCGTAATAGCTCACCTGCCAGCCGGTAAGCGGATAAGGCAGGCTCTGTTCGGCCAACGGCTGCAGGTTTCCCAGCTCGATATAAGGATTGCTTTGGTACAGCAGGCGTCCGTTCTCTACCAGCACCAGCGTGTCTTTGCCAAAATCGAAGTTAACCGCATTGATCACGTCCGATAGCAGTTTGATATAAGGAACCCGAAATCCGATGGTCTCGCTGCCGATAGTGCGCCAGTAGATCAACAGCGGCTCCTGCACCTCGCCGGTGATATACCAGCCGGATTGTGGGATAGCCATTTCGCTTTTTACGTTTTGGCCATACAGCAAGGAAGGATCGTTCACCAGCGGTGTAATGGCCTGAACCCAGGCGAGTTCTTTTTGGCTCAGCGGGCCGTTTTCGTTGGGGTACAACAACCGATTTTTCTGCAGGACAAACACGCCATCAATGTCGTGATCCTTCTCGACCAGCTCCTTGAGCGCCTGTTCGTTGGGTTGAATGTAGTCGGTGATCGCGTCCAGCCGTGTCGCTTTCTGCCGCAGAATATCCATAACGCTGTCGCTGGCTTGCGTAACGCGCGTTTGTGCCATGGTCTGGTATTGGTAATGGCGTAGCAACACTTCGTGCTCAAGGGTGCGCACTCCCAGATAGGCGATCAGGCTGAAGACCGCCACGGTGATGATGATAAAAACCGTCAAACTTCTGGAAGTACGCTGGCTCATTAAGCTCCCTGCTACTGGTTCTTCTGGGTTTTGATGTTGTAGTTCTGTTCTTTCACGGCCTTACGGGTCGATTCCTTGCTGTCGCTCTCCATTTTACCCATCAGGTCTTTGTTCTTCTGCGCGCTGGCTTCGGCTTTTTGTCTGGCTGGCGCGGCGCTGACAGGCAAACTTTCCAAGGCTGCCGCGTTAGCGCTAAATACCTGTTTGGCTTCTTCCATTTTGCCTGCATCCATCAGCTCTACCGCGCGCTCATTTTCAATTGCCGCCTTCTGAATGGCCGAGTCCACCAGCACCTCATCAACCTGAGCGGCACTCACGTCCTTAGCGGATTGGCTATAACGCACCGCCACCTTCTCATTGAAGGTATCCACCTGTTTGGTGCTCAGGTTGGCGTAACGCACATTCACATCGGCCAGCGGTTTGCTCTGGGCGTTGCTGCCCTTGGCCGGGATCACTTCCAGCAGAACATATTTTTCCTGATTGGAATACAGCTGGTTCAGTTTCACGGTGACCGTATTACCGCTGATGCTGCCATCACGCCCCAACAGACGAACCGGCGTAACCTTATCGGCGGTTTTGATCACCACCACCACATCCTGCGCCACCACGGACATGGCGTCGTTAAACTCGTGGGCGAAGGTCTTTTCCAGATCGCTGGATTGCTCAACAAAGGCATGGTTGCCATCGCTATAGCCCGCAATGGTGGTCATCAGATCTTCGTTATAACCATCACCAATGCCGATGGTAGTGATGGCAATGCCTCTCTTGGCCGCCAGTTTGGCCAGCTCAGCCAGCTCGCTGTTGGAGGTTGGCCCAACGTTGGCCTGCCCGTCGGAAAGCAGAACAATGCGGTTAACCTGCTCTTTATCCAGATGCTTGCTCACCTGATCGATGCCCTTGCTCACCCCGGCAAACAGCGCCGTCATCCCACGCGGCTCAATACTTTTGTTAATTTTATTAATCAGTTCTTTGGTATCTTTGACCTTGGTAGCCGGGATCACCACCTCAACCCCCGAGTCATAGGCAACGACCGAAAGCGTGTCATTACCGTTGAGCATGTTCACAGCGGCGATCGCCGCCTTTCTGGCGTTTTCGATACGATCTCCACTCATTGAGGTGGAGCGGTCGATGACCAGCGCCAGATTGATCGGGCTGCGTTTTTCCTGCGGCAGCGGATAGCCCACCAACGAGATTTTCAGGTAGTTTTTATCCTGGGTATTTTCCAACACCACGGGCGAGGCAACTTCAGACTTTACGACGACCTTGGGGGCAGCCGGAGCGGCACTGGCACTCCATGGCAGCACCGACAGGGTGAATAACGCAAAAATACATTTCAGATCCATGGTGAAGCTCCTTGTCAAAAGAATCGAATCCATTCTTGCCCGTCTCGGCCAGCGAGTTGTCTGTTATCTGTATAAAGTTGTAAAAAATGGGTAAAAGTTACCGTTGCCCATCCCTCGGGTCCGCACGTGCTAAGAAACATATCACTTTTAAGCCCAGAGTGTCGCCTAAAACGCCCCACCCAACACCGGCTAAAAACCCGTTTATTCCTATAATAAGGTTAGCGTAAATCTATTAAAAAGCATTATCATTCCTTTGTACCGGCATGCTCTTAATGAAACTTCACTGATGTTACCGGATGAACTTATCTCTATATATTCATTCACAGGTGACATTATGTTTAATATTTACAGCGTTAACTATGCTTCAATGAGCAATGAGAAATCTGAAGATCTCTTTATGTTAAGAAAAAATACCTTTAAAGACAGACTGCAATGGGCTGTCGACTGCTCTGACGGCAAGGAGGTCGATCAGTTTGATAATGACAAGACCAATTATATTTTCGGCGTGGAGAACGGCATGATTATATGCGGAACCAGGATGATAGACATGAAATACCAAAATATGTTGAACAGTACATTCTCCTCATTCTTTAACAATGTCAACATTCCAGAAGGCAACTACATTGAATCCACGCGTTTCTTCGTGGATAAAGAAAGAACCCACTCGCTGTTAGGCCGTAAGTTTCCTGTCACTATGGCTTTGTTTCTCTCACTGATTAACTACGCGCGGCAACATCACTATGATGGCATTCTTGCCGTCGCCAGCCATCCGATGATGCACATCATCAGAACCTCCGGCTGGAATGTCACCGTGTTGGAAACCGGTGTTTCCGAGAAAGATGAGCCGGTCTATCTGTTGCTCGGCCATGTCGACTCTGAGAGCCAGAGGAAGCTAAAAGCCAAGATATTCAGCAAGTACAGCACAGCGGACGAAACCAGGCTGAACGACTGGCCGCTGGCGGCTGAGCCTTCTTTGTAATCAACTAACCGGTTTAATCAGTTGAAGTTCCACACCTAGACGTATTGCATGCCGGGCATTTGCGACTCCAAGCTTTTTGACGATGTTGGACATATGAAACTTGACCGTACGCGTAGTGATCCCCAGGATCATCCCCGTTTCCTGATAGGTTTTGCCCACGCTGGCCCAGTAGAGGATTTCGTTTTCCCGTTCGGTAAATTGGGCGCTTTTTTCCGAGCGAGAGGCGTTTTTTTCTGACAGCGAATTCAGGGTTAGATATATCTCATGCACTGACGCCAGTAAAACAGAGATGTCACCTTTATTCTTGATCAGCGTTTGGGTTAATTCCGCTCTGGTTTCAGGGGCAAGAATAAAAGATAACGTGACCAGGTTATTATTATAATCATGCAATACAAACGTATAGCCGTTATTCAGCCCAAATTTCCTGGCCCGCTCGAAGAGTTCGGAAAAATGAAACCCTCCCCCCGTCATCAGATTTTCATCCCAGGAAAAAGGCGTTAGGCGGTTGAGCGCAGTGATCACCACCGGATCGGTATACTGTAAACCGTTGGCTTTATAATGCTCTACCCACTCACCAGGATAGTTGGTTACCCCAAAGATGCAGGACATATCTTTTTTCGATAACACCACATATGCCCAGATAAATTCCCCGAGATCGTTTAATGTCGCTTCGAGGTGCGTTTTTATAATGTTACTGATATGTTCTTCGTTTTCCATTAACGACCTACCCCCGATTGCTTAAATAATTTCCACCTGGCGAATATAGCAGATAAGGACGCCAGGCAGAAGGCTCCTGGTTTTCTGCCCAGGAGCGGTCCCACTCATAGTCAAGCATCTGTTATTCGAAGTACACCTCGGGGTTATCCGCCAGCGAAATGAAATTCTTGGTATTTTTATCCAGTGTGCGGATCTCGCCACTTTCGATGTCGTACACCCAGCCGTGCAGGCGTAGTGCATTGTCGCGCAGCCCAACGGCAACGGACGGGTGAGTCTTAATATTATTTAGCTGGGCTATCACGTTCTCTTCAACCATAGCGTTAACTTTGTCGATTTCGCTATTCCAGGTTTTCTTCTCTACCACCGCTTTGGCCGCGTCCGCATAGTGCAGCCAGTGGGCAACAGCAGGCATTGGGTCAAGGCACTGGCAAGAAGCGATAGCCTTCATAGCACCACAGTTCGAGTGGCCGCAAATCACGATATCTGTAACGCCTAGCGCCACAACCGCGTATTCGATGGTCGCCGACACCCCACCCGGCTCCGGGCCAAAGGAAGGGACGATGTTGCCTGCGTTACGGATAACGAAAAGCTGCCCCGGATCTTGCTGGGTTACCAGCTCGGGTACCAGGCGGCTGTCAGAACACGAAATAAAAAGCGCTTTAGGATTCTGGCTGGAGGCAAGGCTGCGAAAGAGCTCCTTACGCTGCGGGAAAATCTCTTTCTGGAAACTGAGGAAACCTTCAATAATATGTTGCATAGCACACTCTCTAGATCTGTAGTCTCGATAGTATGATAATCCTTGCAGGCTAAGCTGGAAAGCGGGCCAAACCTTAAGCTAGACATCCCAGGGGTTCAGCGGGGTGCTTTTAGTACGAGTTGACTATCTGCAAGGAACATAAGAGCCCAGGTAACACAGACGTTGCATAAATGGACGATGCAGATACGGGGCAGTGAATACGTACAAATCCCCTTCCCTCCTTCGAAGCAGTTTCAAAAGTGCTAATATTCTGGAGTTTTAAACCCTTTTTAGTAAAAATATTAGTATCACACGTCATCCCCTTGCTGCTTCATGTCGAAATTATGCTAATATTATGGCGTAATCTGTACTAAAAAGATAACATATTGACATCATGGCAAAAAAAACAGCACCATTACTTCCTACAACTAACCAATTGCTGACTGATTTTGGTGAGCGGCTGAAACTTGCGCGTCTTCGGCGCAAACTAACGGCCAAACAGGTGGCAGAACGGGCAGGTATGTCGCCAATGACACTGCGTTCGCTTGAGGCAGGAGGAGCAGGCGTTACTATAGGTGCATATTTATCTGTCATGCAGGTGTTAGGGCTTGAAAACGATCTGAATCAGTTGGCCGCCGAAGATCAACTAGGTCGCCAACTTCAGGATTCCCGGCTAATAAAGAACGACATCGTTTTCACTTCCAAGGCAAAACCAAGTAAAGCCCCGGCAGACAAAAAACCGCGCCCTGAGGTTGCCTACAGGTACGAAAGATCAGACAAACAGGCAGCTGCAACAACAAAAGCTGGCTCCGTAGCAAACAATACGGCCCGCAAAACGACAGGCACAACGTCGGCCGATCTGGTTGCTCTGCTAAAACCATTGAAGAAGTCAATCAAAGGGAGCTAACGATGGCGATGATTGGGGTATATGCAGACTGGGATGGAATGCACGGGCCAAAGCGAGTTGGCTTCCTGCATAGCCGACAAACTCGTACGCGAGAGTTATTTGAATTTCAGTATGACCCTCTAGCATTGGCCGATCCCGACCTCAATCGTTTGCAACTTGATCCAGAAATTCTTTTATTCGAAGGTGCCCAGTACCCCACTCACCCACGGGATAAATTCGGCATATTTGGCGACTCCAGTCCCGATCGCTGGGGCCGAATACTGATGAAGCGTCGCCTTGAACGGGATATTCGTGCCGGCATCCAAACTGAAGGAACCAGGCTATACGAATCAAATTATCTCTTGGGTGTACATGATCTTTATCGAGTAGGGGCCCTACGCTACAAGCTTAATGATGAAGGTGAATTTCTTGATAACCGAGCTGACGAAGCGGCTCCTCCCTTTACCGAAATTCACGCTTTAGAAAGGGCAAGCCGCGCACTAGAAGATGATCCAGACAATACATCCCTACAGGGTCAGGAATGGCTGCGGATGCTCATTGCTCCGGGTGGTTCTCTAGGTGGCGCAAGGCCCAAAGCAAGTGTCGTGGACAAGCATGGCCATCTCTATATCGCAAAATTTCCCAGCACCAAAGATGATTACGATGTTGGCGGCTGGGAGATGGTGGCCAATGCTCTCGCCGTGGGTTGTGGGCTGAACGTCGCAACAGCTGAAGCGCATAAATATGCCAGCGATTACCACTGCTTTATGGTCCGTCGGTCCGTCGGTTCGACCGTACAGGATCCGGCCAGCGCCTTCATTTTGCTTCTGCCATGACAATGACCAGACATCAAGATGGTGATGATGCCTCTACAGGTGTCAGTTATCTTGAACTTGCAGACGTCCTGATAAGACATGGCGCACAAACAAAAACCGACCTGCAAGAACTCTGGTCAAGGATTGTTTTCAATATTCTTGTCTCTAACACCGATGATCACCTACGCAATCATGGTTTCATTTTGGTCCCTGGTAAAGGCTGGCGGCTTTCTGAAGCCTACGATATGAACCCCGTTCCCTGGTCTGACGGCCTAAAGCTTAATATCACCGAAGCAGATAATGCACTAGATCTCGAACTGGCACGTGAAGTCGCTGAATATTTCCGTTTGAGCTTGACGCAGGCCGATGAAATTATTGAAAACTTTATGGGGATCGTGGCTCAATGGAGGACAATTGCTGATGGTTTGGGACTATCTCTTCGGGAGCAGGAAAGAATGTCTGAAGCATTTAGAGTTGCGAATGGATAACCCTAGCAAACATACGACACCTAGCCTACTGTTCTACTAGAGTACTGAGCACTGGTTAGCAATGAAATCACTGAGTTTTTCCGTTCAATCAATCCGGTGGCAAAGCAAATTGCAGACGTTCGTACGTAAACCCCAAGTTGATGTTGATTGAATCAGGTTGTCTGAAAAACCTCAAGAAGCCTTGCGAATACTGAATTTCAGGCACAAAAAAAGCCGCTCGAAGGCGACTTGATTTGCGTACTGACTAATGGTGCCGAAGGCCGGACTCGAACCGGCACGTATCTCTACGGTTGATTTTGAATCAAAAACAAACAGGTAACTCAACCTACTAACAAATCAGCGTTTTTGCAGTGAAGTCCTTTTCAGACAACGAAAAAGGCACTGGTTATGAAAAACGCAGATGCACCAAGTTTACCCACGCTGATCGCCGCTATTCTCTCCACCAAAGGTGGCGTGGCGAAAACCACCGATACGGCTAACCTCGGCGGCTATCTGGCCGATCGGGGGCTGAAAGTCCTGATGATTGACGCCGATATCCGCCAGCCAACACTCAGCAGCTATTACCCTCTTGATAATGAAGCTCCCGGTGGGATCTACGAACTTATCGCGCAGAACGAACTGGATCCAGCAACGATCATTTCACAAACCTCCGTTGCAAGACTGGATATCATCATCTCCAACGATCCACGCGGCGAGCTGATGAGTCTGCTCCAGGCTGCACCCGACGGTGTGATCCGCCTGCGTCATCTGGTACGCCAGATCCCCGGTTATGATGTCATCCTGATAGACACCATTGGCGCACGCACCATCGCGCTGGAAATGGTGCTGTTAGCCAGCGATCTCATTATCTCCCCGGTTCTACCCGAAATGCTCTCCGCACGCGAGTTCCTGCGCGGTACGCTGCAAATGTATCGGGATCTCCAGCCCTTCACCCGCTATGGCATTCCGCTGCCACCGCTAAAAGCAGTTATCAACAAGCTCGACCATACCAACGACGCCCGTGAAATCCATCACAACCTGCTTCAGGTTCTCCAGCACAAACAAAAAGAACAGGAACTACTGGTGCCCACCGAGATCCTGATGACGCCGGTTTACGCAAGCGTGGCCTATCGCCGCGCGGCATCGTTGGGATTACCGGTACATCGACTCGATGCCTCCCGCGCCAAAGGCCGGGCAACGCCCTGCGCCGCTGAAACCATGCAGATGCTGGCCGAAGAACTATTCCCGCAGCTTCTCGCCCTGCCTCACCAGCAGATGGAGGGCATCGCATGAAGCGAAAAATCTGGCGAGCATTTTGCTCCTATTACGCCCGGTATCCATCCGAGAAAGACGATGAGGTGATCGTGTTCTTTGAAGCCGCCGATCGTGAAGACGCGCGGGAAACACTGCCGGTGTTAATGTCGCTGCTGTGGCATATTCCACCGGAAAAGGTGGACTGCTACAACTTGGAAGATGAGAACGAGTTACGGGATACATCCGGTTCGCTAACCGCGCCCAGAGACTGGCCGCTGTTTGAAATCGGCTGGTCCAACAACAAGCCGCTCTACTCCAGCGAGTTACCGCTTTTGCTGTTACCCCCTCATCAACAGACCCGGCTGTGGGAAGCCTTTGTAGCCTGTCAGGAGGGTAATCGGGATGAGTAAGCGCAAGCGGCCACAACCACCCCATTCCGTCGAAGCGGAACAATCAGTACTCGGTGGGCTGATGCTGGATAACGATCGCTGGGATGAAGTCACCACGCAGATTTCTGCGCAGGACTTCTTTATCTCCGCACACCGCACTATCTATAGCCATATGCAAAGTCTGGTCGAACAGGGAAATCCCATCGACCTGATCACCCTGAGCGAATCGCTGGAGCAGCAGGAGCAGCTTGAACAGGTAGGCGGCTTCGCCTACCTGGCTGAGCTCTCTAAAAACACGCCCAGCACCGCCAATATCATTCCTTACGCGCAATATATTGCCAGCTACGGCGAGCTGCGCCAGTTGATGTTACTGGGCAATGGACTGAGCGATATGGCAGGCCAGCCGCGCAGCAATGTGGCCGATGTACTGGCTTTCGCTGAGCAAAAGCTGTTTGCCATTGCGCAGTCGCATCAGGACGGTGGCCTGACCGATATCAGCGCCTGCTTTGACAGCGTGCTGGCAGGCATCGCCCAGCGCTATGAGGCTGAACGCGGCAGCCTCAGCGGCACACCGTCCGGGCTGGAACAGCTCGATGCCCTGACCTGCGGCTTCCAGCCTGCCGACCTGATTATCGCCGCCGCACGTCCCTCGGTCGGCAAAACCGCTTTCGCGCTGACGTTATGCGTAAACGCGCTAATACTACGCTCCACGCAGCCAGTGCAAATCTACAGCATGGAAATGTCGGCAGAACAGTTGCTGTTGCGACTGGTTTCTCTGATTGGTCGTGTCTCACAAACCCGGCTACGCAGTGGCGATCTCAGTGATGATGACTGGCATCAAATAGGCGTCAGCGCCAGTATCCTGATGAATGAATGGAAAGATCGCCTGCTGCTCGACGACTCCGGGATCCTCACTCCATCGCTGTTACGCAGCCGGGCCAGACGATCGCTGCGCCAGTACGGACTTCCTTCGCTGATCGTGGTTGATTACCTGCAACTGATGCGCAGCGGCGACGCAGAAAATCGCAATCAGGAGATCTCAACGATCTCCCGCTCGCTGAAAGCGCTGGCGAAGGAACTAAACTGCCCGGTGCTGGCGCTGTCGCAGCTTAACCGGGCGCTGGAGTCACGCCTTAACAAGCGCCCCTGTAATGCCGACCTGCGCGATTCCGGCTCTATCGAACAGGATGCCGACGTGATCTTATTCCTCTACCGCGACGAACTGTACGATCCCAACACGCTGGAACGGGGCATTGCTGAAGTCATTGTCAGCAAACAGCGCAACGGCCCGGTTGGCACAGTACGCACCCGCTTTATCAGCGATCAAACCCGCTTCGAATCGCTCAGCCAACAGGGAGTGGGAACATGAACAACAAACTGACTTCGACGGAACTCCAGTCCCGCCTGCTACAGGGCAATTTTGATCGGGGAAGATCTCCCGATGAACGGTTTGCCGACCCGCTGATGGAAACTTCGATGATCGTCACGCTGGAACAGCTTCGCCCTTACGATCACAACCCCCGGCTGATGCACAACCCCAACTATGACGATATCAAGGCATCGATCCGTCATCGTGGCCTGGATACGCCGCCGCCGATCACCCGTCGTCCCGGTCAGGAGTGGTACATCATCGCCAACGGCGGTAATACCCGCCTGTCGATCCTCAACGAACTGTGGCGCGAAACGCATGACGAACGGTTCTGGCGTATTCAGTGTCTGTACAAGCCCTGGGCCGGTACATCCGATCAGCCCATGCTGGGCGAACTGCGCTGCCTGATCGGTCATCTGGCGGAAAACGATATGCACGGCAAACTCAGTTTCATCGAGCGTGCGCTGGGGATCAACAAGGCGCGGGAACTGTACCAGCAGGTGGAAAAGTGCCAGCTTTCGCAACGAGAACTGGCGGAGCATCTGAAAAACGACGGCTACCCCATTAACCAGTCACATATCAGCCGAATGGAACAGGCACTGGAATATCTGCTGCCTTGTATCCCCGACGTGCTGTACGCCGGAATGGGGCGCTCGCAGGTGGAAAAACTGCTGTCACTGCGGGCGGCATCATTACATCTCTGGCAGCGTCATGCAGCCGAAGACGCCGATTCCTTTGATAACCTCTTTTCTTCCGCTCTTTCGCTGTTTAACGACCAGCCTGAAGACTTCGCCATCGAGCGGGTGCAGGATGAGCTGCTGGGGCTGATGAGCCAGCAACTGAACGTTGACTACAACCTGTTATTGCTGGATGTCGATCCTTCCGAGCAAAAACGCCGGGCCGTGCTCGGCCCCACGCCGGAACCGCCGCCCTATATTCCACCGGAAGAACCCGAACCGCGCCCGATAACGCGCGGACGTAAACCCGAAACTGAGGTAAATGCAGCTCCTGTTCCTGAGCCAGAAGATGCACCATCGCTATTATGCGAAGGGACTGAACCCGTTACGGATATCTGGCGCATCCCACAACTGTGGGATACCACGGAGTCCTTACGATCGGTCAGCGATCGCCTGGCGTGGGATCTTGCTGAATATTACGCCATCGATGATCGGGTGAATTCTAATACCAACGTAAATGGCATTGGCTTTCAGGTGATGCCATTTACATCAGATCACCCCATGTTCACCCGGCCACAGTCCCGTGCCTGCTGGGCGCTGCTGGCGGCACTCAACGAGATCCCGCTGACGGAAGAGCTGGCCTCTGCGCTGACGCCTGGGCTCTTTTTTCAACGCAATGCGGACGGCTTCTTCTTCAGCGATGAATTCCTTATTAAAGCATTTCGATTGATCCGTATTATCCGTCGGATCAAAGAATTACAGCAGGAGGCACAACATGCTCCCAACGATTAATCAGGCAGTTTTGTCACAGGTGATACAGGCCCTGAAGGACGGCAATGTGCGCTATTGCGAAGCGTTCGGCTTTGACCGCGAGGAGCTGAACGAACTGAACGCCCTGACCTTTGAGGAACTGATGCACCTGGGAAACACCTCGGCGCAGTTCCTGAAAATCACCATTAACCACGATGTACTACGCAAGATGCTGGTTCAGGTGCGTCAGGAGCAGAAATTCCAGCAACTGGTCGGCCAGGCGGTGCAGCTTGGCGGCTCAATAGCGTTAATCAGCCACTACTTCGGGGTATCGACTGCTGAAATCAGCGCCCGCCGTCGGCTGATGGGGATCCACGTTCGTCAGGGGCGCAACCAGGTTCCCGGCGAAGAAGAGGAAGCCGCGCTCTGGAATCGCTGGCAGGAGATCAAAGTCGATAACATCGACTCTATTCCAGCACTGGAAGCCATGATGTTGCTGGCGCAGGAACGTTCGCTCTCACTGACCGTAGTCTGGAATCTGATCCGCCAGTGGGAAAAAGCTGAGTGACCGAGGGGAAGATCATGACACCGTATATCCAGGCGCTGATCAACATGACCGGCGACAAACTCCAGCAACGGATGCAAAAGGATCCGACAGCCGCTTCCGATAGCCTGCTGTTTATGGGCAATCAACATGACACGGTTCCGCGTCGCCTTTTGCAGGATCCGCTGTTATCGCCCAGAGATAAATTCGCCTGGCAGGTGATCCGAATGCAGGCGCAGGACAACGGCGGCGCGGTGTTCCCCTCCTACAGCGAATTGCAAATGCAGCTCTCGAACCGTCCGCAGGATGAAAAAGCCTCGCGCAGTACCGTCAGCCGGGCGTTGCTGATGCTGCGCCTGACGCGCTGGCTCAGCCTGTGCCATAAGGCGCGGGATCGGGTATCCGGGCGCATCCTCGGGAATGTCTATGCGTTACATGATGAGCCCCTGAGCGTACTGGACGCCGTGCGCTTTGATGCCAGCTATCTTCATTTGCTGGAGCAGTGCTCGCGACATGAAAACAAAACTATCCGCGCTACTGCGCAAGGCATTCTGTACGACATTCGCCAGGACACCAGCCTGCGTTATTTATCCTCGCGCATTGAACTGCTGGAAGAACGCGCCCGCTGGCAGCAACGCCTGTCTCCTGAGGAGACTAAGCCAGAAACATCCGGTCTCAATACGGTATCAGGCAAAATTTCACCTGGTACCGAATCGGGACTAAGCCGGAAAGTGGGCCCTGACGGCTTAGTCTCATATCAGGACCGGACTTCTGTACGTACTGTACCTACAGATCTTTGTAATAGTACTACCGCGCGCGTGAACGACTCACCTCCGAACTGGCCACCGGAAATTCCGTTAACCCATCCCGAAAAGCAGCTTGTCTTACAGGCCATGCAGTACCTGCCGCCCCCGCTGCGTCAGGAAGTGCTTGATGATGCAGCCCAACGCGTTTCCCGTGGCGGCATACAAAACCCACTCGCCTATCTGCTGGCGACGCTACGCAAGGCGCAGGACGGTGAGTTTAATCAGTATCGACGTGGCAAAGCAGCGGGGCCGGAGTTTGTACCACCTGTGGTTTCAGAACCGGAAATACCAGCAAGACCGCGTCAAAAGCGGGATATCAGTAAGTTGGTTGCGGAGATTAGGGCGCAGTGTCTGGGCAGTGGTTGATACCAGCAGCATCGAATACGGATGCTGAATGTCCCTCACATGGAAAAACGCTGTGCGCTGAACCGATAGAAAATAACAATAATGCCAACAGCATCATGTTAACACCTATCAATCAGCCACTAAACACTAGGCAAAAGGGTGATGCCAGTGGCATCACCCTAACATCTATCAATCCACTATTAATTAATAGGCAATAAGAATGATTCAACGCAGGTGTAAGATCGATTCAGGAGCACCTTCAAAAATAAATGGGTTGAGGAAGACTCGCCCCCACAAGAAGTTGCGATCAACTTCGCTCAATGAAGCCTCACGACATACCTCTGCCCAGTTTTCGTGAACCGTTCGGATACAGTGTGTAATAACGTCAATGGCTTCCTGCTCGCTCAGCAGAAATTTAACCGCTGCCGACAGACAAACCGCAAGATTGCTCATTCGGTTTTCACCAATAATTAGCATTGCCTGCGTTGCTTCATTACCAGAACGGCCCTGAGGACAAATATCATAAGCGGGCGTCAGACTCAGTTTTTTACCATCCCAAAATGCTGCATGATTTCTGGCGTGATCGTCAGTGTTACCGCAAATAATATTAAAAACCAGACGCCCGAACAGCTCTCGTAATGTCTCTTTAGGTGCATCGAAGCGCTGGCGAATAATATCCGTCAAATCCTCATAGCTCGCATATCTTGCCATCATCTCATCAAGACCAAAAATGGTCAGCGCAGAAACCATCAGGCGGCGCTGCCACCCTGCATGGCTTTGTATACGGTCAAAGCGTTCAATAAGTATGACGTCTTTACCCGCTGTATGGCGGAGAAGAACAGGTGCTACATTTAATCCAGCACAGGCAGCCAATCGCATAGCGATATATTCAGCTTTAACAACATTATAGGTATCTGTGGAGGAGGAGAATTTTGCGATAAACTTACGATTCCCTGACTCAATCATTGCCTTTGGTCGCGCGCCACCTAATGAACTACCGTGAAAAAGCGCTTGTTCCAGCTCCGGAGTTAGCGGTACGCCACTTTCAACCATTGATGCGGCCTGCATTAACTCTTCAAGAGATGCGCTTTGGGACGCACGCGGCACATACTCCGTTGCGGATCGCTGGAAGTCGAGTCCTCCAATTCGGTCTGAGCCAGACTCAAGCAAATATGTCATTTCGTCCAGTCTGTCAGGATCCGCATCCCTACCCTGAGCCCCCATCAACCGGTTAAGGATAACACGACGCCCCCAGGCATCCGGGGCAGCATCACGTAATGCACTTGCCTGCTGTAGACCTGGTGCGGGAAAAATCGCCCCCCGAACCAACGGAAGTTCCGGCTCATAGACAGGGATAGCATCTTCCCGTTCCAGGTAACTGCGCCCGTAGTTGAAGATAAACCTGTTACCATCACGAGTTAGCGCACCAGCAACAATCGGTTGAGTTGCACCAGGCAACCAGATCCATACATATGCCAGATCGGGACTGTTATCAGAAGTCATCGTTTATCACCTTTTTGGAGTGATACACCGAGCGTGGCATCAGCGATAAAGTTTTCTCTGCGTTCGCGGTATGTAACGTCATCAATGCCTGGTCAGGTGTAAAAAGTGGAACACCGACAATGGTAGCCAGTTCAAACACCGCGCCAATTGCACACCCCATGTCCCCTTCTTCGGCACGATAAACGAGTCCACGCGATACACCTGCACGTTCAGCCAGTTCTTCAACGGTCAGTTTACGTTCAATACGCGCAGTACGAATCATCAGCCCCAGCAGTCGCGCTGCATCACGACTATAACGAGAGTAGGTTCGAGTAGATGGTTTTGCCATTACACACCTCTTTGTTCCATAAATAGATCATTTTGCGCAAGTATATCCCTTTTATAGAACAAGCAAAATTATTTGCTTCAGCGCCTATTAGATTTGTTCCATAAACAGATTCTTACCTTACTCTACGCTCTATTAATGGAACAAATAAATCTCGCGCGCTTGATGCCAGCTATTGAGTATCGCAACTGGCATCGGGCGTCTGATATTAGCTAAGAGCTAAAACAAATCGCTTTCCGACGTGTTCCAGAACAGACGGCTATGGTGGCAACACAGTTGAAGTGTCTTTTGTGGAGAGATAACGACAAGGGTACGATTTGATGCAACAGCCACTGACATCACATAAACACTTATCAATCCACAGCCAATCAATAGACAAAACGGTGATGCCAGTGGCATCAAAATTTACGTCAAACAATCTTCCCGCCTGCGTTTTCGTTTTCCCATTGCTCACAACCCCTCACGCCATCACTCTGCGCTGACACCCACCCGCAACAGGAAACAGATATGTCGGACTACACCTTCAACATGGGTCCCCTGCGTAGTGCGATCCATATTCAGCTTCACACCCACAACGCCACCCGGCTGTGGACCGGGCGACGGGCGACCGAGAACGGCCCTGCGCCAATCATCGGGATGCCGCGCTTTATCGAAATCCTCAACCAGATGCGCAGTGCCGCAGAGCATAACGATCCTTACGCCGACCTGTGGATGCTGCGTATGGAAGAGAAACTGGCGCAGTCGCGTAAGGAGATGCAAATGATGCTGGAGAAGGCAAAAGCCGTGTTCAGCGAATTGCCGGAAGGCATCGATATTGAAAACTGCCTGAATGTTCAGCCCGTCCGTTTTCCCCTGTTTATCAACGCACCGCTGGCCTATCAGGGCGTCTACCTGCTGACCGACTTCGACCTGCTCGCCCGCCAACTGCTGCTGGCCTCGCATATCGCCATCATCTCCCGCAGGGAAATGCACCACCGGTTAAATAACGGCGCAAAGGTTATCCGCAGCGCCTTCGGTCTGGCGCAAAGATACCGAGGTTCCGGCCTGACCCGTCAGGACTTTATCGACGACACGCCGCAAGCACGAGCAGCCGTTGAACGTTTAGGTCCGCTGCCGGAAGCAATCCTGGGCGGCAAGCTGCGCTCATCGTTTTCATCACCGCTGCCTGACAAGGCCGAAAATACCGGAGCCGCCGATGATGAATAACCTCATAACCGGCTATCAGCCGCTGGCTGATGAAGACTATAAAATGCTGGCTTACGTCTCCTCGCTAAAAGGCCTTTTAAAGCCTTTTAAGAGTAAGGGGGAGCTTGAGCTGCTGGAGAGTAACGTCCAAAGCGTGCGCGAGATGATGGAGCCATTGATGCAACGCCTGATCCAGAGCGCCAGACGCTATCCCGTGCGCCAGCTTCCGCTGATATTTACCATCGGCCCGGCACCGTCCGGCGCAAACTTCCTGCGCTGGCGTAACCAGCAGAACAACAAATCCGGCACCCCGGCATTCAGCCACCTGATTGGCGATCCAAAAATCCCGCAACGTGTCAGAGATGCCTTGCTGGAGATCGAGCGGGATCGCATCGTGTTCAATATGCAGATGTCGGTACTGACCTTCATTATCCGCCAGACGCGGGAGTGCCAGGAAAAGATGAACCAGGCGGAAAAGCTGCATCAGGGGCGGCAAAATAGCGGACGCAGGATATGAATTGCAGCACGACACCAGACGGCTGCGCGATTACTCTCAATGCACTCCCAACAGCGCGTCATGTTTTGCTGGTTCGCGCTCGTGACGCTCCCGTCGCGCAAAACACCCTTTACGCTCCTGTTCAGTATCATTCCGGGCGGATAGCCAGGCGACAGCCGTCTCGCTATCCGTCCGGAACCCCTGCTTTTTTCCGGTGCCCACCGGATAACAACGGGATCCGTTTGTGCGCAAGCGCCAGCTATGACGATTTACACTGCTGACAGAAATCGCGCGTAACCCTACGCGACCAGTGCCCCTTCAGCCCGCTGCACCTTAACAGCCTCCGTGCGGAACACAATATTTAAGGTGCAGCAAAACAGAATATCGCCTCGCAATGTCCCTTTCCCCTCGTTTAAATCCCCTTGCTTATCCGGTAGCCGGAACCTGCAAGCTGCCCGCCGTAAGGCGCGGTTCCATAGCCTTTTAATTGCGCAGCATCACACAGGCGCATCCCTTTCACCCGATGCACTCTGCATATCACCAAGCGTCGCGTTCAGCCACGCGGGAGGATCCTATGAACGAGAAAACTTACTTCAATCTGTACACCAGCGGTCTGGGTTACGTTAACCGTGTCCGCACCGTCACCCCTAAACGCGGCGAACCCTTTTTATGCTGTGACATTGCCGCATTAAGCGGGGCTGCCGATGACGTGGACTATGTCCGCTTTGACTGCAAAGTCACTGGCAGCGAAGCACGTAAGCTGATTGCCCGCTGCGAGCAGGCGGTCAATGAAAAGCGCAAAGTGCTGATCCACTTCCGCCTGGGCGACTTATACGTCGATATGTTCACTTACAGCAAAGGCGAGCGTAAAGGCGAAACGGGCGTCAGCCTGAAAGCCCGACTGCTCTATATTGGCCTTATCAAAATCGACGGTGAAGTCGTCTGGCAGGCCGGAAATCAGGAAGCAGAGGCAGAAGTTGATGCAGCCTGAATCTTTATCGTGACGCCCACTCCGGGCGTCTTTTTTTTCTCACCGAAAAACAATTTCGCGTTGTCTGCCTCCCCACCATTGCGCATCCTCTGGCTATTCCTTACAAGATTCAGAGAAACAATGGCGCGAATAACAGGATGGGTTATCACATTGCTGATGCTGGGCGGCTGCACCGCGCCCCGACAGCCCGTTGCGCCTGCGCCAAAATCAGCCACACCACCCACGCCTGAAGTCGTGCGCTATGACCGCTACCTGCTGATTAACACCCGCCCCGACGAAGCTCAGCACAACCTGTTGCACCAGGTCGTCAACATCAACCTGCCGCTGAACCTGAAGCTCACCGTGGGCGACGCCTTCACCTGGCTGCTGAAACAGAGCGGCTACAGCCTGTGCGCCGATGACCATCCAACGCAGTTTCTGTCTGGCAAACCGCTGCCGCTTTCGCAATACCGGCTCGGCCCGATACGACTGGAAGAGGCGCTGAAAACGCTGGCCGGACCGGGCTGGCTGATGCAGGCCGATGTACTTAACCGGGAAGTCTGTTTTCACCTGAACACGTCGGGAACGGGAGACCATCATGCTTAAACGCCTGGCCTACCTGATTGCTGGCGCTGCTCTCCTGCTGCTGGCGGCGGCGATGTTCTGGTGCTTCAACCGTCTGAATACCCTGACGCTGGCGCAGCAACAGACACAACGCCAGATAACTCAGTGGCGCGATCAGCCGCAGCCAGACAGCGATTATCAACAGCTACAGGCTGCTATAAAGAATATCACCGGACGCACGGAAGCCCTTGCCAGGCAGCTTAACGATACCACCAGCGCTCAGGACGAACGCCTTAAGCCCATTAACGAGCAGCTCAGGGAGCTGGATGGACAAGTCCGAACCCTGAGCACCAGTTATCAACACCTGCAACAACAGTCCGCCGCGCGCAGCCGCGCCAAGGCAAAACGCCCCGCCCCATCTCCGCTTTGGGCCGCAAAGGCCCCTTTTTCTCTTATCAGCAGCGAGTTCCGCGCCGGACGACAGTTCGCCGTCATTGCCCCATCCGGCTATCGCTCGCTCTCACAGCTTCAGCTTGTTGCCCCCGGCGACAGCGTGCAGGGCTGGCAACTGCTGCAACTGGACGACAGTTACGCCACTTTCCGTAAAGGCGGGCAGCGGCTGACGCTGAACGCCGGAGAGTAAAACCGATGCGCAGATACCTGTTGCTGTGCCTTTCACTACTGCCGCTGTTTGCCAGCCCCCAGCAAATCCGTATTGAAGAACAGGCCATCACTCACACGCAGCCGCAGCAGTGGGGGCTGACCGACAGCGAATGGCAGCGCTACCAGCAACTGCGACAGGGCGAGCGCGGCATCTGGTCGCCGGGACTCGATCCCCTCACCACCCTCGGCGTGGAAGCCAACAACGACGCCGAACGCCAGCGCTACGCCGAGCTGCTGGCCCGTAAAGAGCATCAGCGGGTGGAAAAAGAACTGGCGTTCCAGCGTGCTTACAACCAGGCATGGAAGCGGCTTTACCCGACGCTGACGCCCATCCGTAGCATCGTCCAGCCACGGCTGGCGCTGTTCGTCAGCGAAAAATGCCCGGCCTGCGAGACGCTGGCGCGAGAGCTTATCAACGACGACCGCCCACTGGACATCTGGCTGGTCAACAGCCGTAACGACGATGCCAGCCTGCAACGCTGGGCGCAGCGCCAGCATATTGATATGCGCAAGGCAGATAACGCTTAATCACGATAACGGACGCTGGCAACGCCTCGGCGGAGGAAAACTACCGTTATTGCTGGAACAACAGGGGGAGCAATGGCGTCCCGTCTCTGCACCCTGACAGTCGGCCTGCTCATCAGCGCTCACGCCTGTGCCGTGCCGCCGCTGTATGCACAAATCGCCCGCCAGCAACAGGTTCCGGCTGAGCTACTCTACGCGGTGGCCCGCGCTGAAAGCGGTACCCGACTGGCGCAGGGGCTGCATCCGTGGCCGTGGACGCTGAATATTGCCGGAACCGGCTACCGCTACCCCAGCCGTTCTTCAGCCTGCCGGGCGTTGCTGGGCTTCGCCCGTAGCCACAGCCTGAAACGCATCGACGTCGGGCTGGGACAAATTAACCTCGGCTGGAACGGGCAATGGTTCCCCTCGCTGTGCGCCAGTTTTGATCCGGCGGACAATCTCACCATTACCGCCCTGCTGCTGCGTCAGCGCTACAACGCTTCCCCCGGAAGCTGGCTGGACGCCGCCGCCCGCTACCACCACCCCGCAGGAGGTAAAGCCGCTTCCATTTATCGCCAGAAAATCAGCCAGCAAATCCGGCTGCTCTCAGCATCAGGGACCTCGTCATGAAATACCTTATTCCGGTCATATTGCTGTTTACTGCCGCCGCGATTGCCGGGCCTGCCGTTCCCATGCAGGCGCTGGATGAAGCGCGGTTACTGCCGGTCGTCACCCACACTCTGCATCCCGGTCAGCAACCTCGTCTGGCACTCAATCTGCCGGGGATGACGCCACTGTTTTTAATCGGCGACGATCCGCTGTCCACAGAATGGCTGCGCCAGCACCGGGACGCGTTAAGAATCCTGCACGCCACCGGGCTGGTCGTGAACGTCGCCACGCTGGCGCGGTTGAATGCCCTGCGGGCCATCGCTCCAGCGTTAACGCTGCTACCCGTCAGCGCCGACGATATGGCAAAACACCTGCCCATCAGCGCCTATCCGGTGCTGATTACCGACAAGGGGCTGGAACAGTGAGTCTCGATTTTATCCTGCGCCCGGCGGTGGAGCTTTACAGCGCCAGTGCGGCCCTGCTGGCGGCAGTATGGTGCGTTATCGCACCGCAGACGTTTCTGCTTACACCCCTTTCTGGCTGGCTGCTGGCGCTGGCATTGCTTTCACTGTCTGCCCTGCGGCTAAAACAGGGAGTGCGCATCCTGCGCTTTCGCCGCCGCGTGTGCCATCTGCCACTCTGGACGCTCTCCGCGAGCCGTATCCCATTGTTCCCCGACGCGCTGTTTCTCGGGCGCGGCTTTCGCTGGCTACCCACACATACCCAGCGGCTGTATCTGTGTCGTCTGCCACAGTGTGAGCACTGGCTACGGACGGATCGTCCTTCCGCCAGCGGCGGCGATCCGCTGCTGCATGGCGTGGAGTTGTACGAAGGCTGCGTCACGCTGCCGCTGCACGACCGACCGGGGCATACGCTGGTCCTCGGCACCACCCGCGTCGGTAAAACCCGGCTGGCGGAGCTGCTAATTGCCCAGGATATTCGCCGAGGTGACACGGTGATTGTTTTCGACCCGAAGGGCGACGCCGATCTGCTGCGTCGCGTGTGGGCGGAGGCGCACCGCGCCGGACGGGAAAGCGTCTTCTGGCTGTTTCATCTCGGCTGGCCGGAGATCTCCGCCCGCTACAACGCCGTCGGACGCTTTAGTCGCATCTCAGAAGTCGCCAGCCGCATCGCCGGACAGCTTTCCACCGAGGGCAACTCCGCCGCCTTCCGCGAGTTCGCGTGGCGCTTCGTCAACATCATCACCCGCGCCCTGGTGGCGCTGGGCCAGCGCCCGGATTACGCCCGTATCGCCCGTCACGTTATCAATATCGACGAACTGTTTATCGACTACGCCCGCGTCTTTCTGCCCGGTCATGACCGCCAGGCATGGGACAACGTGGTACGGATTGCCGGTGGCATCACTGAAAAAAACACGCCGCGAAACCTTCAGGGACGGGACAGCTACGTCGTGGCACTGGAGCAATATCTTTCCATCACCCGGCTGCATGACCCGATCCTCGACGGCCTGCGCTCCGCCGTGCGCTACGACAAAACCTATTTCGATAAGATCGTCGCCTCTCTACTGCCGCTTCTGGAAAAACTGACCACCGGGAAAATCGCGCAACTGCTGGCTCCGGACTACGGCAACCTCAACGACCCACGCCCGGTGTTTGACTGGCAGCAGGCGATTCGCCAGCGGGCGATTGTCTATGTCGGGCTGGATGCGCTATCCGATGCAGAAATTGCCGCTGCCGTGGGCAACTCGATGTTTGCCGATCTGGTCAGCGTCGCCGGGCATATCTACAAGCACGGCGTGATGGACGGCCTGCCGCAGACGGAAGAAAAAGTGGCAATCAACCTGCACTGCGATGAGTTCAGCGAACTGATGGGCGATGAATTTATTCCGCTGATCAACAAAGGCGGCGGCGCGGGCGTGCAAGTCACGGCCTACACCCAGACGCTCTCCGATATCGAAGCCCGCATCGGCGACCGCGCCAAAGCGGGACAGGTAGTTGGCAACTTCAACAGCCTGATCATGATGCGGGTACGGGAGTCCGCCACCGCCGAACTACTGACCAGACAACTGCCGCAGGTGGATGTGCTCAGCAACAGCGTCAGTTCCGGCGTCACCGACAGTGCCGACGTTCAGGGCAACATCGGTTTTTCCAGCAACACCCAGGATCGGGTGAGCAGCGTACAGGTGCCGCTACTGGAACCCGCGTCACTGGTTCAGCTCCCTAAAGGTCAGGCGTTCGCCCTGCTGGAAGGCGGTCAGCTCTGGAAACTACGCATCCCGTTACCAGACACAGCGCACGATCCGCTGATGCCGGAAAACATCGCGCAAATCGCCCGCTATATGGAAAAACAGTACGACAGCACACCCGTATGGTGGAACCGCCCGGAGACAGTTGTAACGGCGAAAAATGACCCTATTTTATGGCTGAACGACAGCGAAACCACGGAGAAACTGACCGATGATACCCCGGACACGCCGCCAGCTCGTGAGCGTTGAAGTGATGTGGCCTGCACAGACGCTGCCTCTTCCCCTGCAACAGGCGATGGATGCACTGGCACAGGGCGAAACGCCTGACCAGATTATCACCCGTATGAATTTACAGGGCTTTCAGGCATGGCGCGAAGCAACGTCACCACAGGATGAACACGACATTTTTCAGATACGGCTGGATGAGGCCCACGAGGCACGGTTCCTCTGCAGCTATATTACGCTACCGCTGCACTGATGCCCGAACATGCACCGCCAGGATCAGTACGCCGTCCCGGACTACTCGGCTGGATCGCATTGCTGCCCGGCGTGCTGCTTGGCTTTTGTCTCGGCGCATGGATGCTGGCTATAGCGCTGGAGTGGCTGGGCGATGCGTTTTTCTGGCGGAATACCTGCACCAGCCATAGTGAACAGCTATTGCAGGCAACATGGCAGTGGTGGCGGGGTTCCGCTGGCACACCGGTGTGGTTAGTAGAAAGTCTGACTATTGTCAGCGATAAGTTACAGCGGGGGATCGCGGCTCTGGTTTCCTCACTCCACGGGCAAAGCGGGTTGTTCTGGACGGAGGCTGTCACGACGGTAATTCGCTGCACGTTACTGTCTGCCGGTAATATCACCCTCACCTTTCTGCTGCGGCTGGCGATCCTGTTGCAGGCGCTGCCGCTATTTGCGCTGATTATCGTTGTCGGGCTTATTGACGGACTGGTAAGGCGCGACCTGCGGCGTTTCTCCGCAGGCCATGAGTCCGGGTTTGTTTATCACCACGCCAGGCGTATGATTTCATCCTGCTTGATAGCGACGGGACTGGTGTGGCTGGCGGTGCCGATTTTTCTTGTACCAGAGTATGTGTTTATACCAGCGGCAGCAGGGATTGGGCTGGCGGTATCCATGACGGGCGGATCTTTCAAAAAATACGTCTGATGTCATCATTTCCAGCCCAACTGATACAACTCTCGGCAACATTTATGCTGCGACAGACGCCATATATTGACTTTTCACTCGCCAAATAGTTTACTTTTTTTATTATAGTTACACCCTGAGTGAATCTATGTCATCAAAAATAAACTGGCTGTTGCAAAACACCTCTCCGGGAAGCCTGGTTTTGCAATCCTGGCTAACCCGGAACAACATATCGCCTTCTCTGACCTTTAAATATGCGCAAAGTGGCTGGCTGAAAAAACTGCGGGCTGGCGTTTATGCGCGCGCAGGACGAGAACCAGACTGGAGTGATGCGCTATGGTGTCTGCAAAGCCAGCTTGAAGCGCCGGTGCATCTGGCCGGACTGAGTAGTCTCTCCTGGCAGGGCCGTTCCCATTACCTTCAACTTAAGCAGAGTCAATGCTGGCTTAGCGTTGAAAGCAAAACGATATTACCCAAATGGTTTAAAGAATTTCCCGGCGTTGAGTGGCTGATAGTATCAGCTCTGAAGCTTCCTAAACTGGATGAGAAGTACCGAACCGAACTTGACGTTAAAGGGAAAAAAATAACCGCCAGCGTACCAGAACTGGCAGCCTATGAGCTGTTAAGCGCAGTCCCTCAGGAAATCTCATTTGGGCACGCTGCCGAGCTTTTTCAGGGGCTGGTCAATCTCAACCCACGTAAGGTGGAGAAGCTGCTTACGCTCAGCCAGTCCGTACAAACCAAGCGCCTGTATCTGTTTTTTGCCAGTTTCTATGAACATGCATGGTTCAAACGCGTGGATACCAGCAAAATCGACCTGGGATCGGGAAACCGACAAGTCGTTGTTAATGGCAAGCTGGACACGCAATACCAGATTACCGTGCCCGAAAATTTTACCAAGAAGGGAATAAGCCATGGATAAAACCTCCCCCTACTACCGCCAGGTCGCCCTGCTGGTGCGAGCATTACCCTATGTCGCTAACGAGACCTGTTTTGCGCTGAAAGGCGGTACAGCGATCAACTTATTTATCCGTGATTTTCCCCGATTGTCCGTTGATATCGATCTGGCTTACACCCCGCTGGAAAGCAGAGAGGTTGCATTACCCAACGTGCGGGAGGCGCTCACCCGCATCGCCGGTGAACTGGAAACACAAGCGGGGCTCAACGCAGTGCTGCAAACCAATAATCCAGATGAGATGCGTATCATAGCCACCACGGACGACGCGCAAATTAAAATCGAAGTTTCACCAGTTGCCCGGGGAACATTGTATCCACCGCAAGAACGCGACGTCGTGGAAGCCGTGGAGGAAGAATTTGGTTTTGCCGCGATCCCGGTTGTCTCACTGCCTGACTTATACGGCGGCAAGCTATGTGCTGCGTTAGATCGCCAGCATCCCAGAGATTTCTACGACGTTAAAATGCTCCTTGATACACAAGGAATCGACCGCGCAATATTCAATGGCTTTATCGCTTATTTGCTTAGCCATAATCGCCCATTGTCCGAAGTGCTTAGCCCACGCTGGAAGGATATTACTGAACCCTTTCAAAATGAATTCAGCGGCATGACCTTTGAGGAGGTCTCACTGGAAGCGCTGAGAGAGGTCCCGGAAAGAATGCTCAGAGCGTTGAAAGCGCATTTCACTCAACAGGATTTCGACTTCCTGACGTCATTTAAACGAGGGGAGCCTGACTGGAATTTAGCACCAGAAACCCATATTCAGAATTTGCCAGCCGTTCAATGGAAGCTGCGCAATATTGGACGGATGTCGGAGGAAAAGCGCGTGCAGTCGCTGGAGAAACTGGAAAAGGTCATGACAGAATGGCTGAGGTAATTTATTAAATTTAGTATAGTTACACCAATAGTGAAACTATATCATTTTTTATAAACCAGCAAAGCCACCTCGGGATCAATTGCCTTCCAGCACTTAAAACCAGGATTGCTATTGGCCTCGCAAGAGATCGAGTTTGTCAGGACCTGCGGTGCTTTGACGCAAGCCATGAGTCCGGGTTTATTTATCGTCATGCCAGGCAGCAACGGGGTTAGCGTGGCTAGTAGTAAGTTTATTTACGCGCAAGAGTATATATTGGTGCCGGGAACGGTAGGGAATTGGACTAACGGTATCTACGGCGAGTGGGGCGTTCAAAAAGTATATGTGTTCGCCCCATCATCAATAAATCATTCAGATGAATTATTATATTGAGTTTGTAGTATTTTACTTAGTAATTTACATTCCTCAGGCCGAGGTATCATTCTCCCAAAAGCAATAAAGAAAAGGAACATAACCACAGCAACTGTATATAATATCAAATGTCCCCAAACAGGAATTTGTTCATGTCTGTAAGTAGATAGTATTAAAGATAAAATAGCAAGAGACAGGAACTGAAGCGAAAACAAAACATACATAACGTTCTCAAACCAGAAAGAAAATCCTTTCTTGAATACAATAGCTCCATCTTTAATCAGCAAAAACGTCCTGAATCTCTTGAAGAAACCGACAGATATTAAATCTCTATTTTCTACGAATAGCCGCAAAATGATTTTTTGTCTGGCGACATCAGAAATTCCAGTCATACGATAGCTAGTTATTCTCTCAATATCATCTTTTATACAGATGCTCACTTCATCCGATAGCTCGTGACTATCCAGAAGGCGCTGCAACTCATTTAATTTTGAGTTTCTGACTTCATTAAAAAATCCGACAATCCCTCGTATTTTCCAGATAACCAGAGCCAAAGGCCCGGCAATAAAAATAAAGAGAAGAATCTGCTTTATCTGCAATACACCGCTAGACACAGCAGAAGTGAGCCATCCATTCACTATATCCAATATTTTATCCATAGCCTATTCCTCACAAAATGAAACCGTATATGAGGATAAAGCAGCACAACATAAACCTGGTAATCGTATTTTCAATTTCTGGCTGAAATCTTCATGCAGATCGTTGCATGGTACTCTATAAACCAGAACTGAAGAAAAACCGCTTATGCAAGCCATCGCAACATTTATCGCCAGCCTGTTTATAATCAGCTCCGCTCTCGCAGCCCCCCTCACCGAGCGCGAAGAGCTAACCCTGACCCTCAACCAGCTTAACCAAATCGAGGCTTCGCTCCACCGTGCACAGCAAAGCGCCAGAACCGGCATCAATGAGCGCTACTATTTCGATTACCCACGCATCCACAGCGATATCACCATCCTGCGTAACGGGATTAAACACTACCTTACTCCCGCTCGCGCCCAGCCGCGTGATGTGGTGACGATGGTCGGGCAATACCGTGAAGAGAAAATCACGCCATGACCCCCGAACAAATCAGCGCTTTCCAGGCTGCCGGCCAGGTAAAACCCGCCGCCGTCAACCTGGTCATACTTGGCCTGTTTAGCGCCTTTTTACTGCTGTGGGTCGTCTGGGTGCTGAATGACGCTTACCGGGGCGTGACAACCGCGCGGGTAAGCTGGCGGGCGCTGGGTAGCATCGCCGGACGAACCATCTTACTGCTGCTGGTCAGCTTCTGGCTGGTGCTGAGCTAACCGCTTCAGGAGGCACAATGAAAAAATGGCTATTCAGATGGCTGCTGGGGTTCCCTGTTTTGTCTGCCCGCGCCGATCTTCCGAAAATGGAGGATCCCTCCCGTGGGCAGGGCGAGGGCATCATGCAAACATTGCAGAATTACGGTTACGACATTGTGATCCTGATGACACTGGGCATCTGCGCCATTGGCTTTCTGGTCGTCGCCAACAACTGCATCGCCACCTATTCCGAAATCCAGGCAGGACGAAAACAGTGGAAAGACCTGGGCGCAATGGCGGGCGTTGGCGCGGTATTGCTGGTGATCACCATCTGGTTGCTTAATCAGGCCTCGGACATTCTGTAAACCATGAATACCATCCCCTTTCTCCCGGAACGACTGAACCGCGAGCCTGCGGTGTTTCGCGGCCTGACGGTCAGCGAGCTGCTGATAGCGCTGCTTATCGGGCTGGCTACTGGCGCAATCGCTGGAACCATTCCGGCAATACTGTGGCGAAACTGGAGCCTTATCCCCGGCTGCGCCCTGCCCGGCGGTACGCTGGCGATCCTCTGCGGTGGACGCTGGCTGGCGCGGCTGAAACGCGGACGTCCGGAGAGCTGGCTGTACCGGGCGCTGGAGCTGAAACTGGCCTACTTCGGGATCGGCACACAACGTTTTGTCCTGCAGGATGGCGTCTGGGCCATTCGCCGGAGCCAACGATGAGCGCCTTCAAGCACGCGCTGGCCGCGCGGGATGCGCATATCCGCACCCTGCATATTGCGCTAGTCGCGTTATTCCTGCTCGCATCAGGCATGGGATTCGGCTGGTACAGCGCACCACGCCAGCTCACGGTGTATCTGCCGCCGGATCTCCGCGCTGCCAGCCAGCGTCCGTGGTGGGAGGTACCTCCCGCCACGGTGTACGCTTTTGCGTTTACCGTGTTCCAGCAGATAAACCGCTGGCCGACCAGCGGCGAGACAGATTATCCGCATAATCTCAACGCGCTGAGGAGTTACCTGACACCCGGCTGTTACAGCCAGATGGAACAGACTTTCCGTCAGCGCCAGCAAAATGGCGAGCTGCGCGACCGGGTACGCGGCGTTTACGAAATCCCCGGTCGGGGATTCAGCGATAAGCAAGTGCAGATCCTCGACCGCGACAACTGGGTTGTGACGCTGGATCTGACCGTCGATGAATATTTCCACTCTGAACCCGTCAAGCGGGCCATGATCCGTTATCCAGTCAAAGTGTTGCGCTATGACATTGACCAGCAGAAAAATCCGTGGGGCCTGGCGCTGGACTGCTTTGCGTCACCGCCGCAAAGACTGGAGGCGGCAACATCATGAATCTTCGCCCGCTACTCATCCTGCTGTTCGCCCTTCCCTTGCATGCCGTCGAACTCGTGAAATGGGAACGTATTCCGCTACCGGTAGCGCTGAATATCGGGCAGGAACGCATTGTGTTTGTCGATCGCAACGTCCGGGTGGGCTATCCTGCCGCACTGGAAGGCAAACTGCGCATTCAGAGCAGCAACGGCACGCTGTACCTGCTTGCAAGTCAGCCGTTCGCCGCGACCCGGCTACAGCTTCAGGACACGGAAAACGGTGAGCTGATTTTGCTGGATGTCTCTGCCAGCAAGAGCGAGCTCATCCGGGAACCGATGCGCATTGTCCGCGAACAGAAGAAAACGCCTGATGCGAAGCCCTATACAACTCCTGAACCCTTACCCTCCACGCCGCTTCCGGTCGCGCTCACTCGCTACGCCGCGCAGATGTTGTATGCCCCGCTACGCACCGTGGAGCCTTTACCGGGCGTTCAGCCCGAAGGCGTGCGGCTGGCAAAAACGCTCACCACTCTGCTGCCTGCGTTACCCGTCAACGCCATGCCAATTGGCGGCTGGCGACTGGATCCTTATCACCTGGCGGCGATCCGGCTTCAGAATAAAAGTGCCACCCGGCTCGAACTCGATCCGCGCCAGCTTCAAGGGCAGTTTTACGCCGCATCCTTTCAGCATCGCTGGCTGGGGCCTGCGGGCAGTGCCGAAGACACCACCGTGCTCTATCTCATCACCCGTAATTATCGTCCTGAACAGGCGATCCTGCCTGAATCTGCGCCGGAGAAGAAGAAATGAAACTCCAGGCGAATATTCTGCTACGGATTCTTACGCCGCTCATTCTGCTGGCGGGCAGCGTCATGCTGTTTCATGCCTGCCAGGACCGCAAAACTACACATGCAAAACCATCTGACCCAGGTACGACTCTTAGCAAGGACGAACTGAAAGCGCTGGGGATCGAAGGTGACACACCTGCCGATACCGTCGCCACGCTGGTCGGCCAGATGAAACTCTGGCGTAAGGAGCTGGCAACGGTAAAAGCCAGCAATACCGCCTTGCTGAAGGAAAATCAGCGCCTGCGTGAACGTGAGCATGATACCGACAGCCGCATCAACGAGGCCATTAACCGTCAACAGACCAATGCCTCACACCAACAAAACGAAATGCTCAGCACATTGCAGGCACAAATCCGGCAGCTTAAAGAGCGCAGAACAACGGATGAATCGCTGGCCGGGCTGGGTATTGAAGAGCCGGAAGCCATATCCGGAGAGCAGCTACGCTGGATAGTGCCCGCCGATGCTCTGCCAACGGATAAAAACGGTCGCCCGCTGCAACCTGCGCTGGCCTTTCCTTCCACGATGCAGAACACCACGCCACCGCCCGAAACACCGCCGCCTGCCGTCGTCAAACCGGTCTACACCCTGCCGCAGAACAGCACGTTAATCGGCTCTGTAGCGATGACCGCTTTGCTGGGACGCATTCCGCTTAACGGCAGCGTCACCGACCCTTACCCGTTCAAAGTGCTGATTGGCCGCGATAACCTCACTGCCAACGGCATCGAGTTGCCCGACATTGAAGGCGCAGTGATCTCCGGCAGCGCCACCGGCGACTGGACGCTCTCCTGCGTGCGCGGCAGCTTAACGTCAATCACCTTCGTCTTCCGCGACGGTACGGTGCGCACGCTCCCCGCTGAAGGCGATAAAACCGGAAACGGCGCGGAAGGCAATATCGGCTGGCTGTCCGACCCTCACGGCCTGCCCTGCATCCCCGGCGAACGCAAATCCAACGCCGCCGAATATATCGGCTCGCAGTTCCTGCTGGCCGGATCGTCCGCCGCCGCGCAGGCGCTGGCGAACAATCAGACCACCTCCACTGTGGAGGATGGCTCTGTCACGACCGCGCTGACGGGCGACAGCGGGCAGTATGTGCTCGGCCAGGCGCTGGGCGGCGGCCTGAAGGAGAGCGCCGACTGGTTTAAACAACGCTACGGCCAGATGTTCGATACCATCTACGTGCCGCCTGGCCAGGCCGTTGCCATCCACATCACTCGCCAGCTAGCCATTGATTACGATCCTGACGGACGCCGCGTGAACTACCACACGGCGGGCGATCGCACTGGAGGCCTGGACTGATGCGTATCCTGATTTTGCTGTTATCACTGTTGCTGGCAGCGTGTAGTACCGACCAGAAAACGCTGCTACCAGTGGATGAAAACACCACTATGCTGAGTATCTGGGGCAAACAGAATAACGATGCGCAGGCGCTGTACGACGCGCGATCGGTCCTGCGCCGCCCGCTGGATGACGCCACACTGATCGCGCAACAGCAGCAGGCCACACTAAGCGACGATAATGCCGCTCGAGCGCTGTTCCGGCGGCTGCCAAACCCGGATCTGGAGCTGTATATTTTCCCCCATCTGGCAGGCAGCGAAGGCGTCCCGGTACCGGGATACACCACCGTCTTCCCCTTCTATAACCGGGTGCAATACGCCCTGCCCGGCGAGCGGACCGATCCGCTGTGATAATACGTAGCGGCACGCTGACCGAACAGACGGTTGACAGCCTGTACCAGAAAGGCGCGTCGTTCGTCGATTTTCTGCCGTGGGTGGAGTACCAGCCGGAAAGCAAAACGCTGCTGCTGGATGACGGACGCTCGGTCGGCGCGGTGTATGACATCACGCCGTTTGGCACCGAAGGCCGCTCCCCGGCACGGCTGGAAGAACTGCGCGATATCCTGAAGGATGCGCTCCAGGACAGTTTCACGGAATATGACCGCCATCCGTGGGTGGTGCAGTTTTACTGCCAGGATGAGGACAATACCGCAGGCTGGCTGGCCGCGCTGCATGACTACGCCGTTCCTGAAGCGAAGGATTCCGATTTTACCCGCGCCTGGCTGAACGAGATGGAGCGCCATCTGCACGCGGTTTCCCGCCCGGAAGGCTACTTCCTGGACGATGCCGTCAGCCATACCCGCTGGCGTGCTCAGCAGCGCCATACCCGGATGGTGGTTTACCGCTGGCAACCCGCCAAATCCCGCGATCCGCTGGAAGACTCCCCGGAAGAGGCGCTGAACACCGTTTGCGAACGAATGGTTTCCGCGTTGGCGGGCGCGGGTATTCACGCCCGCAGGCTGGAATGTGAAGCCATTCGCCACTGGCTGCTGCGCTGGTTTAATCCGGCTCCGCAGATGGCAGACTCACCCCAGAAGTTCTGGCAACAGATGGCGCCGCAGGATGACACGCCGGAGCTATACGACTTTGCCGAGAGCCTGTTGTGCAGTGAACCCCGCTCACAGGCCGCGCAGGGAACATGGCTATTCGACCAGCGCCCGCATAAAGTCATCGTGCTGGACAGACTGCGCAAACCGCCCACCGTCGGCCATATGACCGGAGAGTCTGCACGTGGTGACGGTGTTAACGCGCTGTTCGACCTGCTGCCGGAAGGGGTGATTATGGCGCTGACCATCGTCGTATGGCCGCAGGATCGGCTGGAGGAACATTTAAGCCGCCTCAGCGACCGCGCCATCGGCGAGAACGTCGAATCGGAGTACACCAAAAAAGACTGTCAGGAAGTGCGTCACTGGCTGAAAGACGGCCACAAACTCTACCGTAGCGCACTGGCGTTTTATCTTTCCGCCCCGGATAACGGCGAACTGACCAGGCGCGTGCGCAATCTGAACAGTCTGCTGCTGAATGCGGGTATGGTTCCGGTGCAGGAAAATGACGAACTCGCCCCGCTCAGTTCGTGGCTGCGCTGGTTGCCGATGTGCTTCGACCCGGCACGGGACAAGCGCCAGCTCTACACCCGGTTCAGCTTTGTGCAACACCTCGCCAACCTGCTGCCGCTGTTTGGCCGCGAGAGCGGCACCGGGCATCCGGGCGTCAGCTACTTTAATCGTGGCGGTGGGATGCTGTGCTGGGATCCGCTCAACCGCGAGGATCGCGCCCAGAATGGCCACCTGCTGCTGCTCGGCCCTACCGGCGCAGGCAAATCCGCCACGCTGAACGCCAAAATCGCTCAACTAATGGCGTTGTACCGCCCGCGTCTGTTTATCATCGAGGCGGGTAACTCGTTCGGACTGATGGCCGATTACGCCCGCGAACATGGCCTGACGGTGAATAAAATAAGCCTGAAACCCGGCTCTGGCATCACGCTACCGCTGTTTGCCGATGCGTGGAAACTGGCGGATAGCGATGTACCTTCAGCAGAAGCAGATGATGACGATCCCGAAGAGAACGATAACGAACAGCGCGATCTGCTGGGCGAGATGGAGATCACTGCCCGATTGATGATCACCGGCGGCGAGCTGAAAGAGGACGCCCGCCTGACACGATCCGACAGGGCATTAATTCGCGAAGCGATACTCCATGCAGCCCGACTTACCGCTCGCGAGAAAAGACAGACGCTGACGCAGGATATCCGCGATGCCCTGTTCACACTGACACAGGATGCGGCGCTACCGGAATCTCGCCGCAACCGGCTGTGGGAGATGGGCGAAGCGATGAATATGTTCTGCTCCGGGTTTGAAGGGGAATTGTTCAACCGCGAGGGCGAGGCGTGGCCAGAAGCGGATATCACTCTGGTGGATCTGGCGATGTTTGCCCGCGAAGGGTACGAAGCGCAGCTGGCGATCGCCTATATCTCGCTGATTAACCATATCAACCACCTCGGCGAGCGCGATCAGCATCTGGCTCGGCCCATCGTTAATATCACCGATGAGGCGCATATCATCACCGTCAACCCACTATTGGCGCGGTTTCTGACTAAGGGCTCGAAAATGTGGCGCAAGCTGGGGATTTGGTTGTGGCTGGCAACGCAGAACCTGAGCGACTTTCCGGATGACGCGAGAAAGCTGCTCAATATGATTGAGTGGTGGGAATTGTTGGTGATGCCCCCCGAGGAGGTGGAACAGGTTAGTCGATTCAAATCCCTGACGCCGGAACAGCGCCAGCTCCTGCTCAGCGCGACTAAAGCCCCAGGGAAATATACCGAAGGCGTAGTGCTTTCTCCGCGTGTTGAGGCGCTGTTCAGGGTTGTCTCCCCTGCCCTGTGGCTGGCGCTGGGAATGACGGAAAAACACGAGAAGGCGGAACGGATGCGGATTATGAGGGAGTTTGGATGTAGTGAACTGGAGGCTGCGATGAGGGTGGCGGAGAGGTGTTTTTCCAGCGGTTGACGTAATCCACTCTGGATATAACCAAGTCTGATGGGCCGGTCAGTGCCAAATAGCAGACATTTTGTCTCTCTATTCAGGCGACCAAATTAAGTAAACCACTTCATACTCACTGATCAGCCGCGATGTGTGCGCTGTGTTGCAGCTATTGCAATCACATCCTAAGAAGATTTCTGAGAAACGCAAATAACTTCAATGATATTATATACAAAGGAAACGCCGGGAAACCGGGGTAAAGTTCGGGTGTCACAAAGCCCCTAACCGCTTC